>Ga0307296_10000050_pt1 | contig 43468 bp, 35 predicted proteins | sample ER_DNA_153_FD_194467 | JGI IMG/M metagenome (GOLD analysis project Ga0307296, IMG submission 194467) | Bulk soil microbial communities from the East River watershed near Crested Butte, Colorado, United States - ER_DNA_153 | ecosystem: Environmental > Terrestrial > Soil > Floodplain | place... | reverse complement strand
GAAGTTGAGCGCGCCCGGCGACGCCTTCACCCACTCCTCGAGCTTCTCCTGCGCGCTCGCGCGGTTCATCGGCCACACCGGCCGGAACCCCGCCAGCCGCGTGCTCACCGGGTCGTCGAACCACGCGGCGAAGGTCTCCGCGTCCGCCTCCGGGTCGATCGCGGCGAGCCGCACGAGCTCGCCCCGATAGCTCAGGCTGGTCTCGGGCGAGGGTGAGGGTGGCTGCGGGTCGTCCGGCACGTGTCCGATGCTACGCGGTCGGACTCCCCAGGCGGCTCAGGCCGGGGAGTCGGCCGGCCGGGCGTGGTCGTGGATGTGTCCCTCGCGCCGGTGCTCCTTCTCGACGTCCTCGTGCGGCATGTGCACGTGCTCGAGCTCGGGGTGGTTGTGCTCGTGCATGTGGGTGGACAAAAGGTGCCCCCAGTTCTCGCCCCGATGCAGGTAGTGGGTCACGTGGAAGTGTTTGTGATCGTGCAACGCGGCCTCGTGGTGATGGCTGGCCCGCGCTTCGAGCTCCTCGACCACGTCCATGTCTCCCATTCCAGCCTCCTCAGGCACTCACCGACCCTCCGAACGTACCCCCGGCAGGCTCGGCCACACCAGGTCCCGCCGGTACCATGAGCGGCATGCGTGTCGCGATCGTGGGTGCCACCGGTGCGGTCGGCCGGACGATGCTCGGGATCCTCGAGGAGCGGGACCTCCCGCTGGACGAGCTGAGCCTGCTCGCCTCGGAGCGCACGGCGGGCACCCGGCTCCGGTTTCGAGGCCGGGAGCACACGGTCGGCCTGCTCACGCCCGATGCGCTCGAGGGTGTGGACCTGGCGCTGTCGAGCTGCGGGAGCGCGATCGCCCAGACCTGGGTGCCGCGGGCCGCCGAGGCCGGCACCACGGTGGTCGACAACTCGAGCGCGTTCCGGATGGAACCGTGGGCCGAGCTCGTGATCCCCGAGGTCAACCCCGAAGCGCTCGAGCGCGGCGCGAAGGTCTATGCCGTGCCGAACTGCACGATCATCACGGCGCTGATGGCGCTCGCGCCGCTCCACCGAGCCGCGGGCCTGCGGTCGGTGAGCCTGTCGTCGTACCAGTCGGTCTCGGGCGCGGGCGCGAAGGGCGTCCGGGAGCTCGCCGAGCAGATCGAGAAGCTCCACGGGATGGAGGACGACCTCGCACACCCGGATCTCGACGCGCTTCCGGTGGGCGAGGTGTTCGGCAAGACGATCGCCTACAACGTGCTCGCCAAGATCGACGTGTTCGACGAGGAGAGCGGGTTCACGTTCGAGGAGATCAAGGTGCAGCGCGAGGCGAAGCGGATCCTGTCGCTTCCCGAGCTCGACATCTCGGCGACGTGCGTCCGCGTGCCGGTGCCGGTCGGTCACAGCGTGAGCCTGCACGCGACGTTCGAGCAGCCGTTCTCGGCCACCGAGGCGCGTGAGGTGCTCTCGCGCGCCGATGGTGTCCAGCTCCGAGACGACCCGGCCAACGATGTGTACCCGAGCCCCCTCGAGGCCGCCGGGATCGACGACGTCTTGGTCGGCCGGATCCGCCAACCCGAGGGTCACGACGACCAGTTGCTGCTCTTCGCCTGCGGCGACAACCTCCGCAAGGGCGCCGCGCTGAACGCGGTCCAGATCGCGGAGCGCGTGATCGCGAACTGACGCTGGCTCGGATCTCCGGGAGAGGGTCGATACCGTTTCCGGTATCGACCCTCCACCCGAACCGGAACTACTTCCAGCCCGTGATCTCCAGCACCACCCCGTGTCCGGTGACGTTGTGCTGGACGCTCACGAAGAACCGCGTGCCGGTGGCGTCGAAGATGCCACCGGTCCACTCGGCCGTGAGGTCGTTCAACGTACCGATGCGGATGCACCCGTCCGATAGCAGGTTGTCGTCGGCGCCGTCGGAGAGGCAGTCCCACAGGTCGTTGTTGCCCAGGAGCTGATCGCCGTCCTCGTGGATGACCCAGTTCCCACGGCCCGGCTGGTACGCGATGTTGTCCATCATCGCGAACTCGGGGTAGCCGATCACCAGGTACTGGACCTCGGGGATCGATAGGGGAGTCGTGTCGGCGGCCTCCTCGATGGTCCCGTCGGCGACGCAGATCGTCTCGCCGTCGTACCGGTCGTCGCCCTCGTTCCCGGTGTTGTTGCCGCACAGACGGACGTCCCCGTCCTGGACGGCCGCGAAGTCGAGCTCGAGGTCCTCCGGCCGGTAGTACCCGGTCAGCTTGAGGGTCGCGGCCTGGTTTCGAAGGTCGAGGCCCCCGACTGGGATCCATGTTCCGAGCCCGGTCTGCGTGCCCTGCCCGTAGTCCGTGTTTCCAGCGCGCTTGCCCAGACGCAATCCGTACACGCTCCCGGCCACGAGCGGGCTGTCGCCGAGGCTCGTGATCGGGTCGTCCCCCGGATCCCACAGGGTCGTGGGGATGAACTTGAAGTACGCACCGCCGGGCGTGCCATTGTTCGGACGGTTCTCGTCGCCGTAGTACATGACGCCGTTCGGCGTGAACCCGATGCCCTCGAACGAGAGCTTGCCGACGGCCGTGCGCTCGACGATGTTGTCCGCACCCGTACAGCCCGGCGCGGCCGGGGGCACGGCGCACGTCGGCGTCCCGCCCGTGATGGCGACGCCCGTGGTGTTAAGCGGGTCGATGAGCTCGAAGAGTTGGCCGTTGGACCCGTCTTCCTCGGCGAACACGATCGTGCCCCACGGGGTCGCGCGTGCGGGGTCACACGATGTGAGCCCGGACACGACGATGGTCTCGGCGGCTCCGGTCTCGATGTTGATCCGCTGGACGCCCACCTGCGCCGAACCCTGCTCGTTGCACGCGATCAGCCATTCCGGGTCCGTGGCGTTCGGCCACAGCGCCATCATGTCGATGTTCGGAGCGGCCACGCCGCTCGTGACGACGTCGGCGTTCAAACAGTTCGCGAGCGTCGCCAGCGCGGTCGGGTCGGCGTCGGCGGTCGTCGCGTCGATCGAGTCCTGGGACGAGGCATCGATCGGCTTCCCGACCCCGAACAGCACTTGTGACTTCGAAGCCAACAGGTTCTGCGTGTCCAGCCCGAAATCGAGGCCCGCGAGCGCGGAGCCCACGACCCCGATCCCGAGCGCCACGACCAGGGCGATGCCCGTCGCCGCCTTCTTCATCTGCAGCCTCCTTCCCTCGCGCGACCCTGCGATCGCGCCTGCCGGTGCAGGCCCAAGTTCTAGCCGGGGGAGTTGGCCGGAAGGTGTTCGAGCGATGAACTCCCGCCTATCGCGTCTCGGCGCCTCGTCGGGGGTAGAGGACCACCACCACGCCGAGCCCCAGCAGGGCGCCTGCGAGCTCGGCCAGGACGAACATCGGCACGGACGCGGGAGCGATCCCGGCGAACGTGTTCGAGAGACTCCGCGCGATCGTGGCCGCCGGGTTCGCGAAGCTCGTGGAGGACGTGAACAGGATGGCGGCGGCGATGTACGCACCGACCGCGTACGGGACGGCGGGCGCGCGGCCCGCCCGCAGGAGCCCGAAGACCACGAGGACGAGGCCCAGGGTGGCGACGACCTCGGACGCCCACAGCCCCCCCGTCGATCGGGAGCGCTCTGCGAGCTCGACCGCCGGCAGTCCGAACGTGACGTTGGCGACCACGGCCCCGAACGCAGCACCCGCGAGCTGCGCGCCGACGTACACGAGCGCCGCTCGTCCGGCCAGCTCCTTGGTCAGGTAGCCGACCAGTGTGATCGCGGGGTTGAGGTGGCCGCCGGAGACCGTGCCCACCGCCAGGACGATCGCCGCGAGACCGAGACCCGTGGCCAGCGCGTTCAGCAGGAGCTGGAACCCCTGGTCGCCCGGGCTCAGACGGGTGGCGGCGATCCCCGAGCCGATGATGCAGAGGGTGAGGAAGGCCGTGCCGACGAGCTCAGCGGCCGCCCGCCGGCCGAGGGACGCTCCCTCCATGCATCACGCCGACGCGGGTACGAGCTCGGCGAGCAGGCCCTTCACGCGCTCGTCGATCTCGTCGCGGATCGCCCGGACCTCCTCGACGCCCTTGCCGGCAGGGTCCGGCAACTCCCAGTCGAGGTAGCGCTTGCCCGGGAAGACGGGGCACGCGTCACCGCAGCCCATCGAGACGACCACGTCCGCCGCCTCGACCACCTCGTCCGACAGCGGCTTGGGGAACTCCTTCGAGAGATCGATGCCGATCTCGTCCATCGCGGCGATCACGGCCGGGTTGATCTGGTCGGTCGGGGTGCTGCCCGCCGAGCGCACCTCGACGCGGCCCCTGGCGTAGTGGACGAGGAGCCCGGCCGCCATCTGGCTACGGCCGGCGTTGTGGACGCAGACGAACAGGACCTTCGGACCCTCCATCACCCATCCCCCTTTGCTCGGGTCCGACGCTAGTCAGGCTACGTGACGGGAGTGTGAACGTGCGGCCTGAGACAATCGGCCGGCCGCCTGGACGTTCGAGGCGTGCCGGGGGTTCATCGATACGACATGAACGAGCCGCTTCACCTGGCCGCGGTGCCACTCGACCCGGAGCCTCTCGAGGCGTCCCGGAGCTTCGAGACCTTCTACGACGCCGAAAGCCGGACGCTGTTCCGTCGCCTGTGGCTCGTGACCGGGAACAGGGGCGAGGCGGAGGAGCTGATGCAGGACGCGTTCCTCAAGGTCTGGGAGCGGTGGGAGCAGGTCGGCGCGATGGAGGACCCCGTCGGCTACCTGTACCGCACGGCGATGAACCTGTTCCGCAAGCGGTACCAGCGCGCCGTGCTGGCGATCCGACGAACCGTAGGCCTCGCGCCATCTCGGGACGACTTCGCTGATGCCGACGACCGCGAGACCGTACGGCAGGTGCTCTCGACGCTTCCGCCGCGTCAGCGCGCCGCCCTGGTGCTGACCGAACTGCTCGGGTTCAGTCCGGACGATGCCGGGCGCGCGCTCGGGGTGCAGGCCTCGACGATCCGGTCCTTGTCGCACCAGGGTCGTGCGTCGTTCCGCAAAGCGATGGAGGTCGACGATGACTAGCGTCGCCGAACTGCTCGAGCGCGAGAGCGCGACGGTCGACCTCGAGGGCGACCACTTCGAACGGATGCTGCTACGGCGCGACCGCAAGCGGCGGAACCAGCGGGTCGCCGTGTACGCGCTGGTGGGTGCGTTCGCGGTCGCCGCGGTGATGATCGGGATCGGCACGCTGCGGACCGACGACAATGGGACGGTGATCCCGGGGTCCACGGCAACACCGACCGCAATACCGATCCCGGCGCTTTCCTCCGCCTCCGGCCCCTTGGAGCCCGGGACGTACGTCGTCAGCACGCTCGATCCCGGCTTCGACGCATCGCACCGGATCACGATCACCGTTCCGGATGGGTACGAGAGCTTCGGCGGATTCGCGGTCCTCACCGCTGAAGGGACTCAGACGGGCGTGAGCGCCTGGGTCGTGGGCAACGTCTACGACGATCCGTGCCATCGGGGCGCTACGCCGCTGGACCCGACGGTGGTTCCGCCGGTCGGTCGACTCGTCGCCGCCCTCGCGAACCAGCGGGGCGTCGACGTGTCGACGCCGACCGACATCACGGTCGACGGCTACACCGGTAGGTACCTGGAGCGGACCGTTCCGGCCGGGACCAAGCTCACCGACTGCGACGGGAACGAGTTCCGACCGTGGCTCGGCACGGACGGGGGAGCGAGGTACATCTTGCCCGGTCAGATCGACCTGCTGTGGATCGTCGACGTCGACGGCATTCCACTCGTGATCGATGCCGCGATCCGGTCTCCGAGATGGGCGCACGTCCGAGCCGAGCTGCTCCAGGTCGTGGAGTCCATCGGGATCGATCCTCAGTAAACGAGTCATGGGACTAGGGCACCGCAGGGGCGTCCTACTCGTCCGAGCGTCGGACTGACGAGATCGTTCGAGCGGGAGATACCTCTTTCGGTATCGACCCCGCCGGCCACGTTGGCTTCGCCCCGCGGCGAACAACGTTGCCCACGATTGATCGCGAGCACGGGTCTGTCCCACACGGGTTTGTTGTTGAAGACCTGGACGTTCGAGGTCTGCCGGGGGTTCATCGATACGACAGCACGAGCCACTTCAGCTGCCTTCGGAAGGTCGGAGGGTCAGGAGGGAGGAGGAGAGCTCGCTAGCACGCGAGATCGCGTACGTGTTGCTTTGTTGCCCGATCCTCCGCGATGAGGACGGGGGAGAGATAGAGGGGAAGACATGAAGACTCGTCTGAACAAGTTCACCGTGGCCGGCCTGGGGGTCTTGCTTCTCTTCGGGATCACCTCGGCCTACGCGGCGACCAGTGTGATCAGCGGCGTCGGTACCATCGCGAACCACGCTCCCTTCGGCGGCCCCGCGACGATGACCGCGCGAAGTCTGTTCATCGGTGCCAACGAGGTGTTGCCCTGGCACCAGCACCCGGGGATCGGCGCCTACACGATCGTCAAGACCGGCACGCTGACCGTGGAAGATGGCTGCGGCGGCGAGGTCGTGTACCCACAGGGTTCGGCGTTCATCGAGCCAGCGGGTCGCGTCCACCGGGGTATCGCCGGTGACGTTCCCGTCGAAACCGTGCAGACGTTCCTGGTCCCGGCGGGTTCGGGGTTCTCGGTGAACGTTCCGAAGGGGTGCGGTGCACCGCTTGTGGTCGACGAGTGCAAGGGCGGCGGGTGGCAGACGTTCACGTTCCCACGGACCTTCTCGGATCAAGGCGACTGTGTCGCCTTCGTCCTCCGGGGCGACAGCTGAGGAGGCTGGTTCCCCAAGGGCCACAGGTGCCGCGCGGCGGGGTGATACCTCCTTTGGTATCGCCCCGCCGGCCGCCTTAGAAGAAGTCGTACATCCAAGGCGCCGGTCCGCCGAACAGCCGAGCCAACACCGGCGCCGCCGACTCGTCCACCAACCCGAACCCCACCGCATCCCAGGCCGAGAGGGACCCGGTGTAGAGCGACGAGAGCGTGCCGATCGAGATCGGCCGCACCGCCTCGCCGCCGGACGCCGGCCTCACCGACACCACTCCGCCGTCCGCGACGACCCGCCAAGGCCCGCGGTTCTCCGGGAACAACGGATCCTCGACCGACAGGACGAACTCCTCGGACACCGGCGGATAGCCGCGACCCTCCAGGGCACCAACGACGTCGAGCAGCCGCAGCATCCACCGGAACGACCACACGGGCCGGACCCGCTGCTCCTCGACCAGCAACGCCAGCGGATGCGCCGGCGGACCGGTGAACTTCAGCGTCTGGCCCAGACCTCGGTACCCGCGCAGGTACGAGAGCAGGGACGCCCATCCCGCCATCGAGGTCGCCACGAAGTGCCGGCAGTTGATCGCGTACTCGAACTCGAGCGGGCCGCCGGGATCGGAGCCGAACGTGAAGGACGCGTACCCCTCGATCCCCGAAGCGCCGCGGGCCACGACCGTCCGCTGCACGTCGTCGCTGAACCATCGCCCGAGGATCCGCGACGGCCACCAGTCGTCCTCGTCGGAGTCGATTGGCCCCGGGTGGCTCGATACCGACGCGCGGTAGCACGTGCGCACGGCGTCGAGATCTCGTTCGGGCGCGTACTCCTCGACCGTCAGCGGGCCTGCCGCGCCTCGCGGCAGGTCGTCGAGCGCCACCGAGTGGCGCGTCATCGTCCCGGCGAGCTCGTACCCCATTCCTCTATAGGGCCGCTGCGTGGCGGGATACAGGACGCTGAGCACCTGACCGCGCGCACGCGCCGCCTCGAGCAGCTCCGTGACGGCTCGCGTCGCGAGGCCGCCGCCTCGGTGTTCGGGCAGCGTGACCACGCCCCAGATCCCGCTCATCTCGAGCTCGAGTCCGCCCCACCACTGTCGGAAGTCCCTCGCGCCGGCCGCGGCGACGATGCGGTCGCCGTCGAGCACGCACCGCATCTTCTCCACCGGCAGCCACGCCGCGCGTTCGGCCAGCGAGCTCGCTCCCATGTTGAACGCGACCCGCATCAGGCCGACGATCTCGTCGCGGTGCTCGTCGCCCGGCGTGATCACGTCCGAGGAGGTCATCGAACGAACGCGCACCCGCACGGGATCGCGCCGCACTTCGGGCACCCGTTCGCATACCGCGCGGCGGCCCGCTCTAGGTCGACGCCGGCGAGGTTCGCGAGCGAGCCGACCCACGCGAGGACGTCGCCGAACTCGTGCTCGAGGTCGCCGTCGCCGCGCAGCGCGCGCGCCACCTCGCCGACCTCTTCCGTCAGCCACCGGAACGTGCCGTCGATCCCGCGCTCCGCATCGCGCTCGACGTAGGTACGCCTCAGGATGTCTTGGAACGCTGCGATCTCCATCAGAGTCCATGCCTATCGGCGTGCCTAGCCCAACCGCGGAGGATCTGGGCGGGGACCCGCGTACGCGGTGGGGCACCCTACTCCATTCGGCGGTCGTGCTCGGATCGTTACCCCCCTAGCGTTCTGGTCCCCAAGGCGAGGAGGTGGAGATGGCGCTGTCGTCCGAGGAACTGGCTCAGCTACTCGCCTCCCTCGCGTTGATCGTGGTCTCGGCGCACGTGTTCGGGCAGATCTTCGTGCGCCTCCGGCAGCCTCGTGTGATCGGCGAGATCGTGGGCGGTCTCATCTTGGGTCCGACATTCCTGCTTCGCATGTTTCCCGATGTGCTTGGTTGGGTGTTCCCGTCGTCGGGTCCGATCCCCGCGATCCTCGGCGCGATCTACCAGCTCGGACTCCTGCTCCTCATGTACTGCTCCGGCGCCGAGATCCGGTCGCTGTTCGGCCGCGGCGAGCGGAAGACCGTGCTCGCGATCACGGCCGGCGGGATCATCGTTCCGTTCCTCGCGGGGCTACTCCTGGTGACGGTGATCGGCACCGGCTCGCTACGAGGTGCGCAGAGTGACGATGCGTCCTTCGCGCTGGTATTCGGTATCGCGATCGCGGTCACCAGCATCCCGGTGATCTCGAAGATCCTGATGGATCTCGGCATCATCGGCACCTCGTTCGCACGGATCGTGCTCGCGGCGGCAGTCGTGGAGGACGTCCTTCTGTACGTTGCGCTCGCCGTCGCACTCGGGCTCGCACAGTCGGGCTCGACCGGCCTCTTCGGGCTTCCGGCCCTCCTACAGCTCTCGCCGGGCTCGCCTATGAACGTCGCCTACCGCGTGATTGCCGAGGCCGGATTCCTAGGGCTCGCGCTCGTCGGCGGACCGAGGGTGTTCCGATGGAGCCTCACCTCCCGTCATAACTTGCTCGGGCGCAGCAGTCCGATCGCCTTCCAGCTCGCGTTCATGTTGGCGCTCTCCGCTGCGTGCGTCGCGCTCGGCGTCGTGCCGCTGTTCGGCGCGTTCGTTGCCGGCATCATCGCCGGGACCACGACGACCGAGGTCGCCATCCAAGCTCGCGAAAGTATCAAGCGGTTCTCGTTCGCGTTCTTCGTACCCATCTATTTCGCTCTGGTCGGGTTTCAGCTCGACCTCCTGAAGGGTTTCGACGTGGGGTTCTTCGTGGGATTCCTCGCATTCGCGACGGCGGTCAAGGCCGCTAGCGTCTACGCGAGCGCCCGCGTGGCGGGGGAGACGCATGCAGGCGGGCTCAACCTCGCCATCGCGATGAACGCCCGCGGCGGGCCCGGGATCGTGCTCGCCACGGTCGCCTTCGACGCCGGCATCGTGAGCCGATCGTTCTTCGCCTCGCTCGTCATGCTCGTGGTGGTTACGTCGCTCTTCGCCGGCGCATGGCTGGAGCACGTCGTGCGAACGGGCTCGCCGCTGCGCGCGAACGAGAGAGCCGAGCCGGCGCCTGATCGCCCTCGAGAGCCATCTGACGTGACCGAGTCCTTGACTGGCGGTCGCCGATAGGTCTGTCCGCGCATCGGGTGACCAACACCGTGCGCTCTCCCTACCAAGGCCTCGAGCGATGAGGCCACCCCTGACGCAGGGCGGGGATCCAAAGCCGACGAACGGGAGATGCCGCTTACGCAGTCACTCCCGCCGACTGTAGGACATTCGGCCGATGGGCAATCTGGTATCGTTCATTCTTGATGACAAACATGCGTCAATGCGTTGGACAGGCGAAGACCCATGACCACAGGGGTTAATACTCTCCAATCTGATGGTATTTTGCCCTTTACCTGTGGATTCCAGGCGGACATCTGGATTCCAGGCGGACATCGCCTCTGTCTAGTGGGTTGACGGCATGTGCCACCTTCGAGTACGTTCTGCGGCCTAGCCTGTTCGGCTGACAAACGACGACAAGACGGCCGTCGATCACCTCGCAGTAACAGCGGCATAAGGGCGGGTACATCAGTGTGGGGGAGGACATGGGAGGAAGTGCACGCTCGATCGCCATCGCTCCTGATCGTATCGACGAGGCGGGCGAGCCACGTCCCGAGCGTCCGACGAGGACGAAGGTGATCTCCTCGATGGAGCCGGCAGAGGCGCGTTCGGATGTCTTCGCGTCGCCGGGGGACACGTACAAGGGGCACGTCGTGATCGTCGGTGCGGACCCGCTGTTCGTCGAGACCGTCACGCCGCAGCTCGAGGCCCTCGGGATGATGGTGGTGCATCCCGGCACCACCTCGATGGAGGCCCGTCGTCGGTCCATCCCTGAATCCGCCGTCGTCGTGCTGGACGCTGACGGCGAGCGTGACGACGAGGTGATGAGTCTGTCGAGGGACATGCCCGACACGAAGCACGTGTTGATGTCGGGCTCGTTGGACCAAGCCGGGGTCCGAGCGGCTCTCCGGGAGGGTTTCCGAGGCGCGATCAGCAAGGACATCCCCCTTGTTCGGTTCGGGAGCGCGATCCTGTCGGTCGCTCAAGGTGATCTGGTCGTGGAGGTGGAGTCGTTTCGGCGGCCAACCGGGGTCGACGCCGACATCACCAGCGTGGTGGCAGCCTCCCTCACTCGACGCGAGCGAGAGGTCCTCGCCCTTCTGGTCGAGGGTGCGACGGGCGCCGAGATGGCCACACGTCTCTCCTTGAGTCCCCATACGGTCAGGACCCACGTGCAGAACGTGATGAGCAAGCTGCAGGTCCATTCTCGGGTCGAGGCGGTCGCGTACGCAGTGCGGCACCGGTTCGTTCACCCGAAGGAGGGCACCCGACCTGATGAAGTCGCCTGACGGAGCGATGACGGCAGGCGAGGACGACAGGTGGGGCGATGCAGCGATCCATCCCTAACAACGACGCAGCCACCGGCCCACCGGTGTTGCTCTGCGCTTCCCACCGGCTCACTCGAGACGCACTCACCGACGGCTTCGAGAGCCTCGGACGGGTGCGGATCGTCGCTACGGCTCGCGATGCGTCCGAGTCGATCGCGGAGGCGGAACGCTGCCGGCCCGCGGTGGTGGTCGTGTCGGACGACATCGGGCGTGGCGAATCCCTGCACGCCGCCCGAACGATCGTCGATCGGGTCCGCTCCTCCTCGGTGCTCCTCCTCGTCGGCGACGAGGACGCCGACACGCTTGCGGATGCTATCGAGGCGGGCGCGCGCGGATATATCACCCGTCGTGTGCGGCTCCACCAGCTGTGCGATGCGGTCGTGCGCCTCGCGAGTGGACTGGCCGCCATCCCTGATCCGATGCTGTGGACTTTGCTCGACCAACTGATCGAGCGACGCTCTGCGTCGAAGGATGGCGACGGAGTGTTGTCGCACCTCAGCGCTCGGGAGCGTGAGGTTCTCCTCTTGCTCGCCGACGGCGCGAGCACGGGCTCGATCGCGCAGACGCTCGTGGTGACGAGAGAGACTGCAAGGAAGCACGTCCAGAACATCCTCCTTAAGATGGGCGTACGATCGCGGCTCGAAGCCGTCGCCTATGTCGTACAAGACGGGCGTCGCGCGCGGCTCCGAGCCAAGGTCTGATGCGGATCCGGTCCCGGCCTCCGGGAGATCAGGCCGGTCGACGCGGCACCCCGCACCTATTGGCGATCGTCGAGAACGTCCCGTTCTGCGTCGACACGCGTCTGCGCAAGCAGGTCGATTCCCTTCTGGAACGTGGGTACCGAGTCACGGTGATCACCCGGCGCGACGAGCGCCACGAGGTCTATCGGGGCATTACCGGTCTTCGTCTCGTCGAATACTCCAGCCCTCCTGATGCCGCGGACCGGCTCGGGTATGTGGTCGAATACGGAAGAGCGCTCCTTGCCGCCGTTGCCCTTTCCCTGCAGGTCTGCCTGCGCGAGCGGGTCGACGTGGTGCAGTTGTGTCAGCCGCCGGATCTGTACTTCCCGCTCGCGTGGTTGCTCCGTGCTATCGGGTGCAAGATCTTGATCGATCAGCGCGATCTGATGCCGGAGCTCTACGCCGCCCGCTTCCATCGCGAAGGTCGGCTCATGGAGCGGCTGTTCCAGCGGCTCGCTCGCTGGAACCATCGGTCGGCGCACGCCGTCATCTGCGTCAACGGGCACCTCGAGAAGTACGCGCTCGCAACCGGGGCGAACCCTTCGGCGTTGGCGATCGTCCGTAACGGACCGGTGCTCTCGAGGGTCGCCCGAGCGGTCGCTGCTCCGGCGCTCAAACGTGGTGCCACGCATCTGTGTTGCTGGACGGGGAAGATGGGACGCCAGGACCGGCTCGATCTCCTTGTCGCGCTCACGGATCGGCTCGTCCATCAGCTCGGACGGACCGACTGGCATCTCGCCGTCCTCGGGGACGGCGAATGCCTGGACGAGACGAGGTCCGACGTCGCCCGACTCGGCCTCGAGCCCTGGGTCACGTTCACCGGCTGGGTATCCGAGGAAGAGGTCTTCCAGTACCTCGCCACGTCGGACGTCGGGCTGGACGCCAGCCTGCAGGTCGAGGTTTCCCCTGTCAAAGTGATGGAGTACATGGGAGCCGGCCTTCCGGTCGTCGCCTTCGATCTGCCGGAGACGAGGACGGTCGCCGAGGGAGCGGCAGTGTTGATCCCTCCCGGCGACGTGGACGCTCTCGCGGAAGCCGTGAACGCCCTCCTGGAGGATCCGCAGCGTCGCGCGACCATGGGGCGGAACGGGCGCGAGCGCATCGCCGGCGAGTTGGCGTGGGAGCACCAAGCGATCGCATACCTCGAGGTCGTCGACCGGATGGCCCGGATCGTCAGGTCGGGCAGCCGTAGGTCGGATCGCATCCCGGCGTGATGCCGGCGAATCCCGCGTCGAGCCAGGTGTGGTTCGAGATCTCGTTCCTGACGCGCCGGATGTAGCCGTCGGCGGCCGCCGAGTGCCAGTCGCCGGAGTACCAGGAGCCGACGCAGCCCCAGATGTCGCCGCCGGTGCGATGGAGCCACGTGACCCATCCCTCGTAGCACCCCCGCAGATATGAACCCAAGTAGTCGACCGCCAAGGCCGTCGAATCTCGGCTGAACGGGAACGTCCCGTTCTGGTTGCCCTCCCACGCGGGCGCCGGCGCCACCCAGGCGGGGTCCTCCCAGGACATCACGCCCACGATCGAGAACGTCTTCGGACAGATCCCCGAGCCGAAGTCCGCCTGGTAATCGCGGCCGCCGAGGACCGTCAGCGTGTCGCAATAGATCTCAGAGTTGACTGTCGACGCCGAGAACATGTCTCCGCACCCGTACTGGAGCACGCACCGACCCGACGGATAGATCTCATACTGGAACCAGGTGGACTCGCGAACGGCGATCCCGCGCAGCATGTTGTCCTTCAAGCCCCACTTGCAGGCGGCCCACTGGAAGATCTCGTCGGTCGTTCCCGTGAACTGGCCGTCGACCCGTGGAAGCAGCCACCGGTCCCAGCGATGCGCGTACGTCCCGTCGAGGGTGGAACGAGGTCGGATCTCGAAGGATGCGGCCACGGCGGCAGCGTTGGGAACCGTCCCGTTCGGGATGGCGTTCTGCGGGCGCGGCTCCCAGGTAGAGCGGTGTACGCGCTCCGCGCATCGTCGCCCGCTGGGGAGGGAGGACCACGACCCTTGCGGCTTGAGCGGGAAATAGCCGCGAGGTCGGGGTGGGCGAGAGGCGGTCACCCTCGACACCGCCGTGACGGGGTCATCCGCGAGAGTGATCCGATGGAGGCCGTGGGCGGTGCGTGCCTGCGTTGGGGACGACGAGATCGTCACGCAGACCACCGCAACGAGGATGACCGCCCGACCGATCGCGCCTTTGCTCAAGCGCGGAAGTCTCTACCGCCTAGAAGCTGGGGTCAAGCCAGGAGTGGTTGTCGATCTCGTCCTTGACGCGCCAGACATAGCCGTCAGCGGCGCACCGATACCAGGTGGATTCGCGGACGGCGTCCGGCAGATCAGAGATCCCTGGCGGCGAGATCTCGCGTCCTCCGTCGCGCACGCCCGCCGACGGCTACGAGGAACAAGGCGTATCCCAGGAGTGAACCGAGAGTATTGAGCAGGACGTCGGTGACGCTCGCCTCCCGTCCGCTGTTGAGCACGAATTGCAAGCCCTCGAGCAACAATGACAAGCCGAGCCCGAGGGCCAGGACGATTCGCCACGAGCGGAGGGCGGGGAGCCGGAGCGCGGTGAGGAAAGCGAGCGGCACGAAGAGGAGGAGGTTGCCGCCCATCTCGAAGAGCGCGCTTCTCCGATCGAACCCGTGCGGCTGGAGTTCCCGGAACGGGATCAGATCAAGGCGGCGCCCGGGCGGCGTTCGTGCCGGACCTAAGAGCAGGATGACGACGAGGACCAGGGACGAGATGAGCAGCACCTCGACGAGCGAGGCCGAGAGCGCCTGACCGAAGGGCGCGCCTCGTCGGGTGCGGGACCAGGTACGTGAAAGGGTGACGAGCAAAGCGAGCGCGAACGTGACCAACGCGAGCGGCAGGAGCGGCTCGAGGCGGCGGACCTGGTCCATCGTCGGCCGCCGCCTCGCGGTGCCTCGCTCAGTTCGTGATCATCACGTTGATCACGCTCGACGTCGTCGAGTTCCCTGCGGCGTCGGTGGCGACCCCGGTGATCGTGTGGCTCCCCACCGATACCCTGGACGTGTTCCACGTCACGGTGAAGGGCGAACTCGTGTCGGTAGCCAGGGCGGTCGAGTCGACGTAGAACACCACCGTGGCGACCCCGGATGGAGCACCTGTCCCTGTCCCTGCGTCGGACGACGTCGCGGTGAGTGACACCTTGGCGCCCTTCTTGAAGGATTGACCGTTCGTCGGCGAGGTCACGCTGACGCTCGGGGCGACGGCATCCATCCGGACGGTCGAGCTCTTCACCGACTCCTTGTTGCCCGCGTTGTCGACCGAGAAGAACTTGACGGTCGTGGTCTGCGCGATCGTGAACGCCCCCGCGTAGACGGGGCTCGCGGTCGTGGGCGACGAACCGTCGGTCGTGTAGTAGGTCTTCGCGACGCCGGAGCCGGCGTCGCTTGGGAACAGGGACAGCAAGACCGATGAAGCGGAGTACCAACCGGTCGAACACGCTGCCGCGTTGCAGCTGATCGCAGTCGTCGGTGCGGCGCTGTCGATGGTGACCTGCTGCGACTTGGGAGGCTCCGCGTTCCCCGCCTTGTCGGTCGAGAAGGATCTGATGGTGGTCGTCTTGGTGAGACTAAACTGCCCGACGTAGACCGTGCTCGAGGTGGTCGGAGTCGAACCGTCGGTTGTGTAGTACGTCTTGTCCAATCCCGAACCGCCCGAGTCGGACGCAGGAAGGGTGATCTTCACAGGGCCCTTGTTGAAGGCGCCGGTGCCGCAGGATGCCCCGTTGCAGACGATCGTCGTGACGGGCGGGACGCCGTCGATCTGGATCAGTTGGGATAGAACCTGCTCGGCATTCCCCTCGTTGTCCCTGGAGAAGAACTTCACCGACGTGGTCTGGCTGACGCCGAACGCTCCGGTGTAGATCGTGCTCGAGGTCGTCGGCGTTGAGCCGTCGGTCGTGTAATAGGTCTCGTCGACGCCCGACCCGGCATCGGTCGCCGACAACGAGACCGAGACCGGGGCAGTCGCGTACCACCCGGTCGAGCACGAGGCGCCGTTGCAGGCGATGGTCGTCGCCGGCGGGGTCGTGTCGGACACTTGGATGTCGATCTGCTGGGACTGGGCGGCCTCTGCGTTGCCGGCGGCGTCGGTGGAGAAGAACCTGACCATGGAGGTCTGGATCAGCGGGAAGGGGCCCGCATAGATCGTGCTCGAGGTAGTCGGCGTGCTCCCGTCCGTCGTGTAGTAGGTCTCGTCGACCCCCGAGCCACCGGCGTCGGTCGCGGCGAGACTCACCGAAACCGAACCGGTGTACGTGCCCTGACAGGAAGAGCCGCCGCAAGCAATCGTCGTCGTCGGCCGGGTCGTGTCGAGCGTCTGCACGTCGATCTGCTGGGACTGGGCGGTCTCGGAGTTGCCGGCGTTGTCGGTCGAGAAGAATCTCACGTCGGTCGACTGAGTGAGCTGGAACGGTCCGGCATAGACGGTGCTCGAGGTGCTCGGCGTGGATCCGTCGGTCGTGTAGTAGGTCTCATCGACCTCCGAGCCGCCGGTGTCGGTCGCGGCCAGACTCACCGAAACCGAACCGGCGTACGTGCCCTGACAGGAAGAGCCGCCGCAAGCAATCGTCGTCGTCGGCCGGGTCGTGTCCGGGCCCGCCATAACTTCACTGACGGACTTCACGACGGTGCCGGCTGGCGCCCCTCCGGCCTGACCGCTGTTCTGCATCCAATCCAGGAACGCGGTGAAGGTGTCGAGCTCCATCGGCCGGAAGGAGCCAAGGCAACTCGTGTAGTTGGCTGCATCATACGTCTGCGAGCAGACCTGATGGATCACGATCTGGACCCATCCACCGCCGTGCGTCGCCGCGGCACTGACGACGGCCTCCAAGTCGGACAGCTGGATGGGAGTATCGGTCGGCGTGGGCGCGGTCCACGTACGCGTGGCGAACGGATCGGAGGGGGGGATCGTCTCCGCGTACGGTGGAGGGTTCGCGGTGATGCCGCCGGTGCGGCGCGCCGATGTGTAGCCACAATTCTGCACGATCGTCTTCGCGTTCGCGTCGTAGGCCCCGAAGGGGTACGCGAAACTCACAGGGTTGACGCTGTGGTCGATCAGCGCTTGGCGGCCGTCGCAAACCTCATCGATCTTCTGTTGTTGTGTATAGCTCGGGCTGGTCAGGTCGACGTGGTGAACCGTGTGCCCGCCGACGTCTTGCCCGTTCGCCGCGAGTGTCGATACGTTCGACCACGTCATGAAGCCTGGCCCACCACCGATGTCTCCGGTGGTGATGAAGAAGGTTCCCGGCATGTTTCGAGGTTGGAGCCCGTGCTGGAACGCGAGGGCGTACTGAGAAAGATCGCCGTCATCGAACGTGACGGACACCATGGTTTCGGCCGCCGTCACCTGGATCAGTTGGGCATTCGGGGTTTCGGTGTTCCCGGCGATGTCCGTCGAGAAGAACCTGATGGTGTGGTCGCCGGCAAAGAGCTGGAACGGCCCGGTGTACACCGCACTGCTTTGGTCCGGGGTCGACCCATCCGTCGTGTAGTAGGTGTTGTCGATCCCCCAGCCGGGACCATCGCTGGCTGTCAGCTCTACCATGACGTTCCCGTCATAGGGGTTACCCGAGCAGGGAGCCTCGTTGCAAGAGATCGTCGTCGTTGGGGGTGAGCTGTCGGTTGGCGGAGTGGCCTGGATCAGGAGCGATTGCACGGCCTCGGCGTTGCCCGCGTTGTCCCATGAGCGGAAGTTGAGGGTTGTGGGACTCGTGATCGCGATCCGACGCGTGTAGGTCGGGCTCGACTGTGTGGGGGTTGTGCCGTCGGTCGTGTAGTGGGTGCTCGAGATCCCCGTGCCGAGGTCGGTGGGAGAGAGCGTGACCTTGACCACGCTGTCGTACGAACCAGAACAAGGTCCGACGTCACACGAGGACGCAGTCGTCGGAGCCGAGCTGTCGGCGGCCGTGACGACATCTCGAACCGTCTGGAGGCTCGTTCCCGCTGGAGCGCCGCCGGCCTGGCCGGCGTTTTGGACCCAGTCGAGGAACGAGACGAGATCCGCGAGCTCGACATGACCGCTTGCCGCCAGACAGGAGCTGTAGTTGCTCGCGTCGAGCGACTGCGAGCACACCCTCGTCATCACCAGCTGGACCCAGCCGCCGCCATGCGAGGCAGCCCCCGTGACGAGGCTCTTCATGTCGGCGAGCGTCACGGCGGCCGGGCTACCCACGCCTGGATATGCTCGCGTCGCCAGCCAGTCCTTCGGAGGAACGGTCTCCGCGTACGTCGGTCCGTTCGGCGAAAGCGACCCGGCGCTTCGTGCGTTTCCATAGCCACAGTTCTGGACGATCCCCTTCACGGTGGCATCGAAGGCGCCGCCTGGATAGGCGAACGAGATCGGGTCTAGACCGTTCGAGATCAGGTTCTGTCGATCCTGGCAGACCTGCATGACCGGGTCGGGGTCGGTCTTGAGGTTGCTCGCATTGACCGTCTTGCCGCCGATATCGTTTCCGGCCGCTGCCAGGTTACTGATCTGGTTCCAGGTCAACGTCCCGGCCGTCGTCCCTACCGTGCCCGAGTTCACGAAGAACGTCGCATGCGCGTTGTGCGGTTGCAGGGCATGCTGATAGGCGAGCGTGTACTGCCCGACACTGTTGTTGTCGAAGGTGAGCGACACGCTCGTCCCGGCGGGAACGACCTGGATCTGCTGCGACTGCACCGACTCGGCGTTCCCGGCCAGGTCGGTCGAGAAGAACCGCACGGAGAAAGTTCCCGGCTGCGACAGCTGGAACGCGCCCGAGTAGACGGTGCTTGACGTGGTGGGCGTCGACCCGTCCGTCGTGTAGTAGGTCTTGTCCACCCCCGAGCCGCCGGTGTCCGCCGCGGAGAGCGTCACGGTGACCGAATCCACGTACGGCGAGCCGTTGCAAAGTGAGCTGTTGCAGGCGATCGTCGTCGTCGGCGGGGTCGTGTCCGAGGGTGCGTTGACGACTTGCGTTTTCGTGGCCTCGACGTTGCCGGCGTAGTCCCATGACCGGAATTTGACCGTCGTCGAGCTGGTGCTGCCGTTGACGTTGAACGCCCCCGCGTAGATCGGACTGGACAGTGTGGGATCGCTCCCGTCCGTCGTGTAATGCGTGCTCGCGATGCCCGAGCCCAGGTCCGTCGCGGGGAGCGTCACGCTGACGACGCCCGGGTAGGGATCGCCGGAACACGCCGAGCCGTTGCACGTGATCCCGGTCGTCGGCGTCGACGTGTCGGAGGTGGTCAGGACGTGGGCGGCGGTGTCGAACGACGTCCCCCCCGGTGCCTGGTTCACCTGTCCGGCGTTCTGAACCCAGGTGAGGAACTGGTTCAGGACGTCGACGCCGACGAACGTGCCCGTCGCGCAGGCCGCATACCCGGGATCGGCTTGCGTGGGGCACACCTTGCTCGGGAGGACGACCGGAACCCAACCGCCCCCACGCGTGTATGCGTTGTTCACGATCGCCTGGAGATCGGTGAGTTGAACGCCCCCCGCGGGGGATGGGGGCAGGTACACGCGGATCGCGAGCGGATCCACGGGAGGAAGGGTCTCGGCGAAGTTCGTCGAGCTCGTCGGGGACAAGCCACCCGCCCGGCGCGCGTTGCCGTACCCGCAGCTCTGGACGACCCCCCGGACCGTCGCGTCGCTGAACCCGGCCCCTCCAGGATACGCGAACGCGATCGGCGTCAAGCCGTGCGAGATGAGGTTCTGTCGATCCTGGCACACCTGGGTGGCGGCGTTCGGGTCCCCGACGAGGTTGGTCGCGCTGACGGTCTTGCCGCCGATGTCGTTCCCATCGCCGGCGAGCGTGGCGACCTGCGTCCAGGTCATGTTGGATCCACCGGCGCCGACGCTGCCCGACTTCACGAAGAACGTGGCGTGCACGTTGTGTGGTTGGAGCGCCTGCAGGTATGCCTGCGTGTATTCGCCGGTCGTGTTGTCGTCGAAGGCCAGAGAGACGGTCACAGACCCGACCGCGCTCGCCTGCGTCGCGATCGACAGCAGTCCGCCGACGAGCGACAGGGTGACCAGCACGCTCAGCCCCAGGTGCGCAGGGCGGTTAGGTTGCCGGGTTCGAGCGTGAGCACCCGAGCTTCGCAGGTTCCGGAGGGTTCGGCCATCGGCTCGTCTCATCACGTGGCGTACCTTTCTCGTCTCGCCCGATCGGGTCGGGCACGATTCACCCGGCCTCCTCGCGTCGGTTTGCTCGCTTGAGGGCGACGGTAGTGGTGGTGTACCGGCGCGGAATCCGAGGAAGGGAGTAGCTGCGGTACCCCAAGAGAACGAACTCTCGTCCACGTCGGACTATCCGTGCGTCTGGCGCAGGAACTCGTGGTAGGTGGAGTTCGCCCGTGCTCGCTGCGATGCGAACTCCGGAGCATGCCACCGCTCCCGCAATGCGCTCTTCGCCTCGTTCCGCTCGGCCGACGGGATCCAGGTTTCCTGATCGCCGGGCACGTCCGGGCGGTCATGTGGGCGCCTCGCGAGGAGTTCGGCGAGCGTGACGGTCCCCGACTCGAACCCGAGGACGAGGTTCCGCCAGTTTGGGTCCGTGGTGGGACGCTCGCGGATCAACTCGAAGCAACGACGCACGTTGTCCTCCGAGGGGTCGAACGCGGTGAAGCCCGTGCCGAACCGATCGTTCACGCGCCTGATCACGGACCCGAAGTCGTGCGTCACCTCGTCGAACTCGCCGGCCACGAGCGACCGTGCGTAGGGGAGCAGTCGTGCGTAGAAGCGCTCGTACGCGGTGAGGGCCCCCGCGATCGACACATGTGGCTCACGGATCACCTGTGAGAGCAGAGCCTCTTCCGGCTCTCGGATCACCACGATCGCCGGGACGCGTCGCCGCGCCGCTTCGATCAGCTGTGCGGGCGCGTGGAGATGGTGGGCCAGGCGGACCGGTTTCGGCTGCGCGAGCTGGAAGGCGTAGACCGCAAAGGTGCAGGCCGATCGGGTGTACCCGTCGATCACCAGCTCCGTCTCGGATCCGATGACCTTGGGACTCGGACCCGGGTAGCGACGGCGCGCGAACGGGAGGTAGATCGACGGATACTCGGCGAACCTGGATCGAGCGACGTGGCGAAGCGCCTTGAGCTTGGGCGGGTCACCGTAGGCAACCAGCCGGTCGCGTGTCCCCCCCAACAAGCTCACGCGTACGCGTTCAATCGACGTCGCCGCCCTCGGGCAGCGAGATCTCGATGCCTTGATCGTCGATCGCGAATCGGGTAACCGAGCCGCGTCCGAGCGGGATCCGCCATTGCTCGCCCTCGACGTGCTCGTGGGCGGCGACGGCCAACCTGATCATCACGGCGTGGGTCACGGCCACGACCGTCTCCCCACGATGCCGGTGGGCGATCAGGTCCACCGCTTCCATCATGCGGTGCTGCGCGTCGGTCAATCGCTCACCGTTGGGGCACACGGCTCGCGTCGGCTCGGACCGATAGAGCCGGAACGCCTCCGGGTCGTACATCTCGGCCTCGCCGGCCGTGAGGCCCTCCCAGGCGCCGTAGTCCACGTTGATCAGCCCATGGAGGATCCGGATGTCGGGAACCCGAGTCTCATCGGCGATGATCTGCGCCGTGGCGATCGTGCGCCGCAGGGGACCGGTGTACACCGCGCTCACGCCTCGGCCCGACATGAACCGCGCGGCGTCGACGGCATCCTGGTATCCCTGAGCGTCGAGCGGGACATCGCGCCGTCCGCGGTACCGGTTCTCGACGTTCATCGTCGTCGTCCCGTGCCGCACCAGGAACAACGTGCAAACGTCCGTGCTCGCCCCCGCGTGGGCGGTGGTCGTTCGTTGCAGCGTCATCGCTCTCCCATGGTCGATCCACCCGAGCGCGGCCGACAGGATCGCTCAGCCCGACCGCTTGACTTCCACGTTAGGGACGCAGGAAGCCGTGGGGATGCCCCACGCGGGTAATCTGCCCTACCGCCGCTGACGGGTTCCCGTCGGACTCGACAGGGCGGCGCCCGTGCTCGACGGCCCGCTGGGAACGCCGGACCGATCGGGGTCCAAGTCCACGCGATCGGTCCGCTCGGCATCGAGTGGGTGCTCGGGTCGGCTCCGACGCCGGTGCGTCGAGCGCTGTTCGAACGCGACGATACCGATGCATGGCGTGCCGAGCCCTTCGAGCTCGATACGCGTGCGTCGAGCGTCGTCGAGCGTCGTGGCACGGAGTGATCCGACCAACAGGAGTTCGTCGCATGCGGCAACGAGGGCACCGGTCTCGGCTGCGGCACGGGCCGGAGCGTTCAGGATGACGATCTCTGCGCTGGAGGCCATGCGTTCCATCGCACGACCAACGGCCTGGGTGTCGAGGAGGGCCCACCGTCCGTCTTCCGAACCCCCCGGCAAGACCTTCAGCGACGGGAACCGCGTGGGCCGGACGGCCTTGCTCAGGGACGCGTCATGCCGGATCACGTCGCTCAGCCCCGGGCTCAGGGGTGTGTCGAACATCGCCTCCAAACCGGTTCCCTGGGCGGTGGCGGAAGCGAGCAGGACCGCCCGGCCGGAGAGCGCCATAGCTGCGCCCAGGTTCGCGACCGCGATCGCGGTGTCCGATCTGTCGTCGAGGCCGACCACGGCGATCGTGCGGGCGCCCCCGCGAGTCGGAAGCGTGCCGGTCGGCGAGGCCAGGAGCTTCACGACGAGTCGCCGGTACGCGTCCGCGGCCGGTGACGCTCGTCCGGTGACGACGATGGGCGAGCCGCGCGTCGTACGACGGGAGCGAGGGATGACTGCCAGGATGGGCGCGCCGACCGCGTGGGCCACTTCCCACTCGGAGTGCATGCCCCCGAGGAAGGTCCTGCCGAGCGCGACGAAGGTGCCGAACACGGCGCCGACGAAGAGCCCGAGGATCGCGTTGACGACGACCTTCGGGCCCGACGGCGAGGTGGGGAAGGATGCCGCCGCGAGTTGGCGTCCCGAGAACGTCAGCGCGCTTGCCTGAGATGCCAGCTGCTGCTCCTGGATGCCGATCTGTGCGAGAACCGAGTTCGTCGAGGCCTCGAGCGCTGCCCGCCTGCCGGGATTGAGCTCGGAGGCGGCCTTCGCCGTCAACGTGTCCAGGTCGGCTCGAAGGGCACCGATCCGTGCCTGGATCGCAGCGTTCGAGGCCTCACCCGCCTCGAGCAATGCCTGGCCTCGGTAATCGAGATAGGCCTGGGCGAACGCCTGAGCTCGGCGCTGCGCTTGCGCCGGGTCGGTGGCCGTGTACGAGAGCATCAAAACCTCCGTGTCGACGGGCACGCTCAGCCCGAGCCCGCTCAGGACGTCCTCCGGGGGTTCCTCCAGATGCAGGTCACGGATGACGACGCCCGCCACGGCCGTGGACGACGCGATCTGCTTCTCGGTCGCCATGTTCACCTGCCTCGTCGACGCCGAATCCCCGATCGTCTCGATGACGATGCTCGCGGTGGAGGTGTACCGCGGGGGTTGAGCGAACGAGAAGACGGAGGCGGCGAATGCTCCTACGAGCGCGGCGATGGCGATCGTAGGCAGGTACCGTCGGAGCCCCGTGACGAGTTCGAACGATGAAGGGTCGTCTCCGATATCGTTGTTGGTAGGGGTTCCGCGCTGCATCCTGGCTCCCATCCCGGTCGACGATCGCGTTTCCGGCGCCGGCCGGTCCCGACGCCATCGGCCAACAGGGTAACGGGGCTTGCTGCGATGTAGCTCAGCCGTTCGAAGAGCCGACATTACCGCCGGCGTCGTATCTCCTGCGAACGTCAACTGCCTAGCATCCGGGTGTCTCATCGCCACAACGGGTGGCGAAGACGAAAGGGTGGTGCGCGTGGACGTCGGTGTCGTTGGATGTGGGTACTGGGGCTCGAAGCATCTCCGCGTGCTCCAGGCCATCCCGGAGATCGGGACCGTCGTCGCGATCGACGCGCGGGAAGAGCGGCTGCGTGAGGCCAAGCGTTCCCTGCCCGGCGTGACGTGTTTCGAGTCGCTGGACGAGGTCCTCGAGGACCTCGACGGCATCATCGTCGCCACACCGCCGAGGACCCATGTCCAGATCGCGACGCAAGCGATCGAGGCGGGCGTCGGCGTTCTCGTCGAGAAGCCGCTCGCGACGACCGCGAGCGACGCATGGGACCTGGTCGAGGCGGCCGATGCCCGAGGCGTGACGTTGATGGTCGGCCATACGTTCGAGCACAACGCCGCCGTGTGGAAGCTGCGCGAGCTCCTCGATACCAACGAGCTCGGCAGGCTCCTCTACGTCGATTCGGCCCGGCTGAACCTGGGCCTGTACCAGACGGACGTGAACGTGCTCTGGGATCTTGCCCCGCACGACATCTCGATTTTCAACTACCTGCTCCGGGCGAAGCCCACACGCGTGCAGGCCTGGGGCTCTCGGCACGCGCATCCCTTCCTGGAGGATGTGGCGTACCTGCGTCTGTTCTACGAGGAGAGCGGGGTGACGGCGAACGTTCACGTCAGCTGGCTCGACCCGTGCAAGGTCCGCCGCGTGACCCTGGTCGGCAGCGACAAGATGGCCGTGTACAACGACCTCGCGAGCGAGGAACGCGTGCGTGTGTACGACAAGGGCGTGGTCGCGCTCAGCGAGGACGACAACCTTCAGGCGATGCCGATGTCCTACCGATACGGCGAGATCCGGTCGCCGTACCTGCACTTCGAGGAACCCCTCTTCGTGCAGGACCAGCACTTCGCCGGCTGTCTGCTCGACCACTCCCGGCCCCGAACGAGCGGCGATGCGGGCCTCGCGGTCGTCGAGGTCCTCGAGTGCGCCGACATCTCGCTCCGCGAGGAACGCCCCGTCGAGCTCGCCGAGGTCTCCGAGTCGTCCTCCAGCGGCCTCGTCGTCGCCGGCTCACGATGAAGCTCGAGGAGTCGCCGCCGACCCGCGCGCGGGTCCCGCTCCTCGATCTCCGCGCCATGCACGACGAGATCCGCCCGGCGCTCGATGACATCTGGCGAAGGAGCATCGAGGGATCGGCCTTCATCGGCGGCGACGCGGTCGAGGCGTTCGAGATCGAATGGGCGGAGTTCTGTGGCCGGCGCCACGCGATCGGCGTCGGGAACGGAACGGATGCGATCGCGCTCGCGCTGTGCGCTCTGGGGATCGGGCCGGAGGACGAGGTGATCGTTCCCGCGAACACGTTCATCGCCACAGCCGAGGGCGTGCTGATGACGGGAGCGACGCCGAGGTTCGTCGATGTGGACCCCCACACGCACCTCATCACCACCGAGACGGTCGAAGCCGCGATCGGGCCGCACACCAAGGCGATCGTGGTCGTCGACCTGCACGGGAACATGCCCGATATGGACGGGCTCGAGGACCTCGCGCGCCGGCACCACCTGATGCTCGTCGAGGACGCGGCGCAAGCGCACGGTTCCACGTGGCGGGGTCGCCGTGCGGGCTCGTTCGGGACCGCGGGATGCTTCAGCTTCTACCCCGGCAAGAACCTCGGCGCGTTCGGCGACGCCGGAGCGGTCGTCACGGACGACGACGAGCTCGCCGCGCGGATCCGCTCACGCGCGGACCACGGTCGCACGCCGGAGCGCTCGGACGTGCATCGAGTCGTGGGGATCAACAGCCGCCTCGATGCGCTCCAAGCGAAGGTGCTGTCGGCGAAGCTGTCGTCCCTGCGGTCGTGGAACGCTCGACGGTGGATGATCGCCGCCACGTACGACGCGGCGTTCTCGTCGCTCGGCGACGACGTCGGGCGGCTCACCGTGGCCGACGACGTCGTCAGCTCGTACCACCACTACGTCGTGCGCGTCTCGGACCGGGACCAGGTGCAGGCGCAGCTCGCTGCCGAGGGGATCGACACCGGGATCCACTACTCGATCCCGTGTCATCTCCAGCAGCCCTACCGCCGATACGCCAAGGCTCCGCTGCCCGTCGCTGAACGTCTCGCGTCCGAGATCCTGTCGATCCCGATGTCCCCCCACCTCACCGATGATCAGGTCGACCTGGTTTCCGAGGTCATCGCACGGATCGCTGTTGGGGGTCTCGATGCACGTCGAGGATGACGGGGGGCCGATCGCTGGCTGGCTCGATGACGACGTGCTGCTCGGGTACCCGAGTGCACGAGAATGTGACCCGCGCCTCGTCCTGGGGACGGGCGCTCGACTCCGAAGCGGCACGGTCCTGTACGTCGGATCGCGTATCGGCCGCCGGTTCGAGACCGGCCATCACGTCGTGATCCGTGAGGAGAATCGGATCGGCGACGACGTCTCGGTGTGGAGCAACACCGTGATCGACTACGGCTGTCTGATCGGCGACCGCGTGAGGGTCCACAGCAATTGTTACATCGCTCAGTACACGGAGATCGAGGACGATGCGTTCCTCGCGCCCGGCGTCACCCTGGCGAACGACCTGTTCCCGGGCTCCGAGGACTCCGCGGAGCTGATGGAAGGGCCCTCGATCGGCGCGGGAGCGCAGATCGGGGTGAACGTCACGATCCTTCCGTACGTCCGGATCGGGCGGGCTGCGATCATCGGCGCGGGCTCGGTGGTCACCAAGGACATCCCCGATTGCACGATCGCGTACGGCGCGCCGGCGGTCGCGGTGCGCGAGCGCGTCGACGTCGGCGTCCGAGAGCGGGTGATGGAGCGAGCGGCCGACGCACTGCGTCGGCGGCCGATCGTCAGGATCGTGGAGCCTCGCGAAGACGCCGGAGAGGACGAGGCATGAGGGACGCCTCGAGACCCTTCGGCCAGATGGAACCGGTTCCGATCGATGCCTCGATCTGGACCGACGTCGCCAAGCGGGCGATGGATCTGTTCCTAGCGACGATCCTCGTCCTGATCCTGTCGCCGGTGCTCCTGATCATCGCGATCGCCGTGGCCGTCTCCAGCCCGGGTCCGACGTTCTTCCGCCAGGAACGGCTCGGCCGCAACCAGGTGATCTTCGTGATGCTGAAGTTCCGCACGATGGCGGAGGGTTCCGACGACGGGATCCACCGCGCGTTCGTGACGAACATGTTCGCGGCCGACGGGACCGACGGCGGCGACGAGGATGTGATCCACAAGCTCAACGAGGACCCACGGATCACCTCGATCGGACGGATCCTCCGTCGGCTGAGCCTGGACGAGCTGCCGCAGCTGTTCAACGTCCTCGCCGGCCACATGTCGATGGTCGGTCCCCGCCCGGCCCTGCCATGGGAAGCCGATCTGTTCCAAGCACGTCACCTCATCCGCTTCGACGTGAAGCCCGGGGTGACCGGGCTCTGGCAGGTGAGCGGTCGAAGCACGCTGACGATGCCGCAGGCGCTTGATCTGGACGCCGAGTACGTCGCCCGGCGGAGCTTCGGCCTCGACCTGTGGATCCTCCTTCGTACGGTGCCCGTCGTGCTCGCCGGTCGAGGGGCTTCATGAGTGCGGATGCGGCGATCTCAACCTCGACGCGAACCAACGAAGGCCCGCGGGCCGTTTCGGTCGTTCGCGATTCTCTGACCGGCTCGGCGTGGACCTTCGTCAGTCGGGCGACGGGCCTCGGCCAGAGCATCGCGGTTGCCACGATCTTGGGCGCGACCTACCTGGGGAACACGTACCAGGCGATCAACTCGTTGCCGAACATCATCTATTACCAACTCCTCGCGGGATCGCTCTTCGCGTCGATCCTCATCCCACCGATCGTGTCGAGGATCGACCGGGGTGATCGTGCGGGCGCCAACGCGTTGGCGAGAGGGTTCTTCGGGACGCTGCTCGCGGCCGCCGCCGGGCTGTGCCTGCTCCTGATCCTGTTCGGTCCTGCGCTCCTGCACCTCCTCACGCTCGGCGTGGCCGACCCCACGACGGCGGCGGAGCAACGCCGGGTGGGCTTCGTGTTCCTGGTCATCTTCGTGCCGCAGATCGCGCTCTACGTCACCGCCGGAACCGGAGGAGCCGTCATGAACGCGCACGGCCGCTTCGCACTAGCGGCCGGAGCTCCGGCCCTGGAGAACCTGGGGATGATCTCGATCCTGGTCCTGGACGCGATCCTGTTCGGAACGGGAACCGCGCTGGCCGACGTGACGACGCCACAGATCCTGCTGCTCGGCATCGGAACCACGGCGGCCGTCGGGGTGCACGCCGCGGCGCAATGGCGGGGAGCGAGGTCGTGCGACGTCCGGCTCGTGCCGCGTTGGGGCTGGCGCGATCCGGAGGTCCGACGCGTACTGCGGCGCGTCGTCCCGACGCTCGGCTACACGGGGCTGGCGGCGATGCAGACGGTGGCGGTCCTGTTCATCGCGAACCGCCTGGCGGGCGGTCTGGTCACCTTCCAACTCTCACTGAACTTCTACTTCCTCCCGATCGCGATCGTGACCTGGCCGATCGCGCGATCCATGCTCCCGCACCTGGCGAGGTTGAGATCCGTCGAGGACGGCCCGTTGTTCTGGGACGAACTCTGCAGGGCGGCGCGACTCGCGTCGTTCGTCACGGTGCCGATGGCGTTGGTCTACGTCGTGCTTGCGGCGCCGATCGCGCGGGCGATCGCGATCGGCCAGCTGGAAGCCGACGGCGGCGCCCCGCTGGTCGCGATGTCACTGGGCGCGCTCGGGCTCGGCGTGATCGGAGAGACCTGGTTCATCCTGGGCACCTACGCCTTCTATGCCCGGGAGAACGTCCGCGCTCCACTCATCTCGATGCTCGTCCGGGTCGGGGTCGCCTTCACCCTGTTCGCGATCGCGCTGATCGCGCCGCGGCCGCTCGTTCCCTTGGTGCTGGGGCTGGGCATCTCAGCCGGGAGTCTGATCGGGTCCGTGCATCTGTGGGCCAAGCTCCGCGCGGCGCTGGGCGGAGCGTTGCCCATCCGCGCTCTCGCCCGAACAGCTGCCGGCTCGCTGCTCATGGCCGTCCCCGCGTTCCTGACCGCTGCGGCCCTGTCGCGGTGGATCGGGGAGCGCGAGCTCGGACAGATCGCGGTTGTCGCTGTCGCGACGATCGTTGGCGCGGGCGTCTACCTGCTCGCGCAGGTGGCGCTCAAGGCTCCCGAGCTCAGTCTCCTCAGGCTCGGCACCAGGAGCCTCGTTCGAGGCGATGACCGGTGAACCAGCTGGCGACGAGGAGCACGGTGTCGATCGGGCGAGCTGCCTCTCTGACCCGGACGACCAAGGTCGTCTCGCGGGTGCCGATGGGGATCGCCGTCCTCGCGATCGCCCTGCTCGCCGCGATCCTGTCCCTCGTTCCCGTGGCGCTCGTGGTCGTGACCCTGGTCGCGCTGTCGGTGTTCGTGCTCGTGGCGATGCGGCCGGTCTTCGCCGCGTACCTTCTCCTGTTCCTCGGCCCGCTCCTGTCCGGCATCGATCGGGGCGCCGCGATCCCCTTCCTTCGTCCGACCGAGGCCGTCGCGGCCCTGGTGGGCCTGGGCCTCCTCGGACGAGGGATCATCGTCGTCCTCGCGTCCGGATCCCCCCGTTTCCGACCCTCGAGGATGGATGCGGCCGTGATCGTCCTGGCGATCGCGGGCTCGATCGGCCCGTTCCTGTGGATGCTCGCGCGGGGTGTGGAGGTCGGGAGCGACGACATCGCCTACGGGCTGCTCCTGTGGAAGTTCGCGGCGATCTACTTCATCTTCCGAACGTGCGTGAAGACGGAACGTCAGGTCCGCATCTGCCTGTGGATCGCGATGCTCGCGGGTGCGGCCGTATCCGTCATCGCGATCTTGCAGGCGCTCGGCTTCGCACCCGTCGTCGCGTTCATCAGCGGCCACTTCGCTCCGTACGGCAACACTGAGGCGGTGGTGAACAATCGCGGCGGCGCGACGCTCGGCCTGCCGATCGCGGCGGCCGATCTCCTGACCTACGACCTCGCGATCGCCGCCGGGTTTCTCCTGAGCGCCAAGGCGATGTTCACGAACGCGGCGAACCGGCGTCTCGTGATCCTCGTCCTCATGGGGTTGTTCGCCGCGGGCATCATCGCCTCGGGGGAGTTCTCGGCGCTGATCGGTCTCGTCATCGCGATCGTGGTGCTCGCGGTCGTGTCCCGCCGCGCCGCGTTGGTCCTGTACCTGCTTCCCGGACTGTGCATCGGCCTGTACGTGCTCAAGCCGGTCATCGAGCACCGACTCGCGGGCTTCCAATCGACGACGGGGTTGCCGGTCAGTTGGACGGGTCGTCTCTACAACTTGCGGAACTACTTCTGGCCGGAGCTGTTCTCTCACGACCGCTTCATCCTCGGGGTCCGACTGGCCGCGCGCGTCATCGTGCCGACGCAGGCCACGGGCTATGTGTGGATCGAGAGCGGGTACACGTGGCTCCTGTGGAGCGGCGGGATCCCGTTCCTGATCGCCTTCGTCTGGTTCGCGTACGTGGGGATCAGACGCGGCGTCGCCGTCGCTCGATCGAGGACGGATGCGATCGGGGTCGCGGGGCTCGCGAGCGCGGCCGGCTTGTCCGTCGTGAGCGTACTCATGGTGCTCGATCCCCACCTCACGTACCGTGGTGCGGCCGATCTGTTGTTCGCGCTCCTTGCGATGGCGACGATCGCCCGCGTTCGGACGTCGACGAAGGGCTCCATCCGCTCCAGCAGCCGAGCTTGATGTGGTGCTCCGGTCTCAAGGGTGCTGCTTGGTCTCTGGGTCGGGACCGATGAGCGGCTCTTCCAACGCCTCCTGCTGCAGCTGCCTCTCCTGCAGCTGCTTCAACCTGTTGTAGACCGCCTGACGCGTCTTGCGCGTCGTCTCGGCGATCTCGACGATGGAGGCGCCGAGCTCCCTGGCCCGGCACAGGGCGTCGTCTTCCAGCCGATCGAGGTAGTCGCGAAGATCGCGGATCGCGTCGAGAGCGTGCAGCGGGAACTGCTCCTCTGCTTCGAGCCTGTGGATGAGCGAACGGGGGAACTTGGAGTCCGGCACACGCTGTTCCGATGTCAATGCGCGACCGCAGTCAAGCCGTGGCTAGGCTGGACCGTCGACTTGATGGCCTCGACCTCCGATCCGGCACCGACCACTCGAACGCTGTATGAATCTATCAGACATCGCCATTATTCGCGCAGCGCAGCATTGTCTAGGTAACGTCGGCGCCCACTGTAGCCTTCGCGCACCCGACGGGATCGCGCCGCACTTCGGGCAGCCGTTCGCGTACCGCGACGCGGCCTCCTCGAGGTCGACGCCGACCAACGACGCCAACGAGGGCACCCAAGCGAGCACGTCGCCGAACTCGTGCTCGAGGTCGCCGTCCCCTCGCAGGGCGCGGGCGACCTCGCCAACCTCGCCGACCTCGTCGGTCAACCACGGGAACGTGTCGTCGACGCCGCCATCCGAATCGCGCTCGGCGTAGGTACGACGCAGGACGTCCTGGAACGCTGCGATCTCCATCAGGAGGCCGAGCCTATCGAGCGTCGAGCTTGGTCTCGGTCCCCGCGGTCTCGGTCCCTGCGGTCTCGGTGCCCGCGGTCTCAGTGCCCGTGGTCTCGAGGTCCGGGATCTCCTCGGTGTCGAGATAGGGGATGACGAACTCCGGATCGGTCTCGGCTCGTTGCTCGAGCGTACGCAACCGGTTGTACACGGCCTGTCGGGTGATGCCCAGCGCCTCGCCGATATCCGAAGGTGACGCCCCCAGCTGGCGCGCCTTCAGGATGCACGCGGCCTCCAGCTCGTCGAGGTAACGCCGAAGACGGCGGATGGACTCGAGCGCCTCCAGGGGGAGATCCGGCGTTTCCAGCTTACGGATGAGCCGTCGAGGGAACTTCAAGACCCGCATGTGTCCACCTTACGCGCCCCACGGAACTAGCCCCGGATCGCCGGATAGGTTGAAAGCTTCCCCCCACGCCCCTGCGGGCCATCCGTTCGAGGGCCTGGAAGGACGCATCTTGTTCCCTTGTAAGGCTTCTGTCAACGGGGTGGACACCCGCGCGACGGCTCTCCGGAGGGTGAAGAATCCCCAACCCCCAGCGTGTTCACGGAAATTGGCCTTTCGCCTTGTCCAATGAGTTGACGGCGGGGTTGCATCCGGCGTAGGTTCGGCATCTTGCTAGGAGTAGCCCAAACGGGTGACTGCCTGGCCCGTAGCTTGGAGGATGGGAAGGCCCAGCAGGTGACGTTCTCTCTTCACCGAAAGGCCTATGCAGATCTTGGTTCGCGCTCGCCGGTATCCGCCGGCGAGTCGTTGTGTTGGCACCCCGGGAGGGCGCAGATATGAGCAAGACTGCTTCGAGTTTGAAGAGGAGACGCCGACTGCTCGTCATGGGTGGCGTGTTCCTCGTGACCGGGTTCTTGTTGGCGACGATGTTGGCGCCGCGCGCTTCGGCCGCGCCGATCACGGCGGTCGACGACGCCGGCCCGGACGACGAACCCGGCCAGAAGGATCTCAACTTCCTGGTTGTCGACTACGGGTTGCCCGGCGCAACGACTATCGACGTCAACTGGGGATGGGATAACACAGCCACGTCGGGGAACAACACGCGCGATGGCTGTGCGCTTTTCGATTCCGATGGTGACGGATTCGCCAACTTCGCCATGTGCGTCATCGTTCAGACGAACGGCACGACGTCCAGGCAACTGTACTCATGTGGAGACACAGCGGCTGACAGGTGTACGCAGCCACGGTCCCCGATCGCGAGCCCGCTTTCGACTGCCACTTCCTCGATCGTGACTAATTCGGACCCGTTCCGCAACGTCGCGGCACATACGACGGGGAACACGTGCTCTGCAACCCCCGGCTGTTATACGAACGATACCGTCGCGGACACGACGATCCGACTCTCGGAGGTGGGCGGGGCTAACGCGTTCTTGCTCAACGTCTGTTCCTACCCCTCACAGGTTCCCGGATCCGACCCTTCGGACTGTGTGTTCACTCCGAACAGTGGGTTCCTGACCATTGTCAAGGTCGCCGATCCGGATGACACTACTGACTTCGTCTTCAACTCGTCCGCAGCGTCGCAGAGCGGAGACACGCAATTCACGATCCAAGGAAGCGGTTCCGTCCAGCTCATCTCCTTCGCGGCCGGGACCACATACGACCTCAACGAAGTCGTTCCTGCCGGATGGAATCTCGATGATGCGTCCTGCGAACTCCAGACCGGGACACCCACGTCCACCGGCACACCGACTAGTACGGGTGTAGATAACTTCACGATCCAATCGGGCGTCGAAACGATCTGTACGTTCAATGACACCAAGGCCACGAAACTCACGGTTACGAAGATCGTCGTCAACGACGATGGTGGCACCGCGGTGGTCGCCGACTTCCCCTTGTTCATCGACGGTAACTCGGTGACCTCGGGCGTTGCGAACACGGTCAGCACGGGAGCGCACACGGTGAGCGAGACCAGTCTGTCTGGTTACACCGGCACGATCGGTGGTGACTGTGCTGCCGACGGCTCGATCACACTCAACGTGGGCGACGACAAGACGTGCACGATCACCAACGACGACCAGCAGGCCACGATCACGGTCACCAAGGTCGTCACCAACGACAACGGTGGCTCGGCCGCCCCGGACGACTTCAACCTGACGCTCGACGGGAACGCCACCACCAGCGGCACTCCGGTCGACGTCGACCCCGGCACCTACACGGCCGGTGAGACCCAGCTGAGCGGCTACACGTTCGAAGGGTTCTCCGGTGACTGCGACAGCAATGGTGATATCACCATCGCCTTGGGTGAGAGCCTCACCTGCACCCTGACCAACAACGACCAGCAGGCCACGATCACCGTGGTCAAGGACGTCATCAACAACAACGGCGGCAATGCGGCCCCGGACGACTTCAACCTGACGCTCGACGGGAACGCCACCACCAGCGGCACTCCGGTCGACGTCGACCCCGGCACCTACACGGCCGGTGAGACCCAGCTGAGCGGCTACACATTCGTTGGCTTCTCGGTGGACTGCGCTGGGAACGGTGACATCACCGTGGCGCTTGGTGAGCACAAGACCTGCACCCTGACCAACGACGACCAGCAGGCCACGATCACCGTGGTCAAGGAGGTCATCAACAACAACGGCGGCACGGCCGGACCGAACGACTTCGGCCTGACGCTGGACGGCGTCGCTACCACCAGCGGCACCCCGGTCGACGTCGACCCCGGCACTCACACCGCCGCTGAGGCGGGGCTGGCCGGCTACACGTTCACCGGGTTCTCCGGCGACTGCGACACCAACGGTGACATCACGATCGCGCTCGGTGAGAGCCTCACCTGCACCCTGACCAACAACGACCAGGCCGGAACGTTGATCGTGATCAAGCACGTGATCAACGACAACGGCGGGACGGCGGTGGCGGGCGACTTCACCTTGGACTCCGGTGGCACCAACGACACACCTGACGACTTCGCAGGTGATGAGGCTGGCACGACCGTTACGCTGGACGCCGGGTCGTACGACGTCTCGGAGACCGGACCGTCCGGGTACACCGAGTCCGATTCGGCCGACTGTGCCGGCACGATCGCCAACGGCGAGACCAAGACCTGCACGGTGACCAACGACGACATCGCACAGGTGCAAAGCCAGATCACGCCAACGGCCACCACATGCCAGCAGTTCAGGGATGGGACCTCGGCGACGCTGAACACTTTGAACTACTCGGTCAAGACCACCAACGGCGTCACCAAGATCAGTCAGGTCGATCCTGGTGTCTTCTTCTACTGGATCAAGGTGGACGCGGTGGTCGGCGCCAACTCGTTCACGATCGATCAGGACATCACGAGCGGCAACTTCGGCACCTACTTCGCCAAGGCATCGGGCAGCGCGCTCTGGACGTCGAGCTGCACGAAGGTGAACTCGGCGTCGATCACGCAGTCTGGCTACCCCGCGAACGGTGATGTCACGGTCTCGTTCACCGCGAGCTCGGCCGGGACCTACATCATCGGCATCAAGTACGACTCGGGCAGCGTGAAGGGTGTCGCACCTCCGACCGGTACGGGGATCGCGCACTACACGTTCTCGGTCAATGGCACCGGCACGCAGGGACTCGACCTGAAGCCGAAGCCGTAGAGGCTAGATAAGAAGGGAGCAGAGGGCCGGTCCGGTGGGCCGGCCCTCTCGCTATGGTGAAGCAATGAGGCGATTTCCGCGCTGGGTATCGATCGCTGCGATCGCGGTCGTGCTTGCGGTCGTGATCAGCCTGGCCGTGGCAGCGGCCAGTTCGATCCGCTAGCCCATCCCTTCGCGTGGGAGCCGACCGATGCGAGCTCGCGTGTCGAATCGCCAGCCCTTCCACCCGATCGCGTAGCGCACGGCCCCATCGGTCGGCTGATCCACGGCTCCGGAGCTATTCCGAACGGCCGCCACCGAGGAGGAGCTCCTCGTTCGGCGTCCGCATCTCGGCCGGCACGAGTTCGCGGCCGGCGTTCGGCCACTGATGGATCCAGTCGCCCGTTGAGCTCCTGGTAGCAGGAAACCGTGTACATATCGGTACGCCCCGGCCGGCGTGGAAAAGGGACCTGCCGAAGGAACTTGGCGCGGGGTGACTAGGGACTTGGTGTCATGCCTGTTGGGCGGATGGAGGATTCCTTCTCATGATCGTTTTCCGGCCGAACGGCCTCAGGCACGTGACGCGCATCGGGCAAGCGGCGGCCGACGAGGGCGAGGACCAGCGCGAAGGTGACGCCGAGCCCGAACGCGCCCGCGAGGCCGGCCTCGAGCGAGATCGTGCCGGCGTCGGCGAGGGCGATGCAGACGCCGCCGAGCCCGGCGCCGATCCCGACGCCGAGGTAGTCCATCAGGATCGTCGAGGAGAGCTCGGCGGCCTCGCGACCCTCGGTCGCCACCCTCATGACCGAGAGCGGGATCGTCGGGAACACGATCCCCATGCCCACGCTACCGATCGCCCACCCCGCATACGGGACGACGAGCGGGACGTCGAGGAGGCCGACCGCGACGATGGCTCCGCCGGCCGCGATCAGCAACGCGCCGAACGTCGTCAGCCACCTCGTGCCGAGACGTACCGCGACCCGGGACTGCCACCAGGAGCCGAGCGCCCACGCGAGCGCCGAGCACGTCAGCACGATCCCCGCCACCCCGACCGACAGCCCGCGGGTCTGCGTGAGCATCAGCGTGACGAACCCGTCGATGCCGAAGAACGCCGCCGACGCGAGGAACGCGGCCGCGGACGCCGCCGGCAGCCCGCTACGGGCGAGGAGGGTTCCCGGCGGCGTGATCCTCCGGAGCGCGGGGATCGAGACCGCGAGGCCGAGCACCACGAGCGGGCCGCTCCACACGGACAGGTCCGTCAGGCCGGCGAGCAGCGCCCCGGCGCCGAGCATCAGCACGAGCGAGGCCGCGATCGGCAGGCTCGAGCGCTCGCCGCTCGTCCGCACGTTCCGGAGCGCCGGCATCACGAGCGCCGCCGCGAGCACGATCACCGGCAGGGGAGCCACGAACACCCAGCGCCACCCCACGGTGGCGTTGATCAGCGCGCCGATAGGGGGTCCAACCAGCCCCGGCAGGATCCACATCGAGGCGAGCAGGGCCATCACGCGCGGCCGTATGTCCGGCGGGTAGGTCTTCGCGACGGTGCCGAGCGAGACGGTGTACAGGCCGCCGCCGCCGATGCCCTGCACGAAGCGCGCGACGACCAGGATGAACATCGTGGGCGCCGTGGCGGCCAGGACGAGCCCGCTCACGTAGAAGACGATCGAGATCGCCAGGATGGGGCGAGGCCCCAGCCGATCGGTCATCCGGCCGGCGATCGGCACGCTGCCGATCGAGGCAAGGGTGAGCGACGCGTAGATCCACCCGTACAGCTTGAGTCCGTGCAGGTCGGCCTCGACCGCGGGAAGGATCGTCGCCACGACCATGATCTCGACCGCGACGAGCGCCTCGAGCAGCAGCAGGCCGATCGTCAGCCGGCCGCGGGCGCCAGCGAAGACCGCTCGCCACGGTGGGGGTTGCTGGGCGCTCACCTGTCGCTCTCGGAACGACGCATCGTGACCTCGGAGTGTCGGTGGCCGAGTGTAGTGTCGCTCGCCGGGGAGGAGCTTCGCGTGAGTGAACTACGTTCCACCGTGGATGCGCTGCGATCCGAGGCGCTGGCGGATCTGCCGGACGCGCGGATCGAGGAGGACTTCGCCGAGCTGCATCGCGCGGTCGAGCAGCTCGAGGTCGAACGCCTCCGCCGGCTCGCCGAGATCGAACGCCGGGGCCTGCACGAGCGCGACGGGTTCTCTCGGCCGCGGCGTGGCTCGTCGCCCGGTTCAAGGTTGCGTGGGGCGCCGCGCGCGAGCACGTTCGGATCGCGCGCGCGTTGGATCGGATGCCGGAGACTCGGCGTGCGCTCGACGAGGCCGACGTGTCGATGTCGGCGGTCCGCGTGCTGGTCGCGGTCCGGGACGCCGATGTGGACGCGTACGAGCGCTGCGAGCCACAGCTCGTTGAGGCGGCGCGGATCCATTCGGTGAGCGAGCTCCAGCGCGTCGCGGCGTTCTGGCGCGAGGCGGTCGAACGCAAGGTGGGCGGCGAGGACCGGCTCACCGCGCACCGGCGGCTGCACGCGTCGGTCTCGCTGCTCGGGATGGTGCGGGTCGACGGCGATCTCGATCCCGAGACCGGCGAGTCGTTGCTCACGGCGCTGCGCGCGGTGCTGGACGCGGAGTCGCGTTCGGGTGCCGAGGACGATCGGACGCCGGCTCAGAAACGCGCCGATGCGCTCGGCGAGATCTGTCGTCAGTGGCTCGACCTAGCTGAGCGGCCGACCGTCGGCGGCGAACGCCCGCACGTCACGGTGACGGTGGATGCGGATGCGCTCGGCGCGTCCGGGGGGGCCGCCGAGCTCGATCACGCAGGGCCGGTGGGTTCCGAGGCGGCGCGGCAGCTTGCCTGCGACGCCTCGATCATGCGGGTCGTGCTGTCGGGGCGTTCGGAGCCGCTCGACGTCGGGCGCCGAACACCGGTCGTCTCGCCTTCGATGCGCCGGGCCGTGATCGTGCGGGACCGCCGCTGCCGGTTCCCCGGCTGCGATCGACCGCACACCTGGTGCGACGCGCACCACGTCGTGCACTGGGCCGACGGCGGCCCCACCGCGGTCGCCAACCTGACGCTGCTCTGCCGACGCCACCACCGGATGATCCACTGGGGTCGTTTCCGCCTGGAGCTCTCCGACGGTCGAGTCGTGTTTCGAAGACCCGACGGCTCGAACCTCGAGGACCGAGCCCCGTCCTAGCTCCCCTCCGCCGCCAGATACGCCGCCTGCGGGTTGTGTTCGCGACCCGACGGGTGTACCAGGGAGAACCCTGCTGGGGTCGACGAGGCGAGGAGGACTCCGTGGCGACACGTCACCGGTACACGTGGATCTTCCCGATGCTCCTGGTGGCGGGGTTGCTCGTGCTGCCCGCGGTGCCGGCGTGGGCTGCGCCGGCCGACCTGTCCGTCACGAAGGTGGACTCGCCCGACCCCGTGGTCGCGGGCTCGAACCTCTCCTACACGATCGCCGTGACGAACCTGACCGCGGCCGCCGCGACCACGGTGGCGCTTTCGGACACCCTGCCGGCCAACACCACGTTCGTCTCCCTCATGTCGCCTGCAGGGTGGAGCTGCACGACGCCGGCGGCGGGTGGGACCGGGACGGTGAACTGCACCATCGCGACGCTTCCGGCCAATGGGAGCGGGTCTTTCACCCTCGTCGTGAACGTGAACGCGGCGACGCCGAACGGCACGATCGTCAGCAACACGGCGAGCGTCACGTCCACCGACGATCCCGCCGCGGGGAACAACTCGGCGACGGCCACGACGACAGTGAGCTCGGGAGCCAACCTGCTGGTCCTGAAGTCCGATTCGCCCGACCCGGCGGTGGCCAACGGGAACATCACCTACGTCATCACGGTGCAGAACGGCGGACCGCTGGCCGCGACGTCCGCGACGCTCACCGACGTCATCCCCGCCAACACGACGTTCGTCTCGCTGTCCGCCGCCGCGGGATGGATCTGCACCACACCGGTGGTGGGTGGCACCGGAACGGTCAGCTGCACCAACTCGAGCGTGGCCGCGTCGGCGGTCGCCACGTTCACGGTGGTGGTGAAGGTGAACGCCGGCGTCGTGAGCGGGACCGTCATCACGAACACGGCGACCGTCGCGTCGGCGACGACCGATCCCGTCACCACGAACAACGCCGCCACGACCACCACCACCATCGGGGTCGCGGCGGCGGTCTGCACGATCACGGGCACCAACAAGTCGGAAACCATCAACGGCACGGCCGGCGACGACGTGATCTGCGGCGGCAACGGCAGGGACACGATCAACGGCCTGGGCGGGAACGACATCATCCTCGGCCAGAACGGGAAGGACACCCTGAACGGCGGCGACGGCAACGACACCGTGATGGGGGGCAACGCCAAGGACGTCGTGGTCGGCGGGGCGGGGATCGACGCCATGCGAGGTGGCAACGGTGCCGACAGGCTCAACGCCCAGGACGGGGCGGCCGGCGACTCGATCGACGGCGGCAACGGCCCGGACACCTGCCTGATCGACGTGGGCGACGTCAAGGTCAACTGCCCATAGGTCCTCGCGGGCGGGGTTCGGGCGAGGGTTGTCTACCACTCGGTAGATAGGGCATAATCTGCCATGTGGTAGAGGAATCCGCCCCCCCGCGGAAGCGCCCGAACTCGAGCACGCGCGCGACCTCGATCGTGCGCAGGCTCGCCGGGAAGAACGTGTTCGTCACGGGGGTGACCGGCTTCCTCGGGCAGGCGGTGTTCGAACGACTCCTGCTCGACTTCCCCGAGACGCGGATCACCCTGCTCGTGCGGCCGCAGCTCGGCTCGACCGGACGCCAGCGCGTGGAGTCGCTGATGGGCCGTCCTACGTTCAACGCCCTGCGCGAGAAGGTCGGCAACGAGGGGATCTCGGCCGAGCTCGAGGAGCGCGTGGACGTGGTGGACGGCGACTTCTCGGCCGCCGAGCTCGAGATCCCCGGCGGCCTCGACGTCGTGATCCACTGCGCGGCGACCGTCTCGTTCGACCCGCCGATCGACGAGGGGTTCCTCACCAACCTGGTCGGCGCGGCCCGGCTCTACGAGGCGGCGCTCGCGAACAACCCGGCGCCGCACCTGCTCCACGTCTCGACCGCGTACGTCGCGGGCGTCCGAAAGGGCGTGATCCCCGAGGCCACGCTCGACCACCGCGTCGACTGGCGGGCCGAGTCCGACCTCGCGATCCGCGCGCGGGCCGACGTCGAGGCCGCGAGCCGCAAGCCCGAGATCCTCGACTCGTTCCTGCGCAAGGCCCGCGCCGAGCACGGGCGCGCCGGCCCGCAGTCGGTCGCCGACAACGCGGAGGAGCGCCGCAAGACGTGGGTGACCAAGCGCCTCGTCCAGTACGGCCGCGCGCGGGCGCAGACGCTCGGCTGGCCGGACAACTACACGTTCACCAAGGCGATGGGCGAGCGCGCGGTCGAGGAGCTCGCCGCGTCGCACGGCGTCCCGCTATCGATCGTGCGCCCCTCGATCATCGAGTCGAGCTACGAGCACCCGTTCCCCGGCTGGATCGAGGGCTTCAAGATGGCCGAGCCGATCATCCTCGCCTACGGACGCGGCACGATCCCGGACTTCCCCGGCATCCCCGAGGGCATCATCGACATCATCCCGGCCGACTACGTCGTGAACGCGATGCTGGCCGCAGCCGCCAACCCGCCCGAGCCCGCGACGCCCGCCTACTACCATGTGTCGTCGGGGTCTCGAAATCCCTTGCAGTACAAGGGTCTGTACGAGAACGTGAAGGAGTACTTCGAGCGCGACCCGCTCCCGCAACAGGGCCGCGGCGCGGTCAAGGTCCCCGAGTGGACCTTCCCCGGCAACCTCCGCGTCGAGCGCCTCCTGCGGACCGCTGAGCGCGCGGTCGACGTGGCCGACAAGGTCGTCACGCACCTGCCCAAGTCCAAGCGCATGCGCGACCTCGTCACGCGCGTCGACCGCGACAAGGGTCGTGTGGACTTCGTACGCCGGTACTCGGACCTGTACGGGGCGTACACCGAGGCCGAGGTCATCTACACCGACGACCGGACGCTCGAGCTGTGGAGCTCGCTCACGCCGGCCGATCGCACGCGGTTCCCGTTCGACGCCGCTGCCGTCGACTGGCGCTACTACCTCCAGGACGTGCACTGCCCCGCCGTGACGTCGGGGCTCCGCGCGCTCTCGGGCAGGCGCGTGAAGCCGCAGGTCCGGATCCGTGAGCGCGAACAGTTGGCGCTGGCGCTGTTCGACATGGAGGGGACGATCCTGCCCTCGAATGTCGTCGAGTCCTACGTCTGGTCGCGGATGGCCGACCTGCCGTGGGACCAGTGGCCCGACGAGCTCGCGAGCGTGTTCTCGCGGATCCCCTCGTACCTGATGGCCGACCGGCGCGACCGCGGCGAGTTCCTGCGGACGTTCTTCCGGCGGTACGAGGGCGCGACGGTCGACGGCATCGAGCGGCTCGTCGAGGAGATCGTGTCCGAGTTCATGCTCCAGAAGGTCTCGGCGGCCGCGGTCCGGCGGATCCGGGACCACCGCGCCGCCGGGCACCGCACGATGATGATCACGGCGGCGGCCGAGCCGTTCGTGCAACCTCTCGCGCCGCTGTTCGACGAGGTGATCGCGGCGCGGCTCGAGGTCCGCGACGGCGTGTACACGGGCTACCTGGCCGAACCGCCCCTGGTGGGCGAGGCGCGCGGCGCCTGGCTCCGCCGGTACGCCGAGCTCGAGGGCGCCGACCTGAAGTCGTCCTACGCCTACGCGGACTCGCACTCGGACCTCGCGCTGCTGCGGGCGGTCGGCAACCCGGTGGCGGTGTCGCCGGACGCGGCGCTGCTGCGGGTGGCCAAGCGCCGGCGCTGGCCGATCGAGGAGTGGGAGATGGCCGGCGGGATGCCCCGCGTGCGGTTCCCGAAGCCGGCGGTGCGGTGATGGGCGGGCGTTCCCTCGGCGGCCCCCGATATCGAAATCGGTATCCGCCCGTCGGGCGAAGGGGGAACCGATGACCACCCAGGCGATCGAGCTCTACCGCTCGGTCCCCCGGTATCTGACCGCCCGCGCCGTCGGCGACCGCCTCCCGGGTCTCCTGAGCGGGCCGCTCGCGCCGATGCGGTTCGTCAACCGCAAGGACGTCGTGCCGCTCGGGCCCGGCTGGGGTCGCGTTCGGCCGCTGCTCTCCGGCATCTGCGGCTCGGACCTCGCGACGATCGGCGGGAAATCGAGCTTCTACTTCTCGCCGCTCGTCTCGCTCCCGTTCGTCCCCGGTCACGAGGTGGTCGGCGAGCTCCTGGACGACGTCGACGACCTCCCGCAGGGCACCCGGATCGCGCTCGAACCCGTCCTGAGCTGCCTCGCGCGCGGCCTCGACCCCTGCGATAACTGCAAGACGGGCCTCACCGGCCGCTGCGACCGCGTCACCACCGGCCACGTGAGCGCCGGCCTGCAGACCGGCTACTGCGCCGACACCGGCGGCGGCTGGAGCAAGATGTTCGTCGCGCACCGCTCGCAGCTCCACCCGGTGCCCGACGGGCTCTCCGATCGCAGGGCGGTCCTGCTCGAACCCCTGAGCTGCGCCGTCCACACCGCTCTGCGCGCGAACCTCGAGCCGAACGCGAACGTCGTGGTGATCGGCGCCGGCACGGTCGGCATCCTCACCCTCCTCGCGATCAAGGAGCTCACGAAGGCCGGCCACGTCGCCGTGGTCGCCAAACACGCCCGGCAGCGGGAGTGGGCGGGCGCGTTCGGCGCGAGCGAGATCGTCGATCCGAAGGAGGCGACCAACGCCGTCCGACGGGCGACCGGCGCGATGAAGCTCAAGCCCGAGCGCGGCGCCTCGTTCCTGCTCGGCGGCGCCGACGTCGCGATCGACTGCGTCGGCTCGCGCTCGAGCCTGAACCTCGCGCTCCGGATCACGCGCGCGGGCGGCCGCGTCGTCGTGAGCGGCATCCCGACCGAGGGCGCCGACCTCACCCCGCTCTGGTTCCGCGAGCTCGAGCTCGTCGGCGCCTACACCGGTGGGTACGAGACCGTCGGCCGGGGCAAGACCGAGATCAAGACCCACAGCTTCGACCTCGCGACCACGATCGCGACCGAGAACCCGATCGACGGGATCGTGGGCGAGACCTACCCGCTCAGCCGCTGGCGGGAGGCGATCGACCACGCGCTCGGCGCCGGCAAGCTCGGGACGCTCAAGGTGGCGTTCGATCCACGGCTCGACTAACCGAAGAAGGAGACACGACGTCATGGCACGACCGGGTTTCGTCCTCGAGGTCGACGAACGCACGCCGCCGCTCCTGGTCCACCAGGGCGAGGGGTTCCGGCTCCAGAAGTTCCCGCTCGGCTCGCGGGTGATCTACCCGCCGGACTCGCTCCCAAGGCTCCGCGGGCTGCGCAACCACATCCGGCACGCGCTCGAGCACCCTCACGGCTCCGAGCCTCTGAGGGAGCTCCTGAAGCCCGGCATGAGGCTCACGATCGCGATCGACGACATCTCGATCCCGCTGCCACCGATGCAGAGCCCCGACATCCGCCAGCTCGTGCTCGAGGAGGTGATCGAGCTGGCGGCCCGCCGGGGCGTCGAGGACATCAAGCTCACCATGGCGAACTCGTTGCACCGAAGGATGACCGCGGACGAGATCAAGCACGCGGTCGGCGAGCGGGTCTTCCGCTCGTTCTACCCCAAGGACCTGAGGAACCACGACGCCGAGGACCCGGAGAACCTCGCCTACGTCGGCACGACCGACAAGGGCGAGGAGGTCGAGATCAACAAGCGGGCCATGGAGTC
>Ga0307296_10000048_pt1 | contig 43979 bp, 30 predicted proteins | sample ER_DNA_153_FD_194467 | JGI IMG/M metagenome (GOLD analysis project Ga0307296, IMG submission 194467) | Bulk soil microbial communities from the East River watershed near Crested Butte, Colorado, United States - ER_DNA_153 | ecosystem: Environmental > Terrestrial > Soil > Floodplain | place... | reverse complement strand
GGGACTGTCTATAAGGAGTAACGAAGTTGAGACCGCGCGTTTACCTTAGCATCCCAACCCAGCCTTAGAGCAAACGCCGATGAGATACCTGCTGATCGCTGCCGCGATACTTGGCGCACTCGTTCTGCTTGTCCTGGCCATCGGCTGGAGTCTACCGGTCCAACACACCGCGGCGAGCGAGGTGACGATCAACACCGCCGTCGGACCTCTTTACAATCTGATCACGGATGTCGAGCGCTATCCGCAGTGGCGTAGGTCGGTAGAGCGAACTGAGCGCTTGCCTGACAGCGCGGGAAAGACGCGCTTTCGCGAAGTCGGAAGCAATGGGACAATACTATATGAGGTAGAGAGCGCGGAGCCGAATCGACGAATCATAACGCGCATCGCGGACCGATCACTCCCATTTGGCGGGAGCTGGACTTACGAGCTGATCCCGCGCGGCGACTCGACCACGTTGCGCATCACGGAGAACGGTGAAGTCTACAATCCGTTATTCCGCTTCGTATCGCGCTTCGTGATGGGGCACACTCGAACCATCGATGCGTACCTCCGCGATGTCGCACAGCACTTCGACTCGGCGAAAGATCCGAAGCTGACACGCTAACGCAGATAGCGCGGCGGTCAAATCAGCCGCATGTACCGGCAGGAGTTCAACAGCACGATAGTAGTCAGCGAGAGAGCGACCAGCGCCGACCCCAGCACAACGAAGACGTATCCCGTCTGACGCGGCGTCCTCCGGTGGGCCGTGAGCGGGATCCCGAACAGGTTCGGCTGACTCCCCCTGGTGAACGCGAGGCCGGTGGAGACTATATGTGCTCCCAGCAGGGCCACCACTCCGGCAAACACTCCGCCCTCGAGCCAGAGATAAACGCGAAGGCCGTCGAACGACCAGCGCGACAGAACATACTGATCCGCCGCTGACAGTCCGCTGAGGTCAACGGCCATCGAGACGCCAATCAGCGCGACCGCGATGAACCCAAGCAGCCACACCGCCACTGGACGGAGAATCCTCAGGTCATTCGGAAATGAGTACGGCATTGGTCCCGCTCTATGACGCTTTACCGGACTTTTTGGTCAAGGACCTCGCGAACCTTCTTCGCGAACTGCGCCGGCGTGAATGGCTTCTGCAGGAACGCTGTTCTACCGTCGATCACCCCTCGCCGCATCACCTCGTCGTCGGTGTAACCCGACATGAACAGGACGCTCATTTCCTTCCGCGTCTCGAGAAGCTTCTCTACCAGCGGCCGACCATTCATCTTGGGCATGACCACGTCGCTGGCGACCAGATCGATGTGACCGCCGTGTCCGCTCGCGATCGCGAGGGCCTCGAGACCGTTCCGCGCCAGCAGCACAGTGTACCCGTTGCCTTCGAGAATCCGCGCCGACAGCGCCCGCAGCGACGCGTCGTCCTCGACGATGAGCACGGTCTCGGATCCGCCAGTTGCGGGGTGGCCGTCCTCCCGGGGTATCACAGATTCCTCGCCGTCCATCACCCTCGGAAAGTAGACCTTGAAGGTCGTGCCTTCGCCCGGCTCGGAGTAGATCCACACATCGCCGCCCGATTGCTTGACGATCCCGTACACGGTCGACAGGCCAAGCCCGGTGCCTTTCCCCTGCAGCTTCGTCGTGAAGAACGGCTCAAATACCCGTCCCTGCACCTCGCGCGTCATTCCGGTTCCGGTGTCGCTCACCGCAACCATTATGTACTCGCCCGGAGCAGCTGCGAGACGCCCATCGGTGTGTCCACTCGAGAGCGCGGTGTTGGAGGTCGTGATGTTCAGGCGTCCACCGTCGGGCATCGCGTCGCGCGCGTTCACGACGAGGTTGATCAGAACCTGTTCCAGCTGCCCCGGGTCGGCGTTGATCAGAAAGAGATTCGGCTCGAGCGTCGTTGCCAGCTCGATGTCCTCGCCGATCAGACGGCGCAGCAGCTTCTCGAGCCCAACCACCACCGAGTTGACGCTGATCACGCGCGGCTCCATCAGCTGCTTCCTGCTGAAGGCGAGCAGCTGGCTGGTGAGTCCCGACGCGCGCGTTGCCGCGTTCGATATTTCCTGAACGTCTTCGCGCCTGGGATCGCTTTCCTCGAAATCGCTGAGCAAGAGCGAGCTGTAGCTCAGAATGACCGTCAGGATGTTGTTGAAGTCGTGCGCGACGCCCCCAGCGAGCTGTCCGACCGCATCCATCTTCTGCGATTGGGCGAGCTGCTCCTCGAGGCGAGATTGATTGGTCAGGTCCCGCACGGTGTACACCCTCACGCCGGGAGCGAACGCCGCTGCATCGATCTGGAGCACGCGTTTCTGGCCGGACGCGCTCCCATTCTGACCGTTGTGCGATGAGGGCATCCGCGGAGCGCCGGTCGCATTCGCGCTCTCCGGCAGGACCGTCAGCAGGGGGAGATCGCGAAGCTCTTCGACTGAGAAACCAGTGAGAGCGCAAGCCGCTGGATTTGCATCGAGAATGCGTCCGGAGTCCTCGGCGATGAATAGCGCATCGCTGACGTGAGCGAAAATCCGACGGAGCCTGTCCTCGCTCTCCTGACGCCCGGCTTCGGCGCGCCGGCGCTGCGATCGCTCTCCCGCCCGACCCAATGTGGCCAGCAGATGGTCCGGTTGCACCGGCTTGATCAGATAGTCGTAGCTCTCCTCGCGCATCGCGCGAACGGCGCTGTCCACGGAGGCGTTGCCGGTGAGGATCACCACCTCCGTCAGATCCGAGAGTGCGCGCAGCCGGCCGACGAGGTCGATGCCATCGATGTCGGGCAGGCTTAGATCGACGAGGGCAATGGCGGGTGCGCTTGCCGGATCTTGCGCCAGCCTCAGCGCTTCCGTCCCGCTCGGCGCTCCCGACGTAGCATAGCCATGTGCGCGCAGAATGTCGGTGATGGTGCGCAGCATCTGCGCATCGTCATCGACTACGAGAACCTTGAGCGGGTCAGGCGGCAAAGAGTTCATCAAGGATCTCGATAAGCCTTGCCGGCGGAAACGGTTTCTGCAGACTGGCGTGAATCAGGCGTCCTTCGAGCAGCTCCGGATGGTCGGGCTTGCAGTTGCGTCCGTTGCAGAGGATCAGCGCCACGCCGGGGCTGACCTTCCTGATTGCAATGACCGTATCCTCCGACTTGATGCCATCCAGACGCAGGTCCAGAACCACCGCTGCCGGCGATTTCGCTTCGAGCGTGATGAGCGCATGGTCAAGACTGTCCGCGATCAGGGTCATGTATCCTTTTTCGGTCAGCATCTCTCCCAGCTCAGCGAGAAAGGGTGCGTCGTCGGCCACAATTAGGACAGGTTTCTGGTCCTTTCGCGTCTGCTCGAGCAGCTCCAGCATACCGGAGAGAACCACCGGCTTGGAGAGAACCTTGATAGCGCCAGCGCGCTCGGCTTCGGCGATGATATCAGCTGCCGTGTAAGCGGTCATGAGAATCACCTTGATCTCGGGACGAAGCGCTTTCATCGCCTTGAACGCGTCGACGCCGTTGATGCCGGCCATTCTCACATCCATTAGAACAGCTTGATATGGCTGCTTGCGCACTGCTTCGACCGCTTCTTCGCCACTATAAGCGCCTTCCGGGTGCCAGCCGCTCAATCGGACGATGTCAGTGAGAGTCCTCACCATCTGCCTGTCGTCATCGACGATCAGTACGCGACGGCTCATGCCGCCTCTCCTTTGGCTGCAGGAAGGTCGATCGAGACGGTTGAGCCCTTGCCTTGTTCGCTTACCGCGGAAATCTCCCCACCATTGGCCTGCACCAGGCTGCGCGAGACGGCGAGGCCGAGACCGATGCCGCGCGCTTTCGTGGTGAAAAGTGGCTCGAACATCTTGTCGAGCTGGGCCTGGGTCATGCCGATTCCCGTGTCGCTGACCTCGAGCCTCACGTAACCGTTGGCACCCCGCGTGACACGCATTTTCAGGGTGCCCTTGCCGTGTCCATCCCCTTCCATCGACTGCAGGGCGTTCGTCACCAGGTTGAGAACCACCTGTCCGATCTGGATGCGGTCGACGCTAACCGGCGGGAGCGCCACCGCGTAATCCTCGACCAGCTTCACGCCGTTCAAGTCTCCGACACGCTCGAGCTGCTCCCGGACGATTTTCTCGACGGCGACGGTTTCAAGCTGCGGCTGCTTGACCCGAGCGAAATCCAGCAGGTCGCCGATGATCTTTTCCGAGAGTGCGATCTGCGTTCGAATAATCCCCAGATACTCTTTCACATCCACCGGCGCTTCCTTGAGGACCATCAGGAGGTAGTAGATCGCGTTGGTCATGACGCCGAGCGGATTTCTCAGCTCGTGACCGACTCCGCCCGCAAGCTGGCCGAGCATCGCGAGCTTCTCGCGGCGGACGAGCGATTCCTGCGCTTCGCGCAGCTCGTTGAGCGCCGTCTCGAGATCCCGCGTGCGCTCCTGAACGCGGTTCTCCAGCTTGTGCGTCGATTCATCGACCTGCTGCGCCATGCTATTGAATGACTGTGCCAGCACGCCCAGCTCGTCCTGCCGCCCGGTAGTCACTCGACGCGAGTAGTCTCCCGAAGACATACCCTCGGCGGCGACCGTCATTTCCTTGAGAGGTCCGGTGATCTGACGGCTGATCAGCAGCGCGGCGACTCCGCCGACAATCACTAACAGCAGGGCCACGATGGCCATGTCACGGAGAAAACGGGTCGCCGGAGCGACTACAACCGACGTCGGGATCCCGATCCACAAGAGCCAGTCGAGGGACTTGATCGCAACCTGGGTCCCGATCCGACGGACGCCGTTGGCCGAGGTGTAAATCGAAGCGCCGGCCTTGTCGGGTGCCGGCGGTCCTGTCACAATCTCCGTCATATCGGTCCAGACCTTTCCGTCGGCGTTGCCGATCAGGAGGGCCGCGTCGGATCCAATGAGGGCTGCGACTACTTTCGCACCCTGGGCGGCCGAAATCTGTCTGTAGATGGTGAGGAACCCGCTAGTGTCGCCTGGCGAGGCGATGACGGGAGTCTGCACGAAGTAAAACAGGACCGTGTCGCTGGCGGAGATAGGACTGATGGTGGTCAGCTTCGGCGGCGCCGACAGAGTCGGCCGTGTCTTGAGAAACGCAGCGGTCAAGGGAGTCTTCCCGTCCGCCCAAACCAGCTGGCGTCCAGCCTTGTCGCGCAAATCGATGCCGAGAAGCTGCGGTATCGCTTTGGAGTAGCCTGCCAGCGCAGTTTGCGCTGCTGCACGGGATCGCGGGTCGTTTGCGATCGTCGCTTTCCTGACCGCGGAATCAGCCGCCAGCTTGGCGGCTTCGATGCGAAGCTGCTTTCCGGATTCCTCGAAGAGGTTGGCGACGAGGCGGGAAGCGCTTTGCATCCTTTCCCCGGCGGCGGCGAACAGCGCCTGCGTAAGCTGTCGATACGCGACTCCCGAAAAAATGACGATCGCGGCGACGAGGAGCGCCGAGATGAGGAGTGGCAGCTTTCGGGACAGCGACTGTCGCGGGGAAAACCGGCGCAGCGCCGAACCAGTTTGGTTGGGAGTCAATTATTGGTGGCTAGTAGAATGGTACCCGTTTGACGCCCGTTACGCTCACCAAGTCACCCGTAGTTTCCCCTATCTCGCGTCGCTATCGAATGATGGCTGAATCGATATCGAGTTCGCTCCGCCACAGGGGTAAAACCCGCATATGTCGGTTTCATATCATTCGATGCCGATTCTCTATCACCGATCGCCTGAGGGTCGTCCTAACTCGGCTTACGAAGTCGGCGTGGCGCAGAAGATCCGTGACTTCTTCCGCGTGCCCGCCGGCAAAATTCTGGTGCGGGGATTTCGAAGAGTTGTGTGAGTGAAGGCGGTGAGGACGCGCGCGGCTCAGGGAGTCGGGCTCTTTGGCTTGTCCGTAAACAGCACAGGATTGCCAAACGACCACTGACTATGCTCTCGCTCCTTTTTCGGCGTCGCGAGCATCGACTTGAAGAACGGCAGCAGGTCGAGTTGCACCGGAGTGAGAATCGCCCCCGCAATCTCCGGCTGCTCCCAGAAAATCTTCCAGTACGTCTTCTGTGTCGCCTGCACGCTGTCCAACTCCGCCTTGCCTGCTCCGCCCTGTCCCTTCGACAAGAACTCCCCGAGGGGGATGTAAAGCGCCCGGATCTGCGAGGAGAACGCCGAATCAGCACGCTTGATGGCGGCCACCTGCGAAGTCGTTAACAGCAGCGAGTCGGTCTGCTCGATCAACAACCGATACACATCCGACGTGTTGGAGAGATAGAACGCCGCCAGTGAGTCAGGCGAGCGGCGCTGCCATCCCTGCGCTCCCTTCACCGGCTCAACCGCGCGACGCAGCTGCTGCAGATCGTAGTCGGTCGAGAGATTGAACGAGAAGTCGAACACGATGCGGAATGGATTCCGGAGCAGCGTACGACCTGGCCGCGTATCCGCGAAGCGGGGATTCACATCGTACAGGAATCGATTGTTCGGCGCGTCAAATCCACGCGGTACGAGCAGCACCGGATCCGGTGTCGCTGGCGAGCCCCAGCCGCGAAGAGAGCCACCGTGAACGAGCTGGTCGACGCCGGCCAACACGTTTTGCAGATAGACGTTCGCTGCGACCCGCCTTCCCCACTTTCCAGGAAGGGGCGGACGCCACTGCACGTTCAGCGACTGCGTCCACGGCCCCCGACAGCCGTTCCGCGGCGCGACCGCCCCGCGATGCTCGAGCAGGCACGACTTCGCCGTCGGCGATCCGCTCGCGAGTAGCGCGCGCAGCTGGTCGGCCAGCGCGAGATCGCTCTCGTTGGCGACGTCGGGAATGAACGCGCGGTCTCCACTTCGTCCGTCGCCGTTCACATCTCCCTGCACGATCGGAGTGAATGGCAGTCCCGACTGGGCGCGCCCGAACAACGTCACCGTGCCGATCTTGTCAGTGAAGAACCCGGAGGAGATGAGGAAGATGTGCCGCGCATCGTTCTGGTTGGGGGCCCACTCCAGCAGGCGAGGATCGCCGAACGCGGCACCGTCAAAGCCGCGGTACTGCCGCCTGGTCGATTGAAGCGTGTAGGCGATCGACCCGAAGAACGAAGCCCTGCCCCTGAACCCGAATACGTCGGGCGACACCAGGAGATTGAGCTGACCACCGTAACCGCGGAGATCGCTGACGCGAACACCGACCCGGCCGTACTGATCGGATCTTCTCGACTCGACCGCCGACACCGCGCCGCTGGCGGGATCGATCGACGCGGGTGACACGTACACCGGGCGATTCGCTTCGTTGGCGAGAGTCAAACGACTGACCCCGCCGAAGTTCGCGTCCACCACTCCGGGCTGCGAGAGATCGTAGGATCCGAGCACACCCGCGCGAAAGAGAATCCGCTTGAAGCTGGTGTTCCAATCCAGAGAGGCGCGCCAGCTCCGCGGCACATCGTACGAGGGTGATATGAGAGCGACCGACGGCGCGCGCTCGGCGAGCACTCCACTGCCATCCACGCACTGCGTTGGGATCGTATTGGGATCGGACGCGAACAGCGACCAATCGGGCGCCGGAACCGCGGCACCCACGCAGTTGAGAAAGGAAGTCCCACCGGCGAGACCGGTCGATGCCGACGCGTCAGCCAACAGTCCAGGATGCAATAAATCGCGGAATTCACCGATCCCGCCGCGCAGTGTTCCCGACATGTAGCGGTAGAACCGACCGACCGGGTTTTGCATGGTGCCCTGGCCGTTGTCCTTGTCGTGGTTGTAGGTGTAGGTGAAGCCGATGCGGGGACTGACGTGCAGTCGCGATGGCGCCGGTCCGGTGGAGACTCCTAGCGCCTGCTCCAACGCGGCATTTCTCGCCGGCTTGCCGACAAATCCGTCGGCCTCCAGTCGCGCGCCATACAGCACGCTGAAGTACCGTGTCGACCCGAAGTTGTGCGCCAGCGCAGCAGCGGCATTCCAAACCCTTCCCTCGCGCGGCGGCTGCGACAGCGTGCGCGAGAAGCTGCTCGCGCGCCCGGCGTTGAAATCGTCGATCGAGTTGAAGGTGAAAGAGCCAAGTCCGTTCGAGAAGCCTTCCTGGCGAAGACCGTCGAGCCGTCCCCACAGCAGCCCCTTGAACCGGTGCTTTCGCCCGCTCGCGTTCCACTCCGTCTGGTTTCCCGCCTCGGCCGTCCACCTCGATTCCTCAGTGGGAAGGAAGGAACCGCCGCCGAGCAGCAACGATGTCACGTCGGTGCCGGCCTCGAGATTGTCGGAGCGAACGAGAACCGTCGCGCCCGGCAGCGACTGATATGGTGACACGCTGGTGCGCACACCGCTTAGGGCGATGCGCGTTTCGTTGAGAGTCCGGCGACCCGGACCAACGTAAGCGCCAAGAGTGAGCTGCGCGCCGAGCGTTCGCTCACGGCGCTCGCTCGCGGCGGACGGCGCAGTGAGCGGGCCGAATCCGACCGCGCCGTCGCGCGTCGTACCTAGGTACGTAGTGAGGGCGCGCGTGCTCAACGTGTCACGCGTGTCGTCGAGCCGGCCAAGCCAGGTGATGCTATTGTGAGTTCGGTTTGTCGGCACGCCCGAGGCGACGAGTGGAACGCCGAGCGGCGAAGCGAGCGCGATGAGCCGCGCGACGGAGTCGGGGGCAACGCCGGCATTGAGCAGCGCGTTCGCGTCGGCGGTGAGCAGCGTCGATGGCTCACTGAGAGAGCGGCCGAGGTCGAGCGCGATGTTGTAGGTCATCGCACCACGAATGATCTCCCCGTCGGCGCCGACGCTTCCACGAGCGCCGCCGCTGGTGACTCCGAGCGCACGCCCGGTGGCGTCGGTGAACTGCAGATAGCGGGGATCGAAGGTGAGGAAAGCGTTGCGACGCTGGTAATTCCGATCACCCGGTCCCAGGCGGACATCGATGTTCGCTCCGGAGAATCCGCCGCGGGTGGGATCGAAAGTGGCACCGGTCACGCGCGTCTCGGTTCGCGCGGCTCGCGGGATCGCTCCAGCGGACATCCCCATCCCGTTCAATGTGTTGAGATTCGATTCGGATCCCGAGCCCAGGATCGCTGGTCCGTTGCCGGTGATCGTGACGTTGGACATCGTGCCGGCGATGGCATTGAGATCGCCGGCGATGGTGGGCGGTATCTGTCCCTCGACTCCGTCGCGCCACTTCTCCGACGCTCCCGTCTCGGGCTCGGTCGGTCTAATTGGATTGCTGGCCCGGACCGGCTTCAGGCCCATGATCTTCACCGTGTCGAGCGTCGACACTATCGCGTGCGGCAGGATGAAGTTGGCGACCAGCTCGCGCTCATCAGTCGCGCGCTGCACGCGACGCCGTGCCGAGGAAAACCCGGGCGCGCTGACGTAGACGAGATAATCCCCCGTTCCCTGCTCGAACCGGATGCGGAAATTTCCTGCGCTGTCGGTGGTCGCTTCCTGGGTGAGCCGATCGGGCCCGCGCGTGATCATCACTTTGGCGACGATCGCGTGGGACGAGTCGTCGGTGACCTTGCCACGGATCACGTCGGGAGCGTTGTCCTGCGCATGACTCGTTCGCGCAGCCAACTGCAGCAGGATGCTCGCGAGCACGAGGGAGCGTGCGGCGATTACGGTCGCTGAAGCAAAGCCTTTTTTTGTGAAAAGCATCGTAGCTATCAGTACGCCTGGAAGGTCGCTGTGGTTTTGGACAGCGATTCCCCAAAAACCGTTGGCTATCGGGTAAAGCTACGCGCGGTCAGTCTTCGAAGCAGAAATATGATATTTTCTGACGACTCCCTCGTCGAGATTTGTGTGGCGACCGCCTATTCACTCGATACTCGATTCGCGCCCTCGGACCTGCCCCCTGAACAATTCCGGGCGATCGGACATTCGCTCGTGGACTCGATCGCCGATTTTCTTCGCGATCTTCCGGACGCGCCGACCGCGACGAACCTTCTCCCGGATGCCCTTCGCAGCGCCCTTGGCCGACGTGAGATGCCCGAAGACGGGCGGGACATCGCGCCAGTAATCGAAGAGTTCAGCGAGAAATTCTTCAGGCTCTCGACCCACAATGGCAGTCCGCGCTTCTTCGGCTACATCACATCGTCCGCCGCCCCCGTTGGCGCGCTCGCCGATTTGCTCGCCGCCGCTGTGAATCCGAATTGCGGGGCCTGGGCTTTGTCGCCGATCGCCACCGAGATCGAGAACGAGACAATTCGTTGGCTATCGGAGTTCATGAGTCTTCCCGGCACCTGGGACGGCGTGATCGTGAGCGGCGGCAACATGGCGAACATGGTGGGCTTCACGGCCGCGCGAACCGCGAAAGCACCCTGGGACATCCGGGCCAACGGCCTGACCGCGGACGACGCAAAACGTCTGGTGCTCTACACATCGAAAGAAACCCACACCTGGATCAGCAAAGCGGCAGACATTGGCGGCCTGGGGACCGCTGCCGTCCGCTGGATCCCTACCGACCACGAGCTGCGGATGCGCGTCGACCTCCTCGAGGAATCGATCGCGGCCGATGTCGCCGCGGGACTTGCGCCATTCATGGTATGCGGCACCGCGGGTACGGTCGGTACCGGTGCAGTCGATTCGCTGCCCGCCATCGCGAAGGTCTGCAAGAAATACAACCTGTGGTTTCACGTCGACGGCGCCTACGGAGCCCCGGCAGTTGCGCTTGCCGATGCAAGCGATGACTTGAAGGGACTGCGACTCGCGGACTCGATCGCCATCGATCCCCACAAGTGGCTCTACAGCCCCCTCGAGGCTGGCTGTCTCCTGACGCGGCACCCGACGGCGCTGCGCGATGCGTTCGCTTTCAAGCCCCATTACTACCAGTTCGACGACAACGAAGGGCAGGAGGTCAAGAATTACTTCGAGCACGGTCCTCAGAACTCGAGGGGGTTCCGCGCTCTCAAGATCTGGCTCGGCTTCCAGCAGGTCGGAGCCAAAGGCTATCGCACGATGATCGCCGACGACATCGGCCTTGCCCATCAGCTGCACGAGATGATCGGCGGGCACGAGTCACTCGAGCGGGGAACCGTCTCCCTCAGCATTGCGACGTTCAGGTTCGTGCCCCACGATCTGCGTGGAGCGGCGGATGACGGCTCGGTCACCAGGTATCTGAACGAGCTCAACGAGCGCATCGCCACCCAAGTCAGGCTCAGTGGAGAGGCCTTCCTGTCGAATGCGTTCCTCGACGGTCGCTTCATGCTCCGCGCTTGCATCGTGAATTTCCGCACTACGCTGAAGGACGTTGCGGTGCTTCCGGATCTGGTGACGCGCATTGGTCGCGAGCTCGACGCCAGATTGCGTCCGTCGGAGCTCAGCGCTGGCTGAGAGCGATTCTTGCACTGGCTTGGGCGTGCACACCGGCGACGCCTTCCTCTCTCCCAGGCGCTCTCGCAAGACTCCTCGATGCGCACAGACACAATTTGCCTGACGATCTCAGCTCGCAGGCCGACGTTGGTTTCCGCCCAACAATTAACCAGTACAGACCATGAAGAAAAAGACTCTCAGGGAAAAGCTGTTCGGCGCGAAGCACGCGACAGCGACTCCACGCAGGAAAGAGGAAACGCTGGCGAAAATAAACGAGCCCGATACGGGCTCCAAGCCGCGCGCCCGTCGCACGATTGGCCTCACCGAGCAAAGACTTCGCGCGGCAAATCAGCAGTCGTGGATCAGCAGCGGAAAGGGTTGGAGTGACCTGTTTGGGCGCTTTACCCGATAGTCGTCATCCTCTAGCGCTCGCAGTCGCGCTCGTTGTCGCCCATGGGTGCGCGAGCGTCAGTACCAATCCGTCGACCGATCCGATCGCCATTGTCGGCGTCACGGTCATCGACCCGACGTCATCCCAGCCATCGGCGTCTGATCAGACAATTCTCGTCAGCGACGGTGTAATCCGCGCAGTCGGCCCGTCCGCGTCGATCGCAATTCCCGCCGGCGCGCGCCGAGTGGATGCGCACGGCAAGTTTGCGATCCCGGGGTTATGGGACGCGCACGTCCACTTCATGAACACTGGTCCGAGCGCATTGCCCCTCTTCGTGGCGATGGGCATCACCAGCGTCCGCGAGATGGGTGGCTACATTGACAGCACCCGCGCCTGGCAGGCGCGGATGAAAGCGGGAACTCTCGTCGGGCCGCGCATCGTCACACCCGGGCCAATCCTCGAGAGCCCGCGTTATCTCGACGGCGTGGTGCAGCGCAGCACGGGTCGCAACTCGCAGCTCGCTTCCAGGGTCCTGCCCTACCGCATCCGCGTCGGCGACTCGGTCGACGCAAGACGTGCGATTGATTCCCTTGTCAAGCTGCACGTTGATTTCGTGAAGGTCAGGACCTCGGCAAATGCCGCAGCGTTTTACGCGATTCTGCGCGAGGCGCGAAGGGCCGGGTTACGAGTAGCCGCGCACCAACAGAGCATGCCGCTCCGAGCAGTGCTCGATTCCGGCCAGACCGATCTCGAGCACGCGATCCTGCCCGCGCTCAGCACCCTCTCCCCCGCCACCCGCGATTCCATTTACCTGAAGTTCGTCGAGAACGGAGCGTGGTACACGCCAACGCTCACGGTGTCGCGAGCAGTGATGCTCTCCGGCGATTCCGCCGCACGCGCCATCTTCAGCCCGGACGCCATCCGCCTCGACGAGCGGCGCGCCTACGCATCACCCTGGCTCCTCGGCTGGTGGCGGATGCAGGTGGACGAGCGCGCCGGTGACACCGCCTCGACCCGCGATGCGGCGCTCGAAGCGATGTATCAGAGCAGCGCCAGCGATGTACATCGGATGCACGAGCTCGGCGTCAACATACTCGCCGGAACCGACGCCGGATCGGTCCTCGTCTATCCCGGTTTCGGCCTGCACGAGGAGCTGCGACGGCTGGTGGAAGACGCGAAGCTCTCGCCGCGTGACGCGCTCTGGAGCGCCACCGTCGGCCCCGCCCGCTTTGCACGCCTCGACGACCGGCTCGGCACTCTCTCTGCAGGAAAGATCGCCGACATCGTGTTGCTCGACGCAGATCCGCTCGCCGAGATTCGCAACAGCCGCCGAATCTTCGCCGTCGTCCAGGCGGGCACGCTCTTCTCGCGGTCAGATCTCGACGAGATTCTCAGGCAGGTCCGGGCCGCGGTATCAGGCCCGTGATCGCGGTGCGCTCAATCGATTGACTTTGTCCGGTACGTAATCGACTGTTGGTTGCATGAATCGCATTATCGCTGGCATCGCCCTGCTGTTGTTTGCTTCGCCGGTTCGCGGCCAGAACAGCGCCGCGCAGGCGCCGGGCGGCCACCACACCGGCAAGGCGCAAATCCTCGGCGTCGTCGTCGACAGCTTGCACGGCAGATACCTGTCGGGTGCGGATGTCGTAGTCGAAGGATCGAAGACCACCCTCCAGACCGATTCCCTCGGAAAGTTCAGACTCGACAGCCTGCCGCCCGGTACGTATCAGGTGGGAGTATTCCACGCTCTTCTGGATACGCTCGACATCACGCTGCTGACGGCGCCATTTCATCTCGGTCCCGATAGCGCCACGGTCATTGTGATGGCCGTGCCGTCAGCAGCGACCATCATTCGGCGCATGTGTCCGCCCCACACGGCGCAGGGCACCTCCGCTGTCATTGGCCACGTCAACGATCCTGAATCGCTGGTACCCGTTGCCGGCGTGGAGGTGTCCGTCGCCTGGACCCAATTCGAAGTCTCGAAAGACTTCGGCATTCGCCAGACTCCCCACCTTGAGCGCGACACCACGGACAGCGCCGGAGCGTTCAGGATCTGTGGACTCCCCAGCTCGCTGAGCGCGTCGATTCAGGCGCGCCGCGGAAGCGCAGTCACTGGCGAGATTCCCATCGCGCTGGGCGACCAGTTGCCACAGCTCTTTTCGCGAATTCTCACCCTCGCGGCGACCGACTCAGCTGCGACGACCGGAAACGCCACGGTGTCGGGCGTAGTGACGCTCGAGGGAAGTGCGACAAATGCGGGGACCAGGGTCGAGCTGACGGGGACAAATATCGTCGCGATGACGGATGAAAAGGGCGAGTTCACAATGCGAAACGTCCCTTCGGGCACAAAAGTGCTGCTGGCACGGCACCTCGGCTTCAACGCGGAGACCGTCCCCGTGGATCTTACGTCGCGCCAGCCACAGCGCATCACGATCAAGCTGGCGAGGTACGTGGCGGTCATGGATCCCGTCCTCGTAACCGCTCGGCGAACGCTGGCGCTCGACAGGGTCGGCTTTAATGAGCGGCGGAAATCAGCTAACGGGTATTTCCTGGGCCCGGAACGACTGCAGCGGATGCACCCCATATTCCTGACCGATATTCTCAGACAAGTCCCGGGGCTTCGCCTCAGCTATAGCCCTCAGGGCGAGACGGTATCAAGCTCGCGCGGTATGGGGAGCGGGTGCGTGCAGTACTGGCTCGACGACATGCCTTGGATGTCAATCGAGCCGGGGGATCTCAACGATTTTGTCACCGGTGGTGAAGTGGTGGCCGTCGAGGTCTATCAGGACACCGGCACGCCCGCACGTTACATCCGTGCCGGAAGCTCCTGCACTACGATCGTGCTCTGGACGCGGTTCAAGATCCGCAACTGATCCAGCCCGGAAACTATGCAGCCGAGTCGATGGTCGCGCGATCGAGGACCGCTCGCACTTTTCGAGCGAGCTGGTCGGGGGTAAACGGTTTCTGGAGAAACGCGGTCTCTCCGTGCAGCACACCGCGGCGCAGGACGTCATCGTCGGTGTAACCGGACATGAACAGGAATCCGATGCCGGGACGCGCCTCGACCAGCTTCTCGACCAGCTCCCGCCCGTTCATGCCGGGCATCACGACATCGGTTATCACCGCGTCGATTGACTTCGTCGGATCGCCGGCGATGGCGAGCGCTTCGATACCGCTGGCAGCCACGTACATCGTGTAGCCGCAGCCGCGCAGAACCTGCGCGACCAGGTACCGAAGGTTCGAGTCGTCTTCCACCAGCAGGATAGTTTCCGATCCCCTCGGCACTTCCCTGCTCGTCAGCTCGTGGATGCGTTGCTCGCCGGTCTCGACGAACCGGGGAAAGTAGACCTTGAAGGTGCTTCCCTGCTCGATTTCTGAATAGACGTAAATCTCGCCACCCGACTGCTTCACGATTCCATACACCGTCGAGAGTCCCAGCCCGGTGCCCTGACCCTGAAGCTTCGTGGTAAAGAACGGATCGAAGAGCCGCTGCTGCACCTCTCGTGTCATTCCGGTGCCGGTATCGCTCACCGCGAGCATGACGTACTCTCCGTCCGGAGGATGCAGCGATCCCGCGCCAGATTCAGCTGAGAGCGCGGAGTTCGAAGTGGAGATGCTCAACCGCCCGCCCGCAGGCATCGCGTCACGCGCGTTGACGACGAGATTCATCAGCACCTGCTCGAGCTGGCCTGGATCGGCACTGATCTCGGCTACGGCAGGGTCGAGAGACGTAAGCAGCTCGACGTCTTCTCCAATGACCCGGCGCAGCATCTTCTCCAGGTCGACGATCACGTCGTTGATGTTGATCACCCGAGGCTGCATCACCTGTTGGCGGCTGAACGCAAGGAGCTGACGGGTGAGCCCTGCCGCACGATCCGCAGCGCCGGCGATCTCCTCAATATCCTCGCGAGTGGGGTCGGTCGGATCGAGCTGATCGAGAAGCATCGCGCTGTAGCTCATGATCACCGTGAGCAGATTGTTGAAGTCATGGGCGACGCCCCCGGCGAGCTGGCCGACCGCTTCCATCTTCGATGACTGCCGTAGCTGTGCCTCGAGCGATCGCTTCTCGGTGGTGTCGAAGAACCCCATCACCGCGCCCGCGACTTTCCGCTCGTTGTCCAGGACTGGAGCGCCCTGCACGTGGAGGGAGATCACCCGATTGTCCCGATGGATCTCCATGTCGTCGACTGCTGTCGTTTCACCGGTCAGCGCTTTCAACAAAGGCATTCTCTCGGGGGGATAAAGCTCGTCGGTCCCGGCGACATATGCCTGGTAGATCTCGCTGAGGTCTACGAGGTTGGCCCCCTCGGCCAGCCCTTTCCCGAGAATCGCCCGGGCGGCTGCATTCATGAGAATCGGGTGTCCTTTCTTGTCGGACACCAGGATTCCCAGCGGCGCTGCCTCGAGAATCTGAATCATCCGGCGCTCGCTCGCATGGACGGCCCGCTCCGCTTCCACTCGAGTCGTGATGTCCTCGAGCACGCCTTCGTAGAGTAGCGCTGCACCGTCGGGACCCCGCTTCACGTGCGTCGTATCCCTCGCCCAGATCACCGTGCCATCCGCTTTCCGGAGCCGGACATCAAGGTCGAAGATGCGGACCTCGCCCGGCTTCTGTTCGCTCCACCGACGCCGGTCCACCGGATCGACGTACAGGGACGTGGCGGGTGTTGCGAGCAGCGTTTCACGGTTCCAGTAGCCAAGCATGGCGACCATCGCCGGGTTCACGTCGATGAATTTTCCGTCGGGTGTGCTTCGGTACAGCCCGATGGGGATGTCCTCGAACAACTGCCGATAGCGCTGCTCACCAGCTTTGAGCGCCTCCGCAGCCTTCTTCTGCTCGGTGAGATCGCGGATGAACGCGCTGAAAGTCCACCGGCCCCCGAGCTTGGCCGGCGAGATCGCCAGCTCGATCGGGAACTCGAGCCCATCGCGGCCGATGGCTGTGATCTCGATGCGCTTGTTCAGCACCGGTCCCTCACCGGTCAACAGGAATTTCTTGAGTCCCTTATCGTGGGCATCGCGATACCGCGGCGGAATTATGGTATACGACATCTGCCGCCCAATCGCTTCCGCGCTCGACCAGCCGAACATCCTTTCCGCCTGCGCGCTCCAGTCGATGATGACGCCGGAGGAGTCCATGGAGACCACCGCATCGAGGGCATTGTCGATGATGATTCGCGTCCGCTGCTCGCTCTGGCGCAGACCTTCCTCGGCTCGCTTCTGGTCGGTCACATCGAGCGCGAGTGCGAGGCAAGCCTTATGGCCATCGAACACGATTGCGTGCGACTTCACTGCTACATCGATCACGGTGCCGTTTTTCTTGAGGTGGCGCCCGTTCCAGTTTTCATCGTTTTGCCCGCTGCCGGTGGGGGTCTTGACTCCCCTCGACACTCCGGTGCCAGACTCCACGCGGATCTCGTGGCGCGTCATCGAAAGGAATTCCTCTCGCGTGTAGCCGTACTGCTCGATGGCGGACTCATTCACCGCCAGGAACTTCCGCGTGGAGTCGTCGTAGACCCACATCGGATTCGGGTTGTGCTCGAACAAGAGTCGGTATTGCTGCTCGCTCTCGCGGAGATCGATGGCCTGCGCGGCTAGCTTCCTCGTGAGGGCCGCGGCGGTCTGCATGTTCCGAACGACGACCAACGCGATGAGCACGAGCCCTATGGCGACCACGATCCAAAGCACGAGGTAGCTGGGCGTCAATTGCTGCCTGATTCGGATTGTCGAGTAGTCAAGCGACCACTGCCCTTTCCGGGCGCCTCCGAGGTGTCTCGAGAGGAGGTCGCGGAGGATGCGAGGACCTGCGAGTTGAATCCGTCTTTCGCCAGGTCGTGTAGCACCGAGGCTGAAGCTGAGGGAACAAAGCCCGCACGAAGCATGCACGCGGCTTTAAGGACGAAATCGATTTCGAGTCTGCGCCGCCTGCGCCCCTTCATTAGGGCAACAACTTCCCGCGCGTCAGCGTAAGTACCTACAACTGCACGAAGCGACAATCCGGCCGGCGCACGTTGCGACGGCAAGAACGTGTCTTGTCGTGTACGGAATCAGACGCTGCCAGCAATCGCAACGCAACTCCAAACAGGCGCTGTACAATCCCGCGTACTGGTGTGAGCATTAGCCACAGCGTCCACTGAGACAACAATCCGGTTGCAAATCTCCGAGTTCAGGCCAGGATCGAATCGATGACAATTCCGACCTTCGGCTATCCCTGCGGCGCCACCTGAAGCTGCTCGAGCTTCCCGTCCGGCGTCTCGTACGTCCACACCCTGAGCGTGCGATTCGGGAACGTCGCGCGGTATGAGCGATAGACCATCCCGCCACGCTCGGCCTTCCGAGTCTGGACGAAACCAGTAAGCGCACCAAGGGGGCCGAGACTCGCGGCGAAATCCTTGAGCGCCTGATCGCTGAAGTAGGCGTTGGCGTTCGAGGTGAAGAGCGAGCGGTCAATGGTCCCGCGCTGCAATCCCTCGACGATCCTGCGTGCCTGCGCCGTCCGATTTTCGGCGAGCGCATCTTCGGTGGTGAACAACGCCTGCACGATCTGCTGCGCAATCGTACCCGACGCTGGCGCGGCGTCCTGATTCGTCAGCACCACGACCGCGGCGCTGTCTTCGGGGAAGACGATGTTCTCGGCCGTGAATCCAGAGACCTCGCCGCTGTGCTCGACCATGAACCGCCCGTTCTGGATGCCGACGTCGACGCCGAGTCCGTAGCCGGTGCCGGCGCCGTTATTGAGGTGGACGTCGTTCTCGAGTGCGCGGTACGAGTCGGGCCTGAGCAGACTCTTTCGTATGAGTGAGATGTCCCACTTGGCGAGATCGCTCGCGGTCATGGCGAGCATGCCGGCCCCCCACATCCAGCCCGGACCGACGTCGGGCGCCGGACGCAGGGGTCCGAGCCCATAGCGGAGATACCCGGTCGCGTTGACCGCGCGCGGGCTGGCGTCGAAGTCGCTGGCGCTGGTCAGCCCGACGGGATCGAGGATGCGAGTGCGCACGAACTGGAAGAAAGGGATACCCGCGGCCCGCTCGACGACCATTCCCGCGAGCGTGTAGTTGGTGTTGCTGTATTGCCAGCGCGCCCCTGGGTCGAAGTCGAGTGGCTGCTTGGCCCAGCGGTCCGCGATGCTCTGCGGAGTCGTCGACTTGAGCATCATCGGCATCACATAGTCCTGTGGCCAGAAGTCCTGGTAGCCGGAGGTGTGCGACAGGAGCTGACGAACGGTGACTTCGTTTCCGCGTGTGAGGCCCGGGATGAAGCGCGAGACGGGGTCGTCGAGGGAGAGCTTGCCTTCCTGTTGGAGCAGCAGAATCGCCGCAGCGGTGAACTGCTTGCTGATCGAGCCGATTGCGTAGCGCATGTCACGGGTCGCTGAGGTGCGCGGCTCGAGCCTGGCAGCGCCGTAGGCGTTGGCGTAAGCGAGTCGGCCGTTCTTGACCACAGCGACCGAAGCGCTGGGAACGCCGGTGGTCCTCAGAACCTGGTTCGCGATGGAATCCACTTTCGCCGCGAGGGCAGGATCCGAAGCGCTCTGGGCGCCAATGGACTGGGCAGAGCCGAAGACGACAATGAACGAACAGGTGAGGGCGCTACGCGTCAGCATCTGATTCTCCGTGAGTTCTTCTCTCGAGACCGAACGAGGTGTGAGATGAAAAGTTATCGGTCTCTGCGTCCAATCGCCGTCAGGCCGGGATAAAAACTCTCGACAGGCTTCGGCCGACGCCCCATCTTCGGCGTCCCAGCCATTCTGACGCAATTCTGACGGGCGGGGGAGAGCTTCGGAAGGCCGGAAGGAGCAGAAATGATAACACTTCACGCTCTCGGGAACGCCGAGATCGAAACGAGCGTAGCGACAATAACTCCCTCGCAGGAGATAGTGTTTGCGGCCGCGCTCTATCTGATCCTCGAGCGTGGCCAGCGGGTGAGTCGGACTCGACTCACGTCGCTTCTGTGGCCTCGTACCACTCAGAAGGTCGGTGCCCACCGACTGCGGCAAACGATCCTCCAGCTCAAGAAACTGGGCATCGTCGTGCAGGCGGATCGGAACAATCTGCAGCTACTCAAGCACGATGCGCGGAGCGACGTGGACTCTCTTTTCACGACGAGCCCGAGTCTCACCGCAAATACCCCCTCGGTGGAGTTCCTCCCTGGTTACGGTGACCGATGCTCAGAGGCCTATCGCGATTGGGTGGACGTAAAAAGGGAGGAGATTCACTCCGCGATTGCAAGAATCCTTGGACGCGACCTGGAAGCAGCGCGCCACAAGGGTGATTGGATTGGCGTAGAGAGAATCTCTTCGCGTTGCCTGGTGCTTGATTCTTTCAACGAGACCGCGGTGCTCGCCCAGGCTGAGGCTACTGCCATGCGAGGCGGCAAAAAAAGGGCGATAGAAATGCTCGATCGCTACATCGCCGAACTCGGTGTCAGTCAGGCCGATATCAAACTGCCAGCGACGCTCCTACGGCGACGAGTCGTGGAGCGAATTGCCGAAAGGGTTGTCCCTTTGACCGCGGAGCCGCCATTACTCGGTCGAGAGACAGAAATGGAGATGCTGACGGGCGGCTTCGAAGCGGCACGCAAGGGCGCAGGGTCGGCAACGATCCTGATCGGTGAGCCCGGAATTGGAAAGAGCAGGCTGAGCGCTGAACTAGGCCGATTTGCCGAGCTCCAGGGCGCACAGGTCCAGCGAGCCAGGTGCCGGCGCACTGACGTTGACAGGCCGCTTTCGCTTTTTGCTGACCTTGTTCCTCATCTGAGGGAGTTGCGCGGCGCACTGGGCTGCGCTCCTGAGACATTTCGCTCCTTGAAGAGGCTGACAGAGGTGGAGCTGTCCTCGCGCAACAGCTTTCGCTCTGTCGATTCCGAGATGCTTTTTCACGATCTCCGAATGGCGCTCCTCGATCTTTTCGATTCCGTAGCCCACGAGCGTTGTCTGGTGGTGCTGATCGACGATGTTCAGTGGCTCGACGACTCGTCCGCCAAGATCCTTGCGCACATGGTGGAATGGAGCAGGACGAAATCTCTTTACTTTCTGATAAACTCTCGGCCCGGCGCTCACCCGTTCATGAACTACCTGGAGAATACGGCTGTCAATAGGCTTGCCCTGGGACCGCTGTCGCCTTTGGAATCGGCGACGTTGTTACATCACCTCGTGTTACGCCCGGATCACTCGGATCCGGACCCGGGTTTCGTGGATCGATGTCTGAGTGTCGCAGAGGGCAATCCATTCTTTCTTCAGGAGTTGGCACACCACTGGGTCGAGACGGGCCGGCGCGACGAAGCTCCGCCATCCGTCTCCAAGGTGCTCGAGGAGCGGTTGGAGCGGCTGAGTCGGGAAGCGTTGCGCGTGCTTCAGGCGAGCGCGGTGCTGGGCGACCACGCCACATTGGATCGGGTTGAAAGCGTGCTTGAATATCGGTCTCATCAGCTTCTGTCTGCCGTCGAAGAGTTGAGCGGCGCGGCGATGCTGGGGCCCCGAAGAGACAGCATCGAAGCCTACGGCGGGCAGCTTCAGCCGCTGCATGACTTCCTTGCATCCGCGGCGCTCGGCTTACTTGCTCCGATTTCTCTCGCGTTCATTCATCGACGTTCGGCCGATGTTCTCGAAAAAGAAATCCCCGGTGAGTCTCTTCCGGCGACGCTATTGTGGGCTTGTGCGAACCATAGGCACCGGGCGGGCGATCGTCTGCGTGCGCTCTCTCTCGCGGTTTCCTGTGGGCAGCACCTTTTGGAGGTCGGACTACCGGCAGAAGCTTGCAGACGGTTTGAGGATTCACTGATGTACTGCACTTCGAATGAGGATCGCCTGAGAGTCTTGCCTCTTTTATCGACGGCACAACAAGTCAATGGTGAGTGGGAGCGCAGCAAGGAAACGCTCCGGAACTGCATTCAACTCAGCGCGCAGCCAGGCAGCATCGAATCGCACACCGACTTTGAGATTCTGCTGTTCGAAGCCCGGCACAAGAGCAATCTCGATTTCGTGACGCTCCTGGACGATATCATCCCTTGTGTGGAGAGCTCGTCCGCCTCTCCCGCACACAGAGTAGCTGCCGCCGTTATTGCGTTAAAAGTCGCGTCCGACGTGGGTCCTTCCGCCAAGCTGGACCAGATCTACGGCGAAATAAAGCCGCTTCTGGGGATGCATGACGTCAATCCGCTTGCTCGTCTGGAGGCGGAGATCATTTACCAGACGATGAGGGGTGAAGAAGAGATCCCTCTCGAGCAGCTGGAAGAGTTTGCAGAATTGGCGCGCTCGTTACAGGGTGAGCTTCGGTACTCAGCGGCGCTTCTTTCGGCTGCGAGCGCGTGCCGGATCAGTGGCAGAGATGCCGCGTCCCACACATTTCAGAGTAGAGCGCTCGAGCATGCCACTTCGCATAAGCTGTGGACGCGTATCCCCGCCATTATCCTCACAGAGGTACGGTTACACGTGGTCGCAGAGAATCATGCGGCGGCAAGGGCAGGCCTGATCCGAGCCAACGAGTGGCCTATCCCCGTGGATGATCAAGCCACTCGCGCGGAAATACAATTCTTTGAGGCAAGAGTTGCTCTCGAGGACGGCACGCTGGAGGAGTTGGAGGCGGCCGTAAAACCGATCGAGATCGTGCCCCCGACCTACAGTGTTGGCCGCCGCACTGCTTGCCTGGCAGCCGTGCTACGGCTTCGCCTGCGCCAGGGACAGTGCGCTGACACAATCAGGCCACTCGTGTTGGATCTCGAAGCCTCACACCTTGTGAATCGGGATATTGGGGTTCAGGACTTTGAGGCGTACTCATTGTTCCTGGGTCTTTGCGCTATCGGAGAGGAAAAACGCGCTAAGCAGCTGATCCACGAGTACCTCCATAAGTACAGGCGCTCGAAGCGGCCAATAGCGAGCGGACTTTATGAGGCGAGTTTGGACACTGCAAAGCCGATGGGAGACTTGGTGGTTCATTCGCCATCGACAGGGTCAACTTTAGGACCCATCTTGGCCTTCATAGGCATTGTGACGCTATTCTGACGGGCCTAGGCAACCTTCGAGTGGCCTTGAAGGAGGCGAAATGACAGTGCTCCGAGCGCTCGGAAGCGCCGAGATTGAGACCGGCGTAACGACCCTGACGCCATCGCAGGGCATATTGTTCGCGGCCGCGCTCTACCTGATTCTTGAGCGCGGAAGACCAGTGAGCCGCGCGCGCCTCGCCTCCATTCTCTGGCCGCTTGTTGCGGAAGAAGACCGCGCGCACCGACTACGGCAGACGATACTGCGGCTGAAAAAAGTCGGATTGGTTGTGACCGCCGATCGGAACACTCTCCAATGCTCCCGGAGCGAGATCGACAGCGACATCGCGGATCTCGTCGGAACCGACGCCGATACCCTCACCGCGGTCCACAGCCTGGAGTTTTTGCCCGGGTACAATCCGACATTTTCCGAAGCCTTTCGGGATTGGGTGGACGCGCAGCGCGAGGAGACGCATGCGGTTGTGACAAAGCGCCTCGTGACCGAGATGAACACAGCTAGGACAAAAGGGGACTGGCAGGCCTGCGACCGATTCGCGAGGAAATGCCTCAAGCTCGATCCATTCAACGAGTCAGCCGTGCTCGCTCAAGCCGAAGCCAGCGCAATGAGGGGCGCCAAGACACAGGCAATCCAAATACTTGACCGGTACCTGGTGGAGGTGGGATCGGACAACCCAAATCTGCGATTGTCCGCGTCGGTCCTTCGCAAGCGCATAAGTGACCGAATCCCCGAGCGGGCGCCGATTACCGTTCGAGAGTGCGCATTTGTCGGAAGAGATCGTGAAACGGAGACGCTGACCCTCGAGCTGCTCGCCGCACGTCACGGGAGAGGAGGGGCACGCCTTGTAAGGGGAGAAGCCGGCATCGGTAAGAGCAGGCTTGCTTCCGAGTTGCTCAAGTTCGCAATGCTGGAGGGAGTGCAGACAAGCAGAACAGCATGCCGCAGGTCCGATGTAGACCGGCCCCTCTCAGTCTTTGTCGATCTCGTTCCGCAATTGAGCGAACTACGTGGTGCATTGGGGTGTTCTCAGGAAACGATGTCGGTTCTCAAGGGGATAACTGAATTCGACGGCCGTGCCGCCTTCAGTTCCCTGTCAGTCGACGACTCGATTAGTGCACACGCGAGAATGCGCGCCGCCCTCTTCGACTTGCTCGATGCAGTCGCCGACGAACGGTCGGTACTGATCGTCGTCGACGATGTTCAATGGTTGGACGCATCGTCTGTGAGACTGTTCGCGGAGTTGCTACCCTGGGCCAAAACCAGGAAAGTGTTTTTCATCCTGACGGAACGTCCCGGAACTGAAGGCCTTGCAAGCCATTTCTCGCCAGACGATTTGAGGATGGTGCCACTGGGGCCCCTCGGGCCCCGGTTCGGCGAGGCTATCATGACGCAGGTCCTCAAGGAGAGTCCGCGACCAACGAGCTCGGAGCTCATTCAGCGACTACTCTCGGTTGGGGAGGGAAATCCCTTCTTTCTCCAGGAATTGGGCAACCACTGGCTCGAAACCGGAAGAGAGCGGGAGTCGCCACCATCAGTAGCCGCAATCATTGACGAACGACTCGCGCGGCTATCCAATGAGGCTCTCCTGGTCTTACAGGCGTGCGCCGTACTCGACGTGAATGCCACAATCGAGCGCGCGGAAGCTGTACTTGAATACCCATCACATGTGCTGCTCTCAGCTATTCAGGAATTGAGTCTCGCAGGAATGCTGCGCCCCGAGGCCCAAACGTCTCCGGAGTCAGCTGAGCCACTGAACGTTGCACATGATTTGATCTCAACCGCCTCGCTTAAACGATTGGCGAGGACACCGCTTGCGTTCTTGCATCGGCGCGCGGGAACGGTCCTGGAACGCGAGACCCTCGGTGACGGAGCGCGGACCGCTGTTCTTTGGGCATGCGCTTACCATTGGCAGCATGCAGGAGACCGCGAGCGCGCTTTTCGAGCCGCGTGCTCATGCGCGGAGCATCTTCTAGAGGTTGGGTTGACGCATGATGCTGCGCAGGCGTTTGAACGCGCGCTCGAGTATTGTGCGACCGACGAGCAACGACTTCTCATGTTGTCAAGACTCGCCATATCCCTGCAGATGTGCGGACGGTGGGAGGAGTCAAAAGGGGTTCTACACAAGTCGCGGCAACTTCAAGCGAAGTCCGCTCCGAACGCTAATACTCACGACGAAGTTGAGTATGCCCTTTTCGAGGCACAGTGGCGAGCAAGTCTGCAGCGGCCTTCCCTACTCGACGATCTCAAAGCGTGCGCCGGAAGCGACGATGCGTCAGCAACCCATCGGGTTGCGTGCGGCCTATTAGGCCTCAAGATCGCTGTCGAAGAGAATCAGATTGACGCCATGGAAGAGTTGTACCTCACAATGGTCCCCCTCCTTGAGAATTCAAGAATAGCTCCGGCAATTCGGCTTGAGGCCGAAATGATCTATCACTCAACTTGCGGGGATATGCGCAGGGCCGAAGAAGCCACGGATCAACTTCTTAGAGCTGTCCGCGACGAGCCCGATCCGCGCATGCGTGCGCGGGCGCTCTTGAACATCGGCCTCGCATATCGTCAGGCAGGGCGAGGGCAAGACGCTGAGGCCGTCCTTCTTGAAATTCCCGAATACTCCTTAGCGCACGGCCTCTTAAGCCGAGCGTCGTTTGGTTTCCTTGCGCTTGCGCGAGTCTACCTTTCCGCCGGAGATCTTCCGCGAACTCGCGAGGTGATGCAAAGGCTTGAGGCTCTTGCTAGCGATGACCAAGACCATCATCTCGTTGGGGACCGACTTTACATGTTTGCCAGACTCGCGTTGGACGAGGGGAACATTGCGGAAGCCACTGAGAGATACGCGGAGCTGGCCGCGCGAATGAGCTCAAGCGAAAGCGCTAATCGACAGGCCGCCGTCCTAGCCCTTGGGATACGAATCGGGGTTCAACAGCGCGCGTCGATTGAAACACTCGGCCGGAGCGTGGCCCAGCTTGAGGCCGCACATCGTCAGAATCGAAGTTGGGGTTCACAGGATTTTGAAGCTCATGCATTGAGTTTGGGCCTTCGCTATTGCGGAGAGCCGGAAAAAGGTCTCCTTCTTCTCGCCGAGTACGTGACAATGTATCGGCGCGACAGGGGGCCCCTACCGCAAGAGCTCAGTGACTTGCTCCAAGAACTTCGAGGAAACTTCGCGATGCCGCCTGCGTACCCAACGAATTCTCTTTCTGGCGCTGCCTGAACCCATTCAGAAGCGCGGCAGTAACTACGAAGTACTGTTGGGGCAGTATCTCCGCATCCCGTGCTATGCGCGCCGGGCGATACTTAGAATTGGTCTTGCGGGTGTATTCGGAGTCTCTCGCGGCTCTCGCGTGCCCTCGAATAGGACGCTGAAATGCGGACTGGCCACCAATGCATCGTAGATCTTTGGGTCGAACTGTTTCCCCCTGAACTTTTCAAGCTCCTTTCGCACAGCACTCTCCCCTAGAGCGGAGCGATACGGCCTATCCGTTGTCATGGCGTCAATCGTGTCGGCGAACATGATTATGCGCGACCCGAGCGGAATTGCCGCCCCGAATAGGCCATCAGGATATCCGGATCCGTCCCAGTTTTCATGATGATGACGAATCAACGGAAGCGTATCCTTCAATGAGCTCACGTTACGTGCCAGCTCTTCGCTCTTGATGGGGTGAGTTCGCATAATGGCGCTCTCTTCAGCCGTGAGCTTACCGGGTTTGCTGAGGATCGGTCCAAAGATCTCGTGAATCTTTCCCACATCATGAAGAAGCGCCGCAACCACAATTCGTTCGATTTCACGTTCGCGCAAGGCTAGCGCGCGACCAATAACTCGCGCCATATCTGCGACCCGGCGGGAATGACCGGAAGTATAGGGGTCGCGAGCTTCGATGGCAGCAACCATCAATTGTAGCAACTCTTGATTTGTCTTCTCCAGTTGCCAATTGGTCTTGTACAACTGGCGAGCCCCAAGAAGCGGGATCATGAACAGTCCCGCGCCCGGGATCCCGAAATGCACATAGACGTATGCGAACACGAACACAAACGGGATCGACAACAGATCGTAAACCAGCGTGAATCGAAGTCGCTTTAGCCAGAGCTGCCACACGCTTTTCCCTTCTTGCAACGCGACAATGGCGCTGATTGTCAATGCATTCGCCGCAAAGAAAAGGAGAGTCGCTGCTATATATGGAAGAAATGTGAACCCGGCTGGATCCAGGAGCGAAATACCGCCCAACGCTCGATATGAAATTACTGTAACCGACGCCGCGAAAAGTCCCTGAGCAGTGTTAAAGAGAACCTTGATGGGGGCTCGTCGACTGACAAGCTCGACCACAAGCAGGGACGCTCCTATTCCGACGACTCCGAGCCAATGAGGAGCCAGCAGAAGGCACGTTAGGATAGGTAGGAATGCAATTGATCCAAGCGTGTTGCTAGTCGGCCGATACGAGAGCGAGCTTGCTGCAAGACCGAGCACCGAGAAACACGCCGCGACTAGGGCGAATTGTGCCTCGAACTCCGGATGCATGAAAAACACGCCCGCTGTAAGTGCGAGAGCGGCGGCGGCCAAAGCTATTACATACTTGAGTAGATTAGTGTTCATGAGAAAAAAAACCCCCGCCCCAGCTTAACCCCAGTAACCGTAATCAGCGTTCACAAAACCGAAAAAGCCGAATACGAAGCCCAGAATTCGCGTCATTTGGCGTCACCCCCCTAAGATTCAGTCGCATCCAGCATCCGCTGAAATGCGCTTCTAGGTTGGCTCCGCTCGTGTTGCTTACCGTGCCCGCTCAACTCGTCTCTAAAGCCGGGACGGGGGTTTTATATTCCTATAGGATCCGTGTTAAAGGTTAAACCGCGCCTAGACGATCCTTTCTACTTCACCAGGCCGATTCGACCCGCTTTCAATTCCTGCTATCCTGCACCGGACGGCTTGCGCCCGCGTTCTCTACTCTTGTCCCGCGTCGACCCAACGGTTGGTCGCCGCCAATACTGCCAGGGCGCTCGCTGTCTCGGCGCTCCCTTTGATCTCACAGTTCCCAACCAACAATTGGCTGTCACGGCCACTCCGGACCGTCACACCCACGAACACGTACTCGCGGTCGAAAGCCTCCATCACCTTCACGCCTTCCACCGCCAGCTGTCCTTCCCTGCCCTCGGCCGAGCCGATCGCAAAAACCGTCGCCCGCGCGGCCAGATCAAGTCGGGACCTATCCCCCTCGATACCATGGGCTTCGCCAATGTAGGACTCCTCACCTTTCCTGAGGGTAACGCGACAGGACACCCCCTTGCTCCGGGACCCCCTCACTTCCACGTCCTCGAAGTACAGCCTGCGCGCCGTGTAGCGCTTTACCCCCATTTCAGGGGTCGCCCCGGAGCCCACCGAGAACTGCCTGGCGGGCGTCGGATGCGCGGGCGCAGGCTTGATCTTGGCCTCGCTCGTTATGGCTACGGAGATCTTTCGGTGGTCGATCCGCATCGCCAGGTGCGCCATCAGCGCACTCTCGATGTTTCTGACCACTTGCTTGGGCGTGAGCTCTGCGGTCGTCAGAACGTGTATCTGTTCTACCGATCCGCTTTCACTTTCTATTATTTTCGCGGAGACCACTCCCGGCAGCGTGAGGATTAGCTCCTCGGCGCGCTTGATCGGAAGTACGCTGCCGGCGATGTTGTTCAAATTCAATTATGCGGGGATTTGATTAGCGGGTCTAAACAGGTGGCCAATATTGCAGACGACTGACGTTTAATCAAGCAAAAACATCCGCCCGCCTCGATCTCCCGACAATTGATTAATCACCCGAGACCGAGATGCTGTTTTGTCGACGCGCGCCATGCCGTTTTCGTATCACCCAGATGCTCATTTCATTGCAGCACCAACGGTCGCGCTCAAGCGCGACGGTAGACCGGTCAGGCCGGACCGCTACCTCTGTTTAGCGCTGTCGAACGAGGTTGAAGTCGATCTCCAGCCGGATGGTGTCGGCAACACTGAGCAGGACGGGAACGCGAGGCTGCTCCATCTGGATGTCGTCGAACGTGAACGACGTCGCGGCTGATCCCGTCACTCGGCCGTCTTGAAACTGCGCCGTGCCCTTCCAGATCGTGGGGCGCGTCACACCGCGCACGGTGAGGTCTCCCGTCATCTCGAACGGCCGGCTGCCCGAGGTGGGAAGCGGCAGACTGATCCCACTTACGGCGGTCGGAACCAGCACGACCTCGGGGTAGGTATCGGACTCGAGCAGTCGTCCGCGCACGTAGCCATCGCGACGGCGCTGGTCGCTCACGAACGTCTCCGCATTCACGACGAACTTCGATGCCTGGCGAATCACCTTGCCGCTGGAATCGATCGAGATCGCTCCTGTCAGCGTCTTCGTCTCTCCGACCGCATCGTTGGGAAGATCATGTCCGACGAGCCGTTCACGCACGCGATAACGCGCGGCGGTCCCAGCCGGCGAGAGAACCAGGCGAAGCGCTTCGCCCGGTTGTGGGACGGTGGAGACCGAGCTATTCGCTACCGCGTTCTTCCCCTGCGGGACCGCGCCGGCGTACGCCGTGCGCGGCTCGCCCGAGGAACACGCCATCACCGTCGCGCCAGCTATCAGTGCCAGATAATACTGGCCGAGGTTCCTTTTCATTCGCTCTCCTGACGGAAGCTTGATCTTGCGGGGCTATCACCCCCCGCCTGATCAAGAATACGCGGCGACTTATCGCTTTTGTTGGCCTTGTCTTGAGCTGCACCTGGATGTCACGGTTGGCACGGACCAGACCATGAAAACCGTCGTGATTCTCCCCACACCAATCCGGCGAGTCGCCAACCTAGCCTTGCGCCACCGCTTCCTCTGGCGCGATCCCATAGTCGCGCAGCTTCCGGTACAGCGTCCGCTCCCCAATGTCGAGGATCTCCGCCGCCTTTCTTCTGTTGCCGCGCGTGTCCTTGAGCGCGGCTTCGATCGCTGCTCTCTCTATCTCCGCCATCGTCATTCCCGGATTGAGAGTCAGGGTTGAAGGCGTCGCCGGCTGACCGGGCGGCTCGATCGCCGATATCGAATTTCCTGACGCGATAGCGGGATGCACCTCGCCCACCCAGTCGCGTTGATCGCGCCGCTCGTCGTCGAGGCGGTGCCTCAGCTCCTCCACCTGTAGCCTCAGCTCCAGCATGCTCCTCACCAGGAACTCTAGCTCTCGTCCCTCGGCGCCGACCGCGCCGCGCACTACTGGACCCGTGAACACCGGTAGGAATCGCGCCGCTCCACCCTCTCTGATCTCGCGCGGGATGTCCTCCGGCCCGATCTCACGTCCAGGCGCCAGCACTACCATGCTCTCCACCAGATTCCGCAGCTCTCGCACGTTGCCCGGCCACGGGTAGCTCATGAGGATCTGCATCGCTTCGGCCGAGATGCCGTGAAACTTGCGATCGTGCTGCTCGGAGAACTCCTTGATGAACCGGCGCACCAGTAGCGGAATGTCCGCACGACGTTCCCTCAGCGGCGGCAGATAGATGCTCAGCACGTTGAGACGGTAGTAGAGATCCGCGCGGAATCGTCCCTCCTCCACGCTCTCGCGCAGCGGCCGGTTCGTCGCCGCAACCACCCTCACATCGATCGGGATCTGACTCGTTCCGCCGACGCGTGTGAGCTTCCTCTCCTCCAGCACCCGCAGCAGCTTCACCTGCGTCGACGGTGGAATCTCGCCGATCTCGTCAAGAAAGAGCGTCCCAGTGTCGGCCAGCTCGAAGCGCCCGATGCGGCGCTCCGCCGCGCCCGTGAACGCGCCCTTCTCGTGCCCGAACAGCTCGCTCTCGATCAGCGTCTCCGGCAGCGCGCCCGCGTTCACCGCTATGAACGGCTTGCCGCGCCGCGGGCTCAGACGGTGGATGGCGTGCGCCACCAGCTCCTTTCCGGTCCCGCTCTCTCCCTCGATGATCACCGTGCTCGACACCGGGGCGATCTGCTCCACCTTCAGCAGCACCTCGCTGATCGGCTCCGACTGACCGATGAGGCCCGTCGCTTCCGTAAGTCGCTTGCGATCCAGCACGCTGCGCACGGCGAGGTACAATTCGTCGGCGGAGATCGGCTTGGTGTAAACGTCGACCATCCCGATCATCCTGAGGCGCTCGCGCAGGTCCGGATCTTCGACGTCCGCGAGTCCGATCACGCCCGTGCCGTTCCACAGCTGGTCGCGCACGATCTGGATGGTGTTCGGATCGCCGAGCGCGCCGGTGAGCACGATGAGATCGGGCTTGAACCGCTTGATCTCGCCGCGCAGATCGTCGAGCGGCGACACCACTGCCGTCTGGGTCCCCGCGCCCTCGAGCAGCGCGTTCAACCGCACCGCGGGCTCGACGTCTGTGAGCGTGATAAGAACTTTCACTTCGTGCCACCTGGTGCTGCGGAGAGCGCGTGCTCAGTCACTTTGCCGCTCAACACATCGCACGCGTGCTGCACGATCGGATCGAGCGCATCCAATCCATCGCGCACGCCGCTCGGCGATCCGGGCAGGTTCACGATCAGAGTCCGGCCGCGAACGCCCGCGACTCCACGACTCAGCGCCGCACGCGGGAAGCTCGTGAGCGATATCATCCTGATCCGCTCGGCGATCCCAACCGCCTCGCGCTCCATCACCGCGTGCGTCGCTTCGGGCGTGACGTCGCGCACAGCCAACCCCGTGCCTCCGGTGGTGAGCACGAGATCCGATTCATCGGAATCGCACGCGTGGATCAGCGCGCGCACGATCTCCACCGTCTCGTCAGCACACGCTGTGGTCGACACCACTTCGTATTTCTTCGCGCGCGCCCAGCCGATGACGACTGCGCCGGAGGTATCCTGGCGCTCGCCCTTCACGACGGAGTCGGAGACGGTGATGACGGCAACCCGCATAGGAAGAGAATCGACGCCTTACAGCCTGCTGCCGTCTTTGTAGAACGGCATCTTCTGCACTGTGGCAGGAATGCGCTTGCCCCGGATCTCGATCTCGAGCGGCGATCCTTCCGCCGCCGAGTCGGGTGGCACGTACGCGGTCCCGATCGGAATTCCGAGCGTGGGGCTCATCGTTCCGCTGCGCACTTCGCCACTCGGCTTTCCCTTCGCGAACACCGGATATCCGTGCCGCGGGAACGACCGCTCCGACGTCGTGAATCCAACGAGCTTTCTCTTCACACCTTCGTCCTTCTGCTTCGCGAGTGCATCGCGGCCGACGAAATCGCCCTTTTTCATCTTCACGAGCCAGCCGAGCGATGCCTCGAGCGGCGTGGTGGTGTCGTCGAGGTCGTTGCCGTAGAGCGCCATCCCCATCTCGAGCCGCAGCGAGTCGCGGGCACCGAGTCCGGCGGGCGTCACTTCCCCGGAAGCGGTGAGCGCTCTCCAAAGTTTTTCGGCGTGCTCGCCGGGGAAGTACAGCTCGAATCCGTCTTCGCCGGTGTAGCCCGTGCGCGAGATGTAAACCTTCTCGACGCCGGCGACGGTTCCCGTCGTGAACTCGTAGTACTTGATCCCCGAGAGTTTGGTGTCGGTGTACTTTTGCAGGATACGCGTGGCGTCGGGACCCTGGAGCGCCAGCAGCGCCACCTTGTCGCTGATGTCGTCGAGCGTCGCGTCGAAATCCTTCACGAAGCGGGAGATGTGCGCGAAATCCTTGTCGATGTTGGATCCGTTCACGACCATCAGCACCCGATCATCAGCGCGGTAGACGAGACAGTCGTCGACCGTCGTTCCGTTCTCGCGCAGAATCGTGGAATACTGTGCCTGGCCCGGCTTGAGCGCGGCGACATCGTTGGTCGTGACGTAATTCACGAGCTCGACGGCCTGCGGTCCGCGCACGATGAACTCGCCCATGTGGCTCACGTCGAACAGCCCCGCCTTCTCGCGCACAGCCTTGTGCTCGGCCGTTATTCCGGTGGGGTACTGCACCGGCATCTCGAATCCGGCGAAGGGGACAATCTTGGCACCGAGGGCGGCGTGTACGTTATAGAGCGGAGTCCGTTTGAGGGGCCGCGCGGGGCTGTGTGAGGGCGCTTGTGCCGGGTCGGGACGGGCCCGCGACGGGCTCTCGGACTCGGTGGAGGTGGTTGGGTCAGCCATCTGATCGAAGGGCGTGGGTGGAGTGCTTGGCCCCAATATGCGCGAAACGCCCCTCGAATTCGAGGGGCGTCGTGACAATTTGGCAGAAAACGGCGGAAAGCCCTGCCTAATCCATCAATTCGGCTCCAGTGATCTCCTGAACCTCGCCAGGGCTGCGTCGGGAGCCGGTGACGATCCCCTTCAAGACCTGGAACAGGATTACGGGTCTGGGCTTGTTGACTTTCATATAGGTAGCGAGCTCCGCCTCGACCAGTATCAGCGCGATGCGCGGATCGTTGGGGCCTCCGTCGCGGTCCCCGCCTTCGTCACCGAACCAGGTTTTCCAGTCCTCTTTATAGAGCTGCCTGATTCTCGTTTTGTTCTTCGTCACGCGCGCGATTCCACTCACGGAAACCCACTCGTGGGTTCTGTTGTTGTAGTACGAGCAGTTGACGTGGGGGTCGAGGGCGAGGTCGTCGAGCTTGTGCGTGTCGACGTTGGTGACGAACCAGAGGTCCGCGCCTTCGATGCGTTCCTGTGTCGCCATCGGCCGCGAGACGAGCTGGCCGCTCACGCCGCGGGTGGTGAACATCGCTGTCTCTATGCCGTTGATCAGGTCGTACAACTCGTCGATTTTCTTGGAGGCTGTCATGTCGGTCTGTTGTGCAGAACACATGCCCGCGTAAATCTTCGCCCCGCAGAAACAAACCGCACTGGCCAAAAAAAGACGGGGCGCACTTTCGTGCGCCCCGCCCATGCTGCTAGTGGCCCGGCTCTATGTTCGAGCGATCGGGCTCAGGTCATGAGCCGCTGGGTGAAGAAAGCTGCGGCTTCGCACCACGCTTCGCGGACGGCGGGCACGGCATGACGTTGCAGATGCGAATGGCTTCGTTCCTGAAGCTCGCCATATCCTCGGGGGAAATCTCCGCCCCGCCCTTCTTGCTGAGCAGGTCCAGGAAATCGTCCATCTTCTTGCACGCGTTGCCGTCGCCATCGAGCGCCGCCCGCAGCTGGTTGATCAGCGGGTAGGCCAGGCCATCGCTCAGGCCGAGCGCCTGTATCTCCGCGATGAGATTCCTGGTCTGGATCGGAGCATTGGTCACCGACACCACGAAGCTTGCCGAGGTGTGGTTACCCGCAGCGTCGTATGCCGTGCAGCTGATCGGATTATCTCCGATCGGAAGCCTGCTGCCCGACAGCGGCGTACAGACCAGCGACGACACTGCGACATTGTCGTGTGACTCCAGCGAGAAGAACACTATCACGCCACTCGGGCTCGTGGCGTCGACAGTACGGTTCGCGGGAGCGGTGAGGCTAGGGGCTTCGACGTCCTTCACGGTTATCGACTGAACCGCCGTCGCGATGTTGCCCGACGCATCGGTCGCCGTCCACGTGACCTTCGTGAGTCCCACCATGTATGGAGCACCGCTCGCAGCACCATCGCTGCGCGCGCTCGATATTGTCACCTCGTGGCAGTTATCCTCTGCTGACGCGCCTCCGGCCAGCACCACAGCCGAGGGCAGGCCTGGATCGTTGTCAGCGGTTGCGTCGGCCGGAGCGGCGAGCAACGGGTTTTCCTTATCGACGACAGTTACCGTCTGAATCGCGGTTCCCGACAGCCCGTCCGCATCGGTCGCGGTCCAGGTGATCTGGGTCACACCCTTCTTGTACGGGGCGTCGAGCGCGAGTGTGGCGTCGTCACTTCTGACGCCCACCAGGGACACGATATCACTGTTGCCCCTGGCTGTGGCAACTCCAGGATTCACGGCCGCGTCGCAGGTACCGAAACCCGACACGAATGAGAGTCTGCCGTCACCGGATACAGGCGGCGGAGTAGTCGGGACGACGATGTTCGCCGGAGCCGCGACGACCGGTGGACCCGGCGGCGTGAACCGAATGGCATCGCTAGTAAGGGTGAAACGGCCCTGTGGCGTCACGGTTGCGGCCTGCACACGCGAGCTCTTCGCGCCGGTGGCAGCATCAATGACGACGCTGTCGGCCCAGAGTGCCTTTGTGCCGTCTGCGTTCTCGATGCCCTGTGTTACGGTCATGCCAAGGACATTAGAGCTCAGCGTGTTCGTGTAAATCGTGACGTCGTTCGAGCCCTCGGTCAGCACCACCTGGGACATCAGGATTCCCGGTGTTCCGAATCTCGTGTTCTCGGGGACGTTGTTGAACTGAAGGATGAAGCGGCGATTGGGAGCGGTTCCGCGCCTTTCCCACCGTATTCCATCTTTGACGCGATCGGGCCGCCAGTCCATCCAGGCGAACGCGATGATGTTGTTCGGAATTTTGGCGTTGGGAATCGGGCCGCCTTTGAAGAAGCCAAGCTTCGTGGGGTCCAAAACGCCCGGCCCAAACATGAGGAAGCCGTTGGAATAGATGTTGACCGTGCTGTAATTCTTCCCGTAGAAGTTGAAGTCGAATCCAAGATTCACGTCGGCGATCCACCCGTCGTCCTTCACGCTGTCCGGCAGGATGTTGGGGATTTCTTCCGGTTCGAACCGTACGGGCGCAACGGTATACCCGCCGCTCGCGAGGGAGCTTGTGCGCGCTGCACCAGGGGCGACAAGAATGTCAGCCGAGACCGAGCCCAGATTCCCCAGGGGCTGAGCCAGATAGGCCGCCTTGAGCGAATCAGGAACGAAATCCTCGTAAAAGACGACTCCGTCGCTGAAGCTCCGGGGCGACGTGCTATCCGAGCAGGAGAGAATTGCCGCCAGCGCAATCGCGCCGGTGGAACCCGCTCTAAGAAGGCTGAAAAAGGCCGAAATCCTGGTAGAACGACGCATCCGTAACTCTCATGAAGAGGGTTACGTATTAGACGACCATCCACCCCAAGCTCAACAGGAGTTATGGGCCTCCTGAGCGGCTTAACCCCTTCTCACAGACCCATTGTGAAAGGCAGTTTTGTGATGCCGTTGCGGTCGCCTAGAGCCTCTCGCCGCCCATCAAAACGGCCATGATCGCCTTCTGGATGTGGAGGCGATTTTCGGCCTCGTCCCACACCCTGCTTTGGGGTCCGTCGATTACCTCGGCCGCCACCTCTTCGCCCCGGTGGGCGGGCAGGCAGTGAAGGAAGATGGCGCCCTCCTTTGCGCGCTTCATGATCGATTCGTCGACCCGGAAGCCCTTGAACGCCTTCTCGCGAATCGCCTGCTCCTCCTCCTGACCCATCGACGCCCAGACATCGGTGTTGACAACGTCGGCCTTGTCGGCTGCTTCGGCCGGATCGCGCACCACTCTGATTTTGGCTTTCGAAGCTGCGCGCTGGAGAATCATCGGGTTGGGATCGTAGCCTTCGGGGCACGCCAGCGTCAGCTCGAAGCCAAGCACATACGCGGCGTTGAGCCACGAGTTCGCCATGTTGTTGCCGTCGCCGATCCAGGCGACGCGTTTCCCCTTGTAGCCGCCCAGGTGCTGCCTGATGGTAAGGACGTCGGCGAGGACCTGGCAGGGGTGCACGAGATCAGTGAGGCCATTGATGATCGGCACGTCGGCGTATCGCGCCAGCTCCTCGATCTCGGAATGGGCGAAGGTCCTGATCATGATTCCGTCCACATAGCGCGAGAGCACACGCGCGGTGTCGGCGATCGGCTCTCCGCGTCCGAGCTGGACATCGCGTGGCGAAAGGAAGAGTGCGTGACCTCCGAGCTGCCACGCGCCAACTTCAAAGGAAACGCGGGTGCGGGTCGACGACTTCATGAAGATCATCGCCAGCGATTTTCCGGCGAGCGGCTTTCTCCTGTACTTCCCCGCGCGCATGGACTCCGCGATCGAGAAGAGCTTATCGATCTCGCTGGCGGAATAATCGGAAATCTGAAGGAAATCGCGGTGGGGACGTTCTTTGCGTGCTAATCGGGGCATGTGAGTTGCGCGGAACGGTGGTGTTAATTCTGGGCGCCGGAAATATATACCATGGCCCCCATCCCTCTCTCACCGAGAATCCGATGATAGCACGCCCTGTCCGCATTGTGTTCGCTGCTCTGGTCGCGCTCGTGATCGCCGCCTGCAATTCCGACGCGACGGGTCCTGGCGATGGTCCTTTGCCTCCTGGCCTCACCCTCAAGGTTGACCCGTTCATCACCACCGGCCTCAGCAGTCCGGTTTTTCTGGCTCAGCCTCTCGACGACGGACGCATTTTCGTCGTCGAGCAAGGCGGCCGAATCCGGCTGGTGAAAAACGGAGTGCTGCAGACGACGCCGTTTCTCAACATCTCGACCCGTGTGCTGAGTGGTGGCGAGCGCGGCCTTCTCAGCGTCGCATTCCATCCGCAATACGCGACGAACCATTACTTCTACGTGTACTTCACCACGCAGCCGAACGGCGACATCAGGATCGAGCGTTTTACCACGACAGCCAATCCTGAAGTTGCGGACCCCGCCTCGGCGAAGCTGATAATCACGACGCCGCATTCGCAGCAGGCGAATCACAACGGCGGGCTGCTGGCTTTCGGGCTCGACGGAATGCTTTACGCCGGCCTTGGCGACGGTGGCGGCAGCGGCGATCCGTTTCAGACCGGTCAGGATCAGAACGCGCTACTTGCGTCGCTCTTGCGGCTCGACATTTCGGGCGATCCGTATACGATCCCGCCGACCAATCCCTACTTCGGTCAGGCCGGCAAGCGCGGGGAGATCTGGGCGAAGGGTTTGCGCAATCCGTGGCGGTACGCGTTCGATGCTCCGACAGGTCTCCTCTATATCGCCGACGTCGGGCAGGGCGCCCGGGAGGAAGTCGACGTCGTAGCGGCCACACAGGCTGGTGTGAATTACGGCTGGAGCGTGATGGAAGGCGCGAGCTGCTACAACGCGAGCACTTGCACCCAGACCGGATTCACACTGCCGATTCTCGACTACGGTCACACCGGCGGTGCGTGCTCGATCACCGGCGGGTACGTCTATCGCGGGAACGCCATTCCCGGTATTCGGGGCCACTATTTCTACTCCGACTACTGCTCCGGTTTCCTGCGCAGCTTCAGGTACGAAAACGGCGTCGCAGTGGATCAGAAGGACTGGGGCCTCAGCATGGGCCTCGTCACTTCCTTTGGCGTCGACTTCGCCGGCGAGCTCTACGTTCTCTCGGGCAACAGCATTCTGAAGGTCGCGCAGGGTAGCTGATACTTTCCGGTTTCGCTCGGCTACCCGGCGCCCGCCAGTTCCCGGGACACTCCCAGTTCCCGCGCGTCGGGTAGCGACGCTGGCTCAATCGTTTCCCGCCGCGCACCGATCTCTCGTCCGAGATCTCCGAGCCTGAGAAAGGTGCCGGCCGCTCTCGTCGCCTGGCTCGATGGCGCCTTGTCGCCGTTGCCCCAGTAGTCGCTGTGGTCGGCACCCTCGATCGGAATGCCTGTCAGGGTCTGCTCCTTTCCCGGCATCAGCGGAGTCGGACCAATTCGGCCAAGCGCACGATCGGATGCTTCACGGCCGCCCGCGAGCGACTGTCCGGGTGGAAATGCAAAATGAAGAACCTTGTCCTTCTTCGAGTGAAGAACCAACACCGGAATCCCTTCGGCCCACAGCTCCATCAACAGATTATAGAATCTTCCGCGGTACTCGAGCATCTCCGCCGGCACCGCTGCCGCCATGAGCACCACTCGCCCTATCATCGGCAGAGTGCGCCGGCGGAGGAGAAGCAACGTCTCGAGGACAACGCGACAACCGAGCGAATGAGCGATGAAATCCACGCGCTCGAGATTTGGCATCCGCCAAAGGAGGCCTGCAAGCTCCGGCGCTGCCTTCACCGATGTGTGGACCGCGGCGGGATAAACCAGGAAATCGAGCCGGTCGAAAAACGACCAATCCGCGTCTCCGGGCCAGAACGCGTCGCCAAAGCGAGCGTCAAAGACGGCGGGGTCAGCAGGATCAAAGATCTCGGCTTCGCGTTCCCGAAACGCGAGATAGGCTTCCGCGGCGCCACTGTCACTGTTGTTGAAGCCGTGAACGAGCACCAGGCACTCTCGCCTCGTCTGCGCATCGAGCTTCCCGCGAAACTCGCCCGGACTACGGAGCTTCCCTCCTTCCACGTCCCGGCGGAGAGAAAACTCGAGATACGGCGCGTAGTCCTTGGGTCGTGCTTTGTTCTTACCCATTCGTCACACTCTTCAGCGCGCTCACGAGATCCTTGGCGACGGGCGCCAGAATACCGCCGAGCAGAGAGATTGGGATCATTGTCGGCGTGAAGGAGGAGAGGAGCTCGGGTGCGTTGAGCGAGACATTGCGTGCAACCCAATTCAGGTAGAGCAGAGAGCTGAACATCACAATGAATCCGACGATGTTCGCCGCGAATTGATTCCACGTCGCCCAGCGATCACCGGTGTACAACTGAAAACCATCGAGCTTGCGCTTCACGATCTGGCGAAGGCGCGCGAATCGCTCGGCCTGATCCCTGATGACTCTCTTTTGATCCGCATCGGGCAAGCCGTCGACGTTCAGCGCCGCTGCCGGGCCCTTCGTGAGCCAATTGGTTACGTCGGTCGGATCGCTGCCCATCGTCATGAAGCGAAACAGAACCTCGTACGGGCCCGGCGACGCCAGCGCGATGTCGGCGGCGTCCTGAATGCTCCCCATCATTCTCGACAAGTCGAGAGCAAAAACGGAATGCGCGGGGGAGCGAGACCACGCGTAGAGGAAGGGTAATTTTCCGCCAGATGCAATGAGACCGCGAGCAGCGTCCTCCGCCTCTACGATCGACACGCCCGTGCACAGTTGGAGCAGCTGTGTGAGCGCGCGCTCGATCTCAGCCGATCGTTGTGCTGCGATAACGGGTGCCAGGCCGTTCGGCTGGTGATTCGCTCCCTGCCGGCCGGTCTGCTGCATCCATGTTATCCAGCGCAGCGTCTGGAACTTCGTTCGCGAGTCGAGGAGTTTTTTCCCCAGCTCGATCAGCGCCATCGACAGCGCACCCACAGCGGCAAGCGGAGTTATATACTTGAGAAGGAAATTCGTGAGCAGAGTCACTGCTCCGCCGACGTCCGTAGGCGCGGCCGCGGCGGTGGCGGCCGTCGCGGCCTGCTGCAATGCGAAGAGAGCCTGCATGACCACCTCTTGAAGGGGTTCAGCACAGGTCAAGGACTCCCGAAGGTGGCGCTCATCAGTCGGCGTCGAAATGTCGGTTTCATATCACCTGAGGGGCTGTTTCATTTCACCTACCTGCGCAAGGACCCTGATGACTGCCGGCGGAGTCACGATCGATCGCATTCTGCGCGTGCTTCTCGCCACGATTGCGTTCGTGAGCCTTCTGCCTCTCTCGGCCCTGTCGCCCCAGGTCTCGCCTCCCACGCCGGTCGAGGTCGCTGTCAGGCTCCAATCGAGCGGCGATTTGCCCGTTGCGGGTGCGTTAGTGGCGCTTGTCGACGCGCACGACAGCGTCGTCGCCGAAGGACTGAGCACGGAGACCGGGAGACGAATGCTGCGTGCTCCGCCCGGGACTTACCGCGTGCGGGCGAGGAGAATTGGCTTTCTTCCATTCATTTCGTCGCCTGTGGTATTGCCGCACGAGGGCGAGCTCCTCCTCGTCGTCGAGACCCCTCACGTCGTGCTGGAGAGTATCGTCGTCAGCTCCAGGTCACAGTGCAAGCGGAGCGATCCCGGGCCTGGCGCCCTTGGCTTAGTCTGGGATGAAATCGACAAGGCTCTTCGAGCCAGCCAGCTCACGACCAAGGACCTGTCAGGTTTTGGCCAGGCGCTCTCGTACCGCAAGGAGGTCGGGCCCAACGGCGTTGTCCGCTCGAGCGACACCACTTTTTTTCAGATCAGGGGCGCCCGTCCTTTTGCCGCGATAGATCCGGTCGCGCTCGCAACCGATGGATATGTCCTCGGCAACGAGAGCGAAGGGTGGCGTTACTTTGCCCCCGACGAGGTTGTGCTGTTGTCGGAGCCATTTGCCGCAACCCACTGCTTCCGCCTTGTTCGCGAACGAGAGCGGCCGGGCGAGATCGGCGTGGCGTTCGAGCCCGTTCCGAAGCGCAGCGTCGCCGAGATTGTCGGCGTGTTGTGGGTCGACGAACGTACCGCCGAGCTGCGTGAAATCGTATTTCGTTTCGTGAACGCCGGCATATTCAGCCGCTTCGACGCTGGTGGGTTCACTCGCTTCACGCGCGTGCCGTCGGGAGCGTGGCTCGTCAGCGAGTGGCGGCTGAGAGTCCCGCTACTGACCATGCGGCGATCTCCGTACGTCGGTCGAGAGTTCAGCGCGATCGGATACGCCGAGAATGGTGGCGGGATCCTGGCCAATAAGCCACAAGTCCAGAAGATTGCAGATAGCCTGCACAAGAGACGCTAACCAGTGGAGGAACCAGCCATGCGCCGTTACGAGCTCGTCTCCGGAATTCTCTTCTCCATCATTGCTCTCGCACAGCTGACGCGGACGCTGCTGGCCTGGCCGGTGCAAGTGGCCGGATTTGCGGTGCCAGTCTGGGCGTCGGGCATCGCGTTCCTCATTACGGGCAGCCTCGCGGTCTGGGCGTTCCGCTCCAAAGGACAGCCCTTTTCGGCTGTGTAAGCGCGGACCGAGCATGGAGGCTCAATGATCCGGAAGCTGAAATCGGGGGAGTACCGGCTCTACTCGCGCAAGAAGAATCCGAAGACCGGCAAGCGCAGGAATCTCGGCACGTTCAAGTCCCTCGCCGCCGCCAAAAAACACGAGCGCGCGGTGCAGTTTTTCAAGCGCGGGGGCTAGGGCTGGCCATTCGCTCGCGGGCTATATTCAGTCCATGAGCGACGCGCAGGCCTTTCTCACCAGCACGCTCGCCGATCGGTACACGATCGAGCGCATACTCGGCCAGGGCGGCATGGCTACCGTGCACCTGGCCGAGGAGCGGAAGCACAGGCGCAAGGTCGCGATCAAGGTGCTGAAGCAGGAATTCAGTGCTTCCGTGGGTGCCGAGCGCTTCCTGCGCGAGATCGGCATCGCCGCGCAGTTGTCGCATCCACACATCGTACCGCTCATCGATTCCGGTGAATCGGACGGGTCGCTCTACTACGTCTCGCCCTTCATCGCCGGCGGCTCGCTGCGCGACCGGCTGAACATTCAGAGCAAACTGCCGGTCGACGACGCCCTGCGCATCGCCCACGAAGTCGGCGCTGCTCTCGACTACGCTCACCGCAATGGATTCGTCCACCGCGACGTGAAGCCCGAGAACATTCTGTTCGCAGACGATCACGCCCTGCTCGCCGATTTCGGAATTGCGCACGTGTGCATGCCCGAGGGCGAATCACTCACGCTCGCCGGCCTCGCGCTCGGCACGCCCGAGTACATGAGTCCGGAACAGGCGTCCGGTGAAACCGAGATCGGAATCCCGGGCGACATCTACGGTCTTGCCTGCGTTTTCTACGAGATGCTCGCGGGCGAGCCGCCGTTCCGGGGAACGAGCGCGCGCGCAACAATGGCGAAGCAGGTCACGGAAAGGGCTCGTCCTCTCCGGGCACTGCGTCCCGACGCGCCGAGCGGATTCGAGCGAGTGCTCGAGAAGGCGCTGGCGAAGGATCCATCGCAAAGGTACGCCACCGTCGTTGATTTCTGCGACGCTCTGGATCGTGGGAGAGCGGAAGCGAATCGACCCTTCACGGTCACTACGCGCAGCATCGCCGTCCTCCCCTTCGTCAACGCCAGCCCCGATCCCGACAACGAATACCTGAGCGACGGAATCACCGACGAGCTGATCAACGCGCTGGCGAAGGTCGATGGCCTGCGTGTCGCATCTCGCACGTCGGTGTTCGCGCTCAAGGGAAAAGCGCAGGACGTGCGTGCGATCGGAGCATTGCTCGAAGCGTCCGAGGTGCTCGAGGGAACGCTGCGACGCTCCGGGGAGAATCTTCGCATCACGGCGCAGCTCACGTCGACTGACGACGGACGCCTGATCTGGTCGGAGCGCTACGACCGGAAGCTCGACGATGTCTTCGCGATCCAGGACGATATCTCGCGCACGATCGTCGCCAAGCTTCGCTCTACGTCGTTCGCGGACGTTCTCACTATACCGGCCGATCATCACACCGACAACGTGGACGCGTATGGGTTGTACCTCCGCGGCCGGTACGCCTGGAACAAGCGCACGTCGGAGGATGTCGCCCAAGGCATCAAGTACTTCGAGGAGGCTATCGCCGCGGACCCATCGTACGCGCTGGCCTACACCGGGCTCGCAGATTCGTACGCGCTGCACATCGACTACCGGAACGTGCCGGTGCACGAGGGCTTCGAGAAAGCAAAGTTCTACGCGCGGAAGGCCATTGAGCTCGACGATACTCTGGCGGAGGCGCACGCGTCGCTGGCGTGGAGCCTTTTCATTTACGATTGGGACTGGGACGGCGCTGAAAAAGCGTTCCGTCGCGCCATAGAGCTCGATCCCCGCTATGCAACCGCGCACCAGTGGTACGCCTTCATGCTCGCTTCGCAGGGCAAGTTCGACGAGGCGTTGCTCGAGGCCCACACGGCGCAGGAGAACGACCCGGCTTCGGTTTCCGTGCGTCGCAGTCTCGGCTACACCTACGTCTACGCCCGAAAGTACAGGCAGGCTCAGTATCACATGGATCGTGCGATCGCGATGAATCCGACGGCTGAGGAAACGTTCCGTCTTCAGGGGCTCATACTGACATTCGACAAGCAATACGCGGCCGCGGAAAGAGTCTTCCGCGAGGCGCTGGCGTTAGCGCCAGAATCCGGAACCTACACGAAGGTCACGCTCGCGTACTCGCTCGCGTGCGCGGGCGACCTCGCGTACGCCAGACAGATCGCGGCCGAGCTAGAGGAGAAGAGGAAAGCCGACTACGTGTCGCCCGTTGAGTTCGCGATGGTTTACATCGCGCTCGGCGACACACAAAAGGCGCTGGACTGGGTAGAGAGGGCTGTCGACGACCGGCGGGGATGGTCGGCCTACCTTCGCGTCCACCCCGTCCTGGATCCTCTGCGCGGCGAGCCGAGATATGCAGCGCTGGTTCAAAGGATGAAGTTCGGAGCTGGAGGACCATATGAATGAAGCGCAGCGTTGCAAGACGAATCCTCGCTGTCGCTTGGTCCTCACTTCGGTCGCTTCTCTGATAACCGCCGCGACCGCTTGCGCTCCGTCATTTGCCCAAAGCGCGCAATTTGACAAGCTTCCATCCGGCGCGTGGAGCATTATCTCGAGGGACGCTCAGATGACGGTCCTCGCGCGATTACCTGAGAGAAGCGGCACGACGGTTCGAGTGCCATCAGGGCAGCGACCGGTGGCGAGTGTTAGCAACGAGGTGCTGGTCTTCACCGGGTCCGCGAAGCCAATCCATACCCAGGCGACCTTGCGTCAGGTGCCGGCTGTGGGGGTACGCGGAGGCGTTATGCCGGTCCGCTTCGTCGAGGCC
>Ga0307296_10000047_pt1 | contig 44340 bp, 44 predicted proteins | sample ER_DNA_153_FD_194467 | JGI IMG/M metagenome (GOLD analysis project Ga0307296, IMG submission 194467) | Bulk soil microbial communities from the East River watershed near Crested Butte, Colorado, United States - ER_DNA_153 | ecosystem: Environmental > Terrestrial > Soil > Floodplain | place... | reverse complement strand
CCTCCATGGTGGTGAGCCTGTGCTTGTTGCTGCTCATCGGATTCATCAATGGATTCCTGGTAACCCGCACCGGCCTGCCCAGCTTCATCATCACGCTGGGCATGTTCCTCGCCCTGCAGGGCATCAACCTGGGCGTAACCAAACAGGTCACCAATACGGTGCAGGTCAGCAATCTTAACCTGGTACCGGGCTACCACGCGTTGAAGGACATATTCGGTAGCACGATCTCGATTGGTGGCCATGATTTCCAGATCGCTATCCTCTGGTGGATCATCTTCACCATCATCGGCTCGTGGCTGCTGACGCAGACTAGGTTTGGGAACTGGATCTTCGCCTCCGGCGGCGATGCAAATGCCAGCAAGAACGTCGGCGTCCCGACGGCTCGCACGACAATCGCGCTATTCATGTTGACATCGGCGATGGCCTGGTTCGTTGGGAACACGCAAATCATCAGGTTCAGCACTATCCAGGCGCAGGTAGGTATCGGCCAGGAACTGATCTACATCGTCGCCGCCGTCATCGGCGGCTGCCTGCTCACCGGCGGTTATGGCTCAGTGATCGGCGCCTCACTCGGCGCATTGATCTTCGGAATGACACAGTCCGGCATCGTGTATGCCAACTGGAATTCTGACTGGTTCAAGACGTTTGTCGGCGCCATGCTGCTACTCGCAGTGCTGGCCAACCAATTCGTACGTCGTCTCGCCACACAGGGTAGGAGATAGCGATGAGTGTCGAGGTCACTGAGCAGCCGCCGCCGGCGTCAGAGTCAGATTCTGACACGCCGATGCTCGAGATCCGAAACGTGACCAAGACGTTCGGCAGCGTCATTTCGCTGTCCGACATCTCGACCACGGTGCGGGCTGGAAAGGTGACGTGTGTACTTGGCGACAACGGCGCCGGTAAGTCCACGTTCATCAAGGTCTTGTCCGGCGTCCATCAACCATCTAGGGGCGAACTGTTCATGGACGGCAAGCAAGTGCTGTTCCACGAGCCACGAGATGCCCTCGACGTGGGAATCGCCACGGTTTACCAGGACCTGGCGATGGTGCCATTGATGGCGATCTGGCGGAACTTCTTCCTCGGTTCAGAGCCTAGAAAGGGTTTCTGGCCCTTGAAACGGTTCGACAAGGAGAAGGCAAAGAAGATCACCCGCGACGAGATGCATGATATGGGCATTGACATTCGCGATCCAGACCAGCCAGTGGGAACGCTGTCCGGTGGTGAGCGGCAATGCGTGGCTATCGCTCGTGCGGTGCACTTCGGCGCGAGGCTGCTGATTCTCGACGAACCAACCTCAGCCCTTGGGGTCAAACAATCCGGCGTGGTCCTCAAGTACATCCTCCAGGCGCGGGATAGGGGCCTCGGCGTCATCTTCATTACCCACAACCCGCACCATGCGTACCCGGTTGGGGATCGTTTCCTGCTGCTCAAACGCGGGAAGAGCCTTGGTGACTTCGACAAATCGGAGATCAGCCTGGCCGAGTTGACAGGCATGATGGCTGGTGGTGCCGAGCTGGAGGAACTTGCCCACGAATTGGAGCAGGAAGGCGACACGGAGACCAGCGCCATCGGACAGGAGATGGTAGCCGAGATTGGCACCACGAAGTGACAAAGCCCGCGACTATTCGATTGGGGTCGGTCACGACTATCCCCGGCTCATGAAGGAGGGACACAAAGCGTGACGTTGAAGGTCGGCGTCATCGGTACTGGGATGATCGGTAAGGACCATATCCGTCGACTCACGGGAGTGCTGTCGGGCGCAAGCGTGGTCGCCGTGACGGATGTCGACGCCGAGATGGCCAAGGCGGCTGCCGCAGACATTCCTGGCGGCGCCTTGGTCCACCCGGACGGCAAGGCTCTGATCAACGACAGCGACGTCGATGCGATGGTCGTCTGCTCGTGGGGCCCTACCCACGAGGATTACGTTCTCGCGTCGATCGCCGCCGGAAAGCCGGTCTTCTGCGAGAAGCCGCTCGCCACCTCCCAGGACGCCTGCTTACGCATTCTTGAGGCGGAGGTTGCCGCCGGACGCCGCCTCGTTCAGGTGGGCTACATGCGCCGCTACGACGCGGCCTATCGGGCGCTGAAGTCCACGGTCGACGCGGGGACGATCGGCCTGCCGCTGATGATGCACTGCACGCATCGCAATTCGAGCGTGCCGGCCTACTACAACAGCGACTCGCTGATCACCGATACCGCAGTCCACGAGATCGACATGGTCCGGTGGCTGTTCGGCGAGGAGATCGTCGCGACCGCGACGCTCAGCCCGCGCCGAAGCCGCAACGGCGGCGACCTTCCCGACCCGCTCGTCCTGCTGTTGGAGATGGCGAGCGGCATCCTCGTCGACGTCGAGATCTCCGTGAACATTCGCTACGGGTACGACATCCGTGGAGAGGTCGTCGGCGAGAACGGCACCGTCGCGCTCGGTGAGGCGAGCCCCATTACGCTGCGGGCCGATGGCGGCGTCGTCAACCGGGTCCCGGCCGACTGGCGGGAGCGGTTTATCCGCGCGTATGACATCGAGCTGCAAGAATGGATCGACGCCGTCAGAACCGGCGGCGAGCTAGGCCCAAATTCCTGGGATGGCTACGCGGCGGCTGTGGTCTCAGACGCCGCGCTGCAAGCCCGTCGGACGAATTCTCGAGTCACGGTTCAGCTGCCCGAACGACCCGCTTTGTACGTCGCCCGCCGCTGATCCCGACGGTATGCATGCTCCGTTGGCGGAACGACGAATATGCATGCGAATCGGGCTATGGTCCATCCATGGCCGAGCAGCCCCACTACCGCAAGCCTGGGTGGTTCACTCGCAACGTGGCCAACCGCGCCGTCGCCGGATTAACCCGCCTCGGGGTGAGCGTGTGGGGTAGCCGGGTCCTCGAGGTCAAAGGCCGGAAGAGCGGCGAGCCGCGGCAGGTGCCGGTCAATCTGCTGCATTACGAAGACAAGGACTACCTCGTGTCCGCCCGCGGTACCGGGGAATGGGTCCGCAACCTACGCGCCGCGAACGGCGAGCTCACCTTGTTGGTCGGCTCGCGGCGCGAGCCGCGGCACGCCATCGAGGTTGCTGATGCCGATAAAGTGCCGATCTTGCGGGCATATCTGAAGAGATGGAAGGCCGAGGTCGGCGTCTTCTTCGAGGGAGTGAGCGCGCAGTCCAGCGACGAGGAGATCGCCGCGATCGCGGCCAAACATCCGATCTTCGCCTTGACGTAGGCGCGGTCACGGAGCGTTTGATGAGCGCACCGCGAGCAGGTCGGTGATTTCGGCCCACAACTCGTTATAGGCGATCGCGGCCGGGCTTCGGGGCGCGAATGCGGTCACGGGTGCGCGCCGGACAGCCATCTGCTCGACATTGCTGGCTGCCGGCACAGCAATCGAGCTGACCTGCGTATGCTGCGTCGGAAGATTAGCCAGGATGTCGCGGTGGAGGCGACGCCGGCGATCGACCATGGAGAAGAACCCGCGTATGACGGGTACTCGGCCGTCCAGTTCGGCGACGAAGCCGCTGAGTTGCTCGAAGGTGCGGACAGAAAGCACGGTCGGGATCAGCGGTACCAGGACGACGTCGGAAGCATTCAGCACATTCTCCGAGACGAGAGACATGCTCGGCGGCGTGTCGAGAACGACAAGGTCGTACTCCTCCTCGAGCGGCTGCAACAACCGGCGCAGTGTCAGCTCGGGTTTCGGGCGCTCGTTGAGGTCGATGTCCATATGCCGGTATGTGAAGTCAGCCGGCAGCAGATCCAGGCCTTCGAAGTCGGTGGCCTTGACCGCATCGAGCAACGGTCGGGACTGCTGGACAAGTTTCGGACTCCCGCCCTTGACGCGGGGGCGGATGCGGAACAGGTAGGTCGCGGCGCCTTGCGGGTCGAGGTCCCACAACAACGTCCGCCGATTGTCCCTCGCGGACAAGTAGGCGAGATTCACGGCGGCAGTCGTCTTACCAACGCCGCCCTTGAGGTTGTATGAGGCGATCGTGTTCAGCGCAGTACCAGCCGTTTGACGTGCCGTGCCGCCTGCTTGCCGAGGTAGGCATCGTGATGGGCGGTTAGTTCGTCCCGCGCGACACGTTGGCTGGCGTCGAATCGGCCGCATAGTTCGCCCATGGCGAGGATCGTGCCAGCTTTGACCGCACCGCCGTCGATCAGTTCCTGTGCGAACAAACGTACGGCCGCAGCCTGCACCTCGTTATCCTGAAATTCGCCAAGTATGTCTTGCAGATCCTTGAAGTCGCGGATGACTTGTTTGTAAGCCTTCGGATCGCAAAGCGGCTTGAACAGCTCGACGAGGTACCGCATTTCCTTGCACGTCTTCCGAAGTCCGTGCACCTGCGCAGCGGGGGAGTCGGCGTCGATGAGTTGCGCCCGCTTTCGCACCTTGCGGAAGATGCGCCGCACCCGCTCGTCCGCGAGCTGCGACGCGGTGAGCTGGTGCCAGGCCGGTGCCGCGACGACTGACTCCAGTTCCGTTCGCCAGACCCGACACAACGTGGCGAACCGTCGGGACCGGAGTGCCCGAACGAGATTTCGATATGCGAGCGACCGCTGGCCGCGGATGTGCTCCGCGAATGGATCGAGGTCGGCCGGTCTGGTCACACTGGCCGCTAGCTCATCGACGCTCTGGAGGTACACGTCGAGGTCTCTCGCGGGCGTCGTGATCTGACCCAGCCACCGGAACTCGGGGGCCATCCGCTCCGCGAGGCCGTCCGGCAAGATGTCACCCAGCAACTTGACGATCGATCTGGTTCGGCGAACCGCGATTCGCAAGTCGTGCAGATATTCGGTGTCGATGTCGCCGACAACGCCAGCGACATTCGCGTCCAGATCCGACAAATAGCCAAGCAAGGCCTCCGCGACGACGAGCTCCGCGGGCTGATCCGGCCGCATCTCGAACCGTCGGGTGCCGATCGGCACAAGCCCAGCCATGCCGCGCACGTCGTCCAGCCACGAGCCGCTTGTCGACGCAAGGGGCGCACCGGCGCGGAGCAGCCGCTCAACCTCCGCCGCGTCTTTCTGGTACCCACGCAAGCACTCGATGTCGACTCTGACTGGAAGCGCGGCTTGCCCTGGGGCCTGCAAGGCCCCGGCCCACCACACGAGCCGCGCGACCGTCTTCGCATCGTCGTTGAGCACCGCGAACTTCAGCCCTACGAGGCGGCCCTTCGCGATGGGAAGCAGCGCACGGACCCAAACCGGGCCGCTGAGCGCATCACGGATCGGACCGGCCGGAATACCGTTGATTACCGCCGGCCACTGCAAGCGTCCGGTCGTCTGCTCAATACGCCGACTCTCCGGGCGAGACAGGGCGAGAACGCCGTCCCGCTCGACGTAAACAAGATCAAGTCCGGCCCGGCTCAGCCGCCAATCCGCGGTGTCCAGGCAAATCAGCGAACGGCGCTCGATGCCGCCGGATCGCAGGCCAAAATGGCCATTGAGAGCGCCCCCGAATAACGCCTCGATACGGGCCTTGTCTGGCGGAACGGCAGCTCCGACCCAGGTGAGCGGGGTGCTCGCTGGCGCGCTTGGAAGATATGACGATCGAAACACCATGGCTCGGCCGAAGTTTACCAGTTGTACATCGGCCGTTCGCGTGTCGTTCAATCGTGTTGTCAGGCGTTTCGTCTATTTACTGCCAGTTTCTCGGGAGGGGTTCGAACGGCGGGGAGACGCGGTTCGACGCGGCGGTCGTCGTGCCGGCAGCTACCGCGGTGCGGGCCATGCCCCGGATGAGTCCCATTGTCCGCTCCTCGTGATCATGGACTCGGCTGGCCACCCTGACGAACGGCCGCCACCACGTCGGCGGGGACCCGCGCCTGGTCGACGAGCTCGCCGCCGGCATTGCGTACTGCGTTGACGAAAGGCACGACCCACAGGTTCTCGACGACGATCGTCGCAACGGAGTTACCCGGCTCTATCCCGGCCGCGACCTCCTCGACATCCCCAGCATCGAGCAAGCCACCGCCGAGCTGCCCGTCCAGATCGACAAAGGACGGCTCGAGTTCGGCCCCGAGATCACCGAGTTCGATCGACCCTACGGTGCCGTCAGCCTCCTTGTAGACAAACAGGAGGTCGATGACCCTTACCAGGCCGCGCACCACCAGATCCCGTAGCGCCGGAGCGATCTCACCGTTGAATTTGTTGCCGGTAAACCTGAGCATGACGATGTCGACGGGTCCGGACTCTGTAGCGTCCATGGCGGATGCTTCTCCTCTCAAATCGATGTCCCGCACGCGCGACCCATCTGGCGCGGTATTGGGTGAGCTGACCCCTACCTCGACAGGGTGATCGTCCATCTGCGGCGGCAACCGCCTCGCCGCGATCTACTCCGCTACGGGTGTTGCGGCCGCGCCATGCGAATGTTCTGCTGTCAGTATGTTGGACGCGACCCCCGGTGAGATCAGCGGTTTGGGGCCGCAATCGATCTTGCCCCGAGCGGCTGACTCGCTGGCCGTTCGCCTCTTGGGTGGGTTGCGTACCCGGATGGGCGGGCTGCAGATATCGCACGCCCGTAGAGTCGCCGCGCGAGTCCGTGGAAAGGGCGACCTTCTATTCGCAGTCGCGTTGCTACACGACGTAATCGAGAAGGGGCGAACAACCGCTGAGGACTTGCTCGCTGCTACTGGTGACGCTCGGTTGGTGGAGCTCGTCGTAAGTCTCACCCGTGACGAGTGGGAATCCGAGGACGAGTATCTGTCGCGCTGCGCGGCTGATCCAATCGCACTACAGGTGAAGCGAGCGGACCTGGAAGACGTGCTCGTTGCCGACGGTTCGAACCTCTCGCCCGGCCTAGAGTTGCAGCTGCGGCGGCAGGCGGGCGCACGCCTTGAGCTGCTGGAAACGTTTGCGCGCCGAGTGACTCACTGAGCGCGTGCTCTAAATCGTTGCGACAGCGTTATCAAGGATTGCCCCGATCGGGGTAGTGCCGTTACATCCTCTTTGCCACCATCGTGCCAGTGATGGCGCTCGTCAGTTGCTACCCACGTCGGGCGAGGAGGCGTGGTGGTACGGCCGGTGCGACGGCCAAGATTCACGGCCGATACCATCCGATCGCTCGGGACCTTTCAATCCGAGTCCACGGGGCAATTAGCTACAACGTCGGGAGAGTGAGTCGTGCCAGCTGCTGCTGAGTTCGGGACCGGGCAAGTGTTCTGGTCCTTCCTGTGGTTCTTCTTGTTCTTCATCTGGATCTGGCTACTGATCGTCGTCTTCAGCGACATCTTCCGAAGCCACGACCTGTCCGGGTGGGCTAAGGCCCTCTGGATTATCTTCGTGGTGATCGTGCCCTACCTCGGCGTCTTCGTGTACCTGATCGCTCGTGGCGGCCGCATGCAGGAGCACGCCGCGGCGGACGCAAAGCGCCAGGACACCGAGTTCCGCCAGTACGTCCAGAGTGCGACCGCGTCGAGCAGTAGCAACACTGCCGACGAGCTGGCGCGGTTGGCGGACCTCCGTGACAAAGGCGTGATCAGCGAAGCCGAGTTCCAGCAGGCCAAGGCCAAGGCCCTGGGCTAACCGATCCGGCACCTGGGATCCGACTGGATGCGCAGGCGCGGCCGACCGCTCCTCGGCTCGGCCGCGCCTCTCACGTTGATGATCTAAGACATTCAGGCGTGTGCTCACACGGCGGTGGGGAAATGCATGTGCGCACTGTGATGCTCCGCGTACTGGACATCCGGCCACCGGCTGGTGATTGCCTTGCCTCGGGTATAGAAGCGCACGCCCTCGATGCCGTGCACGTGAGTGTCCCCGAACAGTGAGTCCTTCCAGCCGCCGAAGGAGTAGAAGGCCATCGGAACGGGCACGGGCACGTTGACGCCGATCATGCCGACGTGCACGTGCCGCTGGAAGTGCTGCGCTGCCTTACCGCTGCTGGTGAATATGGCTGTGCCATTGCCGTACCGGTTCGCGTTGACGAGGTCGATTGCCTCGTCGAGGCTTTCCACTCGGACGACCGACAGCACTGGGCCGAAGATTTCGTCGGTGTAGATGTCCATATGGGTCTGCACCTGGTCGAACAAAGTCGGACCGACAAAGAATCCCTCTTCGTGGCCGTCAACGACGAGCCCGCGGCCGTCGACAACGAGCGTGGCCCCGGCCCGTTCACCGCGGTCGACGTAACCGATGATGCGGTCCCGTGACTCCGGCGTCACGATCGGCCCCATCTCGCTGGACCCATCGTTACCCGGGCCGACCTTGACCTCTTCCGCCTTCTGCTTGAGCTTGGCCACGAGCGTATCCCCAGCGCTCCCGACGGCGACGACGGCCGAGATCGCCATGCACCGCTCCCCGGCGGAACCGTAGCCGGCTGCGGTGATGTGATTCGCGGCGAAGTCCATGTCCGCGTCGGGAAGTACGACGGCATGATTCTTCGCGCCGCCCAGAGCCTGCACCCGCTTGCCGTTATTGGAGGCCCGCTGGTGGACGTATTTGGCGATAGGCGTGGAACCGACGAAGGACACAGCGGCGATGCCGGGATGGTCCAGTATCGCGTCGACCGCCACCTTGTCACCGTGCACGACGTTGAACACTCCCTCAGGGAGGCCGGCGTCGGCATAAAGCTGGGCGATGAAATTGGACGCCGATGGGTCGCGCTCGCTCGGCTTGAGCACGAACGTGTTGCCCGTGGCGATTGCGATGGGATGCATCCACATCGGCACCATCGCGGGAAAGTTGAACGGCGTGATGCCGGCGCAGACACCCAGGGGCTGCCGGAACGAGTAGGCGTCTACGTCGGTTGATACCTGTTCCGAGTACTCACCCTTGAGCAGATGCGGGATCCCGCAGGCGAACTCCACGACCTCCATGCCGCGGATGACCTCGCCCTTGGCGTCAGATTCCACCTTGCCGTGCTCTCGACTGACGATCTTCGCCAGCTCGGTGAGATTCTTGTTGACCAGCTCCCGGAAGGCGAACATGATCCGCGCGCGGCGGGTGAGCGAAACGTCGAACCAGCTCTCGAACGCCTTGCCGGCGGCCTGCACCGCGGCGTCTACGTCAGCTATCTCAGCGAGCAGGACTTGCGCCTGCACTTGGCCGGTCGCTGGATTCCAGACGTTCGCGGTACGGGTGGATGCGCCGGTGTACGGCGCCCCGCCAACCCAATGCTCAATCGTGGTCATGGACGGATTTCCTTTCTCACTCACAAGTACTGCCGCTGCTTCCGCTTCTGCTCGCGGTACACGCCATATGCCTCGTTGGTGGTCTCGATAGCTGCGACCTCGGATACCGGTACGTCCCACCAGCTCTCTGACGACGGGACGGGTGCCAACGGATCCGTCTCGATGTAGACGACGGTCGTCCGGTCGGACTGCTTGGCTTGTACCAGCGCAGACCGGAACTCCTCGATGGTCGACGTCCGCAGCACGTCGGCACCCAGACTCTGCGCATTGGCCGCCAGGTCGACCGGCAGCGTGTCGCCGTCCAGCATCCCGGTCGCGGGGTTGCGGTAGCGGTAACGGGTGCCGAATCGCTGCGATCCGAGAGATTCCGACAGGGAGCCGATCGAGGAAAACCCGTGATTCTGAATAAGAACGATCGTCAGCTTGATCCCTTCCGACACCGCGGTGACGATCTCCTGGGCCATCATCAAGTACGAACCGTCGCCGACCAAGGCGAACACCTCGCGGCTCGGGTCGGCCATTTTGATCCCGAGGGCGCCGGCAATCTCGTAGCCCATACAGGAGTAGCCGTACTCGACGTGGTAACCCTTGGGATCCCGGGATCGCCACAGCATCTGCAGGTCACCAGGCAGGCTCCCGGCGGCCTGAACCAGGACGTCCCGGGGGGCAGCGACCTCGTTCACCACGCCGATGACCTCCGTCTGCGCCGGCAGTGGCTGGCTTCCCAGGTGATACGCCGCGTCGACGATCTTGGTCCACGCTTCTGTGTGCTCGGTGAACTCACGGGTGTAGGCCGCGCTGACCCGGTATCCGGCCGTTGCCGCGCTGAGGGATTCGAGGCCGCGACGGGCGTCGGCCACGATCGCCGTCGCGCTCTGCTTGGCGGCGTCGAACAACGCGACGTTGATGTTGACGAACCGTACGTCAGCGCGCTGAAACGCGGTCCGGGAAGCGGTGGTGAAGTCGCTGTATCGGGTACCTACGCCGATCACGACGTCGGCGTCGCGGGCCAATGCGTTCGCGACCGGGGTACCGGTCGCGCCGACGCCGCCAACGGCCAACGGATGATCCCACGGCACGGCGCCCTTGCCGGCCTGAGTGTCGGATACCGGGATCCCGGTCGCGCCGGCGAAGCGACGGAGCGCGTCGCTGGCCTCCGCGTACAGCACTCCCCCGCCGGCCACGATGAGCGGCCGCTTCGCGGCCCGGATGACGTCGGCGGCCCGCGCGACAGCGACCGGCTCCGGTTCCGGGCGACCCACGTGCCACACTCGCCGGGCAAACAGTGCCTCGGGCCAGTCGAACGCTTCGGCCTGCACGTCCTGTGGCATCGCGATGGTCACGGCGCCGGTATCGGCCGGGTCGGTGAGAACGCGCATCGCGGCGAGCAGCGCGGACGGCAGTTGTTCGGGCCGGTTGATCCGATCGAAGAACCGGGAGATCGGCCGGAATGCGTCATTCACCGATACGTCGAACGAGCGGGGCTCCTCAAGCTCCTGCAGCACTGGTCCGGTCGCGCGGGTCGCGAAGATGTCGCTGGGCAGGAGCAGCACCGGGATGCGGTTAATGGTCGCGCCGGCCGCACCGGTGACCATGTTGGTCGAGCCCGGCCCGATCGACGCGGTACAGGCGAGGGCCTGCAGGCGGTTGTTCATCCGGGCGAAGCCCGCGGCCGCGTGGACCATGCCCTGCTCGTTCCGGGCCAGGTAGTACGGCAGGTCCGCACTGCCGGTCAGCTTGGCCTCGAGCAGGGCCTGACCTATGCCAGCGACATTCCCGTGACCGAAGATGCCGAAGCATCCGAAGATGAGCCGGCGCTCGACGCCGTCCCGCTCGCTGTACTGCCTGGCCAGGAAACGGATCGTCGCCTGAGCGACGGTTAGCCGTATCGTCACCCACGCACCTCGCTATCTGCACTGTTCGCTGTGGTGAGCGGCAAGCGAGGATCCACGGTCATGCCGTTCCAGCTATCGCGGATCCAGGCGTGCCGCGGGTCGTCGCAAAAGCGCCAAACCCGTTCCCCTGGCCCCGCCATCACATTGAGGTAGTAGAGGTCGTACCCGGGAGCGGCCATCGATGGGCCGTGGTACCCGTACGGGATGAGCACGACGTCGCCGGTGGCGACTTCCGCGCACACGTCGATCGACCGGTCCGGCCCAGACGAGTAGACACGCTGGTAGGCCCGGCCGACTCCGGGCTCGCCTTCTGCGCCATCGGCAACTTCGAAGTAGTAGATCTCCTCCAGCGCCGACTCGACGTCCCGCTGCACATCGTGCTTGTGCGGTGGGTAGGACGACCAGTTGCCACCTGGCGTCAGCACCTCGACGGCGATGAGGCGATCGGCGGCGAACGCGTCAGGCGCGCAGAAGTTGTTGACCTGCCGGCTCGCCTGACCGGCCCCGCGCAGTTCGATCGACACGTCCGCGGCGGACACGTACCGAAACGGCAACCGCTGGGTTGCTCGCGCCGACGGCAACGCGAACCGGCCACCAAGTGCGGACTCGACCGTGACCTCGGCATCCCGGGGAACGTAGGCGAAGTCACTCACTGCGGCGAACGGGCTCCTGCGCCCCTGCAACGTGAACGTCGTGCCGTCGCAGGTGACCGCGCCGGATCCGGTCAGCGGCAGCACGATCACCTCGTCATGGCCGGTCGCGAAGCTCGCTCGCCCGTCCTTGCCGAGCGAGAGAATGCGGAGCCCGCTGTAGTCCCACCCGGCCGCTTCGGGGCTGATCTGCAGGCTGAATTGGTCACCCGCCGTGGCACCGTGGCGCACGTGTCGCGGCAGCACGCCGGACGTCACAGCAGGCTCACCGCGGCATCGACCGCCTCCGCGACGTCACCGTTCGGTGGATACAACAGCGATCGGCCGATGACCAGGCCCTTGACCGTCGGCAACTTCAGCGCCTGGTGCCAGCGAACGAACGCCGCATCCTGATCCGCGGACACCTCGCCGCCTAGGATCAGCGCGGGCAGCGTGGTCGCCGACATCACTCGCTCCATGTCCTCGACGACCGGCACTTTGAGCCAGGTGTACGCAGACGTTGTTCCGAGGCCAGCCGAGACCGTCATCGCACGGATCATGGCTTCCGGCGTCAACTCGTTGTGGACTCGTCCGTCCGCCCGATGCGAGATGAATGGCTCGATCATCGCCGTCAGGCCCAGGCCGGCAAGCTGGCTGACCGCATTGGCGCACGCCTCCAGGGTGACCACGGTGGCCGGATCCTCGGGATCGATGCGGATGAGCATCTTGCCTCCGTTCCAGCCGGCGGCCTTGATGCTCGGCGCGTCATAAGCGGTGAACCGGTCGTCCATCTCGAACGCCGTCCCGGCCAAGCCGCCCCGGTTCATCGAACCGACGACCACTTTCTCATGGAGGGCGCCAAGCAAGAGCAGGTCCTCGAGGATGTCCGCAGTGCCGAGCACGCCGTTGACGCCGGGCCGCGACAATGCGAGGCATAGCCGGTCGAGCAGCTCGGTCCGGTCGGCCATCGCCAACGGATCCGGTCCGGCCCGCAGCGCGCCGCGGGCTGGATGATCGGCCGCGATCATCATCAGCTTGCCGTGCTCGCCGAGCAGACTGGCGGCTGGCTTGCGGGTCTGAGCGGCCTCGGCGACGGCGCCGGGTGAGGTGACCCGCGCCTCGATCAGGGCGCGGAAGCGCTCGTCAGACACGTGCCGCCTCCTCCAGCTTGCGCTCAACCTGATCCGCGGTCGGCATTGCGTCTGCGCACGAAAGCTGCGAGGCCACGATCGCACCGGCCGCGTTGCAGAAGCGCATGGCCCGTTCCAGATCCCAGCCGGATAGCAAGCTGTGGCACAACGCGCCGCCGAAAGCGTCACCGGCGCCGAGGCCATTGACGACCTCGACCGGGGCCGGCGGCACCCGGATCACCTGTGTTCCGTCAGAGGCGAGCACGCCCGCCGGCCCTTGTTTCACGATCGCGAGCTGCACACCAACTTCGTGCAGGGCCGCCACGATCCGTTCCGGATCCCGAGTTCCAACGGCCGTCTCGTTCTCGTCGAGATTTCCCGCCGCGACGGTGACGAACGGCAAAGCCTCCGCAACCGAGCGCCGGGCCTGTTCACGCGAAGACCAGAACATTGGCCGATAGTCGAGGTCTAGCACGGTGATCTTGGATGGATCTCGGGCCTTGAGCGCGGTCAGCGTCGCTTCTCGGCTCGGCTGCGCCGACAGCCCAGTGACAGTCACCCAAAAGATGTCGGCCGCAGCGATCGCCTGGAGGTCGAGCTCTTCGGGGTAGATCTCGAGATCCGGTGCCTTCGGCAACCGATAGAAGTACAGCGGGAAGTCATCCGGCGGAAAGATCTCGCAGAAGGTCACCGGTGTTGGCAGGCCGTCCACCGGCGTGACGTACTGGTCGTCGACGCCGTAGCCCCGCAACGCGTCGTGCAGAAAGTCACCGAACGGGTCGCGGCCAGTGCGGGTGATGACGGCCACGCGCCGGCCATAACGGGCGGCTGCGACGGCGACATTCGTGGCGCTCCCACCGAGGAACTTGCCGAAGGTAGACACCTCTCGCAGCGAGACGCCGATCTGCAGCGGGTAGATGTCGACGCTGATCCGACCCATCGTCAATACCTCTGGGTGGAGCAGCGTAGTCATCTTGTCCGTACCTCATGACTTTCCTGCAACGTGTGGGTGATTTAGGCGGGTTCGGAAGGGACGATGACCCGGTGCTTGGGTTGAACTCGGCGGTCAGGGGCGAAATCATCGAACTCGGGTGAGCCATGCCGGCTTCGCACGTCGACCAGCACTCCCGCGGTGCATCTGCGATGTAATACCGTCATGAGCAGATCTGTCAATACTTTGTCATGACAAAGTAAGGGAAGGCATTATGAGTTGGGAGACAGAGCTCAGCGCCGGACGGGGCGTCATCGTCGACCGCTCGAGCCCTATTCCGATCTACTTCCAGGTCGCGACGCAACTGCAGACGCTGATCGAATCCGACGTCATCCCGGTTGGCACGAGGTTCGAGAACGAAGTCGATCTCGCCGAGCGACTTGGCGTGTCCCGGCCCACGATGCGGCGGGCCATGCAATATCTCGTCGAACGCGGCATGGTCGTGCGCAAACGGGGCGTCGGTACCCAGGTCGTGCACCCGAAGGTGCGGCGCACGATCGAGCTCTCCAGCTTGTATGACGACCTCGCCAAGTCGGGTCGAGCGCCGTCCACCGTGGTGCGCAGCTTCATGATCGCGCCGGCCTCGCTGGGTGTCGCGGCCGAACTGGGCATTACCGAGGGGGACGACGTCAGCCAATTCGAACGGGTCCGCTACGCGGACGGCGAGCCGCTGGCCATCATGACCAACTCCATTCCCTGCTCGGTTGTGAAGCTCGATCGAGAGAGCCTGGAGAAGCACGGTCTGTACAACCTGCTCCGGGCGGCAGGCAGCGAACCGCGGATCGCCACGCAGGTCATCGGTGCCCGGGTCGCCACCGCCGCCGACGCCCGGATCTTGCAAGAGCGCCGCGGCGCTGCGCTACTGACGATGACGCGCACCGCGTTCGATGCGATGGGTCGGGTTGTCGACTTCGGGACGCACGTGTACCGCGCGGATCGCTACGCGTTCGAGCTCACGCTGTCGGGTAGCTGATCGCTCTTGCGCCATAACCGCGCCGAGCCAGCGCCTGGCAGGATCAGTGCGCATGACCCCACCCAGGATCGTCATCGTCGGCGGCGGCTTCGCCGGCTACCACGCGGCCCGAACCTTGTGCCGGAAGCTGCCGGACCAGGCCGAGGTCGTAATCCTCAATCCGAGGGACTACTTTCTCTACCTGCCGCTATTGCCGGAGGTATCCGGCGGCATCCTGGACCCGCGACGGGTCACCGTGTCGATCCCGGGCACGTTGCCAAAGGTCCGGCTCGTACTCGGCTCCGCCGAGAACGTCGATGTCGCAGCTCGCCTGATCGCATATGTCGACCCGGAGGGCCGAGCGGCCACGCTCGGATACGATCAAGTGCTCCTCACGACCGGCAGCGTCAACAAGCTTCTGCCCATCCCCGGTGTCGCGCAGCATGCCCATGGCTTTCGCGACATTGCCGAGGCGCTGTTCTTGCGGGATCACATCACGTTGCAACTGGAACTCGCGGATAGCACCGATGATCCGGCGGAGCGGGACGCTCGGCTGACGTTCGTCGTTGTCGGCGCGGGCTACACCGGCACCGAGGTCGCCGCCCAAGGCGTACTCATGACGGCAGAGCTCACCCGAGACCACCCTCGGCTGGCAGGCCATCTGCCGAGGTGGCTGCTGATCGACACGGCCGACCGGGTGCTGCCCGGGCTCGGCGAGAGCCTGGCCCGGACGGCGGACCGCGTGCTGCGGCACCGAGGTGTCGACGTGCGCACCAGAACGTCCGTCGCGGAGGCAACCGCCGATGCCGTGCGCCTGAGTGACGGAATGATTGTCCCCACCCGATCGCTCATCTGGTGCGTCGGCGTCCGACCCGAACCCCTCGTCGAGCACCTCGGTCTCGCGACCGAGCGCGGGCGGCTGGTCGTGAACGAGTTCCTCGAGGTCCCTGGACAGCCCGATCTCTGGGCCTGCGGAGACGTCGCCGCGGTCCCCGATCTGACTCGGCCCGGCGAGATCACCCCGATGACCGCGCAGCACGCTCAGCGGCAGGGTAAGCGTGCAGCCGTAAACATCGCCGCGACGTTTGGTCGCGGTAGGCGCCGGCCGTACAAGCACCACGATCTCGGATTCGTCGTGGATCTCGGAGGCTTCGAGGCCGCGGCTAGTCCGCTCCAGGTGCCGCTATCTGGTGTGCCGGCGAAGGCGGTGACCCGCGGCTACCATCTCCTGTCACTCCCCGGGAACCGGGTGCGTACGGCGGCCGACTGGCTCACCGAGGCGGTCCTACCCCGCCAGGCCGTGCGACTGGGACTCGTTCGGCCCTCGGATGTGCCGTTGGATACCGACAAGCCGATGGCCTGATCACCGGGCAGCGTCGTCGACGACGTCAGCGCGCGAAATCCTCCTCGCGGTACTCCCCCTCCGGCCGAACGCCGGTGTGTTCCGCTTCCTGATTCCGCAGTTCGACCCGCCGGATCTTGCCGCTGATCGTCTTGGGCAGGTCCGTGAATTGCAGCCGGCGAATCCGCTTGTACGGAGCGAGTTTCTCCCGAGAGTGGCGCAGGATGTCCGAGGCGAGCGCTGGGCTCGGTTCGTATCCGCTGACGAGCACGACGAAGGCCTTCGGTACGGCTAACCGCAGTTCGTCGGGTGCTGGTACGACCGCCGCCTCGGCCACGGCGGGGTGCTCGATCAGTACGCTTTCCAACTCGAACGGACTGATCCGGTAGTCGCTGGCCTTGAACACGTCGTCGGTGCGGCCCACGAACGTGATGAACCCGTCTTGATCTCGGGTGGCGACATCGCCGGTGTGGTAACGGTGACCTGCGAAGGCGTCCGCGTTCCGCTCGTGGTCGCGTTGATAACCCACCATCAGCCCAACGGGGCGCTCGGGTTCACATTCGACGCAGATTTCGCCCTCGTCGGCGATAGCTTCCGATAGTGGATCGACCAAGGCGATGCGGAATCCGGGCATCGGCCGACCCATTGACCCTAACCGGGTGGGCTGGCCAGGTGAGTTACCGATCTGCAGGGTCGTCTCCGTCTGGCCGAACCCGTCGCGAATGGTGAGCCCCCAGGCCTGCCGGACCTGTTCGATCACCTCCGGGTTGAGCGGCTCGCCGGCGCTGACCAGTTCCCGCAACGACATCTGCCACGAGGTCAGGTCCTGCTGCACGAGCATCCGCCACACCGTGGGCGGCGCGCAGAACGTCGTCACCTCCGTGTCGCGCACGACGTCGAGCAGCGCCCGCGCGTCGAAGCGTTCGTAGTTGAACAAGCAGATCGTCGCCCCCGCGATCCAGGGAGCGAATACACACGACCAGGCGTGCTTGGCCCAGCCTGGGCTCGAGACGTTCATATGCACATCGCCCGGCTGTAGCCCGATCCAGTACATCGTCGACAGGTGGCCGATCGGGTAGCTGACGTGCGTGTGTTCCACGAGTTTGGCCAACGCGGTGGTGCCTGAGGTGAAGTACAGCAGTAGTGGCTCGTCGGCCATGGTGTGCTCGTCCGGCTCGAACGGTTCGAGGCTGTCGAACGAGTCGGAATAGCGCAGCCAGCCCACGACCGGATCTCCGACCGCGATTCGCAGGTAGCCGCCGTGGACGTCCCGGAAGTGTTCGGTCATGTCCGAGCGAGCGACGACCGCATCCACATGCCCGCGCTCGATCCGGTCCCGGAGGTCATCCGTCGACAACAGCGTCGTCGCTGGGATGATGACCGCACCCAGCTTCATCGCGGCGAGCGTGATCTCCCACAGCTCAACCTGGTTGCCGAGCACCACGAGGATCTGCATCCCGCGTCGCACGCCCTCCCCCCGCAGCCATCCCGCGACCTGATCTGATCGCTCGGACAGCGCCCCGAAGCTGTAGGACTCATCGGCCCCGTCTGGCTCGATGATCCGCAGTGCGGCGTGGTTGGGGCGCTCCGCGGCCAGCACGGCATCGAACCAGTCGATCGCGAAGTTGAAGCGCGGAGGTCGCGGCCAGCGGAACTTTGTGTAGGCGGTCGCGTAGTCCGTCCGATGGGTCAGAAGAAAATCCCGTGCCGCGCGGAATTCATCGGTGGCACTACTCACCGCCACGTTGTATCTCACCCCCGGTAGACCCGACCGAGGCTCCTCGCCTCGCGACCGTGGACCGAACGTACCCCAGCGCTTCGACGGCGAGGTCCGGCCAACGGGCCATCGAGTCGTCGCTTACCACGATCCATTCGCGCATCGGACGACCCTTGCCCGCGTCGAAGGCAGATGCGTCGCCGTCATCGCGCAGTTGTGCGCAGCGCGACGCGGGTAGCTTCACCACCAGCTGCCCCCGCACCAACATCGCGAATATCTTGCGGTGCACTCGCAGGCCAGGGTTCGACCCGAAGCCGGTCCCCTCCGTCACCTCCGGGTGGTGGGCGAGCAGATCGTTGGCGAGAACCGCGAACGACTCATCGGCATCTGAACCACCACCGGCGGCGCCCATCTGATCATGGTAATCGCGCCTGGGCGCGGCACCCGGCCCAACCCGGAATGCCGCGGCCATGACGAAAAGCCAACACAGCCGACCACTACGCCTCCGACCCCCGGCGCGCAATCACAATCAGATGACGAGCAGCGTGCTGGCGTGTCAGGCTGGAGTCATGTGCCGCAACATCCACCCACTCAACAACTACGAGCCGCCTGCCACGCAAGACGAGGTCTACGCGGCGGCGTTGCAATTCGTGCGGAAGGTCAGCGGCTCGACCAGACCATCGGCCGCCAACCGCGCGGCGTTCGATGATGCCGTGGCGCAGATCGCCCATATCACGCACCATCTGCTCGACACGCTCGTCACGACAGCGCCGAAGAAGGACCGTGCCGTCGAAACGGCCAAGGCGCGAGCGCGCAGTGCCCAGCGGTTCCCGGCCACCGTCGACTCCGTGCCGGCATGACGCTACCGATGGCTCGAATCGCGAAGCAGCTTGGCCAGCGCCCGATCGGCAGCCTGCCGGTCACGCTGCGCCGCCCGTAACGCGCGCTCCGCCTCCCCGAGCTGGGTGCGCGTCTCGTCTAGGCGCTGGCGCAGGGTCTCGGCCTCCCGTCGAAGTCGATCTGAACGTTGCTTGTGTCGGGCATTGTCCCGTTTGGCGACCGCCAGCCGGTCGCGGGCCTCCGCGAGCTGGCGCTGCCGGTCCTGTTCGCGTTCCCGATCGGCTGCTCGTCGGGCTGACGCCAGAACTCCCTTCGACGGTGTCGGGCGCTTGCGATCGGATCCCTTGCCTGACGCCACTTCCCGCGATCGCGCCGGCACCGCGCTCAGCGCTGGACCGGCGGCACCGAATCCTGACCAGCGGACCGCGCGAAGCAGCGTGCCGGTCTCGAGTTGTCCAGCCACGTCCGGATCGGCCAGCGCTGCCTCGAGCGTGGCCGTCACCTCGTCCCGCAGCGCGGGAGACGGGTCAGTTTGAGCAGTGGTAGCGAACGCCCGCTCAACCAGATCGTCTATGCGTCGCCGTCGCTCCTTCGACAGCTCACGCATAGCGGAGCCGTCCAAGGCCCGCTCGGCCCCGCGCAAGCGCTGAGCGAGATCGGCGAGTTCGCGCGTTACCGCCGGATCGGACCGGACGAGACAGTTAACCGTCCACGCGCTTTGCGTGGGTCGCCGCAGTTCACCGATGGCCTTGGCGGCTGCCTGGTCGCCTGCTTGCTTTGCGGCGCCGGCCAGCGCGGCGCGCTGCGCGATGAACTGCGCCGGGGCAACGCGATACAGCTCATCGATCGCGTCCTGCAGCAGGTCGTCGCGCGCCACCAGGTCATCGTGTCATGAGCGACATAGCATGCCGATCAGGCCGGAAGCCGGCATCGGCCCCACGGACATCGTGGGCGCGACGCCGGCCCTGGCCAGCTACTTGCTGGGTTGCGGCAATGTGCAGTCGATCTTGGGGTTCACACCCGCATAATTCAGCGGGCCGGCCAGGATAGTGACCGCGATCGTGCCGATCTTGGCACAGTTCGTATCCGAACCACTGAAATAGTTACGTTGCCAGGCCGCGATGAGTCCGATGACGAGCCACCCGACGAGAAGCAGGCTCACGAGTCGCCCGAGCGGACGGCGTCGCCGCATAACCGGCGCGTCCGTGCGAGATCGCCATGCCATGGTGTCCTCCTTGGATCTCTCAGAGACCAAGCAGCCGATCGAGGAAATCCCGATAGTTCCGTAGGGCCACCCGCATAACCTCGGTGTCGTCGCCTCGGGTCGATTGCCAGCCGTCGAGCGTCTGCTTCTGCGCCGATAGGGTGTTCGTCAGCGAGGCGACAGCGTCATCGACGAGGTTCGCGGCCGCGCCAGTCGCGCGCTGCGGGTCATCGACGAATGTCAGCTGCAACTCACGCCATTGGATTCGGTACCGATCGACGAGATCTGCGCCCCACAAGGCTGCGACCGGATCGTTCGGGGCCTGTCCGGGCCCGAGATTCCCGTCACTTGGTGCCCGTGCGGGCTCGTCGTCCACTTCTCTCATCCGCTGCTCTCGGGTCGGTTCCCCGGGTGGCCCGTCGATCACATCGGTACGCTCTTCGACGTACTCATCCGCTCGGCCGCTGACCCGGTCCGGAGTATCGAACTCGGTCTCGCGTCGATCTGCTGTCGTCGCGTTGTCGTCGTACCCGGCCTCGCGTCGGCCCCTGGCCGTCGCCTGATCGTCGTACTCCGTCTCGTGTCGATCTTCGGTCGTCGCCTGGTCGTCGTACCCGGCCTCGCGTCGGCCTTCGGTCGTCGCCTGGTCGTCGTACCCGGCGTCGCGTCGGCCCCTGGCCGTCATCGTCTCGTCGGCGGCGTGCGTTGGCTGATTCATCACGTGTCTCCCTTTCACGAATCCAGCTGGTCGGCGCCGTGCCGATCGCCGACGTCGTCGACCTCGAGCAGGTCGGTCGCTAGTACCCGGTAATGCACGAGTGCTTGGCGTAGCTGCTCGGTGCTCGCTTGACCGCGCAGGTTGGCTTCAAAGATCTCGTGTGCAGAACGGTAGTGGTCGATCGTTCGCGCGTGCTCGACCGACAATGTGCCGACGCGATCGTCGAATTCGCCAGTCGGATAACCGCGCGCCCGCATCATTCGAGTGACCAGCGCATCGGCCGAGTTGACCGCGTCGCTGGGATCTTCCACAAATGCGGTTTGGACCCGAGTCCACTCCTTCTGGTAACGATCCTGATCCTGGGGGCTGAGCGACTTGATGTCGAGCTCTGCATGTCGCTTCTCACGCGCGCGCAATTCACTCTCTGCGGCCGCTCGACTAGGCTGCTCGGCCAGAGTTCGCTCATATTCGGGGCCGAATCGTGCTTGTAGCTGCCGGCGTCTGACAATGCTCCATACCGCGATTGCGATCAGCACGATCGCAACGACTACGACAACAAGGACGATAATTCCGGTGGTCGACATTAGGGTGCGTTCCTCTCCAATCGGCGGCTCGCTGACCGGAGCCAAGTGGACATGAGTCCGGTTAGGTCACGAGGCTGTCCTCGCCAAGATCTACCCGGCTGCGCGACGTACTAAACCCCGGCAACATGATGAGTGATACGCAATCGCCGCCAACAACGGCGGGCCTGCGTGTCGAATCGGCCGCTACGCTCAGTTTGTGCTGCGGGCCTCGCTCCTCGCCTGGTGCACCCTGCTGTGCGCATCGGCGTGTTCCCATGCCGCGAACTCGACGCGAGAGCTCAGCGGGTCTGGGGCACAAAGCGCGGCCGCGTCCGCAGTCCCCCCGGGCGTGCCGGGCTCGGCTCCGGCGCCGAGCGCCCAGTCGGCAATTGGAGACCCCGCATGGCGGATTGCGCGGCTGGGCCGGCCGAACGCGATCGAGGGATGGGTCGATCGGGTAAGCGTGCTACCCGGCCAGGCGGTCAAGCTGTATGTGTCGACCGTCGACCACCAATGGCGAGTGACGGCCTACCGAATGGGTTGGTATGGGGGCGCCCTGGCTCAGCGAGTCTGGCAATCCGGCAGCGAGCCGGGCGTCCGTCAGCCCAAACCGACCCGGTCCGCCACCAACACCGTGCAGACAGCCTGGCGGCCAAGCCTGAGTCTGCCGACGGCCGATTGGCCGCCGGGCGCCTACCTGTTGCGGCTGGATGGTCAAACCGGCCAGCGGTACGTGCCGCTCACCATCCGATCACCGGATACCGCGGGACGTACCGTACTCATCGTTCCCGTGACCACCTGGCAGGCCTACAACGACTGGGGTGGTTACAGCCTCTACCACGGGCCAGGAGGACTGAACGACTTCGACAACCGATCGGTAGCCGTGTCGTTCGACCGGCCCTACACCGCTGATGGCGCGTCGGACTTTGTCGGCAGCCAACTGCCGCTCATCGCGCATGCCGAGCGCCTCGGCATCCCGCTGGCGTATGCCACCGATGTCGATCTGCATGACAATCCGCAGCTACTCGCTGGTGCCGTTGCGATGATCAGCCTCGGACATGACGAGTACTGGTCCACCGCGATGCGCAAGGCGGTTACCGCCGCCCGCGATACCGGCGTGAACCTGGTGTTCCTGAGTGCCAACGCGGTCTTCCGGCACATCCGGTTCGCCTCCTCGCGAACTGGGCCAGATCGCATCGAGATCAACTACAAGCGGACGACCGATCCGCTCTACGGAAAGAAGAACGCGGAGGTCACTGTCGATTGGCGGGAACCACCGTTGTCCGATCCCGAGAGCTCCCTCACTGGCGCATACTACGAGTGCAATCCGGTCGACGCGCCGATGGTGATCACTAATCCGCACAACTGGCTGTTCGCGGGCACGGGCGCGAAGCTTGGTATGCGGTTGCCACACCTCGTCGGCAGCGAGTACGACCGGGTCAATCCCGGCGTACCGACCCCGAAGAACATCGAGGTCATCACCCATTCGTCCGTCAACTGCCAAGGCGCCAACAGCTTCGCGGACAGCGCCTACTACACCGTGCGCAGCGGTGCCGGCGTGTTCGATGCCGGCACCAGCTGGTTCCCCCTCGGGTTGCCCGAAGCGGGCGCGAAGGGCGTGGTCGCTCGGGTTATCGGCGGCGAGCTGACCAACCTGCTGTTGGCATTCAGCGCCGGGCCGGCTGGCGTCGCGCATCCTGCCCATCGCAACATCGACGCCCTACACGAGTTCGCCGGCGACCCAATCTGGGGTCAATGATCGGTACGGCGTACAGCCCTGAACCTGAGATCAAGCCCCGCAGGTGCCGGGCGCCGCTGTCACGCCGCAGAAGTCTTGACTCTGCTGATCGAGGTCGACCGTAATGACATCCGCGGCTGGGCTGTAGCGGACGACGTGCGTGGAGCCGACCGCCGTCTTCGGATCGTCGCTGGTGTCGATCACCACGGTCGCCTGGCTCGAAGCCGCCGTTATGACGTGCAGCTGGATCGTGGCGAATGGCCCTTGGCCCCCTCCGGTGAGGCTAATCACCAGCAGCCCGAGTCCATTGGGAGCCAGATCGAGGGTTCGGCCATGTCCGACCCAGTACCCGGCTGCCCACGTGGGTGCCTTCACTGCGGGCAGAATGGCACTGCTCGCCGTCGATGCCCCGGACGAGGAGCCGTTCGAACCAGACGAGGAGCAGCCACCGAGGACGAGGGCGGCGGGGACGACGCAGCTCACGACCACCGGATATACGCCTGCACACCTGCGCATCAGGCGTCGCCTGCTACAGGCTTACCGCTCGTGCCGCGAAGAAATCGCTGCCGACCAGCAGCATCGCCAACACGTCCGCCGGCACCTGCGAGTCAGCCGTGACGACCATGACGGCTTCGCCGTCGCTGTCGCCTTCGGGCCGGCGCCCCACGGCCGCGGAGATGATATTCACCCCTGCGTCACCGAGCGCCGTGCCTACCCGTCCTAGCATTCCCGGCTGATCGCGGTAGCGGAAGACGGCTAGGTGTTCCTCGAGTTGCACGTTGAACCGCGAACCCCACGCTTCGAGCAAGTGTGGTCGGTTGCGCCGTCCCAACAGGGTGCCTACCACTCGCGTGGTCTCGCCGCCTCCACGCAGTCGCACGCGTATGAGGTCGGTGAAGTCGTGGGCCTGAGGTGTGCTCCGCTCGGTGATCGCAACACCGCGCTCCTGGGCCAGGGTAAACGCGTTGACGTCGTTGACCGCCTCCTCGATATGCCCGGCAAGCACACCCTTGACGACCTGGACCGTCAGCAATCGACTATCACGCTCGGCGATCCGGCCCAGGAATTCGACGTCGACGGCGTCAACGGACGTTCCCGGAGCTAGCGCAGCCGCAATCTTGCCTAGGCCGCCGCACAGTCCGAGGAACGGACCGACCGCCTCCATGTCTTCTGCAGCGATCGACGGCACGTTCACTGCACTCGTCACTGCCACCCCCGTCAGGGCGGCGACCGCTTGCTCGGCGGCTTGATAGCCCGCCCGATCGGTTGCTTCGGCCGTCGAAGCCCCTAGGTGTGGAGTGACGACCACGTTGGGATAGCCGAACAGCGGATGATCGGTTACCGGCTCGGTACCGAACACGTCTAGCGCAGCCCCGGCTACCTTGCCTGAATCGAGCGCGGCTTGCAGGTCTACTTCTACGACCAACGGCCCGCGGGCAACGTTGAGAATCCGCACGCCATCCTTCATGTGCGCGAACGCGGCCGCGTTCAGCCAGCCCACGGTGTCCCGATTCTTCGGCAGATGCAGCGTGATGAAGTCCGCGACCGCGTAGATCTGATCAACGCTGCTCGCCCGCTCGACGCCGAGATCGCGGAACCGCTCCTCCGCCAGATAGGCATCGAACGCGATGACCCGCATGCCGAAGCCCCGCGCCCGCTGAGCCACGAGCTGGCCGATCCGGCCGAACCCGATAATTCCAAGCGTCTTCTCGTTCAGCTCCACGCCGCTGAACCTCGCCCGATCCCAGGTTCCGCCGACCAGCGAGGCGTGGGCCTGCGGCACATTCCGGGCCAGCGCCAGCAGCAACGCCATCGTGTGTTCGGCCGCTGTGATGATGTTCGACTGCGGTGCATTCGCTACCACGACTCCGCGCCGGGTTGCCGCATCGACGTCGACGTTGTCGATCCCGACGCCTGCCCGGGCCACCACACGTAGCCGATCCGCCTTCGCCAGCAGGTCGGCATCGACTTGGGTCGCGGATCGGATGAGAATCCCGTCGAACTCGGCGATGCGCCGCTCGAGTTCCGGGCGACCCCAGCCGGTCCCGACCACAACGTCGAAATCCGCCGCCCGTAGCAGCTCCACCCCGGACTCGCCAATGTCCTCGGCAACCAGAACCCTCATGCCGCCACAACCCAATCGATGCACGCCGTCAGCGCTTCGACATCGGCCGGATCGATCGCTGGGAACATCCCAATCCGCAGCTGATTCCTGCCCAGCTTGCGATACGGCTCGACGTCGACGATCCCGTTGGCCCGCAGTGTCCGCGCGACGGCGGCCGCATCTACCTCATCGGAGAAGTCGATTGTGCCGACGACGAGGGAGCGCTTGGCCGGATCGATCACAAACGGGCTCGCGAACGGCGAGGAGTCCGCCCAGCCGTAGAGATAATCAGACGAGGCGCGAGTCCGAGCGACACAGAAGTCGAGACCGCCACCAGCAAGCATCCAGTTGATCTGATCGGCGAGAAGCAGAAGCGTCGCCAATGCGGGCGTGTTGTACGTCTGCTGCTGCCGGGAGTTGTCGAGGGCGGTAGCGAGGGAGAGCGAGGCCGGGGTCCAGCGGTTCGCTCCGGCACTGAGTTCGCCGATTCGCTCGATTGCGGCCGGACTCACCAACGCCAGCCACAACCCACCATCGGAACCAAACGACTTCTGCGGCGCGAGGTAGTACGCATCGGCCTGGCTGACATCCACCGGCAGACCGCCCGCACCCGAGGTGGCATCGATCAGAACCAAGGCCTGGTCGGCGCGCTCCGGGCGCCGCACCGGAACCATCACGCCGGTCGACGTCTCGTTGTGGGCCCACGCAATGACATCGGCGTCGTCGTCGCCCACCGGTTCCGGGGCGTCGCCTGGCGGTGCAGATACGACGATAGGCTCGGCGAGGAAGGGCGCGCTCGCGGTCACGGTCGCGAACTTCTGGGTGAACTCGCCGTACACCAGGTGCAGGGCGCGCCGGCGGACGAGCCCGCAGGCGGCTGCATCCCAAAAGGCTGTCGCGCCGCCGTTACCGAGCATCACCTCATACCCGTCGGGCAACGCGAAAAGGTCCCGCAAACCGTCGCGAACCTGTCGCACCAGATCCTTGACCGGCGCCTGGCGGTGCGACGTTCCTATCAGATCGTGCCGAGCGGCCAATCGAGTCAACGCCTCGGGACGCACCTTGGTCGGTCCGCTGCCGAAACGCCCGTCCGCTGGCTTGAGATGGGGGGGAATGTGCAAGGTCGTGTCAGTCACGGTCACTACGAGAGTTCTCCAGTCGGTCACGCTCGGGTGGCGACGGGAAATCTCCCAGGCGGCACCACCATGCCCGTGCGATGGTAGACGATCGGGTCAGACGTCCCGTTCGTCGACGACGGGCGCCACGCATACCTGCCAGTCCTAAGCACGCGGCCACGGTCGCCGGGAGGCGATCCGACATGCCGGTGGTCCGATGCGCAAGGCATCGGACCACCGTAGGTCAGGAACTACGTCCCGTCACAGAGCTATCTGACCCGGCACGGATTCCTCAGGTCTCCGCTGTTGAAGTTGTTGAATCGACTGACCGTTGTCGGACCATTGGGTCCCGGCACCGGGTAGACCGTGCTCAGCAAGGGGCCGAACTCGGTGGTCGAGCTCCCGCCGAAATCGTTGATCGTGCCCGGGATATACGGGCCGCCTTCCTGCCAGGTGCAGGTGCCGTTGGCAATCCGCGTCGAGAAGAACGGGTAGAACTGGGCGCCGTTCGGTGGGTTGACGCAGTTCTCGCCGGTCGTCCGGTCGCAGAACGGCGGGTTGTCCTGGGAGTCCGAAGCCTCAATGCGAGGCAGATCGGCCTCGAAGGCGACCGTGGAGTAGTTCTTCGTGCCGTTCTTCGTGAGCGGGCTCGTGAACAGGAGCGGCGATGGGTGCAACGCCTGATCCCGGTGCACGTTCGGGTCGGTTCCGGGCCAGTCCTTCTGATATGACTGCCCGTCGAAGTCCTCATCCGCGCTCAGGCAGCCGTTGATGTGGATCAGGGTCGAGTCCGAAGCCGGAACGCAGAAGTTGTTCCCATCGTCCTCGTCCAAGCCGCTGTCGCGGTCTTGCGCTCCCGGCTTGACGCAGTTGAAGTCCGCGTCGAGCTTGAGGCAGTTCTCGAAGTGTCCGATCTCATCGGACATGGCCACGTTGTACGTGTGTGCCGACCAGGTGTTACCCCGCGGGTTCGCGGTGGAGTACTCCGGGTGGAACGCATAGGGCGTCGCATGGCAGGTGTCCGAATCAGGCTCGTACAAGATGTGCCCGAAGCCGTTCCGCACCGATGCGGTCATCGATCCGCTTTGGCCGGTCTTCAGGTCGGTCAAGTCGATCTTGAACCCAGCGACCGTGTCGTGCATATGGATGCGGATCCGGTCGCCCGGACTCATGAGCAGATCCTTCTGCAGATCTGGATTGACCGCGCTGAGGTTCGGATTGCTAAACGTGCCGGTGAACAGCGGGTTCGCGGGAGCTTGCGACTTGCCGTCCTTAGTGATGTACGCCCAGTTGATCGGCTCGGCCCCGCCCAATATGTAGTTATCGCAGTCGGCGTTGTTCCCGATTCCGGTGTTTTGGTCGAGGGTGAGACTGTCGATTGTCATTGCCGCGCAATATTGGTGTGCGGTGCAGCCGAATCCCTCGAACTGTGGCACGTAACCTGGCCCGTAGAACTGCAACTCCATGAATGCGTTACCAGGATGCTTGCCGATAAAGTCCGCTGCGGCTGGGTCGGTACCAACTAGGTCGTTGGCGTCCGAGTCAGGAGTGCAGGTCTTGGTGAACTCGGGCGCGGACTCGGTGTCGCACAGCGTCAAGCCGAACCAGAATGTGGGCCTCAGCTGGAAGTTCCAGGTTCCGCCACCGGCGCCGGACGCCGACGGCCGCGCCTTCGGCTCCTTCGGCAACGTCACGACGTATGTGATGTCGTTGCCCGATCCGGGAACGTCGGACTTGAAGAGAACTGAGGGTTCGTCGTGCCCGACATATTCGTCGCCCAGTGTGTCGTATGGATCGGCGCACAACGAGGAATGACTCTGACATAACGAGTCGTGGTAGGCCTGCGCAGCCGACGCGCGGGTTGCGGCGCCGCTAGTCGGAGGTGACTGACCGGCGGCAGCAGCGGGAAGTGCTAACGCCACTAAGGCCAACACGCCTGACAGGCTTACGGTGAGCAGCCGACTTCGCTTCAATGACCTCTCCTTTGTTCCCGATCCGCGAGCCCTGGCGATCCGCCAAGGTCATCGCGGGCGGGCAGCCAGTCCACCCGGTAGGGCCTGCTGGTCCTAGCCCGCATTCCGACAAGGCAGCGGCGAAATTCCTCCCCTCACTCGACGACGTAAACGCAAGAATTGAGGGGCGCCGGAGAATGGTGAGGGCGCGAGCCGAGCGCGGCGACGTTGGGTAAGACGACGGCATACCCCAGCGCGTGCTCCGACGCTGGAGCGTCCGAGAGGTCTCGTCGTCGTTGTCCGCATGGTCCCCCAAGACTGCGCGCAGAGCATACGCTTGCTTACGCAACGACGGTAGGACTCACCGGCCAGCCGCTACTACGCGGCTTCTCAGATACCGAAGGTCTTCAGGCCACGACGCGCGGCGCTGCCCGATCAGCTCGGCTCTGACGATTAGTGGTCTGGGCGATCAGTTCCGCCAGCACGCTTCGGCTGGGCCCCTCAGGCACAGCCGGGCGCCAGCCGCCGGCGTAGATATCCCGCACCCGCGGCTCGATCGCGTTCAAGCTGGTCGGCAACGCCCGCATCATGAAGTACGGCATGATCGTCGAATTCAGCTCCGGATACGCCTCGGCTGCCGCCACGATGAGGTCGGACGGGAGCCGGCGAGAGACGTCCACGTCGGCGCCGGCCCACCGGCGCTGCAAGTCGGCATCCGTGTACACGTGATCGGCGAACCACGGCTTGATGTGCTCGGCGCACCAGTCATCGAAGGCCAGCGCGACGTCGCCGAAATCCCTTCCGGGCTCGTCAAGGAGAGCGACGAGCCGTTGAGCCTGCAGGAATGACGTCGCGATGCCGCGCCCAAGACTCGGATTGGTGGTGCACACTGCGTCGCCGAGAGCGATGAGCCCCGGCAGGGCAATCCTGCCGGCATCATCTCGCTGCCCACGGTAGCTGTTGTAGAGGTGACCCCCACGCAGCACCGGTGTGATCGGGCGGCTGCGACGCGGGTCGGTCCAGATTGCCAGAGGTGGGATGGCCCGGCTGGCGGCCTCGAACGCGGCAAGGCCTCGCAGGCCGGCTAGGTCACGGTCCGTACTGGCTTGCGCGATCAACGCCGAGAACGTGCGGTTGTCGTGCGGAAATACGATCGCCAGGTATCCGGGATAGACCGTTACCAGGCCCGGGGGCGCATTCGTGGGTCCTTCCGAGGCGCCGCGCCGCAACCGGTACTGACGTGAAACATAGGCGAGCCCGCAATCGGCGCTCTCCGGTGCCGCCGCGCGCAGGGAACGGCTCAGTCGCCCGGCCCGACCCGACGTGTCGAGCACCAGATCGGCCGGCAGAATACGGTCGCCCAGCCGCACGCCGATTGCGCGCCCACGCCCGTGGGCCACGCCGGTTGCCTGCGCCTGTATCAGTGTCACACGTGACTCGGCGGATGCCTGCGATCGCAAGACAGTCTCGAACACCGAGCGCCGGCAGCGGATCGTTATCGGCAGGCCTGGCTGACCGGGTGCGTAAACCGGCACCGCTCCGGCGGCGAGCAGGGCGTCCCACGCTTGCGGAATCTCTGTCTGCAGCGCCTCGATCACCTGTAGCCGGTAGGCATGTGGGTGATGAAACTGCATCACTCCGGCCCTCGGCCACCACCCATGGCGGTTCGGACCCGGATCACGGTCGACAACGGAAACGTCATGGCCTCGCCGAGCAAGCGCGACCGCTGTGAATAGGCCGGTCGGCCCGGCACCGATAATGGCCACTCGCATGGTGAGTCCCCCCGCGCGTCTTGCCCTCCTGAATTTGTCTTGCCGGAGGACTCATCTGCGGCCGGTGATACAGGCGGCCGGTAATCCGCGCTGACGCGCACGATGGGCGAGCAATACTTGGTAGGTCCTGCCCTGGGATGGAGACGCTGTCATATCGACTGCGAACGAGCCGCTCGTACGCACCGCCTATGCGGCCTACGAACGAGGGGACGTCACGGCGATGCTTGACACTGTCGACCCCGACTTGGAGTGGACCTATCTCGACCCGAGCAAGGCGCGCCCGGAACCGCAGATCTGCCATGGTCGAGGCGAGCTGGAGATTGCACTGCAGCGGCAGCTCGGGCGCGGCCTGAGCTTGCAGCTCGAGGAACTCATTGCCCATGGTGACCAGGTCATGGTCACGGTCCGTATCCCCGGGATCGAGGCCCACCGGTTCGGCAGCCGACGATCGAACCTACGACATGCTGACCGTTCGAGACCGACACATCGTTGCCATCCGAGCCTGCCGCGATCGGGCCGAGGCCCTCGCCATCGCGGGCACTACCTAGGGCGCGGCCCGGTGCTACTGCGTCGGCCTCTTGCATCCTCGCTCGACAGCGGGCCGGCGCACCGATCAGCTACGCGACTGGGTGCGTCGAGTCGATCCAGGGCACGATTTCTGGGTCTGCGACGCCCTCGATGTCCAGGTTGACCACGATCGGATCTTGGCCGCTGCGAACCACTACGCACTCCAGCGGCTCGTCGGCTAGGGCGTTGATCTCCTGATGCGGCAGGAACGGCGGAACGAAGATGAATGAACCGGGTCCGGCTTGCGCGGTGAATTCGAGACGCTCTCCCCACCGCATTTCCGCTCGCCCGCGAACCACGTAGATGATGCTCTCGAGCTCGCCGTGATGATGTGGCCCGGTCCTGGCGCCGGGATGAATCCTGGCCGTCCCGCCCCATAGCTTTTCCGCACCGGCCCGCTCATGATTCACCGCGGTAGCGCGGATCATCCCGGGCGTCTGCGCCGTGCTGGCGTCAAGCGCGTCGGACGGCACGATTCGTACTCCCTGGCTTCGCCAGTCCCTCGCCGCACCCGCATCGCTCGAGCCCACGTTCCGCAGTGTAGTCGCCGATCATCAATTGAGATCCGCTCGCAGTGCGCGATCAATTCGCAATCCATGGATACATATAGTGTTTCCCGGTGCCAACAGTCGTCATTTGATCTTGCCGCCGAAGCTGCGAGGTCGGCGGTGGCTGCGATGCCCGTGCTGACGGCCCGATCCCGTTGAGCGTGTCCAGCGACCGGATCGGGCGAGCCGCGACGCGGGCCGCAGGGCTGCTGTCCGCCCTGGCGTTGCCGGGCGAGACTAAGGACCGGACCGGCCGCGCCCGGGTTGTCGAGGTGTACCGGCCAGCGGCTCTCAGACGGTGGGATATGAATCGCGGCGTTACAAGGGCGGCCTGAAAACCGAAACCCGGCTGACCCTTGTGGATCGCCTTTTTGACGCGACCTCGCCTTGGCTGGTCATTTCGAGCGAACACCGCGCCGCATGTGTCAAGCTTGCTGAGCCCTGAGACAAGGCTGGAGATCGGCGGTTGGACAGGCTATTGCCTACTGACACCATGAACCCGGCGACGGCGGTCACCTGGGGGCCGTTCGTGCAAGCCGCCTACGATCAGTACGTCAGCGATCCCAGCCAAATCAATCCCGCCACGATCAGGAACATGCCGGCCGGCTACACGCTGGTGCGCACGATCCAGATGTCAGATTTTCTCGGTCCGACGCAGTCGCGAGTCTTCTACGGTTTCGTCGCCGTCGGCGGCGACCCCGTCACTGCGGTCGTTGCGTTGCGAGGTACCGCGTCCGCGACCGAATGGTGGGACGACATGCATTGGAAGCTCGTGCCGTTCACCTCGGTCTCCGACGGCGGACAGGTTGCCGAGGGCTTCTTCGATGTCTACCGAACATTCGGCACCATGACTCCAGGCGAGCAAGCGAGTTCCCAAGCATCGAGGGCGTTCGCCGTCGAAGTCTCAGACGCGATCGTCGGCTTCGGCAGTGGTCTTGACCCAACGATGCCGACGGTCGTGTCCGGGCACAGTCTGGGCGGCGCGCTCGGCACACTTCTCGTTGCCGACCTCGCTGCCAACACGCCCATCAAGCCACAGGCCTGGACATTCGCGTCGCCGCGCGTCGGGGATGCCACTTTCGCAGCACGCTACGGCGGCCTCAGCGGGGTTTCCTGGCGAATCTACAACCTGGTCGACGTCGTCCCCTACTTCCCGGCCGATAGCTCGGATCGCTACCAGCCGGTGACAGCTGGCTATGCGATCAATTCTTTGGGAAAGGCGCGTTGGAGTTTGAGCTGCGCCCACGCGCTCAACACATATCTGCATGTGCTTTCTCCCACCACCGTGCCGGTAAACTCCGCCTGCCGGCCAACCGGTTAACGGCGAGTAGGATCACGTATGCGCATCGGGGCGGTCTTCCCTCAACTGGAAATCGGCGGCGATCCGGTTGACATCGCTCACTGGGCGACGCAGGTCGAACAGCTCGGTTACGAATACATCCTCGTCTACGACCATGTACTCGGCGCCGGAACCTCGACCCGGGCGGGATGGCGGGGGTATACCAGCGACGATTGCTTTCACGAAGTGTTCGTGCTGCTGGGTTATTTCGCTGCGCTCACCTCTGCGGTCGAGCTGACGACGGGGGTGTTGATCCTTCCGCAGCGCCAGACCGTGCTGGTGGCCAAGCAGGCCGCCCAGGTGGATATGCTCAGCGGCGGTCGGATGCGATTGGGCATCGGCGTGGGCTGGAATCCGGTCGAATATCAGGGATTGGGCGAGGCGTTCGGCAATCGGGGAGCTCGTAGCGAGGAGCAGATCGAGCTCATGCGCGCTTTGTGGTCCGTGCCCACTATTTCCTTTCACGGCCGATGGCACCAGGTCGACGAGGCCGGCATCAATCCCCGGCCCGTGCGTGGAAACATTCCGATTTGGATCGGCGGCACGGCCGAGCCGGTCCTGCGTCGAGTCGGACGCCTTGGTGATGGTTGGTTTCCCCTACGTCGACCCGACGACAAGGCCGCGGCAATGATCGCTCGCATTCGGGGCTACGCCGAGGAGGTTGGTCGGCCCCCGACGGAGATCGGTATCGAAGCCCGGCTCACTATCGCCGGTCAGCCCCGAGACAACTGGCCCGGCTATGTGGCCGCCTGGCAGCAGCTCGGAGCAACTCACCTGTGCGTAAATACGATGGGCGTGCAATTCGCACACGTCGACGAGCATCTGGCTGCCCTCGCCGACGCCATCGCTTACGTTCGAACCATCACATAGCGATGACGTAAGTCACTGGCAAGATCTGTCGCGTGCGACGCATCGACGCGGACGAACGGCGCGCCCGATTGGCGCGTCGACACCGCATCGCGGCCGGGCATCAGGCACCCGACGTCGTCGAAGCAACGCGCTCGATGGTTTGCCTGCACGCGACTGACCCGGCCAGCGTCTACCTGTCGGCCCGAGCCCGCGTCTCTGACCTAGCCCGAGCGCATCTCGATCGCGCGCTATATGCCGACCGGACGTTGATCAAACATTTGTCGATGCGGCGGACGCTGTTCGTGTTTACCCGTGATCGGCTTGCCGCGGCCACTGCCGGCCCTGGTGCGCGGGTTGCCGATTCCGAACGGCGCCGGACAGTTCGAGAGGTCGAAGCGAGCGCGGTTGCCCCCGACGGTTTCCGTTGGTTGGGTGACGCCGAGGCAGCCGTCCTCGCCGCGCTGGACTCGCATCTCGAGTTGAGCTCATCGCAATTACGTGACCTAGCCCCCATCGTCGATGTCAAGATTCGCGTCGGCGGAGCGGGCAGATGGGGAACCGACGCACCGGTCGGACCGAGACTGCTGACGATCCTGTCGGCGGCCGGGCTGGCTGTGCGTGGCACGAACCGCGGTGGTTGGAACGTGTCCCGCCCGATGTGGACCTCGATGCCGCGTTGGCTGGGCTCGCCCCTCGACCGCATGGACGCCGCCGCTGGCATTGCCCAGATGACACAAGCCTGGCTTCGCGCATTTGGTCCCGGCACCGCGAACGATCTCAAGTGGTGGCTGGGCGTGCGGACGACCGACGTCAAACGTGCCTTGACCGATGTCGAAGCCGTCGAGGTCGACCTCGATGGCAGCGTCGGATACGTGCTCCCCGACGATCTTGAACCAGTGGCTGGGGTCGAACCTTGGGTCGCCCTCTTGCCGGCGTTGGATCCGACTCCGATGGGCTGGGCTGACCGGGACTGGTACCTCGGCCCGCATCGGGTCATGTTGTTCGACTCAAATGGAAATGCTGGCCCGACCGCATGGTGCAACGGTCGGGTTGTCGGCGGCTGGCATCAGGAGCCATCCGGCAAGGTGGTGGTCGACGTTGTCGAGAGAATCCCCAAACTGGCCCGGACCCAGCTCCAACGCGAGGCGGCGAAGCTGACCGACTGGTTAGCCGGCGAGCGCGTGCTGCCGCGTTTCCCGTCGCCCCTTTTCAAGACCGTGACCGCACGATAGCTCGGTTCTATGTCGACCTGGCCGCTGCCGTCGAGCCTGAAATAGCTCGGGTTGACCGAGCCCCGTCAACACGCACTATCGGAGAGGTGCCGTGGCCACACCGACGTCACACGTCACTTCGGCCATGATGGTGGGCCGATGTCGTCAAAAGGTCGCTCCGTTGGGCGGCATCGACGGCTGCATCGTTCAGCGGCCGGGATCCGGTACTGGGTTGCCGCAGCCGCCGCAGCGGTACTTGCCGCAGCGACCACGGCGGCGGTCGCCGGGTGGGCGGAACAGGCCAGCCCACATCCGGACGCCCGGCCGGGAACGTCGACTGCGGCGGCTCCTGTTGCAGCAGCTCCGGTCACCGGATCGTCACGCATGGGGCCGCCGCCCAGCCACGCCACCGCCCGTTCCCACGTCAGGCCGCCTGGACCGCCGAAGGCAACCCGCCCGTCCGAACGCGCGGCCAGCACACCCGTGCACTCCGCTCCCCGAACGACACTCGTCCCTCGGGCGACGACCCCGCCGCCTCGACCGCCGGCTCCGGCGCCGCGCGTTCCGTCGCCCAGCAGAGGAGTATCGACAGCCTCCGCCTCGATCGCCGCCGCGGTAGTTACGGCCATCAACTCGGCACGAGCCCAGCAGGGGCTGCCTGCGCTCACCGTCTCTGCCGATCTGCAAGCAAGCGCGCACGCGCACGACCTGGCGATGGCCACGGCGAACCAGCTGTCACACCAGCTACCGGGCGAACCCGACATCGGTGCCCGCGAGACGAACGCCGGCGTGACGTGGACTGCCGCTGGCGAGAACATCGGATGGACCACCGATATGACCCAGGCCGGCGCGCTGTCGATCGAGGCCAGCATGGTTGGCGAGAGGCCGCCGAATGACGGCCACCGGCGCAATATCTTGTCCTCGACGTTCACCGTGGTCGGCGTCGACATATATCTCGACCCTGCGCACGGACGGCTGTGGCTGACGGAAGACTTCGCCCGGCTCGCCTGAGCCCACGCGATGGAATTGCACTCGCTCGGCCAAGGGCCGGCGGCCACATAGCAGGGTCACGGGCGTCAGTGCCGCCTGCAAAGCGAGCACATGGAGGGCCTGAACGACTTCATTGTCATGGCCAAGCGCGCGACCTATCCGGCGGCTGCGGCCAAATCTCTCCCCTACCGGCTGGCCACGTCGGATCTGCAACTTCATCACGACCCATGGAGCTACCACGACAGCTACGCGGGCGAGACCGACTTCCTCGGCCAGGAACTCGTGTATCGCGATTGGCGGCGGGGTATCCGAGCTCCGTTATTTCGGCGGCCTCATCAGGCACTGAAGGTCGGCACTCGCTACGGGCGAGGGGGCCAGCAGCACCGCTCGGGTCACTCGCGATCGCCACCCGCGATCGCCGATCCCATGCAGAGAGTCCTTGGTATGCACAGCTCCCTCCGGGCGCTCCTCGGGGATGTCCGACGATGTGATTACTGTCGGACGTGGTCGTTTCGACCGGCCCGCCGCCGAACGCCATGGGAGGTGCCGTGACGGACCCGAATGCTGCCCCGCCTGTCCGGGGCGACGACTCCGGCCGCCCAAGCGGCCCGGACGACCAATACAGTCCTGCTCACCAGCGCCTCTCCGCCGACGATGCCGACATTTCAGCCGATGGAGGTCCAGGGCGTCACGTACCTTCGGCGCAGTCGGTCAGCGTCGCCCAGGTCGTAGCCGCGGCGGGCGGCGAGGTCGACGAGCGGGTGCGCACCATCAGCGACCCAGACGGGAGGGCCGCATCAGCCGCTACCGAAGCGGAGCGCGAGCCGACGCCAGGCACCGCTCAGCCGGCCTCGGCGTCGGCCGACGATAGGTGGTGGACGCTGTTCGCGGTGTGCCTGGGCACCTTCATGCTGCTGCTGGACATCACCATCGTCAACGTCGCGTTGCCGGACATCCAATCTGCCTTGCACTCCAGCTTCTCCGACCTTCAGTGGGTCGTCGACGCGTACGCCCTCACCCTGGCCGCCTTCCTGCTTACCGCGGGCAGCCTGGCCGACATGTACGGACGTCGCCTCCTCTATCTGATCGGCCTGAGCCTGTTCACGGTGGCCTCGCTCCTGTGCGGCGCCGCGCAGAGCACGTTGATGCTGCAGTTGTCCCGAGCCGTGCAGGGCATCGGTGGCGCAATCATGTTCTCGGTCTCACTGGCGCTGCTCGCCAACGCCTTCCGGGGGAAGGATCGGGGCATCGCCTTCGGAGTGTGGGGCGCAATCACCGGGCTGGCTGTCGCGATCGGGCCATTGCTCGGCGGCATTCTGACAACCGGCCTGTCCTGGAGGTGGATCTTCTTTGTCAACCTGCCCGTGGGCGTGGCCGCGGTTGCGCTGACCGCCGCTAAGGTGACCGAGTCTCGCGATCCCCGTGCCCGCCGCCCAGACTGGGCCGGATTCGCGACGTTTACGCTTGCGCTGGCCAGTCTGATCTATGGGCTCATCGAGTCGAATCAGCGCACGTTCAGTGACGGCCTGGTGATCGGTTGCCTTGTCGCCGCCGGCGTGCTTCTGGTCGCGTTCGTTCTCGTAGAGATGCATACCCCATCGCCGATGTTCGACCTCTCGCTGTTCCGGTTGCCGACGTTCAGCGGTGGATCGGTTGCGGCCTTCGGAATCAGCGCGTCGATCTTCGCGATGTTCCTGTACCTCGTCCTCTACCTGCAGGACATCCTGCAGCTGAGCGCACTGCAGACCGGCGTTCGTTTCCTGGTGACCTCGGGCGCGATCCTTGTCATGTCGGCGGTCGCTGGCCGGCTGAGCTCATTCGTCCCCGTACGGCTGCTCATCGGCCCGGGCCTGGTGGTGATCGGAGTCGGATTGCTACTCATGCGCGGGCTGGACGTCAACTCGACGTGGACCCACCTGTTACCCGGTCTGATCGTCTGTGGCGCGGGGGTCGGCCTAGTCAATCCGCCGCTAGCGTCCACGGCGATCGGAGTCGTCGACCCGCGGCGCGCAGGCATGGCATCAGGCATCAACTCAACCTTCCGCCAGGTCGGCATCGCGACCGGCATAGCCTTGCTCGGCTCCCTGTTCACGAGTCGATTCACGAGCGAAGTCACCAGTCAGGCTGCGCAAGTTCCGTCCCTCGCCGGGAACGGTTCGAAGATCGCCGCGGCGGTCCAGTCCGGCGGGGCATCGCAGGCGCTGGGCGCCGTTCCGGCCTCAGCTCGGGCGCAGGTCCGGCACATCACGGTTAGCTCGTTCACCACCGGCCTCAACTACATTTTGCTGGTCGCCGCCATCATCGCGTTTACCGCCGGCGTCGTTTCTTTCATGGCGATTCGCCAGAAGGACTTCGTCTACCAACAGCAGCCGGCAACGTGACGCGACAGGGAATCAGCCGACGGCCTATCGACTCAGCTCGTCGAGCCTGATCCTACGGCGCCGACCAGCTGCTCGTGGTCGCGAGCGGTTTGGTCGGCGTATCGCGTGGCGAATGCGATCATCGCCCTGTCGAAGCGACGTCCCTTGCCGATATAGCTGCTTATCGCCACCGGATCTCCGCTGCGAGCATGTGCTCGCGCGAGCACGGCACCGCATTGCCCGGCAAAGTGCACAAGATACGGTGTGATCGTCTGTCCGTCGGCGATGACCTTCATGTCGCGGAACTGCCGGACGTAGAAGTCCAGCTCTCGTACTCTCGTCCAGCCGACGAAGATGTCGCTCGCTGCCTGGATCAGACGCTTGCCGGTGATCACCCGCTGTCCGTGGTTGGGATACGGACTTGGTCCGAGGTACTGCTCGTACACCGACGGGCCGGCCTGCTTGATCTGCAGGAACAGCGGATCATCTGGACCGCGGCCTTCCAGCAGCACCAGGTAGACCTGCATGCCGACGCTGCCTACTCCGACAACCTGCCGGACCACGTCGACGAAGGTGAACCGGTCCAACAGGTAGCGGCGTTCGTACGGAAGGCTGTCGCGGTACGCCTGGACGATCTCGCTTGCGAAAGCAGCGGAATCCTCGTCGGAGACCTTGCCATCGAGTCGAACCCTGATCGGCGGATCGTCGACAATCCGGGTACGCCCGTCTACGACCCGGGTCAACTTCCGCGCCGCCCCGGCGCTCGTGCGACGCCGAGCCCGCTTCTCCAGGCGCGCCGAAACTCGTTCCCGCTCTTCCGGCTCGAACACCTGCAATAGGTCGCCTGCGGTCACGAGGTCGTACCAGATCTCGAGTATTCCCGAGGATGCATAGTGCGACATTCCCGTGCGATAGGCGCGCAATCCGGATTGCAACGCTCGTCGCGCCGTGCCTTCGGACAGGCCATTGTCGCGGGCCAGCACCACCAGACTGGCAAGGTAACGCTTCACGTCCCACTCAAACGGACCGCGGAGGGTCTCGTCGAAGTCGCGCAGGTCGAATGACAGCTGCCGTTCCGGCGTCGCCCACAAACCGAAGTTCAACACATGAGCGTCGCCGCACAGCTGAACGGCCAGTCCAGTATTCGTGAAACCCGCGAGATCCGAGGCCATTACCGCGGCCGCACCGCGGTAGTACGTCCACGGTGAGATCGCCATTCGAGCCATGCGAAGGGGAATCAAACGAGCTATCCGCGACTCGTTCTGGCCCAGCACGATCGACAGTGCGTCAGCGCGACGCGTCGCTGGATCCCATTCGGCCAAGCCCTCCAGCGGTGCCCGCTCGCGGACCGCGCGTCCTATCGCCACTCGGTCGGCCGAGGTGGGTGGACCGCTGAGCACAGAACGATCTTCCGGCACAGGTGTCAGAAAGGAATCCGTCATCGCCTCGCCCGCCATGTCAGGATGCGTTCCTAGACATGTATCACAAGCCCGATCAGCAGACTGGCCGCCATCGTGGCACCACCCAGAATGAGATTACGACGGATCATTCTGAGAACTGGCAGCCCGGTCAGCCACGATGCGAACCAACCGGTTAGCGCCAGTGCAACCAGGACGACGGCAAACGTCAGAATCATCCGTTCATCGTGCGGGAGCCACCGCATCGCGATGAGCGGTAGGCAGGCGCCAATGCCGTAGCTCAAGCCGGCAACCGCAGCAGCCGGCGCCGCACCGCTCGTGGAACCCAATTCGTCGAGCCGGTGTTCCGCATCGGCATGGGCAGCTACCGGGTCACGCTCGGTGAGTGCCGACGCAACCTGCCGGGCCAGATCGGCGCTGAGGCCCTTGTCCTGGTAGATGCCTACGAGTTCTTCCAACTCAGCCTCAGGATTCGCCTGGATACTGGCTCGCTCAGCCTCGATCACCGCTCGGTTCATCTCCCATTCGGTCCGGATCTCCGTGTAGCGGCCGGCCGCGGCCGTGAATCCTCCGGCGATGACGGTCGCCACCCCGGCGACAAGCAGGGTGCCCGTTGTGGCGCCGGCGCTGGCGAAGCCCTCGGCGATACCCGCGGCCGACACAATGCCGTCGTTGAGATCAAGGATCGACTCCCGGGCCCGTTGCCGCCAGCCCTCCAGCTCGTCGGAGTCAATGGGCAGCCACGTCATGAAAACACATTGTGCGCCGGCGCGCGCCTGGCGGTCGCCAACGATGAAGCGGTCATTACTACTCGGCGGACCATTTCACGGCAGGCTACTTGATTCGGGCACACACGGGATGGCCTTTCGCGTCTCGGCGTTGAATCCCGACGTGAATGTTGTGGGTAGGCCGGGAAGTGTCCCTCGACGGCGCAGTCCGGCCAGGCAGCCTACTTCCCTCGATTCGGATCCGCATTCGTCCATGCTGGCGCAGGTGACGATCGGAACCGGCGCGATGACTTGGTCTGGGCGAGCAGGATGGGCCGGATGAAGGACCCGTTGAGCATGCCGGCAAACCTCGTCGATGCGGCCTTCCAGGAAGGTCGAGCGGAATGGCTTCGGGCATTGCCGGGGGCTGTCGCCTTCGTCGAAGACACCTGGTCGATTCGGGTCGCTGAGCCGTTCCAGCCGGGCGGGCAGACGGCTTGGGTTGCGCCCGCGTCCGGTGCCGACGACGATCTCGTCGTCAAGATCGCGTGGCGACACCCGGAAGCGGCCCACGAAGCCGACGGACTGCGGATCTGGGACGGAAATGGCGCCGTGCGTCTGCACGCGGTCGAGGAGATCGACGGCAGCACGCTGGCACTCCTGCTGGAGCGGTGCCGGCCGGGCACCACGTTAGAGACGCTTCCGGAGCCTGATCAGGATCTGATCATCGCCGGCCTGCTGCCACGACTCTGGCGGCAACCACCGGCCGATGGCTCCTTCCGGCCGCTCCAGTCCCTCTGCGATTTGTGGGCGGCGCAGTTCGACGAGAAAGCCGGGCGGACCACTCACCTCGATAGCGGCCTGGCGCGCGACGGTATGGCCCTCTTTCGCGAGCTGCCCTCGAGTGCCACTCACGAGACGCTGCTGTGCACCGACCTGCACGCGGGCAATGTGCTCGCCGCCAAGCGCGAACCGTGGCTCGTAATCGACCCAAAGCCGTACCGAGGCGACCCGACCTACGACGCCCTGCAGCACATGCTCAACTGCGAGTCGCGACTGCTCGCAGATCCCCGTGGACTGGTGCGACGCATGGCCGGCCTGCTCGATTTCGACCCCGATCGGCTGCGACTGTGGCTGTTTGCGCGATGCGTGCAAGAGTCGCAGGACTGGCCGATGTTGGCCCGAGTCGCTCGGACGGTAGCGCCCGAGTGAGTTCGTTCGCTTATCGAGCTAGCTCCAACGCCAGGTCCCGCGCCTGCCTGAGGTACCCACCATCGAAGAGCACAGCGTGCACGAGCAGCGGAAACAACTGCCAGAGACCGATGCGTTCACGCCAGCCGTCGGCCAGTGGGGTGACCTCCTCATACGCGGCGGCGGTCCGGTCCGGAATCCGCCCGAACAGGTCGAGCATCGCCAGGTCCATCTCGCGATGGCCGCCGTAGGCGGCCGGATCGATCAACCAGGCGCGACCATGAACATCGGCAAGGATGTTGCCGCTCCACAGGTCACCGTGCAGCCGCGCCGGCGGTTCGACCGGCGCTTCGACCCGGACCCCTTCCACCACGGTGGACAAGCCGATCCGATTCGCGAGCGGCAGGCAGCGGTGTTGGAGATAGTAGGTATTCCAATCGTCGGTCGCATCGGTGGGTGAATCGAGCTCGCAGCGACCGACGAAAAATCGGCCCGGCGCCGGCAGTGACCCAACATGCGGTGCGCCGGCCTGGTGCATGGCCGCGAGCATGCGACCGAGGTCCTCCTCCCCGTCGGTGTCGAGGCGTCCGGGCATGATGCGGGTCAGCACCAGGCGGCGCGGCGAGTCCTCGACGATGGCCGGCACCCGCGCCCCGGCGTCAGCTAACCAACGTAGGCCGGCCGCCTCCAACGGAGACGGATCAGTCTTGACGAAGCTCATCGAGTAGCCGAGTGCAGGCGGCCTCGATCAGGTCGAGTGCTGCGGCGAATCCGTCGGCGCCGCCGTAGTAGGGGTCAGGAACGTCCTCCGGCGCCAGCTTGCGGAGCTCGGCCCGCGAACCGGCCGGAGCCAGCCGCCGTAGCGCGTCCAGATTCGACTCGTCGACCGAGAGGATCAGGTCGAACCGGTCGAAATCCGCAGCGGTGATCGTTCGAGCGCGCCCGCGAAGGAGCACGCCGCGGCGGGCGGCGGCCTTCCGGGCCCGCCGGTCCGGCGGTTCGCCCTCGTGCCATCCGCCGATGCCCGCGCTGTCGACCTCGAACCGCGCGTCGAGCCCGTTAGCGGTGATCAACTGCCGCATCACCGCCTCTGCGGTCGGTGATCGGCAGATGTTGCCCAGGCAGACGAACAGCAGTCGCGTCGGCTCACGCCCCACCCTGAGGAACCTATCGCGGCCAGGAGGTACCTCGCGGGTGGTTGCCACGGCGCATCGGCTCGGCGACCCGGGCAGCCGACTACGGTAGGTCGGGTGCGCATCGCGACCTGGAACGTCAATTCGGTCAAGCAGCGGGTGCCGCGGCTATTGCCCTGGTTGGACCAGCGTCGACCCGATGTGGTGTGCCTGCAGGAGACGAAGCTCTCGAACGACGTGTTTGCCGAGCTGCTCGGTGCTGAGCTCGACCATCGCGGGTACGCGGTCGCCTACCACGGCGAAGCTCAATGGAACGGTGTCGCGATCCTCTCCCGGGTTGGGCTGGAGGATATTACGCCGGGGCTACCGGGCGCTCCCGGCTTTCCGAATCTCGAGGCTCGGGCGGTGTCGGCGACCTGCGGCGGGATCCGGGTGCAGTCGGTATATGTCCCCAACGGACGAGTGCCCGAATCTGAGCACTACCACTACAAGCTGGCCTGGCTTGCGGCGCTGCGTGACGCCGCGTCGAGCGCGCCGTCGAATGCCGTGATCTGCGGCGACATGAATATCGCACCCACCGATGCCGATGTGTTCGACCCGGAGGCCTACATCGGACAAACCCATGTCACCGAGCCAGAACGCGCGGCACTACATGCGCTGGAGGACCTCGGCCTGCACGACGTCGTCCGCGATCATTGGCCTACCGATCGGGTATTCACCTACTGGGACTATCGAGCCGGCATGTTCCACCAAGACTTGGGGATGCGCATCGACCTGGTCCTCGCAAGCGCGCCGGTCGCGAGCCGGGTCAAAGCGGCATGGGTGGATCGGCACGCTCGTAAAGGAACCGCGCCCAGCGACCATGCGCCAGTGATCGTCGATCTGGATGAGGCTCCTGATGGGGATATCGGGCCCGTCGTACCGCCGCCGTCGGCGCCGCGCACCAGTCGTCGCCCGGCTAAATTGCCGCAATCGAGCTGAAATTCTTCGCTGCGCTACCTTCTCAGCTGGGCTCTGCCTTCTTGGCCCGGACCTCTTCCCTCAGCCGCTGTCCCGTCCACTCACCTGAACCGCTCTTGTTGGCTGCCATCCAGTCCTGTCTGCCGCCGCCCTTCCTCCTGGCTAGTCGCCCCTCTTTCTCGCCGATGATCTTCGGACCTATCGGCTCCCTAGAGCACCCAAGTCCAAGATCACGACTCCTCCTTTGTCAGGGAACGGCCATGTAGTCTTACAGCACCTTTCGGCCGGGGGGTCCGCCGATGAGTGCCAGTGGTACGGCCGTTTTCGTCGGCCAAGCCGCGGAACTTGGCCTGCTTCGTAATTCGCTGGCGGCTCACACCGCAGCCATCCGCGCATCGTCGTCGTAGAAGGTCGGCCCACGATCGGCAAATCCACCCTGCTGCGCAGCCCCACACGTCGGCGGTGTGTCGGGTGGGTGTGTGGTGGTGTGGTGTGTGTTGGGGGTGGGTTGTGAACGGGTTTCTTGATGTGGTTGGTCGTTGGTGTGCTCGGCGGCGGTGGGAGGTGGTGGTTGCTTGGGTGATCATTTTGGGGGTGTTGTTGGGGTTGCGGGCGGTGTTCGGTGGTCAGTTTCATAACGATTACACGGTGACTGGTAGCGAGTCGGCGCGGGGGCTTTCGGTGTTGAGGAAGGAGTTCCCGGCGCAGGCGGGGTACGCGGGGCAGGTGGTGTTTCATGCTCCGTCTGGGGGGGTGGCGGCGCAGTCGGCCGCGGTGAACACGGCGATGGGTGAGGTGGCGAAGCTGCCGCATGTGATCAGCGCGGTGAGCCCGTTCGCGGCGCCGGATTCGCCGCAGGTGGCTAAGAACGGGACGACCGCGTACGGGAATGTGTCCTGGGATGTGGCGCCGCCGTCGTTGGACACCGGCTATCTCAAGCAACTCGATGATGCGGTGGCGCCGGCCCGGGCGGCGGGGTTGCAGGTGGAGTACGGCGGGGGGGCTGGGCAGATCGGGCAGACCACCGATGATCGGGTGTCGGAGATCATCGGCTTGTCATGTGCGTTGGTGTTGTTGCTGTTCATGTTCGGGTCGGTGGTGGCCGCGGTGATGCCGTTGCTGTCCGCGTTGTGCAGCGTGTTCGCTGGGCTGGCCCTGGTCGGTTTGCTGGCCTCGGTGATCACCTTCCCGACCACCGCACCCACGGTCGCCACGCTGCTCGGTTTGGGGGTGGCCATCGATTACGGCCTGTTCCTGATCGCCCGGCACCGGGAACAGCTTGACCAC
>Ga0307296_10000046_pt1 | contig 44827 bp, 44 predicted proteins | sample ER_DNA_153_FD_194467 | JGI IMG/M metagenome (GOLD analysis project Ga0307296, IMG submission 194467) | Bulk soil microbial communities from the East River watershed near Crested Butte, Colorado, United States - ER_DNA_153 | ecosystem: Environmental > Terrestrial > Soil > Floodplain | place... | reverse complement strand
TAGATGAAGGCGGTCTGCACGTTCTCGCGGATCAGCGGGATGGTGATCGAAACCGCCGTTCGGAAACGTCCGGCGCCGTCGATCCGGGCAGCCTCGAAGACCTCGGCGGGGATGCCCTTGATGGCGGCAATGAACAACACCATGTAGAAGCCGACCAGGCCCCAGATGATCACGAACATGACTGCCCACCGCGCCGTGCGCGGGTCGCCCAACCAGGCAAACGAGGTGAACTGCTCCAGACCGAGGCGGGTGAGGATGCCATTCAGGAGTCCGGCGCTGGGGTCGTAGATCTGAGACCAGATCAGTCCGATCACGATGGCGGGGATGACGTAGGGGAAGAACGAGATCACTCGATAGAAGCTCGAGCTGCGCAAGCCTTTGACGTTGCCGCGGGTCGAGCCGCCGACCGTGACGAGGGTAGCGAAGAACATTGCCAGGCCCAGTGTCACGATCGGGACCACGATCGCCATGAGAATGTTGTTGCCCATGGCTTGGAGGAAGGTGCTGTCGGTGAACAATTTCGCGTAGTTGGACAGCCCGATGAAGTTCATCGCGGGCGTGAAGCCCGTCCAGTCAGTCAACGAGAAGTAGGCCGCCTGCACAAACGGGGAGACCACGAACCCTATGTAGAACGCGACCGGGATAATCAAGAAGACCAGGAAGAAGCTGATCTTGTCGAATGTCAGGTTACGCCGGCGCCAGCGGGTAGACCCGATGCGCCGCAAGCCACCCGGCGGCGCGCTAACCCCGCTGGCGACTCCCCCGCTGGCTAAGGTCGTCACGACACTTGCACCTTCTTGATCGAATCATCGTTAGCTACCTTGTCAGTGATGTCCTGCAGACCCTTGGTCAGTTTGGCCACGTCTGAGTCGCCCGAGAGGAAGCTGTTCCAGACCACGAGCTGATCGGTGTTCATGCCATAAAGGTCGGCAGGATTCAGGACGGTCCAGGAGAAGATGTTCGACCCTGCCGCCTCGAGCAGCTTGATCTGGGATTGCAGTGCCGTCGACCCGAACCCGTCTGCGGGCACCGTGCCCTTGACGATGGTGGAGGAGAGCTTGGTCTTGGCGAAGTTCACCGCGGCATCCTTCGAGAGCATCGCGCGCAGGAATTCCTTGCCACCAGCGACATTCTTGCCCTGCGACGGGACGATGTAACCCTCGCCAGCAGCTGAGTGCAGCGCCTCCCACGGCAGCTTGGAGTTACTCGTCACGGTGGGCTCAGGCGCACCGGTCATCTTGAAGCCCGACTTGGTCTGGTCCTTCATTTCGTTCTCGATCCAGCTGCCCGACGGGTAGAGGATGAACTGCTCGGCATCGCTCCACTGGGCCTGGGCGGCGGTAAACACGGTCCCCGACCCGCCCGGCTTCATATAGCCGGCATCGATGATCTTCTTCAGCCCGTTGAAGACGTCCTGAACCGGAGGAAGCGACCAGCAGCCGGGCTTGAGATTGTCCAGCGCCAGCCGTACCTCGTCGCCGCCCTCTTTGATGGCCGAACCGATGGCCATCGTCTGGTAGTAGGTCGCGGCCTCCTTACCCCAGCCGAGCAGGTACTTGCCCTTGCCCTTGGCTTCCTCGCCGAGGGCCAGCATTTCGTCGTACGTCTTCGGAACGGTCCAGCCGTTCTGCTCGAAGAGCGAGGCCGAGTACCAGATCGCAAACACGCTGAGGGCGTAGTTCAGCACAATGAACTTGCCGTCGAACGTTCCTGGGTTCATGACGCCCGGGTAGAGCGTGTCCTTGATCACCGCGCCCTCGTAGTTCTTGGCCTCAATGACGTCGGTCAGTTCGGCTAGCTGGTCGCGGATGGTATTGACTCCGATGAGGCCCGCGCCGCTGTTGTCGATAACGTCCGGCGGGTTGCCCGCAACGAACCGGGGCTGCAGCGTCTGGGCGACCTTGGTGACGGGAGTGACCTTCACCGTCACACCGGACTGCTTGGCCTCCACCTGCTTGCCGGCGAACTCCGCGTAGTCGATGCCATATCCGCCCTTGAAGATGACGGCGTCAACTGTCGAGGGCGACTTCACCCCGAAGGGGTTGGTCTCGCTGACCGCACCCCCTGGGGCGGAGCTCGACGAGGTGCTGGTGCCCGTGCCCGAGGTGGCGCAGGCCGCGAGCGACCCGGTGGCGGCCAAAGCTGCCGCGGCCAGTGAGCCGCGGAGGAAGTCGCGTCGCCCAAGTGGCGTGGTGTAGATGCCCATGTGATGTCCCTTCCGATCTATCCCTGTTGGTTTCGTGAATTCCTTACTGCGAATGCTGGTGGTGCTTGGCCGTCCGTCTCAGGTGCCGCGCCGGATCCGGCCCGCGTACTTCTTCTCAAGCGCATGGTTGTGCGCGTCCCCGCCAGGAATGTTGGCCGACAGGTAGAGCGGAGGCACTCGGCCGTCGCCGTTCATCCGCTGTGCGACCCCGATGGTCAGCAACTGGGCGATGAACGCGCTCGTGATGGAGGAGACCGAGCCAACGGCAACACCTCCAGGCAGGGCGAGAGTCGCGTCGCCATACGGCGCAAGGTTGTCGATCACCACGTCGGCGATCTCCGACAGCCGCCGGCCGCTGGGATGCTTTGGCCGCACCTGTGCGGTGTGCTGGAGTGACGTCACACCGATGACGCCATGACCGCTCTCTTTGGCCAGCAGTGCCATGCCCACCACTGAGCCGTTGACGCCGGAGTTAGAGGCGATCACGAAGACGTCCCCGGGATGGATCGGCGAGATCTCCCACAACTCAGCAACGATGTCGGGGTTGCGTTCGAGGCTCGATCCAGCGAGTGCGTCCACGGTCAAGTTGCCGTGCAGCACGAGGTCGCGGAGAGCAATCTTGTTCGTCGGAATGAGGCCGCCGGCCCGGCCCGCGATCTCCATTGCGAACGCCTCCGAGTGACCTGTCCCGAACGCCTGAATCACGGCGCCGCTCTCGATGGCCCGGGTCATCAGACCGATCGCCGCCTCCAGGCCTCCGTCGGCGGCCAGGGTGACGAGCCGCTCGAGTCTCTGGCTCACCTCCTTCGCGAAGTCGCTCACTACGGGGGCAACGGCGCTCTGTGTCACCAGTCGGCCTCCTTCCGCGCAGCGGTGCTGCTTCCGTCGCTCAATGCTCCGGGCACGGTGGCCGCCGGTAGCGGTGTGCGACGGGGCCGGCGGTGCGACGACACGGCAAGTGCGGACGTTGCCAGCTTGGCGCTCGACCGGTCGAAGTTCTCCTGGGCCACCAGCAGGTAGAGCAGGTCGAGCACCAGGAGCTGGCCATGCTTGGCCGACAGGTCGTCGGGCTGCAGGAAGTGCTCGTAGATCGAGGTCACAATGCTCCGATCGGCGAGCTCGGCTAGCGGCGATGCGGGGTCATTGGTGATAGCCACCGTGAACGCGCCCGCACGACCGGCTTGGGCCAGCATCTCGATGGTCTCTTCCGTTCGTCCAGTGGTCGAAATACCGATCGCCACTGTGTCAGAGTCCTGGATGGCCGCACTCGTAAGGCCGCTGTGGACCTCCGACCAGGCGTAGGCCGGCACCCCGATGCGGTAGAGCCGGCCCTGCAACTCATCGGCGAGCATTGCGCTGCCGACGACCCCGTAAATGTCGACATGCGAGCTCCGCGCGATCCGCCGCGACACCTCCGTCATGACGGCCAGATCGATGGCGGAGGTCGCCTCTCGCAATGCCTTCGTGTGGCTGCTGATCAGCATGCGCAGCAGGTCCTCCGGGGAGTCGTCCGGGCCGAACTCGCCTCCAATCTCCGATGTCCATGAGTCCCGGGAGGTGCTGCGGCCCACATCCGTCGCGATGCCGACTCGGAGCTCGACGTACCCGGGGTAGCCGATGGTTCGGCAGAAACGCGTGACCGTCGCAGGTGACGCCCCGGCTTTCTCGGCAAGCTCGCCAATGGACAGCGTCAGCGGCGCCTGCGGATGCTCGAGCAGGTACGCGGCGACACGCGCCACCGCGGCCGGCATCTCAGGCTGCAGAGACCGGATGCGGTCTTGCACTGCCGGGTTCTGCTCCCGCGTACGGGCAGCGCGAGCCGGTGTGAGAATCACTATCACCCTGATCCAAAGATACTGAAATTCGCTCTTACACTAATGTTTAACTGTCTTCCTCGCAACAGACATGACCGAACTGAAACATTCCATATTTCTTGCCATCGACGCCGGTGGCACCAGCACTCGCGCGGTCCTGCTCGACACTTCGGGGCGCGCGTACGGCTACGGCCGCTCGGGCGTCGGAAACCCAACAGCAGCGGGCATCCGCGGAGCGGCCGACGCCATTGGTCGAGCGGCCGAGCAGGCTGTGGGAGGCGTGCCTGGCTCCGAGCAACCGCCCTTGGCCCTGATCGCGATGGCCGGCGAGAAAACCGCAACCTTCAGAGATCAAGTCTTCGCCCGGCTCACTGTGCTGGGTGTCCGCCACCTTGTCCTCGAGCATGACCTACTCGGCATCTTCCATTCCGGAACTGCCGCGCTGGACGGGTACGCCCTGATTGCAGGTACCGGGAGTGTGGCAGCCAGAATCTGGCGAGGCCAGCTGGACCGGGTGGTGGGTGGCCGGGGTTGGCTTCTTGGTGACGCGGGCGGCGGCTTCTGGATCGGACAGGCCGTGGCCAGGGCAGTCGTTGCGTCACTGGACGGGCAAGGGCAGGAAACTGCGCTGACGGGCCTCGTTCTGAAGACAATGGAAATCGACGGCGACACGGGCACCCCGGCAGGACGCACAGAGGCGCTGCGGCAGTTGGTCTCCGTGCTCTATGCCCGGCCGCCGATCTCGTTGGCCGAGTTCGCGCCACTCGCCTTCACGGCCCACGAGGATCATGTGGCTCGCCCCATCATCGTCGATGCCTCAGCGGCGCTCGCGGACCTGCTTTCTGCCATCCGGGCGCCGGATCTGCTAGGCCCCGTCGTGGTAGGCGGCAGTATCATCGTCCGCGGCATGCTGGCTGCGCCACCCAGCCTCCAGGCCGAGCTCGTTCCCCTCGTGGGCGGTGATCACATGATTCCGGTTTCGGACGGCCTGGTGGGTGCGGCAGTGCTGGTCCTTCGGCATGCAGGACTCGACGTTGACGAGGCTCTCTTCCGTACGATCCGAGCGCAAGTCGCACGTGTGAGCCTTACAAAATCACCGGACTGAACGCCTCGCCAGCGGAGGGGCCCCGGCCCGGCTGACGCAACCTACGTGAACGCAGTTTTCTGACGGTCTACACGGTTTGTGCAAGGTATGCAGACCGCCAGCAAACTGTGCAGACCTTCGTCGTCGAGCCCCTACTCAGCAGTGTTGCCTCCGAGCGCCAGCCACTTCAGCAGCACCTGGCCCATCAAGCGCGATGCACCAAATGTGGCCACATCGGCGTACCGGCGGTCGGTTGATGGCCAACCCATGTCGACGACTAGCACATCAACACGGTCCGAGCGCAGACGGTCAACGGCCTGTCTCGCAAAGGGATGTCGGTGAATGTCGCGCCCAACGACGAGTACGGGTTGGTCGGATTGCACGCGTGGCAGCGCCGATCGCTCGGGTGAGATCAGAAAGACCGGCCGCGTTGCGAAAGCCGCCGGGAGTGGTGCCGCCGGGTCGGGCGCGGCACCTTGCTTGACCTCGGGGGCGAACGGCCCCCACGGTGCAGTCCCCACGGCGATATTGGGATCTGCCTCAAGCCGTACGACGGTGTATTGGCCCGCTGCCCTCCCCCGCCAGTCCGATGCTCCAGGCTGAACGTCCAAGGTGTGAATTAGCTCGGCTTCGCCCTTGGGCCAGCCTGGGGCGACAAGAGGAGGTTCCCCGGCAGCCTTCCGTGCGCCTTGCAGATCCTCAGCGAGCCCGCGCACCCGGCCCACTGCTTCCCACAGCCTGCTGGACGCAAGGGTGCCCTCGGCGATCGCGCTGCTTACTGCCCGCTCGATGTCGGCCAGTTGAGTGTCGGTGTTCTCGGTCCCGAGACAGAGCAGATCGCAGCCGGCACCCAACGCAGCGACGGCTGCCCCCGCCATCCCAAGCGAGCCGGAGGCACCGGCCATGTCTAGGGCGTCGCTCACGATCACTCCGGAGAAGCCCAGCTCTCCACGCAGCAGATCGTGCAGAACAATTCGACTCATTGTTGCCGGGTGGTCCCGATCCAGTTGCTGCACCAGGATGTGGGACGTCATCACAACTCGGCCCCCCGCTTCGATAGCTGCGGCGAACGGCAGCAGCTCGCGCGAGCGCAACCCGTCGAGGGAACGGTTGACAACAGGTAGCGAGACGTGCGAATCCTGCGCCGTGTCACCGTGTCCCGGAAAGTGCTTGGCGGTTGCCGCTACGCCGGTCGATTGCAGGCCAGTCACCCAGGCCTGACCGAGCCGCGCCACCAATTCGGCATCGCTTCCAAAGCTGCGGACGCCGATCACTGGGTTGTCGGACCGCGAGTTGACATCGACGCATGGAGCGAAGTTCACGGTGCAGCCGGCCTGACGCAGCGACCAGCCGATCGCAGCCGCGGTGTCGCGCGTGGTGTCGAGGTCGTCGAGCCGGCCCAGCACAGCGTTGCCAGGGAACGGCGCACCAGTAGCCGCGAAGAGGCGCGTGACATCGCCGCCTTCCTCATCGATAGCGATGATCGCGTACGGGTTCTCGGCTGTGATGGCGTCGGTTAGGGCACGCAGCTGGCCGGGCGAGGAGATGTTTTGCGCGTAAAGGCAGACACCTCCCAGACCTGCCCGGAGCCGGTCCCGCAGCCAGACTGGCAGTACCGTCCCGGCGAACCCGGGCAGGAGGGTGGTCAGCACGACCCTAAAACCCCTGCCAGCTTGGTTTGCCTTGATAGGTCTCGATGTAATACGAGGCGAGCTGGAGACGCGAAGCCGCGGCGGTGTCCAACAACACGGTGACGTGTGGGTGTAGCTGCAGCGCTGTGGCTGGCCACATCGCGGACACGGGTCCTTCGGCGAGCTGGTGGACGGCCTCCGCCTTTCCTCGCCCGGATGCCACGAGCACGAGGTGGCGGGCCTGGAGGATGGTGCCGATGCCTTGGGTCAGGCAGTGCTGCGGGACGGCCTCCACATCGCCGTCGAAGAATCGAGCGTTGTCCCTGCGGGTCTGGCTGGTTAACGTCTTGATCCGGGTTCGGGACGCGAGCGACGAGCCCGGTTCGTTGAACGCGATATGCCCGTCGGTGCCGATCCCAAGAATCTGGAGGTCGACACCGCCGGCGTCCGCTATGGCTCGTTCGTACGCCTCACAAGCGCTCGCCAGGTCCTCGGCCAGCCCATCCGGCCCGAGTACGTGAGCCGGATCGATATCGACCTTGTCGACGAACTCAGCCTGGATCACATTCCGGTACCGCTGCGGGTGGTCTGCTGGCAGCCCGACGTACTCGTCAAGCATGAACGCTCGGGCTTTCGCCAGCGACAAAGCACCTTGCGCCACTCGGCGGCCGAGTTCGTCATAGATGATCAAGGGACTTGAGCCAGTCGCGACGCCCAAGACGGCCTCTGGCCGGCGCCGCATGAGTTCCTCGATGGCGTCGGCAGCCAACTTGCCTGCCTCGTCAGGGGTTGTGCTGATGACCACTTCCATAATGTGCGGATCCTCTCCCTGACTTGAGTGTCAGGCGATCTGACCATGCCGCGGCGGAGACGCGGAAACAGGTGGAATCGCATCCTCCCGCTCCCCGACCGGCCGCCCGTCAATCCACACGCCTCGCACGTGCCAGTTCCTGTCGAAGAGGACGGCGTCGGCGACGCATCCCGGCTCCAGTCGGCCGAACCGGTCTTCCACTCTCAGGATCTGAGCCGGGATGATCGTCGCGGCTTCGATCGCCGCCGGGGGGGTCAGTCCCACATCCTGCACAGCGCGGGCGACCGCGACATCCAAGGTGATCGTTGAGCCGGCGATCGAGTCTCCTCCAGTCACCCTCGCGACGCCCTCGGCGACATCAACGTCCAGGTTGCCGAGGCGGTATCGCCCGTCCGCGGCGCCAGCGGCCGCCATCGCATCGGTGACCAAGGCCACCCGTCCGGGAGCTAGCTGGCTGAGCATCCGAATCACTTCTGATCTCACGTGGACACCGTCATTGATCACCTCGAGCCAACAACCGGGGTTCTCAATGAACGCGAGCACTGGCCCAGGTGCACGATGATGCACGCCAGGCATCGCATTGAAGGTGTGGGTGAGCAGGGTCGCCCCGGCCTTGATCGCCGCCTGAGCCTGTTCAAGCGTCGCCGCTGTGTGACCGACCGCGACGACGACACCCGCCTCCCGCAGGATTCGGGCCGACTCGGCGAAGTGAGCCCGTTCCGGCGCCATCGTGACCTGGCGCAGGGTGCCGTCGGCCGCGTCCAGAAGCCGCTCAACCAGGTCGGGATCGGGGTCGCGAAGAAGGGCCGGATCGTGGGCACCGCGGTACTGGCGGGCCAGGAATGGGCCCTCGAGGTGGATCCCAAGGATCGTCGGGTCTCGCCGGGTCTCGGCCGCCGCGACGCGAATTTGGGAGATCAGAACGTCGGGGGCGGCCGTGACCAAAGAGAGCAGCTGACGAGTAGTGCCGTGCTGGCAATGGAGTCGCCTAGCCGTACGGATGGCGTCGCTCCCCTCGCCGTACGATGCCCCGGCACCACCGTGGTTGTGGATGTCGAGCAGTCCCGGGCTGAGGACATGCCCCGCGCCGTCGACAACATCCGTGTCGTTTTCGACGAGATCGCGCCAGCCGCTGCCCGTGCCCGTTGCGAGGACGCGATCGTCTTCGAAGGCGACGAAGGCATCGGCCTGGTCAACACCAGAGCTGATCAACCGGACGGAGTGGATGACGGCGGAGGCGGCGCTGCTCACGGGCCTCAACTCCGGTGCATTGTGTGGCCCATGGCCCTGGACAATACGCTGATAGTTGTGTCAAGAGCAGAGCTGGGGGCAGAGCCAGCTCGACCCTCCAGGTACGTGTCAACTGAGATCGCTGACCAGCCGTCGGCGTGGGCGCGGGCCGCGGAGCTCGGGCCTACAGAACCTGTCCGTCATGCCCTTCCCGAGCGTGGTCAACGGGTGGCCATCATCGGATGTGGCACCTCGTTGTTCATGGCGCAGAGCTTCGCAGTCCTGCGCGAACGCTCCGGGCATGGCGAGACCGATGCTTTCCCCGCATCAGAATTCCCGGCCGGCCGTTCCTATGACACTCTCGTCGCGCTGACGCGCAGCGGCACGACAACAGAGGTGCTTCGGTTGCTCGGGACGCTTCGGAGCAGCGCAGGACCGCGTACGGTCGCGATCACCGCGGACCCAGACGCGCCGGTCGTCGATCTGGCTGATGATCGAGTGGTCCTGAATTTCGCCGACGAGAAGTCGATTGTTCAGACACGGTTTGCGACCACTTCCCTGGCATTGTGGCGGGCCTGGCTCGGTGACGACCTCACCGCTGTTGTCGAACAGGGACGATCCGCGTTGACCGACCCGTTGCCGCCGCGCACCCTCGACTCTTCCCAGTTCACCTTCCTGGGTAGCGGCATGTCCGTCGGCATCGCGAACGAGGCCGCGTTGAAGCTGCGCGAGGCGTCCCGGTCGTGGACGGAGTCCTACCCGGCCATGGAGTTTCGTCACGGTCCCATCAGCGTGGTCGAGCGAGCCTCGACGGTCTGGGTGTTCGGCTCCCCTCCCTCGGGACTGCTGGAGGATCTCCAGGTGACGGGTGCGCACGTGGAATGCAGCGGTCTTGACCCGATGGCGGATTTGATCAGGGTGCAGCGGCTGGCCGTGGCGCTCGCGGAGGCCAAAGGGCTCAATCCCGACGAGCCCCAGCACCTGGCACGGTCAGTCCTGCTTCCCTGACATGACCGCCATGCGCCGAGGCAACGACCAGGATGTCGTGCAGGGCGATCTTGTCATTGGAGTCGACGTCGGCGGCACCACCATCAAAGCCGCCATCCTCGATTCTGACGGACTGGAATACCGCCGCAGCGAGCAGCCAACACCCAGACACCTCGGCCCGGACGCCGTTATCGCAACAACGATTGAGGCCATCGTCGAACTGCGAGCGGAGCTACCAGAGGGCGCGCGGCTGCGGGCGGTGGGTCTCGTGGTCCCCGGGATCGTGGACGCGGAGCAAGGAATCGCCGTCTACGCCGCGAACATCGGCTGGCAGCAGTTACCCCTACGCCAGATAGTGGCGGAGGCCGTTGGTCTGCCAGTGATCTTGGACCATGACGTACGGGCCGCCGGGCTGGCCGAGCTCGAGTTGGGTGCCGGCCGAGGCTTGCAGGAGGTGCTCTTCGTCGCGCTAGGCACCGGCATAGCGGCGGCGGTGATCACCAGAGGTCAGGTATCAGCCGGCGCCACCGGCAGGGCCGGTGAACTCGGCCATCTCCCGGTATTTCCGGAAGGCGAATGGTGCGCCTGCGGGCAACGCGGATGTACTGAGACCTATGCCAGCGCGGCCGCCCTGTCCCGCCGATACTCCGCCGCCAGCGGCATCAGCGATGTTCCCGCCAAAGACGTCATTAGTCGCGCAGCGGCCGGCGACCGCCTGGCCGATGAAATCTTCCAGGACGCGATCACTGCCCTGGGCCGGGCTCTGGTGAACTACATACTCCTGATGGACCCGGAACTGATCCTCATAGGTGGCGGCATGGCGGCCTCTCGCGCTGCAGTGCTCCGGCCGCTGACCCGGGAGGTACAAGCCGGCCTCGCCTGGCGACGGGCCCCCGCGATCTCGAATGGAAAGTTCGCTGGCGACGCCGGACGCCGAGGAGCTGGGATATTGGCGTGGCGTGCGCTGAAGGAGTCAACGCTGTGATCTGACCCTGAGTCGACCGCTGCCAAGATGAGTGCATGACCACTCTTGTGCTGATTCAAGGTGCCGGGACGGGTGGCTGGTTATGGGACGACGTGGCCAGCAGGTCGGGGAGCGGGGCATCGTGTCTTCACCCCCAGCCTGCAAGCACTCGGAGGTCAGCGGCCCGAGCCTGATTCCGCGGTGGACCTCTAAGCCACATCGACCAGTGGCCGAATAGCGGAACTAAGCCTGTCGCACGCCGTAGCGAGCGTGGTATGTGTGTCCTAGACCTGGTCAGCCTCCTCAGGTCGGCGTCCGGAAGCGCGTTTGCTCTCTGATAGTCAACTCGGGGATCAGCGGGAGGGTCATGCGCAAGACAGTGGTGTTGGCCGGTGGGCCTGTTGTCGCGGCGATGCTGGTGATCTTCATGGGTTGCTCCGGCGACGCGACCAAAGCTGGGCCGGTGGCGTCCCCGAGTGGCACGCCCTCAACCGATCAGCGTGACGTTGTGACAACCTTTCCGACCGAACAGCATCAACCCTTCGAAGCTCCCCCGGAGCTGAAATCCACCAACGGTCTGTTGGAGACGACATTCGATGTTCATCCGACAACTTTCAACGTGGCGGGGGCAGAGGTCCGCGGTTACGCCTACCAGGGCCAGTTCATGGGCCCGACGCTCCGGGTGCTACCAGGCGACGTCGTGCGCGTCCATCTGCGCAACCGGCTCAAGGAACCCACCAACCTTCACAGCCACGGCATGTACGTCTCCCCGATCGGCATCTCTGACAACGTGCTCCGCGTAATGAAGGCCGGCAGCAACAACGAATTCGTGCTGCATCTGCCCCGCGATGTCGAGCCGGGCACGTACTGGTACCACACCCATCTTCACGGCCACGTCGAGGAACAGGTGTTCGCCGGGCTCTCTGGGGTGCTCATCGTCGATGGGCTGCAAGATCGGCTGCCGCCCCAGCTGCAGGACGTCCCTGATCAGGTCATGGCCCTTAAGGACCTTCAGGTCAAGGACGGTGCCATCGTCCGGAGCAACATCGACTCCAACGCGCCGACCACCCGTACGGTGAACGGTCAGGTCGACCCGGTGCTCACCGCACAGACCAATCAGACCCAGCTGCTGCGGCTCGCCAACATTGGTGCCGACATCTGGTATCGGTTGCGCCTGGGCGGTGCGCAATTCCACGTCATTGCCGAGGACGCCAACCCCGTTGCCGAAGTCTGGACCGCCGACGAGCTTGTACTGCCCCCGGGAAAGAGATACGACGTCCTGGTCCGATGGCCGACGCCGGGCAGCTATGCACTCGAGACCCTCACCTATAGCACGGGGCCCGACGGAGACAACTACCCCCAACGGCGCCTCGCCACATTTGAGGTCACCGGCGACACAGTCCCCGACGTGGCCTGGCCTACGTCGCTCGGCCCCGTCTCACCGCTCGGCACCGATCACGTCGACCGCACCCGGAATGTGGTGTTCAGCGAGAATCCGAAGACCAACCGGTTCTACATCAATGGCAAGCAGTTCGACCCGACGCACGTCACCTTTGTCGCGAAGCTAGGTACCACCGAGGAATGGGTGATCAAAAACACGGCTCGCGAGGCCCACCCCTTCCACATTCACGTGAACGACTTCGAGGTCATGGCGGTCAATGGCAAGCCCTACCACGCCCGCAGCGAGCAGGATGTCGTGCCTCTGCCGCCTCGCGGGGAGGTCAGGATCCGCATGCACTTCAAGCACTTCGTCGGAGCCACGGTGTTCCACTGCCACATCCTCGCGCACGAGGACAACGGCATGATGGGGATCATCGACATCACTCGCTCGGGTCGTCTCTCAAAGGCCACGATCAAGTCGCTCAAAGAGATGAACAAGGCGATGCTCGGGCAGCATTCGACGGACATGGGCGATGGCGCCCATACCGGACACACGATGGAAATGCCGTCCCGCTGACAAGGTGCGGCCCATACATCGCCGACGTAAGTGTGCCTGCCTCGGCAAGTCCTCTCGGCCTTCCGCCCTTCTGCCGTCTTCCCGGCAGAGGCCGAGAAGCTTGCCGACATGGCTGAGGAGGCCGCAATCTCCCGGCTGTACAGCGGCATCCACTACCGAAGCGACAACGAGGTGGGTTTCAAGGTCGGCACGCGTGTCGGGCAGGTTGCCGTCGGGGTTTACCAGGTGCCAGCGCCGTAACTCTCACGTGGTCGGCGCCCGGCGTGCGGTGCGGTAAAGCTCGACGAGTTGCTGAGTGGTGGTCGCGTCCTGCGGCTCCTTGTCGTCACGCCAGCGGCCGGTGAACCGGGGAAATCGCATCGACAGGCCGGCGTCATCCTTGAGCTGCCCCCAGCCGGCGGTGTGGTTGGGCGACAGCGTGAGTTCGGCGCTGAGGACCTCCAGAACCAGGCTTGGCTCGAACCACACATCGGCGGGAACGCGGGAGTCGACCCGGGCGGGCCGTTGCGCCCGAGCCAGCGGCGCCAACTTAGCCGGCAGCGCGGCCAGCTCGGCGTCGGAGAATCCCGTGCCGCACCTGCCGACCGTCTGATAGAGCTCCGTATCGGGGTCGTAGGCGGCCAGCAGTACGGCGCCGTAGGTCCCCCGCCGCCGACCTCGGCCCGCGTACGCGCCAACAACGACGAGGTCGATGGTGTCGGCCAGCTCCGTGCGGTAGTCACGCTTCAGCTTGATCCATAGCCAACCGCGAGCGCCCGCCTGATAGACCGCGTCGGGGGCGGTCGACTTACACACCAAACCCTCGGAGCCGTCCGCGACAGCCTGCTCGAATCTGGCATCCAGCGCCGGGCCTGTCGCCACCTCCAGCGCCGTGGTCAGCCGAAGCCGGTCCGACAATGTGACCGCCTCGGCAAGTCGCGCCCGACGGTCCGGGTAGGGCCATTCGGTGAGATCCTGGCCATCGGCGTACAGCAACTCGAAACAAAACAACCCGACCGGCACATCACGCGCGGCTTCAGCAATTCCGTGCTTGCGGCGACGGAACATGACTTCCTGGAAGGGGCGCAGCTCGCCAGCCGCAGCGTCGTACGCCACGATCTCGCCCTCAAGGATGGCCTCGCGCGGACCCAGCCCGACCTGGAGCAGTTCAACGACGTCGGGGAACTGGTTGCTCACGCGCTCTTGCCGCCGCGTGAACAACTCGATGTGGCCATCAGCGGTGCGGTGTGCTTGCACACGCATGCCGTCGTATTTGTACTCCGCCATGCATCGCCCGCCCAGCCTGGCGAGGATCTCGTCAGCGTCGGACAACCGCTGGGCCAGCATCACCCGGACCGGGTTGCCGGGCCGCACCTGCAGCCCCTTCACGGCTGCCAACCCACCGGAGGCCAAGGTGGCCCCGACGAGGCCGAGATCGGAGCAGACGTTGTACGCCCGCTCCAGTACCGGCCGGTCTTTCCGGTTGCCGGTGTACACCTGCGCCAACGCATCCAAAATGGTCGGCGTGCCAATCCCGAGGCGCAGGCTGCCAGTCACTAAACGCAGCAGGTACCGCGCTTCCAGCGGGGTGGCCAGCGCCAGAAGGCCGGCCAGCAGGTTGAGTTTGCGGCCCTGCGAGCCAGAGCCTTCGGCCCTGGCGATCTGATGGAGCGTGCCAACGACGGCGGCTACCTCGAGGCTTGGCTCACGATCCCCAACGGCCGCCGCCAATAACTGTTCGGCGGCCTGGCCGAGGTCGCCGGCCTCCCGCACAGCTGCGACAACATCCGCCGGTTCGACGCCGGTCGCTGTCGCAACCGCGCGCAGTGCAAGCTTCTCCGCCAGCCCTAGGTCCACAGCCGCGAATTCCGGCGCCAAGAGCCCCTGACACAAGTAGCAGACAGTAGGCAGTAACTCCTGTGGGGTTCGAGCTAGCAGGGCCGCGAGCCGGTCAATCAACATCAAACGACCAGAAGCCTGCTCCAAGTCCCGATACGCCTCAGCGACAACCTCATACTTCACCCCGCTATCCTCCTGCCTCGCCCAGTGGATCCTGAGGGGGCGCGCGGAGCAGGGCCTGCTAGGCGTCTCAGGCGTTGATCCAGTGCGCTGAGCCAGTGACTGAATGGAGTCTTGGCTTGCTGCGGTGGTCCAAGGGTTACTGGCTAGCTTCTCGCTTCGTCGAACCGAGAGCGAAAACAAAAGCCTCGGCCACGTCGAGCGCGCGTCCCTGGTCCACAGCGTCGTCGTAGGCATCCGCGCCGATGGCGTTTCTCGCGCTAACCAGAGCACCTGGTCTGAGCCCGCCGTAGCCGTTCGCTGCTTCTTCCGCGAGAGCCAAGAAGACTCTTGTGTGGGCTTGCACGGCCCGCATCGCCCCCTCACCGACGAGCAGGCTCCGTGCGTACTGGGCGACGGGCTCCAGGCAAGCCGCCGACCCACGACCTGCAGAAGGCGTTCTTTCGAGCCGGGCATGCCCATGCCGGCGTGCTTGTGGTGATCAAGATCTTGACTAGCAGCCACGGCTCTCGCATGATCAACTATTTGGACTTCGATGTGCGGCCCACGCTCGCCGATCTCGACCTGCCCGTGGAGCACGCTGCCGGCATCACAGTGGTACTTGAACCCGATCCTGTACACCATCGTGTCAGCCGGGGTCGCGATTGCGGTCTTCATTGTGCTGACTCGCCGGCATCGACGATCCGCCACATTCGACAGAATCGACATGGTGTCGACCGAGTACGCCGAGGCCGTCGTGCGGTTGGCTACCGTACGCGCGTCGATAGAAAGGGTCGAGTAAAGATGACAACCGAACGAGAAGAAACCGTCGACCGGGTCATTGCCTTCAGCGACGGCGTCGTTGCCATCGCCCTTACTCTGCTGATCCTGCCGCTCACCGAAATCGAACCCGGCGAGGGCGCAACTCTTAGGAACGTCGCGGTCGACAATTCGGGCGCACTGTTTGCGTTCGCCTTGTCATTCGCCGTGATCGCCAACTACTGGACCATTCACAAGGACATCTTCCGGCCACTTCGGCGCCACAACCCGCGCCTCGTGCTGCTCAACATGCTGTGGCTTGCCGCCATCGTCTTCCTCCCCTTTCCTACTTCGCTGATCGAGAATGGCCTCGACGGAGGCTTCGGCACCCTGTACATCAGCACGTTGCTCGTCGTCTCGGTACTCAACCTCATCCTGGCCAACTACCTCGCCCGTCACCCCGAACTCACCGACGGCCAGGCAACGGCTGACAGCCGCCAACATCTCGTGGCAAGTCTCTTCACGGTTGGCGCACTCGTGGTCGCGCTGGTGATTTCGCTCTTCTCGCCCTCAGCCGGCGTCTGGGCGCTGCTCTTGCTCTTCCCCGCCCAGATCATCGCTGGACGACTGCCGCGCCGGGCTTCCACCACTACTGACGCGCCAGCTGGATGAAGGGGTCCAGCGAATCCGGATTCGCCAACGCGTCCCGACTCACGACCTGGTCCGGGTCGACCCCAGCGAGGATCCGCTTCACGGGCACCTCGCACTTCTTGCCGTTGAGCGTGTGCGGGATCGCGTCAACGGACACGAACCGGTCTGGCACGTGCCGCGGCGATATATCGGTGCGGAGGGCCTGCCGGAGCCGCGGCTCCACCTCGGCCAGGGTGGCGCCGGGGGCGAGTACGACGAAGCACAACAGCTCGTCCTCGTCGGCCGCACCCAGTTCGGTGGTGTCGACCACCAGGGAGTCGACGATCTCCTCAAACCCCTCGACGACCGCGTAGAAGTCGGCCGTCCCCATCCGCACTCCACCACGGTTGAGGGTCGAGTCGCTGCGTCCGTAGATGACAAACGACCCGCGTGGTGTCTTGCGGATCCAATCGCCGTGCCGCCAGATTCCCGGAAAGTCCGCGAAGTAGGCGGCGCGCAGCCGGGACCCGTCTGGGTCATTCCAGAACGACACCGGCATCGAGGGCAGCGGCTTCGTTAGCACGAGCTCGCCGACCGTGTCGACGACCTCAGTTCCGCAGGCGTCATACGCGGCGACGGACGCACCGAGCGCGGCGCACGACAACTCCCCCAGCCATACGGGCACGGTGGGCGCAGCCTCCAGGAACGCGGTGCAGACGTCCGTTCCACCAGACACCGAGCAGATCTGGACCTGCTTCCCGACTGCGTCGGCGACCCAGCGGAAGCCGTCGACGGACAGCGGCGCTCCGGTGGAGCCCAACGCCCGAATGCCGGACAGGTCGAACTCGCCTGCCGGGCGCAGCCCCGCCTTGAGGCACGCGTGGATGTAGGGCGCCGAGACGCCGAAATAGTTCACGCCATGCTTCTCAGCGAGCTGCCACAGGGCGCGGAGATCCGGGTATCCCGGGCTGCCGTCGTACATCACGACCGTCGATCCCACCAGCAGACCCGAGATCAACAGGTTCCACATCATCCAGCCGGTGGTGGTGAACCAGAAGAATCGCTCACCCGGCCCCAGGTCGTGATGCAGGGCAAGCGTCTTGAGGTGCTCGAGGACAATGCCGCCGTGGCCGTGCACGATGCCCTTCGGCAATCCGGTGGTACCGGAGGAGTACAGCACCCACAGCGGGTGGTCGAACGGAACAGCGTCAAAATCCAGTCGGCCGGGTTCGACGGTCAGCTCGGACCACCGCAGTGTGCCGGCCAACTCCGCACGGTCGTCGAGGTACGGCAGCAGAATGGTCTGGCTAAGCGTGGGCATCAGCTCTCGCAACGCCCGTACGCGGTCCCGGATGTCGAACGCCTTCCCGCCGTAGCGATATCCGTCCACGGCGAGGAAAACTGACGGCTCCAGCTGGGCGAACCGGTCCCGCACTGCACGGGTTCCGAAGTCGGGTGAGCACGACGACCAGATCGCACCGAGGCTCGCGACCGCCAGAAAGGCGGCCAGCGTCTCGACGCAGTTCGGCATGAGCGCCACGACCCGGTCGCCGCGGCCTGCGCCAAGGCGTACCAGGCCGGCGCGCAGCCTGCCGACAAGATCACGCAGCTCGCCATGGCTGACCAGCCGTTCCAGCCCGTCCTCTCGGACGAACACCACAGCGAGGTCGTCGTCGGCCCGCCCGGGACCGTCAGTGAGTGCATGCTCGGCATAGTTGAGCGTCGCCCCGGGGAACCACTCGGTGCCCGGCATGGCCCGCGAACCGAGCGTCGCCCGGGGGGTGGCGTGGAATCGTACGCCGAGGAACTCCGCGGCCGACGCCCAGAACTCGTCGAGATCGTCAAGCGACCAGGCGTGCAACGACGGGTAGTCGAGCTCGTCGATGTCGGCAAGGCGCTGCTCTTGTACCAGGCGCCGCTCCCGCACGAAGCGTGCGAACTGCGCGATCGCGCTGCTCCGTGCGGTCGCCGCGTCCGGCGTCGAGAGCACTTCGGGGACGTCCGTTTCCATCGGGGACCATCCTTACTGATATGCGCAAGCAAGCCGATCGGCAAGGTGCCGGGTTTTGGCTCGCGGGTATACCGGGAATCTAAGAGACGGGTCGAAGGTGGTGAAGCAATGCGAGCGTCGATTTCGCTAGGCCGCATCGCTGGCATCAAGGTTGGGATCAACGCCAGCGTGTTTCTTATTCTTGCGATTCTGGTGGGCGGGCTCGCGACCGGTCAGCTGCCCGCTGCCTTTCCAGGCCACAGTGTCGCCGCCTACGTGATCGCAGCGATCGTTGCAGCGCTGCTGTTCATGGCCTCGCTGTTGGCCCACGAACTGGCGCATTCGCTGGTGGCACGTCGCAATGGCATCGAGGTCGACAGCATCGTGCTGTGGCTCCTTGGCGGCGTGGCGCAGCTCCGGGGCGAGCCGAGGACGCCGGGGGCGGACTTTCGCATCGCCATCGTCGGCCCGCTGACAAGTCTGGGTTTGGCCATTGGCTTTGGTCTCGCCGCTGGAGGGGTCGCGCAGCTGGGCACCGCAGGGCTGCCATTCGGCGTGCTGGCGTATCTGGCCGCAACAAACGCGATGCTCGCGATTTTCAACCTCATCCCAGCCGCGCCGCTAGACGGTGGTCGAGTGCTGCGTGCGGCGTTGTGGCGCTGGCGAGGCAACCGTCAGCGAGCCGCGGTAAACGCTGCCCGTACGGGCCGGTTTTTCGGCTTCGCGTTGATCGCCCTCGGCGTGCTGCAGGTCGTGACCGGTTCTGGACTGAACGGGATCTGGCTGGCGCTGATCGGCTGGTTCGTGGTCAGCGCCGCGACCGCCGAGGAGCAGCAGGCCAAGCTGGGTGGTCTGCTAGCGGGTATCACAGTCGGTCAGGTCATGACACCAGGGCCTATCGTTCTCGATGGCAATCTCACCGTGGCCGACTTTGTGGCCCAAGTCGCGCTGACCCAACCGTTCTCCACGTATCCGATCGTTGACCCCGATGGGCGGCTTACTGGATTGGTCACCCTCAACCGCGTACGAGCCGTGCCGCCGGAGCTTCGTGCGACCACCCGGCTGCGGGAGATCGCCTGCGCGCCGGCCGAGGTTCCGGTCGCGCGACCGGAGGATCGTCTCGGCGACCTTTTGGAGCGGATGCAGGGTTGCAGCGACGGCCGCGCAGTTGTCGTCGACAACGCCGGGCGAGTGGTCGGTGTGGTGTCCCCGAGCGACGTCGCCCGCGCACTGGAGCTGGCTGACCTCCGCGCGCTGGATCCCTACACCCCACCGTCCGGAGCCGATCTGACCTCTTTGTCATCACATTGGGGCCCACCCCGTCGCTGATCGCGCATGCGTCCGATGCCCCTACCTGGACTTGCTCTCCGAGCGTGGGCACAATTTCATCCGGCTCTGGCGCTGGGAGCAGTTTCGGGGCTACCTGGGGCCGGCTGATGTGCACTTCTGCATGACACCGCAACCGTGGCCCCGGACCGACCTGGATCAGCCAAGGACGGCAAACTCACGTTCGATCTGTCGGTCTTCGATCAGACCTACTTCGATCGACTTCGCGAACGGATCATCGCAGCCGGACGTGACGGCATCTATGCATCTGTCATGCTCTTCGAAGGTTTCAGCCTGCACTTGACTGACACCCCCGACAACATTGAGGGTCACCCGTTCTACGCGGCCAACAACGTCAATGACATCGGAATCACCTCGATCCTCGACTACCAGGTTCTTCCGCTCGATGCCAGGGTCGAGGCTCTTGAGCAGGCCTACATCCGCAAGGTGATCGACACTGTTCATGATCTTCCGAATGTCTTGTACGAGGTAGCGAACGAGTCGTCGGGGCAGACGGCGGATTCGGTTGGGTTGCCCGATGGATCAGCGGTGGAAACGCCGATCGGCGATTCCACACAGTGGCAGTACTGGGTGATCAACAGCGTCAAGAACTATGAACAGCAGATGGGATATGAACCGCATCCCATTGGCATGACCAACGCTGACAGCTGCGGACGGGAACCCGGATCAGCGTCAGCGCACCGTTCGACGCCGCGGGGCCCGCTGTCGTGCATCTCCGTCGCATTGCTTACTGATTAGCGCATTCTCCCTACGCTGGCGGCCGTCTGCCCGGATAATCGCCGTCGTGCCCAAATGAGGTACGAGCCCATTCACGAAATAGGAGTTCGGTATGCAACGTCGCCTCGCCGTGGTCGCTTCCGCCGCCTTGTTGGTGGCCGGCGCCGGATCAGCTGTCCTGCTCGCCCAAGCAGCCGAGGCATCCGGTCCGCACAAGGCCCGCGATGTGTCGAGTACCCGGCAGTTCGTGGGCTTTTGGATGGGGGTCGATCCGCTCGACGGGGGTGACTCCCGGCGAGGCATCACCGTCAATGACAATCGGACGTTCTCAGTGATCGGGCGCGACACCGTATTTACGCTCTGCGACGGCACCGACCGAGCAATCATTACGGCCAATGACGCCAAAATCACCGGCTCGGCGTTGCTGAGCGACAACCTGGTGATCAACTGCACCAACAACAACTCGACAGTGAAGCTCAAGGTCCGCTACGACGTCATCGACACCAACATTGTTCGCGAAACGGTGACGACCCAAAGTGGCGAGCCGGTCGACAAGATCATTTTCCATCGAGTGAGCGAACCATGATCTCCAGAATCGGCCGCGCGCTTCAAGCCTGAGGGGAAATTCGATCATCGTAGATCTGCCCTAGGCTGTGTCGTATGGATGACTCCGACATCCTCGCCCGCATTCGCGAGATGGTCGATGCTGAGCATGAGCTGCGCCGCCAAATGCAGGACAGCCCGGGCGAGATCGACGACGCCGCCCAAAGGCTCCGTGACCTCGAACAATCCCTTGATCAATGCTGGGATCTGCTTCGTCAGCGCCGCGCTCATCGAGAGTTCGCACAAAACCCAGATGAGTCACAAACGAGGCCTCGGCAGCAGGTCGAGGGATACCTGCAGTGAGGCTTGAGCGACGTAGCCGGTAAGGGGCCAGCTAATCCCTGAACGGCCGATACGCCGCTACCGTCCAGGCCAGATGGCCTGATCTGATCAGGTGGGATTCCAGTAACTCGAGCCGTGCTGCGAGCGCGCCCAGCAGCCGTCGGGAGGACCACGTCCGGGCGTAGATCGAGACGATCACGACGCCACCAGGTGCCAGTTGGCGCGCGTGATGCTCTACCGCGGCGATGGGATCCGGCAGGTAGTAAATGACCTCGTTCATCACCACAGCGTTCGGTGGCTGGTCGGCAACGAAGTGCGACCCGTCGGCGCACAGGAACTGCGTCCGTCGGTCGCACTTGGGCCGGGCAAGCAGGATGGACTGCTCGCAATTGTCGATGCCGAGATACCGGCCGTAGCTCAGCCCCTCTTGAAGGATTCCCTGCGAGCAGCCGATGTCAAGGACAAATCCATCTCGGGCATAGCGCTCCGTCACCCTCCGGACTGCGCTGTAGCGTGCCGCCTCACTGCGTCCACGCAGTCGCTGCCAGCTGTCCTTGCGGTTCTCCCGTGCGTTGTCACGCGCCAGGATCGAGCGCACGAAGAAGAATGGGATCGGCACCGCGGATAGCAGTCCAACGGCCATCCTGCTCCGCATCAGCTGCGCTACAAAAGTGTCCGCAGCGAGCTGCGCCGTCCCTGAAATGTCCTCGCCCATCGGCCTCCTCGGCGCCATCATTGCAGCGGGTCGAGCCCGGCGTGGCACCCCGCTCGATCACCATACTCGGGGGGCTCGCGTGCAGCCGGTGTCATGGCCAAGCGAGGACTCACTCGAAACGCGAGGGATCTCCTGCTCCGCGTCGTACGATCACTGCTTGGCCATTGGAGAGATCCACCACTGTGGTCGGGACCTCGCCGCATTCACCGGAATCCACCACCGCGTCCAGGCGATGATCCAGCCGCTCCATGATCTCCCAACCTTGCGTCAGCGGCCGATCCTCCCCGGGCATGATCAAGGTGCTCGACACTAGAGGTTCACCGAGGCCGGCCACGATCGCCTGAGCGACGACGTGATCAGGTATCCGAACCCCGACCGTACGTCTCCGGGGCTGCAGCATTCGCCGGGGAACCTCCCGGGTTGCCGGCACGATGAAGGTGTACTGCCCGGGCGTCGACGCCTTGACGGCGCGAAAGATCACGTTGTCGAGGTGTACGAAGCGGCCAAGTTGAGTGAAATCTGCGCAGACGAGCGTGAAGTGATGTCGGTTGTCCAGCTGACGGATTTCTCGAATCCGTTCCAGGCCCGACCGGTTATCAAGCTGGCAGCCGAGCGCGAAGCAGGAGTCCGTTGGGTACGCGACCAGGCCGTCAGCTCGCAGCAGGTCGACCACACTGCCTATCGTCCGCGGCTGCGGGTTGTCCGGATGGACGTCGAAGTATCGGGCCACGAAGCGAGCGTAGTGGGAGCCAGCTCAATCTGTTGCCAGGAGTTCATCGTGCCGTCATGGAGACCCGCGCGGATGGCTCAACTCCGTGAGCTCTCTCCCCTCCTGCATTTGGAGTTAACGTGAAGTTTAGGTATCGCTAGACTGAATGACATGTTGCACCGTACGGATCTGCTGACGATCGGTGAGCTGTCGGCGCGTTCTGGATTCGCGCCCTCTGCCCTGCGGTACTACGAGAGCCTCGGTTTGATTACCTCAACTCGAACCTCCGGGAACCAGCGCCGCTACGAGCGGGCCATGCTGCGCCGCTTGGCGTTCATTCGCTCGGCGCAACGCGTCGGGCTGTCGCTGGAGGAGATCACGCAGGCACTGCGGACCCTGCCCGGAAGCCGTACGCCAACCAAGGCCGACTGGACGCGCCTCTCCCACCAGTGGCGGGGTCGGCTCAATGAGCAGATCGAAAGGCTGGAGCGTCTTCGGGACCGGCTCGACAGCTGCATCGGCTGCGGCTGCCTCAGCCTGCAGAAGTGCACGCTTCAGAATCCGGACGACTACGTGAGCTCTCGTGGACCTGGGGCGGTCTATCTGGATCCATCCAAGGACTGACCGGCTGGCAGACGCCTAGCCAGCCAGCTGATCGTGTCGGATACGTTTACGCGCATGGTCAACAAGGTGGCAATGCTTACCGCCGGCGGTTTCGCACCGTGCCTCTCCTCAGCCATCGGAGGGCTCATCGAGCGCTATACCGAGGTCGCTCCCGACGTTGAGATCATCGCCTACCGATACGGCTATGAGGGCCTGTTGCGGGGCGACTCGATCCCGGTGACGCCCGCTGTTCGGGAGCACGCGTCACGCCTTCACGCTTTCGGCGGATCCCCCATCGGAAGCTCTCGGGTGAAGCTGACCAATGCCGCCGACCTCGTGAAGCGCGGCTTGGTTGGCGAGGGTGTCGACCCATTGCAGGCCGCGGCTGACCGGCTGACGGCCGACGGCGTCGACATCCTGCACACCATCGGCGGCGACGACACCAACACCACTGCTGCTGATCTTGCAGCGTTCCTGGGTAGCGCGGGCCACCCCCTGACCGTGGTGGGATTGCCCAAGACCGTCGACAACGACATCATCCCGGTGCGCCAGTCGCTGGGCGCGTGGACGGCGGCCGAGCAGGCTGCCGGTTTCGCACAGAATGTCATTGGCGAGCACAACTCGGGATCGCGGATGTTGCTCGTGCACGAGGTCATGGGACGAAACTGCGGCTGGCTGACTGCCTCGGCGGCACAGGCGTACCGGGAGTGGCTGGACACTCGAGCCTGGCTGCCCGAGATCGGCCTCAGCCGGGAGGCCTGGGAGGTCCATGGCGTCTATGTCCCCGAGGCGGTTTTCGATCTTGAGACGGAGGCCAAACGTCTCAACGAGACGATGGACCGAATTGGCTCGGTCAACCTCTTCGTCTCCGAGGGCGCGGGTCTCGACACGATCGTGGCCGAGACGGAGCGGTCCGGCGAGGACATTCCGAGAGACCCATTCGGCCACATCAAGATTGACAAGATCAATCCGGGTGCCTGGTTTGGCAGCAAGTTCGCCGAGCGGCTGGATGCCCACAAGGTGTTGGTACAGAAGTCTGGATACTTCTCACGATCCGCGGCAGCTAATCAGCGTGACCTTGCGTTGATCAAGTCCATGACCGATTTGGCCGTCGAATCAGCGCTGCGTGGTGAGCCCGGCCTGATCGGGCACGACGAGGAGCGCGGCGACGAACTCCGGGCCATTGAGTTCGAGCGGATCCGAGGCGGCAAGCCGTTCGACGTCGGCGCGCCTTGGTTCTCCGCACTGCTGGACAGCATCGGCCAGCCGAGCGCGCAGCTCGCCACTGCGCACTGACTCGGCCCGGGCAACCTGCTCAGGTTTTCTTGCGACCGCGTACGGCAGCTGAGAGCAGGTACGCGAGTGTCGCGCCTAATCCGACTCCGGTCGCGGCTCCGGTGACGTAACCGGCGCCCATCCCAACGCGGACCGAACGCACAGCCACAGCCTCAGGTACGACGCTCGGTTCCTCATGCTCGGTTTCCTGAGGTTCGGGCGGCGGTGCGGTGTGCGCCTCTTCGTCAGGAGGGACCGGGACGGCCTCATGCTGCGCCGTGGCAATCCAAGCCGCGACGAACAAGGTGAGCTGGGCAAAGATGTTGAAGAACAGCATGAGCACGATCACGGGCCCGAAGATCGCCGCGGCCGCGTTGCCGCGAAAAGCGCTGATCAGGAAACCCGCCACAAATTGCAAGGCCACGAGTGCAATCGAACCTAACAGTGCCCCCCGGCGTACGACAGACCAAGGCTCGCGGGTCTCCGGCAGCACCGTGTAGAGATACATGAAGATCAGCCAGCCGGCGCCGATCGAGAATGCGATCGAGCTGATCCGAAGCAGCGGCGCAATCCAGGGCTGGTCACTGAGTCCGAGCCACCCGACCACCGTGTCGGCGAACGAGGTGGACAGCGACGCCAGACCAAAGCTCACAGCCATACCAACCATGAAGCCAGCCAAGATCAGCAGATTGCCCAGCGTCTTGAGCACAATGTTGATCTTCTGTGGTCGAAGGTCGAACCCCGGTCGCCACTGGGTCCGCACTGCATTCTTCAGGTGGCCCATCCACTTGACACCGGTGTAGAGAGCGACCACGAGGCCGACGATGCCGATGGTCCAAAACGAACTGAGGGCATTGTTCACAAGGTTCAAGATCTTGTCGCGGGTAGCGGCGTCAGTACCGCCGAGGGCCTCCGCGACAGCGTCGGCAACGTCGTCGACAAGCCCGGGTTGCACGACGGTGAGCACGAAGCCAGTGATCGAAAAAGCCACCATCATGATCGGGACGATCGCTAGCACCGAGAAGTACGTGGTCGCTGCGGCGAACTGTGACCCGAGGCGGCTGACGTACCGCTCGGCGGCACGCACCATGTGCGCGATCCACGGCTGCTGCTCGAGGCGCTTGATGCTCGCCGGCAACGCAACCATCTCTTTCCCTTCTCTGCTGAAGCCCGCCGTTCGGCCTTGACGCTATCGGATGGGCCAAGCAATCGGGCGAGCTCTTGACACCCACGGCAGCCGCGCCTTGGCTGAGGTCATGAGCCCACTCTTGACTGATTCCGAAGTGTCCCGAGAGCTGGCGGGACTACCGAACTGGCGCCGTGCGGATGGCGATGAGCCGGCGATCGCCACGACGTATGAGCTAACTGACTTTGTCGCAGCCCTGGACTTCGTGAATCGGGTTGGGCACGAGGCGGAGCTCATGAACCATCACCCCGACATCGACATCCGCTGGAACAAGGTGACGCTTGTTCTCTCCACCCATTCCGAGGGCGGCCTTACCAAGAACGACATCGAGCTGGCACATCGGATCAACGACGTGGCCGGTCAGGAGACCTGAGAAGAGCGCTACTCGAAGGCCTCCGGCGGAGGGCAGATGCAGACAAGATTGCGATCGCCGAAGCCGCCGTCAATGCGGCCGACAGGCGGCCAGTACTTGTCGAAGCCCGCTGCGTAGAGCGGACCTGTGTGCAGCCCGGCTGGAAAGGCAGCGACCCGCCTCAGGTAGGGGTGGTCCCAGTCCTCGGCGGTTAGCTGCGCCTGGGTGTGCGGGGCATTGACCAGCGGATTGTCCCCACGCGGCCACTCCCCTGCTTCGATCTTGGCGATCTCCGCGCGGATGCTGATCATCGCGTCACAGAAGCGGTCGATCTCCTCCAGCGTTTCCGACTCGGTGGGCTCGACCATCAGCGTGCCCGCCACGGGGAAGCTCATGGTCGGTGCGTGGAAGCCGTAGTCGATCAGCCGTTTCGCCACATCCTCCACGCTGATGCCGCTGGCCTTGGTCAGTGGACGCAGATCGAGGATGCATTCGTGGGCGACCCTGCCGTTGCGCCCCGCGTACAGTACCGGATAGTGATCATGGAGCCGCTCGGCAACATAGTTCGCCGCAAGCAGGGCATGCTCGGTGGCCGAGGTCAATCCGTCGGCACCCATCATCGCGATGTAGGCGTAGCTGATCGGCAAGATGCCGGCCGACCCGTACGGCGCCGCCGAGATCGGCCCGATACCAGTCACCGGACCCGCGCTGGCGAGCAATGGGTGGTTGGGCAGGAACGGCGCAAGATGCGCGGCGACGCCAACCGGTCCGACGCCAGGGCCACCGCCGCCGTGCGGAATGCAGAAGGTCTTGTGGAGATTCAGATGGCTCACATCCGCGCCGAAGCTGCCCGGTCGCGCCAGCCCCAGCAGCGCATTCAGGTTGGCTCCGTCCACATAAACCTGACCTCCGGCGTCATGAACCATGTCGCACAGCTCGACGATGCCTTCTTCAAAAACCCCGTGCGTGGAGGGATAGGTCACCATGATCGCCGCAAGTTGATCATGGTACTCCGCGATCTTGGCCCGCAGGTCTTCCAGGTCGATTGAGCCATCGGGAGCAGCCTTAACGACAATAACCTTGAGGCCCGCCATAGTGGCTGAGGCAGCGTTCGTCCCATGCGCCGAAGAGGGGATCAGGCAAATGCCACGCTGATGATCACCACGCGACTCGTGGTAGGCGCGGATGGTCAGCAACCCGGCGAGTTCGCCCTGGCTGCCGGCATTCGGCTGAATCGATACCTTGGCGTACCCGGTGAGCTCGGCCAGCCAGGACTCGAGCACCTCGATCAACGCCAGATAGCCGTGTGCATCCTCAACGGGAGCAAACGGATGCAGGTTGGCAAAGCCTGGATAAGAGATGGGCTCCATCTCGGTGGTCGCGTTCAGCTTCATCGTGCACGAACCGAGCGGGATCATCCCCCGATCCAGCGCCAGATCCCGGTCCGACAACGCCCGCAGATAACGGAGAATCGCGGTCTCGCTGTGATGCGTGTTGAACACAGGGTGGGTCAGGTAGGGCGTCGTACGCTCGCGCCCCGCCAAGTTGTTGGCGAACGGCCGCGCTTGGCTCACAGTGACCCCGAACGCTGCGCGTACCGCGCTGTGCTGGACCGCAGTGGCGTCCTCGCCCACTGACACGCCGACATGATCATCGTCGACAAGCCGAAGGTGGACTCCGGCGGTACGCGCATTTTCCACAACCTGCGCGGCTCGGCCCGGCACCTCGGCGAGCACGGTGTCGAAGAAGGAGTCGTGCACGACACGGATTCCTCCCCCGACAAGATCACCGGCCAGCTCAACAGCGCCGTCGTGGATGGACGTCGCGATCTCGCGCAGGCCGTTCGGTCCGTGATAGACGGCGTACATGCTGGCTGTGACGGCAAGGAGCACCTGCGCGGTGCAGATGTTCGAGGTCGCCTTCTCCCGGCGGATGTGCTGCTCTCGGGTTTGCAGTGCCAACCGGAAACCGGGCGTCCCATCGCGATCCTTGGAGACGCCGACCAGCCGCCCGGGCAGCGTGCGTTCCAGTCCAGCGCGTACCGAGATGAAGCCGGCGTGCGGTCCGCCATAGAAAAGCGGGACGCCGAACCGCTGGCTGGACCCGACAGCTACGTCCGCACCCCACACCCCTGGCGGCGTCGTCAACGTCAAGGCCATCAGGTCGCAGGCCGCGATCACCATCGCGCCCCGCGCGTGCGCGCTCTCCGCGATGGCCCGCAACTCATCTGTACTGGCGAGCCGTCCGCTGGCGCCGGGGGTTTGCACCATTACTGCGAACAGGTCGATCTCCTCGATCGCCTCTGTCAGCGGCATGCTGGCCACGACGACGTCAATTCCGAGCGCAGCGGCCCTAGTGGTCACGACCCCGATGGTCTGTGGCAAGGTGTCGCGGTCGAGCAGGATCGTCTGACCTGTTTTGACGCTCCGACGAGCCAGCGTCATGGCCTCGGCGGCAGCTGTCGCCTCGTCGAGCAGGCTGGCTCCTGCCGTCGGCAACGCCGTGAGATCTGAGATCACGGTCTGAAAGTTCAGCAGGGCCTCGAGTCGGCCTTGGCTGATTTCCGGCTGGTACGGCGTATAGGCGGTATACCAGGCGGGCGACTCGAGCACATTTCGGCGAATCACCGATGGTGTCACGGTGCCGTGGTAGCCGAGGCCGATCATCGATGTCAGTGGCCGATTGCGACTGGCGAGCTCTCGTAGCACTTCCAACGTCTCGGGCTCTGACAGCGCGGGCGGTAGGGCGAGTGGCTCGGTGCTGCGGATCGATCGTGGCAGTGACTCATCGACGAGCTGCTCCAGGTCGGTGAGCCCCAGGACAGCCAGCATCTTTTCGCGATCATCGGCCTGAGGCCCGATGTGACGAGTGCTGAACTGCTGCGATGGGAGTGAGCTGATTGCGGTGTCTGGAAGGGTGGCGGTCATCGGGACTTCTTTCGCGCGTACACAGGTCGGTGCTCTCGCTTCCGCGAGCAGCACTCCCCCTCTGTTACCAGCGGCTCCAGAGTTGCCATGGCGAGCGCAGTCTTGATTGCCTGAGAGGTTCCGGGGATGTTGCCCCTTCGGCGCCAGCACCTCGCTTTGAGGTGCTGAACTCTCCCACGCTGCCGTTCCAGCAGCGACCAGATTACCCCGAGTGAGCCGGCGATCCATGTCTTCGCCCCCATTCGGGGCGCCGTCTAAGGGATGATGCGATGACTCAGATTTCGACGATGGTCATTAGGCCTTCAAGACCCTCGAAGTCCTTACTGTTGCGCGTTACTACCGGCAGCTCCTCAGCAAGAGCGGTTGCGGCGATCAGCAGATCAGCGAACCGCCGCCGAGGCCGCCCGCCCTGTTCTACGACCGCGGCATACACGCGACCGTAGGCACGAGCGGCTTCGATGTCGAAGGGCAGTGGGTCGAAGGTTGCTTCGGTTCGCTGCAGACGATCTTGACGGCGAGCACGCTCGGACACATCGGTCGTCGCCGATGGGCCGGCGGACAGGTCAGCCAGGGTGATCGCTGATATCGCAACTTCCTCCGGAAGCTGAGTGGCGTTCAGTCGATCCAGATCCACGATCACCGAAGTGTCAAGAAGTGCGCGAGTAATGGGGTCAGGCACGATCGGGAATCTCCTGGTCCGCGATCTCATCCAGATCTCGGCGGAATGCCTCGGAATCGATACGAGGTGCACCTCGGAACATGGCAACAGCTGCGCTCGCGGAGACGAAGCGATGACGTCGAAGAGGTCGCAGCTCTCCGACGGGGGTCCCGTTGCGGGTGACTATGAAGGACCCTCCCTCATCTAGCGCGCGCATGATTCGGCCGCTGTCATTGCGGAGTTCGCGTTGAGAAATCTGCTCACTCATATCAAAGACCGTAGCACAGTGTGCTACAGCTTGCCGTGTGACAGCCGTCAACCGGTGGTTCGTGCCTGCCGACGCTCAGAGAGCTCATCGTGGGACTGACGCGGTTCGTCAGCTTCAGCTCGCTCAGCTGGCAACTCCGAAAGCGTTCCTTCTATGTCACGCCAGACGCCGCCCAGAGCGATACCAAAGACTCCCTGGCCGCCACGGAGCAGGTCGATCACTTCGTCGTCGGAGGTGCACTCGAAGACCGACACGCCGTCGCTCATCAACGTGACCTGTGTGAGGTCCTGGACGCCGCGCACCCGCAGATGCTCGATCGCGGTACGGATCTGTTGCAGTGAAATACCGGCATCGATCAGCCGCTTGATTACCTTCAAGATCAAGATGTCGCGGAAGCTGTAGAGACGCTGCGAGCCAGACCCTGATGCGCTCCGTACTTCGGGTACCACCAGGCCCGTACGCGCCCAGTAGTCGAGCTGCCGATAGGTGATCCCAGCCGCGCTGCAGGCAACCGGTCCACGGAAGCCCAGGTCAATCGGCAACGGCGAAAAGTCGCCGTCGAACAGCAGCCCCTGCGCTTCAGCCGGCTCCATGCCGGGCGTGTCGGCCGGCTTTGCTGATGCGTCGGTGCTGCTCACGTGGTGCCTCCGGATTCTCAGAATCAGTTGCGTGCGATGGGAAGAGAGAACTCAGTGCGAGTTCTCTGCGCGTAATTCCACGGTCGACATTACTCTCTGAACGCTACGACGAGCGCACCAAACGGGTCAACGACCACGCCGTTGAGCATGTCCGGCTTTAGACAACTCTCAATTAATACTTGAGGGTGTGCTCACGTACGAGGCGCTGCCTGCAGTCTCATGTTGAACGTGAGTGTTGCTTCTGACTAGGACTTTGGCTCTTCACCAGTCACAAAGTCATCGGGATTGACCTGGTCGAGAAACTCCCGGAACTTCTCCACCTCGTCATCCTCAGCTTCTGGAATCTCGATGCCGGCCTCATCGAGGACGTCCTCGGCGCAGTAGATCTCAGAGCCCACCCGCAGTGCGAGGGCGATGGCGTCCGATGGGCGCGCACTGACCTCGATGCCATCAACCAGCAGTACGGCGTAAAAAGTGCCACCTTCGAGTTCGGTGATGTGCACCTCCGTCAGCCGGTGGCCCAAAGTCGTGAGTGTGTCGACCATGAGGTCATGGGTGAGTGGCCTCGGCGGGACGATGCCCTCCTGAGCATTGGCGATCGCGGCGGCCTCCGCTGCTCCGATCCAGATGGGCAAGTATCGAGTCCCGCCCACCTCGCGCAACAACACCATCGGAGCATTCGACGGCATCTCGACCCGGACACCCACCACATCGAGCTCGCGCATGCGACAACACTACTTCGCGAGCGGCCAGCTACAAGATCAACCCCTCATCGGCGAATCGCGCGTCGCCAGGTCGAGCGCTAGAGACGCTCCATGGCAGTACGCACCAGAGCCGCATGGAAGCTGATCACGAGTTGAGTGACATCGCTTGGCACATCGCGGTTGCTTCCGGCGCGTCGAACGTACGGCGCGATCGCCTGCTCCACCAGCCCGACCTCACGGTCGGCTGACAGCTTGAAGGCTCGCAGATGTCGCCCGTCAATGCCGTATTCGGCCAGTCGCCGTGCGGCGATCGCCAGCGTGAGCGCGTCCCTGCCGTAGTGCGCGGTTCCACGTCGGGTGGCCACGATCTGCGTTCGCTCCAGCTCACTGAGAGCGCTCTCGGTCAGGCCGCTCGCGTCCAGTAACTCCTGGCGGCTCAGCCTGACCGGCTGTTTCGCCGTTGCAGCCGACGGGTTGGGCATCCGCCCCGCGCCCGCTGTGCCCCCGCCAGCTAGCGCGCTTTGGCCGCCCGTACTGAGCGGAGTCTGTCCACGATCGAGCTGTTCCAAATGCTCCCGGATCACCTTCAAAGGCAAGTAGTGCTCCCGCTGCACAGACAGCACATAACGCAGCCGCTCGACATCACTTTCGGTATAACGGCGATAACCCGATGGCGCCCGCTGCGGAGTGATCAGCCCTTCGGCCTCCAGGAATCTGATCTTGGAAATCGAGATCTCCGGGAATTCGGTCCGCAGCATTGCCATGACCTGGCCAATGCTGCGGGTCCCGTGCCGCAGCCGGCTCTCGGTCACCAGGGCGCCCGGATCCTCCGCGCCTCGGGTGCGAGCTTCGCCGGCCGCGCTGGCCGGAAACTCGGCAGAGTTCGGCATGATGCGAGGGGCTATTCCGTGCCCCGGGTACTCCCGAAGTAGACCAGGCGGAACTTACCGATTTGCACCTCGTCACCGTTCCGCAGCAGGCATTCGTCGACCAGGTCCCGGTTCACGTACGTGCCGTTGAGACTGCCCACATCCTTGACCTGGGTTCCCTCCGGAGTACGGGTGAACGTGGCGTGGCGGCGGGACACCGAGATGTCGTCGAGAAAGATGTCGGAATCCTGATGCCGTCCAACGCTGACGAGATCGGTGTCCAACAAAAACCGGCTGCCAGCGTTCGCGCCTCGTTGGACGATCAGCAGTGCTGAGCCGTACGGCAACGCATTGACGGCAGCCTCATCCTCGGCCGTCAGCGAGTCAGTGTCACGCTCCTCAACCATCGCGGGCATCGCCTTGGTCGTGTCGCCGGTCGGCACCTTCTCCGGGGTTGCGGCTCGGGCACCAGGGATCAGCGCCGAGCCACATTGGCCGCAGAAGTTACTCCCCTCTGGGTTCTCATGTCCACAGTTGGTACAGAACGGCATTGCTTCGACTTTCCTTTACAGCCTCGAAGGCTCGAGGCGTGCTGCAGAGTTTAGGACCAAACGCAAACCGGGACCTAGCTGGCCGTGGACTTAGCTTCCCACCTGTTCGGCGTAGGAATCAGCATCCAGTAGGTCGTCCAAATCCGCACCCTCGTCCAGCTCCAGCTCGAAGAGCCAGCCGTCCCCGTACGGATCGGCATTAATGGTCTCTGGATTGGCCTCGAGCAACGGGTTGACAGCGGTGATCACGCCGGGCACCGGACAGAAAATGTCCGACACACTCTTGGTCGACTCCAGCTCACCGCATGCGTCACCGGCCGAAACCGTGTCGCCCACCGCTGGCAACGAGACGAAGACGATGTCGCCCAGCTGGTCTGCCGCGTACTCGGTGATTCCAACGCGGACGCTGCTGCCGTTCCCACTGCGAACCCATTCGTGCTCAGTCGAGTACTTCAGATCTTCGGGATAGTCCGACATCAGGCTCCTCACGTTGACACGGTCATCGAGGGGTGGACGGCGAGGGTGCAGGACGAGCGTACTGATTCTCTCTCGACGTGTGTAACGATTCGATCACCACCCGGTCCTCTTGCTCGATCTGCACTTGTCCACCGATTCTTGGTCCAGTGATCTCGGAGACGATTCCACCCCGAAACCGCGCAGCTTCCTCCAAACTGTGCGGCTCCCCGATGACCTCGAGGGTGATCGGCCGACTGACCAGCTTGCCGTCGATGAGGAGTCCACGTGCATCCGAACCAAACCACGTTGATCCGACAACACGGATCGTGTTGTTCACCTCGATCACCTCAGCACCAGCGTCACGCATCTCCTCAACCGCGTCGAGAAGCACCCGGGCGTCCACCGCTGCCTTCGGATCGGCGATCCGCATTCGGATACCCTGGCCCGCGGCGGGAGAGGTGCCGGCCAGGATCGACAACTCGGTGAGATGCCGCTCTGCTTCCGACCGCGCCACTCGTTGGGTGTCGGCACCCGACTGCAGATTGCTCCTGGTCTGCTCCAGCTGCGCAATCTCTCCTTCCAGCCGTCGTGACTCCGCGCTGAGCCCATCGAGCAGCTGAATCAGATCCTCACGTCGCGCCGACGCATAGGCGTCATCGGCTGTGTTGACGTGGATCTGCATGGCACCGGCGACGCCCACAATGAACAAGATGATCGCCGCCAGGATCTGTCCGCGACCGGGATGCAACAGTGATGCTCGCAGTCGGGCGCGGGTGCTCCGTGCTGCGTCGGCCGCCTCTGAGGTTCGGCCCGCAGGCTGCGCAGCGGGCCGTGCTTCATCCACAGTTACAGCTCTCGGATGCTCCTCGCCAGCCAGCCGTCGTTGGCTGCGCCGCAGCGAGCTCACACGGCGGGACGCTGCGTTGTGTGACCGGCTGCGAGGGCGCTGTCGCCGTGGAGAGGGCTCCGCCGCCCGTACGTCCGGGCGGACCTCGTCAGGCATGGAACAGGGCCCGCCTGATGGCAGCAGCATTAGTGAAGATGCGAATTCCCAGAACCACGACGACCCCGGTCGCTAGTTGTGAGCCCACGCCAATCTGATCACCCACGTAGACAATTGCGGAGGCGATCAAGACATTGGAGATGAACGACACAACGAAAACCCGATCAGTGAACGTGCCCTCCAGGTACGCCCGGAATGCCCCGAACAGGGCGTCCATGGCGGCGACAATGGCGATCGGAAGGTACGGCTGGAGCACCTGGGGAATCGATGGCTCCAGCACGATGCCGAGCACGATCCCCGCAAGCAAGCCCACCAGCGGGATCATGAGGTCGCCCTCCCCGCGTGACGGAGCACCATGCCAGGATCGGCTGCCAGATCGAGCTGCTTCACGTCACTGATCTCGTATCTCATTTGCCGGTTCTGGGCCAGGTCATTCCACCACGCCCCAGCCGAAGACTCAACAAAGCCAGCCTGCAGCGTACGCAGATCGCCGATCGCTTCAACGCGATATGGGCGAGTGAGTGAGCGATAGTCGACCGTGATGGCGTCACCCGCACTCCGGATTGGCGTCAGATTTGACAGGCGGTGCCCGTTGATCGAAACGGCCTCTGCGCCCGCCTCCCAGAGCCCGTTGGCCAAGATCTGGAGATCGATGTCGAGAACCCTGTCTCGAGCGTCGGCCGCGGCCGACGGTGAATCGTCCACGACGATCAGTACTCCAGGGCCGCTGACGGGGACAGTGCCGACAACTGGGTCGAGTGCATTGATGCGAGTCTCCAGGGTATGGGCCGCGTGATCATCACCTAGGGCCGCGGCCCTCAGCGTTGCGATTTCCTCGGTCAAGGCGGTGACTCTCCCCCGCAGCTGGTCCTGCTCGCGTTCCGCGCTGTGTACCCGATTGATCAACTCGGTTCGCTCCAACTGAAGTGCAGGTGCTGTCCGGGTGGTTTGCAATGCCGCGACTGCGAACAGCGCGCCGATGATCATCGCTAACACCCCGAGTGTCCATCGTCCCTGGGCCGGTTGGTGTTCTCGGGCGGCCGCGATGGCATAGTCCGGATCGACGGGCTGACGGATGATCTGATTCAGCAGGTCCATGCTGGCATCCGGTGCCTGACCCGTCGATTGCCTCGGCGGTTGGGTCGCTGAGTTTGCGGCGTGGCTGCGACGGACACGGCGTCGTGCGGAGCTGGGTGTCATCCGGCTGTGGAACGGGTCCGCGGCCTCTCTAGCGGGTCACGCTAGAGCGACGGCGGTCATGGATCGGCGGTGTGGAGCGGAGCAAACGTACGGTCTGAGCAATGTAGAGGCCTCCGGCGTACCAGTACAGGACCGTCCCCCAGATGGCGAATGCCCATCCCAATACCCAGGCCAACTGAAGCCAGCCCTGCTGGCCTGAGCCAAATAACACGAGGGGGAATGCGTAGAGCAAGCTGAAGGTTGCAACCTTGCCCAGGAAGTGCACGGGCAAAGACGAATAGCCTCTCGTCTTGAGGACTGGGACGAGCACTGCGACGAAGACATCTCGTCCGACCACGATCACAACCAGCCACCACGGCACGATCTCCCGCAGCGCGAGTCCAATCAAGACCGCAAGAATATAGAGGCGATCTGCGATCGGATCCAGCATCTGTCCGAGCCGGGAGGTCTGGTGCCACGCCCGCGCCAGGTAGCCATCCAACCAGTCGGTGATCCCGCCGAGCGCGAGAACGAGTACGGCCAGACCATCGGCCTGCGGGCCCAGAATGAGCCACAGCACGAGGGGAGCCCCGGCTAATCGCAGGAAGCTCAGCACATTCGGCAGGGTCCACACACGATCGGTGTCGTACAGCGGAACCTCCCTCAATGCCATGGACGGCTCAGCCGACAATCCGGTGGCCCTGGTGATTGGTGGGGGTGTTTCAGGATCATGCGAAACGCGGGTACCCGAGATCCGCCGCTCGCTACTCACAAGGCCAGCCTAGTTCTCGGCCGCTCGCACTATGACCGTTGGCGGCTTCGCCGACTGCAGGAGCTCGCGGCTCGGCTGCATAGACGGCTGGGCGTACGCGAGCGACGAAGGAGGCGAATCCGGCGGGCCAGCCGTCAAAGTGCAAATCGAACCACCTGCACTATGACGGTTGACCCGCTTCGCCGACTGCAGGAGCTCGCGGCTCGGCTGCATAGCCAGCTGGACGTACGTACGCAAGCGACGAAGGAGGCGAATCCGGCGGGCCAGCCGTCAGAGTGCAAATCGAACCATCTGCCATTTCGAACGGACGGGGCTCGTCCGTATGCCCCGCCAACCGCAGGATTCGTACTGTGTATCGGCGCCGGAGCGACAGGGCCGTCGCCACAGCATCGTTGTGCAGCCGGCGGCAGATGCTGGCTCGCGCTCGCTCCGAGGCCAGCTCGCTGGGGCTGGCCGGGAGCATCGGATCGACCGTATCCAGGACATGGCTCAGGTCGCTCTCGGCCCGCTCACGCTCGCCACGACACAAGTCCGGCTCGAGGGCAGCGGCCGCCGCATCCAGCACAAGTAGCGCTGTGGCCGGGTCGATGCCGGGCAGCATCACAAGATCGGCGGCGCGCTGAGCGCGTCCCACCAAGGCAGCGTCGAGCGTGATCCACGCCCGTTCCGCGCGCGTGGTAGCCCGCTGGACTCGGCTGGCCAGCCAGCTGATCCGCCAGACCAAGAGCACCACAACGATGATCATCAGGGCCAGCATCTCCAGGGTGCTCATCCGATCGCTTCCCTCATCCGCCCAGTAGGCGCCGCGGAAAGGGCCGCTCGATAGGTGGCCAGGACAGCCGTGCCCACGCTCGACCAGTCGTAGCTGCGGGCTGCCTGTTGCGCCCTTGCTTTCCGCAGTGGGTTGGCGTAATGGAGAACCTGCAGCACTGCGCGCGCGAGCGCACGGTGGTCGCCGACGGGGAAGACTTCGCCGAGTCGCCGTTCGTCCCGAGGCGGACCGAGCAGATCCACAAACGAAGGAAGATCAGAGGCCACGATTTGGGCCCCGCTCGCCATCGCCTCCAGGAGCACAATGCCGAAGCTCTCTCTGGCTAGCTGCGGCGCGACGAAAACGTCGGCAGAACCCAGGAGCGCGATCTTGGCCTCGTTAGTGATCGTGCCCAGACTGCGGCACCAGGATGGAATCGGCCGGCTTCCCTGACCAGCGATGATCACCTCGAGATTCGGATGAGTCTGTCTGATCAGCGGAACCGCGGCGAGCAGCACCTCGAGCCCTTTGCGCGGCTCGTCGAGCCGACCGATGAAAACCAATCTCGGCTGCTGGGATGGCCGGGGCGATCCAGAGATTGGCCGTTTGCCGAAGTCGTCGAACCGGATCCCATTGGGAATGACCACAGCGTCTCGACCCAGATGCTGGACCACGACGTTGCGGGCCGACTCCGACACCGCAATGCCTGCATCGATCTTCTCAATCGCCGCTCGCAGCACTCCACCGGCCAATTGCATCGATCGGGATCGCGGCGTTGCAATATGAAATGTGGCCACTACTGGCTGTTCTGCTGCCCACAGAGCCAGTAGCGAGATGCTCGGCGTGATGGGCTCGTGGATGTGAATGAGATCGAACTTCCCGTTTCGAAGCCAGCGGCATACGCGCGCGGCGCTGAGCGGGCCGAAGTTCACGCGAGCTACAGACCCGTTATAAGGGACTGGCATGGCCGCACCGACGCTGGCAAAGTCTTCGAGATCAAGGGCCGCGGCTGAGGGGCCCAGCTCGCCCGGAGCCAGCACGTACGGCCGATGCCCGGCTTGACGCAGGTAACGCGCAAGGCCGAGGACATGGTTCTGCACTCCCCCCGGCACGTCGAACGAATAGGGACAGACCATTCCAATGCGCAGGGAACGGCGCGGGTCGGTCACCGAGCCTCCTGGGATGATTCCCGGTCGGAGAAGAAGGGTTGCATCATGTGCCAGTCCTCTGGCTGCCTGGCGATCGTATCGGCAAAGAAGTCGGCGACCTCCTGCATCATCGCCGTCAGTCCATCCCTGCCCTGGCGGGGTGCGATGGGCTCTCCAATGATGATCGCCATGCCGTCCTCGCTGAATTGGCAAACGGCTGGCACCAGGGCTGCTCCAGAGCGTCGGGCAACTATCGCTGGGCCGGCTGGCATGGTGATGGAATGCCCCCGCCAGGACACCGGTACGCCGGTTCCCGACAGGTCCCGATCCGCCAGCAGGCAGACGACCCGTCGGCAATGGATCGCGTCGATGAGTGTGGCGAGGGCGGCCGGGTCTCGATGGGAGACCACCCGCAGGCCGAGGCTTTCCCGGAAGGCAACGAAGGTTGCGTACTCAGCATCGGAGAGCTGCTCGGCGACGGTCGTCACCGGCATTCCGGTCGCACATGCCCAGGCGCCCGCCAAATCCCAATTGCCGCTGTGCGGCAGGGCGACGACAAGCCCCGATCCGGCGTAGGCCTCCCGGACCACCGGCTCGTTGACGGCGGCGACACGACGGCGAATTTCGGTCTGGGACCAGGCGGGCAGCGCCAGGACCTCGTAGAAGTTGCGCAGGTAGGACTTCAGGGCTGACCGGACAAGGTGATTGTGGACGGGCACTCCCGTCGTAAGCGCCAGATTGCGACGCAGCGTACGCACATGGATGCCGTCGTGCCGCAAGGCGACCCAGCTGCCGGCGGAGATGATCAAGGCAACCGACCGAGGCGGGAGCCGGGCCGCCACTCGCCAGCCGAAGCTGTAGATCCCTCGCAGCAGCCAGTTGCGCAGCAGCTCGCGCCATTGTGCCGGCACAGGTGTGACCACCGCCTCAGGCCGACCGAGCATTCGCTGCCTTGGCCTGCTTGCGGACCTGGGCGATGCGCTGCAACACCGTGATCATGCTTGTCACGGCCAGGGCGGCAACCGCGATCTGCAGCACGTACGGAACCCCGAGACCTGCGAGGAAGGCCCCGGCGAGGATGATCACGAGCCGATCCGCACGCGCTGCCAGGCCACCCGTACAGACAAATCCCAGGCTTTCGGCGCGAGCTTTCACATAGGACGTCCACTGCCCGAAGACCAGGCCGGCCAGGGCGATGGCTGCCCATAGTGTCGAGTCCTGCCGGTACACGAAGTAGAGCAGAATGCCGCCGAAGACCGCGGCGTCCCCCAGGCGGTCTGAGGTGGAGTCCAAGAAAGCGCCCCAGTTGCTGGTCTTGCCCGTGATCTTGGCCATCAAGCCGTCGATCATGTCGGAGATGACGAAGATCGTCACCACGACGACGCCTTGCCACAGCCAGCCTTGGGGAAAGCAGATCAGCGCGCCGATCGCCACTCCGAGAGTGCCGGCAATCGTGACGACGTCGGGTGAGACGCCAAGCCTGATCAGCAGCCGTGCGATCGGGCCGAGGACGGCGTGGGACATGCCACGAAAGCGCTCGAGCATCAGCTCATGCCTGAGGCGACGTAGGAGTCCCAGCTGGTGCGTACGATCTCCCAGGTCTGGTCCAGTAGCTGCGGCAATGCCTTCGTCTGCCCAACGACCGGAAGGAAGTTGGCGTCTCCGGCCCAGCGCGGCACCACGTGTTGGTGCAGATGGGCGGCGATACCGGCCCCGGCAACCGCGCCTTGGTTGATCCCGAGGTTGAAGCCGTGCGGCGCGCTCGCCGCACGCAGGACGTGCATGGCGTCCTGGGTCAGTTCGCCGAGGGCGCAGAGCTCGTCGTGGTCTAGCTCGGTCAGGTCCGCGACATGCCGGTATGGGCAGATCAGCAGGTGTCCGGGCGAATAGGGATAGAGGTTGAGCACGGCGAAAGCAAGATCGCTGCGATGCACGATCAGCCCTTCCCGGTCGTCGCGCAACTGCACCGCACAGAACGGGCAATCTTGCTCATCAGAGCTGGCCGGCTTGCTCTCACCCTTGATGTAGACCATCCGATGCGGTGTCCACAGCCGCTCGAATCCGTCGGGAGTGCCTGGATGCGCGGCTAGGTCCTCCGGCTCTCCCACTGCCCAACCTCCTCCCGAGTTGTCAGAACCGAGTTGACGGGCTCTAGCTCAATCAGATTCTGACAAGTCGGTGACTCAGACTTGGCGGCGCGCCGCGATGTCGTCGGTGATCTCGCTGATCGCCGCATCGACCGGGATCCCATTCCTCTGCCGTCGGTCGCGGTAGCGGAACGAGACCGCGTGAGCGGCGGCGTCCTCGGCACCGGCAATCAGGATGTACGGGACCTTGATTCGCTCGGCGTTGCGGATCTTCTTTTGCATGCGGTCGTCGGATGTGTCCACTTCGACCCGGACCCCAGCCGCCCGCAACCGATCGGCGACGCTCAGCAGGTAGGCGTCGTGCTCCGCCGCCACCGGAATGCCGATCACCTGGACCGGCGCCAACCAGGGCGGAAAAGCACCTGCGTAGTGCTCGACCAGCACGGCCATGAACCGCTCAATGGACCCAAAGAGCGCGCGGTGAATCATGACTGGCCGCTGCCGGCTACCGTCGGGGGCGGTGATCTCCAGATCGAACCGGTCCGGCAACATCAGATCGACCTGGATGGTCGACATCTGCCAACTACGACCGATCGCGTCGTGGGCTTGAACCGAGATCTTCGGCGCGTAGAAGGCCGCCCCACCAGGGTCGAGGACTAGCTCGAGGCCGGACGCCTCCGCTGCCTTGCGGAGCGCATCAGTCGCTCTCTCCCAGTCTTCGTCGGACCCGACAGACTTCTCCGGGTCGCGGGTCGACAGTTCCAGGTAGAAGTCAGTCAGCCCGAAGTCAGCGAGTAGATCCAAGACGAACTGCAGCAGGGAAATGAGCTCATCTTGCATCTGATCGACGGTGCAGTAGATGTGAGCGTCGTCCTGGGTCATGCCGCGGACCCGGGTGAGCCCGTGCACCACCCCTGACATCTCGTACCGGTACACACTGCCGAACTCGAACAGCCGTAGCGGCAGCTCGCGGTACGACCGCCCCCGGGACCGAAAGATCAGGCAGTGCATCGGGCAGTTCATCGGCTTGAGGTAGTAGTCCTGGCCCTGCCGCTTCAGGCTGCCGTCCGCGTGCCGCTCCTCGTCGACGTGCATCGGCGGGTACATCAGATCTGCGTAGAAGCCGAGGTGTCCGGAGATGTCGAACAGCTCGGCCTTGCTGATGTGTGGGGTGTTCACGAACTCATACCCAGCCTCGAGGTGGCGCTGCCGGGAATAGTCCTCCATGATCTTGCGTACCAGCCCGCCTCGGGGGTGGAAGACCGCCAGACCCGAGCCGATCTCGTCCGGGAAGGAGAACAGATCGAGCTCGAGACCAAGCTTGCGGTGGTCTCGTTTGGCCGCCTCTTCCTGCCTGGTCTGGTAAGCCTTGAGCTCCTCGCGGCTCGGCCAAGCCGTGCCATAGAGACGCTGCAGTTGCTTGTTCTTCTGATCACCGCGCCAGTACGCCGCCGAGTTCCGGGTCAGCGCGAATGCCGGAATGTAACCGGTGTGCGGCACGTGCGGGCCTCGGCACAAGTCCCTCCAGGCAATCGAATCATCGCGCCGCAGGTTGTCATAGATCGTGAGCTCACCCGCGCCTACCTCGGCGCTGGCTCCGTCGACCCCTGCGGCCGAACTCTTGTCCGTGATCAACTCCAGCTTGTACGGCTCCGTTGCCAGCTCGGCGCGGGCCTCCTCGTCGCTGACGATTCGGCGACGGAAGCGCTGCCGCTCCTTGATGATCTTGGTCATTGCTTTCTCGATTTCGCGAAGATCATCAGGCGTGAAGGGTGACGCCACGTCGAAGTCGTAGTAGAAGCCGTCGGTGATGGGCGGGCCAATGCCCAGCTTGGCGTCGGCATGCAGCGACTGAACGGCCTCCGCGGCGACGTGGGCGGTGGAGTGCCGCAAGATATTGAGCCCGTCCGGGCTACCGATCGTGACCGGCTCGACGACGGCGCCTTCGGGCAGCGTACGGTGCAGGTCCCACAGATCGCCATTGACCCGCACTGCCACGATCGCGCGGTCGTCACTGAAGACATCGAGTCCAGTGGTGTTGGTGTCCGTCACTCGCTGCTGGCTGACGCCATCTGCTTCGATCGTGATGGACATGCTGGACACGATTGGTTCCCTTTCTACCGGCGAGCTGTCTCTGACCGAGATCCCGGGTAAGCCTAGACCTGGCAACCTTGGGCCTGGATGGGGTTTCGCGACGGGTCGGACACGGTTGCCAACTTGGCTCTGTGATCCCAACTCCGCCTTGAGATATGGTGGGCGTCGCTCAAGCGGGCGATTGGCGCAGTGGTAGCGCGCTTCGTTCACACCGAAGAGGTCACTGGTTCGAACCCAGTATCGCCCACTTAGAAGGCCCTGGTCCGGAGCATGTTTGGTCGACGCGCTGGAGGCGCCGGACAGAGGTACAGCAGCAAAGTACAGCAGTGCGTGTCAATCAGGCCTGTCAATCCAGGCTCTCGCAAGCCCATTTGAGTCCAGTCAGGCAGAGCTCACATTCGCGGAAATAACAAAAGCAGCGGCCTTCACTACAGGATTCAGCCGACGCGGGCCATCGCACTGGGAAGGTCGGCTGTCAGTCAAGGCTGTCTCCGAGCCTGCGTAAGGCTTCGCGGGTCTTGTCCGAGCTGGCCTTCGCATAGATCTTCATCGTGACACCCTGGTCCGCGTGCCTAAGAATGCGCATGATCACTCGTGGGTGCACGTCCAGGTCGACGAGCAGGGTGGCGCAGGTCCGGCGAGCGTCGTGAACGGTGAGGTGGCGAACTTCGGCCAGGTCGCATCGGGCCGTGAACGCGCGGTTGAAGGTTCGCGGATCGATGGGGGTGCCGTACCGTCCCGTGAACACGAGGTCGACGGGCTCGCCCTGGGGGTCCTCGAACACGCGCCACGCCTCCCTAGCTCGCTCCCTAGCACTCTCCTGCTGGGAAATGCGGAGCCTTAACGCCGTGCACGCGATGTCCGGCAACGGGAGCGAGTCGTCGGAAGCTTCGGTCTTGGTCTCCCTGTAGAGCAGCTGTCGGCGGACCCGCTGCAATTGGTGGTCCACGATCAGCTCGCGGTGATCGAAGTCGACGGCGCCCCAGCGCAGTCCGAGAACTTCCCCTTTCCGCATACCGAGCACTAAGACCAGGACGTACGCGGCGTAGAGCCCATCCGCGTCGGACCTGGCAGATTCGAGGAAGCGGCGTGCCTCCTCGCTGGTCCAGGGCACGACCTTTCGCTTGCGTTGCTTCGGAGTTGTGACGAGCTCGGCCACGTTCCGCTCGACGAGCTCGTCACGCATCGCGGCGGACAGGGCCGAGCGAAGCACGGCACGCACGTCCTTAACGGTTCTTGGCGACGGGTTGCTGTGACAGCACTTGCCAGCAGCGCAGCACCGCGCCTTGCCGTCGGCCCGACGGGCGTCCTTTCCCTGAGCGCAGCACTGACAGATCGTGGGCAGACGGTTAAGCCAAGACTGAACATCGCTCACCCGAAGACGGTCGAGTCGCACACCGCCCAGGGCCGGCTCGATGTAGTGGCGGACATGGCTCTCGTACGTGGCGTGCGTCAGCGGGGCCAGGTTGGGCGCCACCGTCTCGTCGAGCCAGCGCTGCAGGAACTGACCCACTGTCGGAACCTTGGTCACCACTGGGCCACGCGCCGCCTCCCGGGTCAGCTGAACCCACCTGGTGTGGACGACCTCACGTGTCTTGCCGTATACGTACTTTCGCTGCCGGCGACCGGCCAGGGTGGTGATCCATGCATAGGCCGCGAAGCCGTTCCGGTTCGGGTAGATCGAGCCCTCACCGTTGTGCCGGCGAGTCACTACGACCACCAGGTCGGCTCAGCCTGCGACGCACGCATCTGGACGTACTCGTCGACCCACTCGGGCAGGATGCGACGGGATCGACCGTCTTTCAGCGAACGGAGGTCCCCACCGATGATCAGCATCCGCACTTTGCTTTCGCCATAACCCAGCAGACTCGCCACCTGAGCGACGGTGTACCACTTCGGCACGAGTGCGAGTCCGTTGCCGTTCATGATCATCTCCTTCCGATTGTGCGGTTGCGGAGGTGGGGTGGGTGTGGGTGCCGCCGTCGTAGCTGAAGGGTTCGCGGCAGGTGATGCAGGCGGCGGCGGCGTCGGGGAAAGGCGGAGCGCATCTCTCGCCCAGCGCCACCAGCTGCCGCGGAGACCGCCGACCCTCGACTTCTGCGCGAACCCAGGCAAATTGTCCGCCCCGCCACAGCAACCGGACCACATCGGCGAGGGTCTCCGCCGTCTCGCCGTCCATCACCACCCCTCCCATGTCCCGAACGTCAGTGCCCTCATGAGGCCAGACGGAGCGCGCATCCGTCGCGATGCGGGGGAACCTGTGGATAACCCTCGACCCCGGCGTGGGCTCTTCTGCCGTCATGCGTCCTTAAGGACGTGGGGTGCTGCTTGGCGGTCAGTTGGCTCGACACAATCTGAGGAGGGCCGTGCGTCTACAGTGGCTGTGGCTAGCACACGGCAGCGACTCGCTGTCTCGTCTGGCTGCGCTCGTTGAACGAGCCGGGTCGCTCCGGATGGGGATGGTGCCGCCGAGCCAGGCGACCGCTGGCGTAGCGATAGCTGTTCGCGGTCGATCATGGTCTGCAGGAGCTGCCCGGCTCGGCGTTCGGCGGCGTCGCACTCACCGAGGGCGATGAGCACGGCTAACGCGTCGATCCCTTGTCGCGTTCCTGCCGGTCCCGTCGCTGCCCTGCTTGGGCGTCCAGCGCCGCCCTTCGTGCCGCCTGACTCACCGACTGCTGACCAATCTGACATGCCTTCGCCTCGCTCGAATCCCATCACTTGACCTAGGACAGACAGCCTCGATCGGGGTCAAGCCTCGCGACTCGTTTCATGTACCCCCGCCGATTTCTGACGAACCCAACTTCGACACACCTCTTTGCATCGCCGGTACGTACCCCGGCTTGGCTGACCGCGAGGTTGACCCGATTCGCCTTTAGTGGTTGTTGACGAT
>Ga0307296_10000045_pt1 | contig 45119 bp, 39 predicted proteins | sample ER_DNA_153_FD_194467 | JGI IMG/M metagenome (GOLD analysis project Ga0307296, IMG submission 194467) | Bulk soil microbial communities from the East River watershed near Crested Butte, Colorado, United States - ER_DNA_153 | ecosystem: Environmental > Terrestrial > Soil > Floodplain | place... | reverse complement strand
GGCATGGGCGGCCAGGCCGGCGACCCGTTCGCCGGCTTCGGGGCCTCCTTCGACGACCTGCTGGGCCAGTTCTTCGGCGGCGGCGGCGACCCGTTCGGGGGCCGCGCCCGGACCCGCTCGCGGGCCAGGCGGGGCGAGACCATCGGCATGCGCCTGCGCCTGCCGTTCACCGAGGCCGTCTTCGGGACCTCCAAGGACGTGCGGGTCCGGGCGGCGGCCACCTGCCCGCGCTGCAGCGGCTCGGGGGCCAAGCCCGGGACCGAGCCGACGGTCTGCTCGCGCTGCAACGGCTCGGGCCAGCAGCGCACCGTCCGCCAGTCACTGCTCGGCCAGCTGGTCACCGCCACCACCTGCCCGGTCTGCGCCGGCACCGGCCAGGAGATCCGCTCGCCCTGCCCCGAGTGCCGCGGCCAGGGGCTGCTGATGGAGGACTCCACCCTCACCATCGACATCCCGCCCGGGCTGGAGGACGGCAGCCAGATCCGCTACCAGGGCCGCGGGCACGCCGGCCAGTTCGGCGGCCCCCCCGGCGACCTGATCGTGGAGCTGGCCGTCGACCCCCACCCGGTCTTCGACCGGCGCGGCGACGACCTCATCTGCACCGTCGAGGTGCCGATGACCATCGCCGCCCTCGGCGGCAGCGTCCCCCTGGAGACCCTGGACGGCACCGAGACGGTCGAGGTCGAGGCGGGCACCCAGTCGGGCGAGGTCAAGCGCTTCCGCAAGCGCGGCGTGCCCCACCCCGACGGCCGCGGCCGCGGCGACCTGCTGGCCCAGGTCACCGTCGTCACCCCGACCCACCTGGGCGAGCAGCAGCGGGCCCTGATCCGCCAGCTCGCCCAGCTCCGCGGCGAGGAGGTCGACCCCCAGAGCGGCGGCCTGTTCGCGCGGCTCAAGGGCAGCGGCCGCTGACCGCGGCGGCCGACGCCGGCGGGCTGCGTTACCGCAGCCGGGCCGGACGATGGGTCCTGCTGGCCACGGTGCTCGGGTCGGGCATCGCCTTCCTCGACGCCACCGTCGTCAACGTGGCCCTGCCCACCATCGGCCAGGACCTGGACGCCGGCATCGCCAGCCTCCAGTGGGTGGTCAACGCCTACACCCTCACCCTGTCGGGGTTCCTGCTGCTCGGCGGGTCCCTGGGCGACCACTACGGCCGGCGGCGGGTGTTCGTGCTCGGCGTGGTCTGGTTCGCGGCCGCCTCGCTGCTGTGCGGCCTCGCCCCGACCGACGAGGCGCTGATCGCGGCCCGCGCCCTCCAGGGTGTCGGCGGGGCCCTGCTCACCCCGGGCAGCCTGGCGCTCATCGAGGCCAGCTTCCGGCGCGAGGACCGCGCCCCGGCGATCGGGGCCTGGTCCGGGCTGGGCGGGGTGACGGCCGCGATCGGCCCGTTCCTCGGCGGCTGGCTGGTCCAGGCCGCCTCCTGGCGGTTCATCTTCCTCATCAACCTGCCCCTGGCCGCCGTGGTGGTGTGGGTGTCGCTGCGCCACGTGCCCGAGTCCCGCGACCCGGGCGCCACCGGGCGCCTGGACTGGGCCGGCGCCGGCCTGGCCGCGGTCGGCCTGGCCGGGGTCGTCTACGCCCTCACCGACGGCCCCGGCCAGGGCTGGGCCTCGCCCCGGATCCTGGGCGCCGGGCTCCTCGGGGTGGCCGCCCTGGTCGCCTTCGTGCTCTGGGAGCGCCGGACCGCGGCGCCGATGCTGCCCCTCGACATCTTCGCCTCGCGCCAGTTCAGCGCGGCCAACGCGGTCACCTTCGTGGTCTACGGGGCCCTGGGCGGGTCGCTGTTCCTCCTGCCCATCCAGCTCCAGCGGGTCGTCGGGTATCCGCCGCTGGCCTCCGGGGTCGCCCTGGTGCCGATCACCGTCCTCATGCTGCTGCTGTCGGCCAGGGCGGGCCGGCTGGCCTCCCGGATCGGGCCGCGGCTGCCCATGACCCTGGGGCCGCTGGGCGTCGCCGCCGGGCTCGCCCTGTTCACCCGCATCGGCCCGGGGGCCAGCTACCTGCTCGACATCCTGCCCGCCTCCCTGGTCTACGGGCTCGGCCTGACCCTCACGGTGGCCCCGCTCACCTCCACCGTGCTCGCCGCCGCCCCGGCCGAGCACGCCGGGATCGCCTCGGCGGTCAACAACGACGTCGCCCGGACGGCCGGGCTGCTGGCCGTGGCCGTCCTGCCGGTCGCGGCCGGCATCTCCGGCGCCGACGCCCTGGAGCCGGCCCGCTTCGACAGCGGCTTCAAGACGGCCATGACCATCGCCGCCGTCCTGTGCGCCGCCGGCGGCCTGCTCTCCTGGTTCACCATCCGCAACCCCGAGCCCGAACCCGAGCCCGAGCCCGGGCCCGAGCGGCGCGAGCACGACCTCAGCTGCCCGCTGAGCGCCCCACCCCTGCGCCGCCCGGAGACGTCCCGGACCGCCTGACCGTCCCGGTGTGGGATCCCGGTCGCCGTGGTAGACCGGTAGTGTTGCCCGAGGCGGGATCGGCCGGCGAGGAGATGATGCGGTGGTGGCGAGGCGGCTCCCGGTCTGGCCGGTGCTGCGCCAGCTGCGCGGCGAGGACCGCCTCGGGCTGGGCGAGGCCGCCCAGTCGTCCCGCTCGGCCTCCCTGGAGCCGCGCACCGCCGGGGCCGACCGGGTGGTCCGCTCGATCTGCCCCTACTGCGCGGTCGGCTGCGGCCAGCGCGTCTACGTCAAGGACGAGCGGGTCATCCAGATCGAGGGCGACCCCGACAGCCCCATCTCCCGGGGCCGGCTGTGCCCCAAGGGGTCGGCGTCCAAGCAGCTGGTCACCTCGCCCGGGCGGGTGACCAGGGTCCGCTACCGCCGACCATACGGGACCGACTGGGAGGACCTGCCGCTGGAGCAGGCGATGGACATGATCGCCGACCGGGTGATCGCCACCCGGGCCGCCACCTGGCAGGAGCACGACGACGAGGGGCGGCGGGTCAACCGCACCCTGGGCATGGCCAGCCTCGGCGGGGCCACCCTCGACAACGAAGAGAACTACCTGATCAAGAAGCTGTTCACCGCCCTCGGGGCGATCCAGATCGAGAACCAGGCCCGCATATGACACTCCTCGACCGTCCCCAGTCTGGGGACCTCGTTCGGTCGTGGCGGCGCCACCACCTTCCAGCAGGACCTGGTCAACGCCGACTGCATCGTCATCCAGGGCTCCAACATGGCCGAGTGCCACCCGGTCGGGTTCCAGTGGGTGGTCGAGGCCAAGGCCCGCGGCGCCAGGGTGATCCACGTCGACCCCCGCTTCACCCGGACCAGCGCCCTGGCCGACCTGCACGTCCCCATCCGGGCCGGCAGCGACATCGTCTTCCTGGGCGCGATCGTCAACTACATCCTCGAGGGCGGCCGCGAGTTCCGGGAGTACGTGGTCAACTACACCAACGCCCCGGTGATCATCGACGAGGACTTCCGCGACACCGAGGACCTGGACGGCCTGTTCTCCGGCTTCGACCCCGGGACGGGCCGCTACGACCCGAGCAGCTGGAACTACGAGGGCATGCCGGTGGCCACCGACACCGGCGCCGAGAAGGGCAGGGCGGCCGGCGGGGAGGCCCACGGCTCCGGCGGGGCCAAGCTCGCCCACGGCAGCCCGCCCAACGTCGACCCCACCCTCGAGCACCCCCGCTGCGTGTTCCAGCTGCTCAGACGGCACTACCGCCGCTACACCCCCGAGCTGGTGGAGCGGGCCTGCGGTGTCCCCAGGGAGCAGTTCCTGGCCGTCGCCGAGGCGCTGTGCGCCAACTCCGGGAGGGAGCGGACCAGCGCCTTCTGCTACGCGGTCGGCTGGACCCACCACTCGGTCGGGGTGCAGTACATCCGCACCGCGGCCATCATCCAGCTGCTGCTGGGCAACATGGGCCGGCCCGGCGGCGGGATCATGGCCCTGCGCGGCCACGCCTCCATCCAGGGCTCCACCGACATCCCCACCCTCTACAACCTGCTGCCCGGCTACCTGCCGATGCCGCTCGCCGGAACCCACGGCAGCCTCCAGGAGTACCTGGACGACATCCGCCTGCCGGCCGGGTTCTGGGGCCACTGCGACAAGTACATGATCAGCCTGCTCAAGGCCTACTTCGGCGAGCGGGCCACCGCCGACAACGACTTCTGCTTCGACCACCTGCCCAAGCTGACCGGCGACCACTCCGTCTTCCCGACCGTGATGGGCATGCTGGACGGCTGGTGCAAGGGGTTCTTCCTGGTCGGCGAGAACCCGGCGGTGGGCTCGCCCAACGCCGGCCTGCACCGCAAGGCCATGGCCAAGCTCGACTGGCTGGTGGTCCGCGACCTGGTCGAGGTCGAGTCGGCCAGCTTCTGGCGCGACGGCCCCGAGATCGAGACCGGCGAGCTGCGCACCGAGGACATCGCCACCGAGGTGTTCCTGCTCCCGGCGGCCGCCCACACCGAGAAGGACGGCAGCTTCACCAACACCCAGCGGCTGCTCCAGTGGCACCGCAAGGCGCTCGAGCCGCCCGGCGACTGCCGCTCGGACCTGTGGTTCTACTACCACCTGGGACGCCGCATCCGCGAGAAGCTGGCCGGCTCCGGCGAAGCCCGGGACCGGCCCCTGCTCGACCTGGCCTGGGACTACCCGACCGAGGGGGAGCAGGAGGAGCCGAGCGCCGCGGCCGTGCTCCGGGAGATCAACGGGGTCGGGCCAGACGGCAAGGCCCTCTCCGGCTACCTGGAGCTCGAGGCCGACGGCTCGACCGCCTGCGGCTGCTGGATCTACTCGGGGGTCTACGCCGACGAGGTCAACCAGGCCGACCGGCGCAGGCCCGGGCAGGAGCAGACCTGGGTCGCGCCCGAGTGGGGCTGGGCCTGGCCGTACAACCGCCGCATCCTCTACAACCGGGCCTCGGCCGACCCCGAAGGCCGGCCCTGGTCGGAGCGCAAGCGCTACGTGTGGTGGGACGCCACCCAGGGCAGGTGGACCGGCCACGACACCCCCGACTTCGGGGCGACCACCGCCCCCGACTACGACCCGCCCGACGACGCCACCGCCGACAAGGCCCTGGACGGCAGGAGCCCGTTCGTGATGCAGGCCGACGGCAAGGGTTGGCTGTTCGCCCCCAGCGGCCTCGACGACGGCCCCCTGCCGACCCACTACGAGCCGGTCGAGTCGCCGGTCACCAACCCGCTGTACGGCCGCCAGACCAACCCGGTGGTGGAGACCTACGACCGCCCGGGCAACCGCTACAACCCCTCGGGCAGCGACGCCTACCCGTTCGTGATGACCACCTACCGGCTGACCGAGCACCACACCGCCGGCGGCATGAGCCGCACCCTCGGCTACCTGTCGGAGCTCCAGCCGGAGATGTTCTGCGAGGTCAGCCCGGAGCTGGCCCGCCTGCGGGGGCTGGTCGGCGGCGGCTGGGCCACGATCATCACCTCCCGCTCGGCGATCGAGGCCAGGGTGCTGGTCACCGACCGGATGCGGCCGCTGCACCTCGACGGCCAGGTCGTCCACCAGGTCGGCCTGCCCTACCACTGGGGGCGCAACGGGCTGGCCACCGGGGACGGGGCCAACGACCTGCTGCCGATCCTGGGCGACCCCAACGTCCACATCATGGAGTCCAAGGCCAACACCTGCGACGTCCTGCCCGGGCGCCGGCCCCGCGGCCCGGCCCTGGTCGACCTGGTCGAGCGCCACCGGGCCAGGGCGGCGCGGGAGCGGACCGAAGGAGGAGGCGACCGATGACGGCCGGGCCACGGATGGGGTTCTTCACCGACACCTCGGTGTGCATCGGCTGCAAGGCCTGCGAGGTCGCCTGCAAGGAATGGAACATGGTCCCCCAGGACGGGCCCCTCAGCCTGAGCGGGAACTCCTACGACAACACCATGGCCCTGGGGGCCAGCACCTGGCGCCACGTCGCCTTCATCGAGCAGCAACGAGACGACCAGGGGCTGCGCTGGCTGATGAGCTCGGACGTGTGCAAGCACTGCAGCTCGGCGGCGTGCCTGGAGGTCTGCCCGACCGGGGCGCTGTTCCGGACCGAGTTCGGCACCGTGGTGGTCCAGGCCGACGTCTGCAACGGCTGCGGCTACTGCGTGCCCGCCTGCCCGTTCGGGGTGATCGACCGGCGCGAGGACGACGGCCGGGCCTTCAAGTGCACCCTGTGCTACGACCGGCTGCACGACGGGCTGGAGCCGGCCTGCGCCAAGGCCTGCCCGACCGACTCGATCCAGTTCGGCGAGCTGGACGAGCTGCACGAGCGGGCCCGGCGGCGGGTGGACAGCCTGCACCAGGCCGGGGTCGCCGAGGCCCGGCTGTACCTGGAGGACGAGCGCGACGGCATCGGCGGTGCCGGCGCGTTCTTCCTGCTGCTGGACGAGCCCGAGGTGTACGGGCTGCCGCCCGACCCGGTCTCGACCACCCGCGACCTGCCCACCCTGTGGCGGGCGGCCGGGCTCGCCGCCGGGACGCTGGCCGCCGCGGTGGCGGCCGCGTTCGTCGGAGGCCGCCGGTGAGCGCCCCGGCCGCTCCCGACGGCGGCCGCCGCGGGGGCGCCCCGGCGAGCCGGGTGCGCGGGTCGATGGTGCCCGAGGCCGAGTTCCGCTCCTACTACGGCCGGCCCATCATCAAGGAGCCGGTCTGGACCTGGGAGGTCCCCTGCTACTTCTTTGCCGGCGGCCTGGCCGGGGCCTCGGCCTCGCTCGGGCTGGTGGCCCGCCTGGCGGGCAACCACCGGCTGGCCCGCAGCGCCTGGACGGCCGCGGGCGCGGGGGTGGCGGCCGGCGTGCCCCTGCTCGTCTCCGACCTGGGCCGGCCCGAGCGCTTCCCCTACATGCTGCGCGTGTTCAAGGTGACCTCGCCGCTGAGCGTGGGCAGCTGGGTCCTGGCCGCCATGGGCCCGGCCGCCGCCGGGGCGGCCGTCGCCGACCGGCTCGGCGTCTTCCCCCGGCTGGCCCGGGCCGCCGAGGCGGTGGCCGGGCTGCTCGGCCCGGCCCTGGCCACCTACACCGGCACCCTGGTGGCCGACACGGCCGTGCCGGTGTGGCACGAGGCCGGCCGCGAGCTGCCGTTCGTGTTCGCCGGGAGCGCGGCCGCCAGCGCCGGCGCGACCGCGGTCCTGTCGACCCCGGCCGCCGACGCCGGCCCGGCCCGGCGCCTGGTCGTGACCGGCGCCCTGCTCGAGCTCGGCGCCGCCCAGGCCATGGAGCGGCGCCTGGGCGAGCTGGGCGAGCCCTACCACCAGGGCCCGGCCGGCCGCCTGGCCCGCCTGGCCAAGGCGTGCACGGCCACCGGGGCCGGGCTGGTCGCGGCCGGCGGCCGCCGGCGCCGCGCCCTGGCCGCCACCGGCGCCGCCCTGGTCCTGGCCGGCTCGATGTGCGAGCGCTGGGCGGTGTACAAGGCCGGGTTCCAGTCGGCCCGCGACCCCAAGTACATCGTGGCGCCGCAGCGGGCCCGCCTGGCCGAGCGGGAGCGCGAGCAGCTCCAGCAGTAGGCGCGGGTCGCGACGACTGGGAAGATTCTAGAGGGTTCGTGTGACCCGCCTGGTGAAAGACGATTTGCGGCTTCGGCGTCGATCATTATTTGATCCGCCCCATCACCACAGCACTAGCCGGGGGAGGGGCTCGGATTGACCAGGCTGTTCGCGTACCTGCCGCGGGGCAACACCCTTGACGACAGGGCCTGGCACAAACGGCACGTGTTCCTGCAGGCCGTCCTGCTGCTGCACCTGCCGCTGCTGTTCGCGTTCGGGATGCTCATGGGCCGCAGCCTTCTGGGCACGCTGGCCGCGCTCAGCATCCCCGCCGCCTGCCTGGTCCTCGGGCGGCTGATCCAGCAGCGGCGGCCGGCCTCGGTGCTGATCACGGCCGGGCTCACCTACTGCTCGGCGGTGCTGGTGGGCTTCTCCGGGGGCTCGATCGAGGCCCACTTCCACTTCTTCATCATGATCGGCTTCATCGCCCTCTACCAGGACTGGGTGCCGTTCCTGTGGAACGTGGTCTTCACCGTGCTCAGCCACGGGATCGGCTCGGCCTGGCGCACCAACCTGATCTTCAACCACCCGGCCGGGCAGACCAGCCCCTGGGTCTGGTCGGGCATCCACGGGGCGGCGGTGCTGGCCGCCTGCTGCGGCGTGGTCGTCTTCTGGGAGACGACCGAGCGCGAGCAGCGCAAGACCCTGGCCCTGACCAGGCAGCTGGCCGACGCCGAGATCTCCCAGCGGCGCTTCACCTCCGAGCTGCTGGTCAACCTGGCCCGGCGCAACCAGAGCCTGCTGTACCGCCAGCTGGGGCTGATCAACCAGCTGGAGGAGCACGAGGAGGACCCCGACTCCCTGGCCGACCTGTTCCAGCTCGACCACCTGGCGACCCGGATCCGGCGCAACGCCGAGAGCCTGCTGGTGCTGTCGGGCGAGGAGCCGCCCCGGACCTGGGGCCGGCCGGTGCCCCTGGTCGACGTGGTCCGGGCGGCCATCGCGGAGACCGAGGACCTGGACCGGGTCGTGTTCTCCCTCGAGGAGCGGCTGGCCGTGCACGGCAACGCCGTCGCCGACCTCACCCACCTGCTGGCCGAGCTGGTCGAGAACGCCGTGCACTTCTCGCCGCCCGAGGCCAGCGTGGTCATCCGCACCCGGCCCTTCCTCCAGGACCCGGGCGCGCACGTGCTCACGGTCGAGGACTGGGGCGTGGGCATGCGGCCCGAGGACCTGGCCGCCGCCAACGACCTGCTGGCCGCCCCCCGCGAGGTCGACCTGTCGGTGTCCCAGCGGCTGGGGCTGCACGTGGTCGCCCGGCTGGCCAAGCGCCACGGCATCGAGGTGTCGCTGACCCCGACCCCGGGCTGCGGGGTGACCGCGGCCGTGGTCCTCCCACGGTCGCTGTTCGCCGACCCCGAGGCCGGGCCCGGGGAGCTGACCGCCGACGAGGCCGACATCACCGCCGAGGTCGCCCCGGTCGCCCTGCCCGCCTCGGTGGCGGCCGCCCCCGCCGCCGACCCGCCGGCCCCGCCGGGCTGGAGCCGGGCCGAGCGCTGGATGGACCTCACCAACGACCCCGAGCCCCCCGGGAACGGCAACGGCCACGGCGACGACGGGCCGACCGGCCCCGACGGCGACGGCACCGACTGGTCGGGCTGGTGGGCGCCGTCCCCAGGCGACCTGGAGCACGGCGCACCGGTGTCCCCCCTGGCCGCCCGCCCACCCCTGTCCGAGCGGGCCCAGCCCCCATCCTCGAGCGCCCCGGACCCCAGCCCCCGCCCCCCCGACCTCGAGACCCCGGACCTCCCGACCCACAACCCGTCGCACCCCGCCCCGGCCGGCGCTCCGCACCCCGCCCAGGTGGCGGTCGGCGAGGCGGCGGCCGAGGGGCTGGTGCTGGCGCGGCGGGTGCCTCAGGCCCACCTGGCTCCCGAGCTGCGCCGCCACGGGCAGGGGGCGAGCACGGCCGAACCAGAGGGAGCGCTGCCCGACGCCACCGAGGCCAGGGCCGCCCTGTCCCGTTACCAGGCCAGCCGGCAGGCGGCCAGGGCCATGGTGGACGAGGGCCGGGGCGGCCGGGCCGGGGACGCCGGTCCCGAGGGCCCGCCGGCCAGCGGCGGACGGTCGTGACCGCTGCCGGCGCCATCGACGGGCGCCAGCTCGACTGGCTGCTGGTCGACTTCGTCCGCGGCACCCCCGGGGCCCGCCACGCCGTGGTCGTCTCGGCCGACGGCCTGCGCCTGGCCACCTCCCAGGGCGTCGGCGCGGCCCTGGGCGACCAGCTGGCCGCGGTCACCTCCGGGCTGCTCAGCCTGGCCCAGGGGGTCGCCCAGTCGTTCGCCGCCGGGCCGGTCCGCCAGACCATCGTCGAGATGGCCGGCGGCTACCTGTTCGTGACCTCGATCAGCGAGGGCTCGATGCTGGCCGTGTTCGCCGAGCGGACCTGCGACATGGGCATGATCGGCTACGAGATGACGCTGCTGGCGGCCAGGGTCGGGCACCTGCTCACCCCGGGCCGACGGGCCGGCGGCCCGGGGCCGGGCGACCGGACGCGGCGATGACCCCGCAGGAGCGCGGCCAGGCCGACCGGGTGGTGCCGGTCTACGCCTTCACCGGCGGACGGACCCGCGCCGCCGGCCAGGAGCTGCCGCTGGAGGCGGTGGCCACCGCCACCGGGCTGGCCCCCGCCGCCGGCGTCTCGCTCCAGATGGAGTCGCGGGCCATCGTCGAGATGTGCGCCCGGCCCAAGTCCCTGGCCGAGATCGGCGCCGCCCTGCGCGTGCCGGTCGGGGTGGCCAGGGTGCTCGTGGGCGACCTCGCCAACGGCGGCTACCTGGACGTCCATCTGCCCAGAACCGCCGAGGGCGACGGCGGCCCCGGTCACGTCATCCTGGGAAGGCTGCTCGATGGACTCCGTTCGCGTTGACACCCGACGGTCGCCGCCGTCGGCCCGCCGCGACCTGATCCCGCTGAAGGTCCTGGTCGCCGGCGGGTTCGGCGCCGGCAAGACCACCTTCGTGGGGTCGGTGTCGGAGATCCCGCCCCTGACCACCGAGCAGAACATGACCGCCATGTCGGTCGGGATCGACGACACCGCCGCCGTCCCCGACAAGACCACGACCACGGTGGCGATGGACTTCGGCCGCATCACCGTCGACGAGCAGCTGATCCTGTACCTGTTCGGCACCCCCGGCCAGTCCCGCTTCTGGTTCATGTGGGACGAGCTGGCCAGGGGCGCCGTGGGGGCGGTGGTCCTGGTCGACCTGCGCCGCAGCGACGACTGCTTCCCGGCCATCGACTACTTCGAGGACCGGCGGCTGCCGTTCGTCGTCGCCGCCAACGCCTTCCCCGGCACCGGCGTCTTCGCCGACCGGGCGGTGCGCGACGCCCTCGCCCTGCCACAGGGCTGCCCGCTGGTCCGGATGGACGCCCGCGAGCCGCGCTCGTGCATGGACGCGCTCGTGGTCCTGGTCGAGCACGCCCTGGCCCGCAGCCTCGACTAGACCGATGGCTACCTGCGGGGATATTGCCCGGACGATCGTTGCTGGGCAGTTGGGCCGATGTTAGAGTCCGCGCACGCTCGCGGGCGTGTGGCGAAGGAGGTGGAAATGGCCAGCTATGCGGAGCAGGTCGGCGAACGGCTCCGCAACATCCGCCTGCAGAAGGGCCTCTCCCTCCACGACGTCGAGGAGCGCTCGGGCAAGGAGTTCAAGGCCAGCGTCCTCGGCGCCTACGAGCGGGGCGAGCGCAGCATCTCGGTGCCGCGGCTGCAGCGGCTGGCCAGCTTCTACGGCGTCCCGGTCGACCACCTGCTGCCCCGGCTCGGCCCGGAGGCGGCGCCCGAGGCGGCCGCCGTCGGCACCGCCGACGAGACGGTCTGCATCGACCTGGAGGCGCTGGAGGGCCGCAGCGAGCCCGAGGCGCGGACCCTGAGCCGCTACCTGGCGCTGATCCAGACCCAGCGGGGCGACTTCAACGGCAAGGTGCTCACCATCCGCCGTGACGACGTGCGCGTGCTAGCCGCTATCCTCGACCAGTCCCCAGGAGGCCTGATCGAGCGGCTGGACGACCTCGGCCTCCGCCGCCCGTCGTTCGGTTGAACGACGGTCACGAGCTGCACCGGAGGTGACCGTGGCCCGACCCCTGACCGTGGCCGGTGTCTTCGCCCACCCCGACGACGAGACCTGGTCGCTCGCCGGGTCGTTCGCCCTGCTGACCCCCAAGGGCGTCCGGGGCGTGCTCTGGACCGCCACCCGCGGCCAGGCGGGCGAGATCGCCGAGGGGTCCGGGGCCACCCGCGAGACCCTGCCCGAGATCCGCGAGGCCGAGGAGCGGGCGGCCCTGGCCGTGGTCGGGGTCGAACGGGTCGAGTTCGCCGAGTTCGTCGACGGCCGGGTCGGCGAGGCCGGCGCCGACGCCCTGACCACCGCCATCCACCGGTTCCTGGAGCGCGAGCAGCCCGACGTGCTCGTCACCATGGAGCCGGCCGGGGTCACCGCCCACCCCGACCACATGGCCGTCTCGGCCGCCACCCAGGCCGCCTTCGGCGCCTACCTGGCCGCCACCGCCGACCGCGAGCCGCGCTTCTACTACTGGGGCGTGCCCAAGTCGGCCCTCGACCGGTTCCGCGAGCTCGGTCGCGAGAGCGGCTTCGACCTGCCGGGCGAGGACGACCCCTTCGGGCCGCGGGGCACCGCCGACGACGAGTTCACCTGCTGGGTCGACACCTCGCCGGTGGCCGAGGCCATGTGGCGGTCGCTGCGCGAGCACCGGACCCAGGACGACGACTACCGGAAGCTGCTCGCCTCCCGGGACTCCTGGCGGGAGGTGTTCGCCCAGACCTGCTACATCCGCATCCACCCCGCCCCCCACCCCGACGACCCGCCCGAGACCTCCCTGGTGGAGGCGTTCGGCAATGGCTGAGCCGCCCAAGGTCGCGTTCAAGACCCTCGGGTGCCGGCTCAACCAGGCCGAGAGCGAGCAGGCCCTGGAGGCGCTGGGGGCGCGCGGCTTCGACCTGGCCCACGCCGGCGAGTCCCCGGACCTGGTGGTGATCAACACCTGCACCGTGACCGCCGAGTCGACCGCGTCCTCGCGCCGGCTGATCCGCAAGACGGCCGAGGCCAACCCGCAGGCCACCGTGGTCGTCACCGGCTGCTACGCGGTCGCCGACCCCGAGGCCGTGCGGGCCATCCCCGGGGTCGACCTGGTGGTCGACAACGACGGCAAGGACCGCCTGGCCGAGCTGGTCACGGCCGTGCCCAGCGTCCGCCGGCTGCCCCTGCTGGTCCGGCCGGCCCCGGCCGAGCGGCTCCGCACCCGGGTGGCGATCAAGGCCCAGACCGGCTGCGACGAGTGGTGCACCTTCTGCATCATCCCCCGCACCCGCGGCCCGCTGCGCTCCTACCCGGAGGAGCAGATCCTCGACGACGTCCGCCGCCAGGTCGACCGGGGCGTCCGCGAGGTCGTCCTCACCGGCGTCCACCTGGGCAAGTACGGCGACGACCGGGGCGAGACCGACGCCCTGGCCCGGCTGGTCGACCGGCTCACGGCCGTCGACGGGCTGCTGCGCCTGCGCCTGTCCAGCGTGCTGCCCGTGCAGGTGACCCCGGCGCTGGTGGCCAGGGTGCGCGACGACCCCAAGGTCTGCCGCCACCTGCACGTCCCCCTCCAGGCCGGCGACGACGAGGTGCTGGCGGCCATGCACCGCCCCTACCGCATCGCCGAGTTCCTGGACCGGGTCGAGCAGGCCAAGGCCGAGATCCCCGGCCTGGGGCTGTCCACCGACGTGATCGTCGGCTTCCCCGGCGAGACCCGCGGGCAGTTCGCCGCCACCCTGGCCGTGGTCGAGCGGGTCGGCTTCTCCAAGCTGCACGTGTTCCGCTACTCGCGGCGGCCCGACACCCCGGCCGCGACCATGGCCGGCCAGGTCGACGACGCCGAGAAGAAGGCCAGGGCCCGCGAGCTGATCGCCCTCGGCAACGAGCTGCGCCGCCGTTTCCACGAGGGCCACGTCGGCCGGCCCATCTCGGTGCTGGTCGAGTCGGCGGGCGACGGCCTGGCCGAGGGGACCAGCGACAACTACATCAAGGTCCGCTTCCCGGGCGGCCCCGAGCTGGTCGACCGGGTCGTGGTCGTGCGAGGCTTGCGCGCCGACGCCGAGGGCATGGAGGCCGCGGTCATGGAAGGGGAGGTCGCGTGACGAACGGGGACTGCCTGTTCTGCAAGATCGTCAGCAAGGACGTGCCGGCCCAGGTGGTGCTGGACCGCGACGACGTGCTCGCCTTCCGCGACGTCAACCCCCAGGCGCCGACCCACGTCCTGGTCATCCCCAAGGAGCACATCCCCAGCCTGGAGGCGCTCGGGGAGCGGCACGGGGCCCTGCTGACCAGCCTGGTCGCGGCGGCCAACGAGGTGGCCCGGGAGGACGGCGTGGCCGGCGGGTTCCGGCTGGTCACCAACATCGGGCGGGCCGCCGGCCAGTCGGTCGACCACCTGCACCTGCATGTGCTGGGCGGCCGCACCATGACCTGGCCCCCCGGGTAGCGGGGTGGCCGCCACCGCCCCCTACGGCTCCTGGAGCTCGCCCATCAGCGCCGAGCTGGTCGCCGCCGGCGGGGTCTCGCTCGACGAGGTCCGGGTCGCCGGAGGAGCCGTGCACTGGGTCGAGGGCCGGCCCCTGGAGGGCGGCCGCCAGGTCGTCTGCCGTGCCGTCCGCGGCCAGCCGCCCGAGGATCTGGTCCCCGAGGGGTTCAACGCCCGCACCCGGGTCCACGAGTACGGCGGCGGCGCCTACCTCGTCACCGACGAGGCCCTGTTCTTCAGCAACTTCGCCGACCAGCGCCTGTACCGCCTCGACCCGGGAGCCGACCGGCCGCGGCCGATCACCCCCGATCCGCCGGGCCCGGCCGCCCACCGCTACGCCGACGCCAGCCCGACCCCCGACGGCCGCCGGCTGGTCTGTGTCCGCGAACGCCACCAGGAGGGCCGGGTCGACAACGAGCTGGTCGCGGTGCCGACCGACGGCGACGGCCCGCCGGTGGTGCTGGCCGCCGGCCGCGACTTCTACGCCAGCCCGCGCGTCAGCCCCGACGGCCGGCGCCTGGCCTGGCTGGAGTGGGACCACCCCAACATGCCCTGGGACGGGACCGAGCTGAAGCTGGCCACACTCGCCGGCGACGGCCTGGCCGGCGACCCGGCGACCGTGGCCGGCGGGCCGGAGGAGTCGGTGTTCCAGCCCGCCTGGAGCCCCGACGGGGTGCTGCACCTGGCCTGCGACGCCAGCGGCTGGTGGAACCTGTACCGGGTCGGCGCCGGCGGGGCCCTGGAGGCCCTGGCCCCGGCCGCGGAGGAGTTCGGCCACCCCCAGTGGGTCTTCGGCCTGTCGACCTACACCTTCCTGCCCGGCGGCCGGATCGCCTGCATCCACGGCCGCGGCCCCATGCAGCGCCTGGGCATCCTCGAGCCGGACGGGGTCCTGAACGACCTGGAGCTGCCGTTCACCTCGTTCCACCCGCCGCAGCTTCGCGCCCTCGGCGAGCGCCTGGTCTGCCTGGCCGGCGGCCCGACCCAGGCCGCGGCCGTGGTCATCATCGACCCGACCACCGGCGGGGTCCATGTGCTGCGCTCCAGCGAGGACCGCGAGCTCGACCCCGGCTTCCTCACCGTGCCCGAGCCGATCGAGTTCCCGACCGCGGGCGGCCGGACCGCCCATGCCCTCTACTACCCGCCGGCCAACCGCGACGCCAAGGGCCCCGAGGGGGAGCGGCCGCCGCTGGTGGTGGCCAGCCACGGCGGCCCCACCGCCGGGGTCTCCAGCGGCCTGCACGTCGGCTACCAGTTCTTCACCAGCCGCGGCATCGCGGTGGTCGACGTCGACTACGGCGGCTCCACCGGCTACGGCCGCGCCTACCGCCGGCGCCTGGACGGCCAGTGGGGGATCGTCGACGTCGACGACTGCGTGGCCGCGGCCCGCTACCTGGCCGGCCGGGGCGACGTCGACCCGTCCCGCCTGGCCATCCGCGGCGGCAGCGCCGGCGGCTACACCACCCTGTGCGCCCTCACCTTCCGCGACGACTTCGCCGCCGGGGCCAGCTACTACGGGGTGGCCGACGTGGCCGCCCTGGCCCGCGACACCCACAAGTTCGAGTCGCGCTACCTGGACCGCCTGATCGGCCCCTGGCCGCAGGCCGAGGCGCTGTACCGGGAGCGGTCGCCGATCCACTTCACCGACCGCCTGTCCTGCCCGGTGATCCTGCTCCAGGGCCTGGAGGACGAGGTCGTGCCGCCCGCCCAGGCCGAGACGATGGCCGCCGCCCTCGACGCCAAGGCCATCCCCTACGCCTACCTGCCCTTCCCCGGCGAGCAGCACGGCTTCCGCCAGGCGGCCCACATCCGCCGGGCCCTGGAGGCCGAGCTGTACTTCTACGGCCGCGTGTTCGGCTTCGAGCTGGCCGACCCGGTGCAGCCGGTCCCCATCGCCCACCTCCAGCCGGGACCCTGAGGAACGCGCGACCTGGTCGTCACCGAGAGCATCACCCCGGTGGCCCGGTACAGGTCGCGCCGGTCACCGCCCGCCCACGCCTCCCGACCGGGCGCCCCACGGCTCGCTATACTCGGGAATCCGCCGACCACCGCCGGTCGGCCTGCATCCACGTCCCCAGACGGAGGGGCTAACGGCAAGCGTGCGGCAACCAACACAGGTCCAGGTCAAGGTGCTGGTCCCCGGGAACCACTCGATGGTCAGCCTCCTTGGAACCCGGGACGAGCTGCTCAAGCTGATCGAGGCCGCCTTCGAGAGCACCGTCTTCGTCCGCGGCAACGAGATCACCATCACCGGCGAGCAGGCCGACGCCGAACGGGTCGCCCGCCTCTTCGAGGAGCTCATCGCCCTGCTGGAACAGGGCGACGCCCTGACCGCGGACACCGTCGGCCGCTCCATCGACATCATCCGCGGCGACGGCGCGGCCCGGCCCTCGGCCGTCTTCGGCGACTCGGTCCTGACCAGCCGCGGCCGCTCCATCAAGCCCAAGACGGTCGGCCAGAAGAAGTACGTCGACGCCATCCGCAAGAGCACCGTGGTCTTCGGCATCGGCCCCGCCGGCACCGGCAAGACCTACCTGGCCATGGCCGTCGCCGTCCAGGCCCTCCAGGCCAAGCAGGTCAACCGCCTGATCCTCACCCGCCCGGCCGTCGAAGCCGGCGAGAAGCTCGGCTTCCTCCCCGGCACGCTGTCGGAGAAGATCGACCCCTACCTGCGCCCCCTCTACGACGCCCTCTACGAGATGATCGACGCCGAGCAGATCGGCCGCATGATGGAACGCGGCACCATCGAGGTGGCCCCCCTGGGGTACATGCGGGGCAGAAGCCAGCCCTACGACCGCCAGGTGCTCACCGCTGACGGCTTCCGCCCGATCGGTAGCCTGCAGGTCGGCGACCTGGTGATCGGGTCGAACGGCCTGCCCACGCCGGTCCTCGGCGTCTATCCGCAGGGGCGCAGAGAGGTCTTCCGCGTTTCCACCCACGACGGGGCCTCGACATTGTGCTGCGGGGAGCACCTCTGGGCGGTCACCACCGCCGCCGACCGCCGCCGCGGCCGCCCCCACCGGGTGCTGGAGACCCGTGAGATGGCCGGCCGCCTCCGAGCCGCCCACGCCCACCGGTTCGAGCTGCCCCTGGTCTCCCAGCCGGTCGAGCTCCGGCCCCAGCCGGCCCCGATGGACCCCTACGCCCTGGGCCTCCTGTTGGGCGACGGGTGCCTGACGACCTCGACGACGCCGTCGTTCACGACCGCCGACCCGGAGCTGGCCCTCGCCCTGGAGACCGTCCTCGACGGCGTCGAGTTGCGTCGCAGGAGCGGGGTCGACCACGTGCTCCGCCACACGGCCGGGCACCGCGGGGGTGTGATCGTCGCCAACCCGGTGACGGTCGCGCTCCGGGACCTCGGGCTGGCCGGGACGCGCTCGAACACGAAGTTCGTCCCCGATCGCTACCTCCACAACGCCGCCAGCGTCCGCCTGGCCGTCCTCCAGGGCCTGCTCGACTCCGACGGGGGAGCGGTCACCCAGCGCGGCCGGACCCGCCGCATCCAGTACGGGACGTCCTCGCCGCACCTCCGGGACGACGTGGTGTTCCTCGTGCGGTCCCTGGGCGGCGTGGCCTCCTGGCGGACCCGCGAGGTGCACCACCGCTCGGACGCCTGCGTCCTGGACATCCGGCTGCCTGCTGGGATCGAGCCGTTCCGGCTGGCCCGCAAGCGGGAGGCCTATGCGCGCGCCGGCGGGGAGCGGCCGATGCGGTTTGTCGACAGCATCGAGCCGGCGGGGGAGGCCGACACGCTGTGCATCCAGGTGGCGGCGGCCGACTCGCTGTACGTCACCGACGACTTCCTGGTCACCCACAACACCCTCAACGACTCGTTCATCGTGCTCGACGAGGCGCAGAACACCACGCCGGAGCAGATGAAGATGTTCCTGACCCGGCTGGGGTTCAACTCCAAGGCGGTGGTGACGGGGGACATCACCCAGATCGACCTGCCGTCGGGGCAGCATTCGGGGCTCAACGTGGTCCGGGAGATCCTCACCGGGATCGACGACCTGTCGTTCGTGTACCTGTCCAGCCGGGACGTGGTCCGGCACCGGATCGTCCAGGACATCGTCGAGGCCTACCGTCGCTACGACGAGGCCAGGTCGTAGTGGGCCCCGAACCCCCGCATCCCGCCAAAGGCCCGCCTGCTCGGGGGGGCCGGGGATGAGCGTGTTCCTGGCCAACGAGCAGGCCGACTACCGTGTGGACGAGCCGGCCCTGGCCCGGCTGGCCCGGCTGGTGATGGACGCCGAGGGGGTCGAGGAGTCGGAGATCTCGCTGCTGCTGGTCAACCGGGCCGTCATGACCGACCTCAACGAGCGCTACATGGGCGAGGACCGGCCCACCGACGTGCTCGCGTTCCCGATCGACGGGCCCTCGCCGGCGTCGGGGCCGCCCGAGGGGCCGACCGGGCCGCGCGGGTTCGCCGCCGACCGCCTCGGCGACGGCGACGACGAGGACGTCCTGGACGACGAGGAGGACGACGACGCGCCCTGGCTGCTCGGCGACATCGTGCTCTGCCCGGCGTACGCGGCCGAGCAGGCCAGCCGCAACGGCCAGAGCCTGGCCGCCGAGCTGGAGCTGCTGACCGTGCACGGCATCCTCCACCTGTGCGGCTTCGACCACGCCGAACCCGCCGAGGAGCAGGCCATGAAGGCCCGCACCAACGAGCTGCTGGCGCGCTGGCGCGCCGGTGAGCCGCTGTGAGCCTGCTCACCACCACCGACCTGTGGACGCTGCTGGCGGTGCTCGCCCTGACCGGGATCGCCGCCATGCTGGCCATGGCCGAGACCAGCCTGACCCGCATGAGCCGGGCCCGGGCCATGCACCTGCGGGAGGAGCAGCGCCGCGGCGCCGCCCAGCTCCTCAACCTGGTCGAGCAGCCGGCCCGGTTCCTCAACCTGGTCCTGCTGCTGCTCCTGGTGGTCCAGTTCACCGCCACCGCGCTGTTCACCTCGGTGATGGACCGGCTGGTGGGCGGCGGCCTCGGGGTGGCCATCGCGGCCCTGAGCATGACCCTGATCACCTTCATCTTCGCCGAGGTGGCGCCCAAGACCTACGCCGTCCAGCACACCGACCGGGCCGCCCTGACCGTGGCCCCGTTCGTCTACGTGCTCACCCGCCTGCCGGTCCTGGGCCCGCTGGCCCGGCTGCTGATCGGCATCGGCAACGTGGTCACCCCGGGCAAGGGCCTCAAGAGCGGCCCCTTCGTCTCCGAGGACGAGATCAAGGCCATGGTCGACGAGGCCGAGCGGGACGACGTCATCGAGGAAGAAGAGCGGGAGATGATCCACTCGATCTTCGAGTTCGGCGACACCATCCTGCGCGAGGTCATGGTGCCCCGGCCCGACATGGTCGCCGTCCCCCGGGAGACGCCGCTGCAGGAGGTGCTGGAGCTGATCCTGCACTCGGGCTTCTCCCGCATCCCCGTCTACGACGGCACCATCGACGAGGTGGTGGGCCTGGCCTATGCCAAGGACGTGCTGTCGCGCCTCCACGACGGCCAGGCCGACAAGCCCCTGGCCGAGATCCTGCGCCCGGCCCCGTTCATGCCCGAGTCGATGCGGGCCGCCGAGTGCCTACGCGAGATGCGCAGGCGCAAGAGCCACATGGTGATCGTGATCGACGAGTACGGCGGCACCTCGGGCCTGGTCACCCTGGAGGACCTGCTGGAGGAGATCGTGGGTGAGATCGCCGACGAGTACGACCGCGAGGAGCCCAACGTCGAGCCGCTGCCCGACGGCGACTACCGGGTCAACGCCCGCCTCGGCATCGACGAGGTCAACGAGCTGCTCGACGTGGAGCTGCCCTCCACCGAGTGGGACTCGATCGGCGGGCTGCTGTTCAACCTGGTCGGCGGGGTGCCGCGGGAGGGCCAGGAGGTCGAGTTCCAGGGGCTGCGCCTGCGGGCCGAGCGGGTCCAGGGCCGGCGCATCGGCCGGGTCCGCATCCACCGGCTGGGACCGCCGGAGGAGTCCCAGGACATCACCGCCCAGGCCCGCCGGCTATGAACCCCTCCTTCCGGCCGTCGGCCGGGGAGCTGGTCGCCGCCGCCCGGGCCGCCCGCGAGCGCGCCTACGCCCCCTACTCCGGGTTCCGGGTCGGGGCGGCGCTGCTCACCGAGCAGGGCGACGTGATCACCGCCGCCAACGTCGAGAACGCCAGCTACGGCCTGGCCATCTGCGCCGAGCGGTCGGCGGTGGTGGCGGCCGTGGCCGCCGGGTCGCGCCGCTTCCTGGCCATCGCGGTCGCCGGCAACGGCCCCGACCCGGTCACCCCCTGCGGGGCCTGCCGCCAGGTCCTGCGCGAGTTCCCCCGCGGCGCCGAGCTGGAGGTGCTGTGCGCCGGCGAGACCGGGGAGGAGCTGCGCAGCACCACCCTGGGCGCCCTGCTGCCCGACAGCTTCGGGCCGGAAGCCCTCGGCCCGGCGGGCCAGCCGTGAAGTCCGGGCTGGTCGCGCTGGTCGGGCGGCCCAACGTCGGCAAGTCGACCCTGCTCAACGCCCTGCTCGGCCAGAAGCTGGCGATCGTCTCGGACAAGCCGCAGACCACCCGCTCGGTCGTCCGGGGGGTGCTGCACCGCCCCGAGGGCCAGGCCGTGCTGGTCGACACCCCCGGCCTCCACAAGCCACGCACCCTGCTCGGCCAGCGGCTGAACGACCTGGTCAGGGGCACCCTGTCCGAGGTCGACCTGGTCCTCCAGCTGGTCGACGCGGCCGCCGGGGTCGGGGCCGGCGACCGCTTCCTGGCCGGCGAGCTGGCCAAGGTGGCCACCCCCAAGCTCTGCGTGGTCAACAAGATGGACGCCGCCTCCCGGGCCAAGACCGCCGCCGCCCTCCAGGCCGCGGCCGGGCTGGCCGACTACGCCGAGGTCGTGCCCGTCTCGGCCCGCGCCGGCACCCAGCTCGACCTGCTGGCCGAGCTGATCCTGCGCCACCTGCCCGAGGGCCGGCCCCTGTACCCCGAGGGCCACACCAGCGACCAGCCCGAGCAGCACCTGGTGGCCGAGCTGATCCGCGAGAAGGCCCTGGCCAGGGTCCGCGACGAGCTGCCCCACTCGGTGGCTGTGCTGGTCGAGGAGATGGGCCCCGATCCCGAGCGCGAGGACCTGCTGGTTGTCCGGGCGTTCCTGTTCGTGGAGCGGGCCAGCCAGAAGCCGATCGTGCTCGGCCGCGGCGGGTCGGTCCTGCGCGACATCGGCACCCAGGCCAGGGCCGAGCTCGAGGCCCTGTTCGGCACCCAGGTCTACCTCGATCTCAGGGTCAAGCTGGCCAAGGACTGGCAGCGCGACCCCCGCCAGCTGTCCCGCCTCGGGTTCTGACAACGGGAGGAGCGCGCGGATGCGGGTGATGGTGCTGGGCGGGACCAGGTTCATCGGGGCCGCCGTGGTCGAGGAGCTGGTCGCCTACGGCCACGAGCTGCTGGTCGTGCACCGGGGCGAGCACGAGCCGGCCGACCTGCCCCCGGAGGTCGACCACCTCCACGCCGAGCGCCAGGACCTGCCCCATCTGCGCGGGCCGGTGGACGAGTTCGACCCCGAGGCGGTGGTCGACAACTGCGCCTACTCGGCCGCCGACGCCGAGACCGCGCTGGCCGCGGTCGGCGACGACGTGCGGCTGCTGGTGGTGTCCAGCATGGACGTGTACCGGGCGTTCGGGGCGGTGCTGGCCGGGACCGAGACCGACCCGCTGCCGGTCGACGAGACCTCGCCGGTCCGGCCCGAGCGCTTCCCCTACCGGGGCCGGCCCCATCCGTCGCCCGACGCCGACACCTACGAGAAGCTCGACGTGGAGGCAGCCTACCTGGCCAGGGAGGCGACGGTGTGCCGGCTGCCCATGGTCTACGGCGAGCGCGACCACCAGCGCCGCGAGGAGCCGATCCTGCGCCGGGTCCGGGCCGGCCGCGAGCGCATCCCGGCCGGGGCGGGCGGCTGGCTGTGGACCCGCGGCTATGTCCGCGACGTGGCCGCCGGCATCCGCCTGGCCCTGGAGTCGGACGCGTGTCTGGCCGAGGTCCTCAACCTGGGCGAGGCCCGCACCTGGTCGATGGGCCTGTGGGCCCGCCACCTGCTGGAGGCCGCCGGCTCGAAGGCCGAGCTCGTCCGGGTGCCCGACGTGCTGCTCCCCGACGACCTCGAGGCGCTGGGCACCATCGCCCAGCACCTCCTGGTCGACTCGAGCAAGGCCCGCGACCTGCTCGGCTGGACCGAGACCGACCCGCACGAGGCCCTTCGCCGCTCGGTCGCCTGGCACCTGGCCAACCCGCCGCAGGACGCGGCCGCCGACTTCGGCGCCGACGACCGCGCCCTCGCCGCGGCGGGGTAGCTCAGCCGGCCACCGGCTCCTCGACGACCGGCTTGGACCACGAGGCCCGCCACTCCGGGACCTCGAACGGCTCGGCGTAGTAGCGGGTCTCGCGCCACATCTTGCCGTCGCGGAACTCGACCCGGCCGACGCCGTGGAAGACCTTGCCGTCGGCGTAGTGGATGAGGCTCTCGTGGAACCAGACGTCCCCGCTGCCGGTCACCCGGCGCAGCCGGATCTGGGGCGCCATGCCGCCCGGGAAGGTCTCCTGGAGCCTGCGCAGGCCGTCGCGGTCCATCCGCTCGCCCGACTGGGGCAGCTCCAGGAGGTAGTCCTGGTGGCGCTCCCGGTACTCGGCCTCCGGGTCCATGGCCTCGCGCAGCCGCTGGAACAGCTCGCGCACCTCGTGCTCCTGCATCTGTCTTCCTCCTTGGTCGCTGGCGGGTGCTGATGCCACGATGGGCCGGCAGGCTGACGTGGGGCTGTGGATCCGCTGTGGGGCACGGGAAGGGAGCGGGCGACGACGGCGACGATGGAGTTCGGGATCCTGGGGCCGCTGGAGGTCCGCAACGGCGGCGGCTTGGTGCGGGTGCCGGGGGCCAAGGAGCGGGCCCTGCTGGCCGACCTGCTGGTCCATGCCGGTCGGGTGGTGGCGGCCGACCGGCTGGTCGAGGACCTGTGGGGCGACCAGCCGCCGGGGAACCCGGCCAACACCCTCCAGGGTCGGGTGTCGGCCCTGCGCCGGGCCCTGGGTCCGGCCGGGGCCGGGCTGGTGGTGACCCGCCCCCCCGGCTATGTGCTCGAGGTCGATGCCGAGCGGGTGGACGCCGGCCGGTTCGAGGGGCTGGTGGCCGCGGCCGGTCGGGCGACCGGGGCCGCGGCGGCGCGGCTGCTGGAGGAGGCGCTCGGCCTCTGGCGGGGGGCGGCGTTGGTCGAGTTCGCCGACCAGCCCTGGGCCCAGGTGGAGGCGGCCCGGTTGGAGGAGCTGCGGCTGGTGGCGACCGAGGGGCTGGTGGAGCTGCGGCTGGCCGCCGGTGGGCAGGCCGGGGTGGTGGCGGAGCTGGAGGGGTTGGTGGCTGAGCATCCGACCCGGGAGCGCCTGCGGGGGTTGTTGATGCTGGCGCTGTACCGGTCGGGTCGGCAGGCCGACGCCCTGGGGGTGTATCAGGCGACCCGCACGGTGCTGGCCGAGGAGCTGGGGATCGACCCGTCGCCGGAGCTGCAGCGGCTCCACCGGGCCATCCTGGTCCAGGACCCGACCCTGGACGCGGCGGCGCCGGAGCGGGACGTGCCCCGGCACAACCTGCCCGAGCGGCTCACCAGCCTGGTCGGCCGCGAGCAGGAGCTGCGGGACGCCGCCAAGCTGGTCGAGCAGCAGCGGCTGGTCACGGTGGTCGGGCCGGGTGGGGCGGGCAAGACCAGCCTGGCCGTCGCCCTGGCCGAGCGGCTGGTGGCCGGCCACCCGGACGGGGTGTGGCTGGTCGAGCTGGCCGCCCTGCGGGATCCGGCCCTGCTGGCCGAGGTCGTCGCCGTCACCCTGGGACTGGGCGAGGAGGCGGCCGGGCCGGGCGTCCCGCTGCCGGCCCCGGCCGAGCGGCTGGCCAGCTTCGCCGCCGACAAGGCGATGCTGCTGGTCCTGGACAACTGCGAGCACCTGGTGGGGGCGTGCGCCGAGCTGGTCGGGCGGTTGCTCCAGGCCGGCCCCCGGGTGAGGATCCTGGCCACCAGCCGTGAGGTGCTGGGGGTGCCCGGGGAGGTGGTCTGGCCGATCCCGCCCCTGGCCGTCCCCGACCCGGCCGAGGCCGGCGACCAGGCCGCCGCACCCGAGGCGCTGGTCGGCTACGACGCCGTGCGGCTGTTCGTGGAGCGGGCCACCAGTGCCGACCCCGGCTTCGTCCTGGACGCCGCCAGCGGCCCCGCGGTGGCCGAGCTGTGCCGGCGCCTGGACGGGCTGCCCCTGGCCATCGAGCTGGCCGCGGCCCGGGTCCGGGCCCTGCCGCCGGTGGAGCTGGCCGCCCGCCTGCAGGACCGGTTCCGGCTGCTGGCCGGCGGCGCCAGGACCCTCGACCCACGCCAGCAGACCCTGCGGGCGACCGTCGACTGGAGCTGGGAGCTGCTGAAGGACCCGGACCGGCGGTTGCTGCGGCGGCTGTCGGTGTTCAGCGGTGGGTGGACGATCGCCGCGGCCGAGACGGTGTGCGCCGGCGACGGGCTGGAGCCGGGTGACGTCCTGGACGGGTTGTTCCGGCTGGTCGACCGGTCCCTGGTCGTGGCCGCCGGCGGTGACCCGGCCCGGTTCGCCATGCTGGAGACGCTGCGGGCCTACGGGGTCGAGCGGCTGGCCGAGGCCGGCGAGGCCGCGGCCGTGGCCGCCCGCCACACCGCCTGGTGCCTGGCGCTGGCCGAGCAGGCCGCGGTCCACCGCACCGCCCGGCCCGGGCTGCGGCGGGTGGAGGCCGACTACGACAACCTGCGGGCCGCCCTGGACCGGGCGGTGGCCGCCCCCGACCCGGACACGGCGTTGCGGCTGGCCGCCGCCCTCGGCTGGTACTGGTGGACCGACCGCACCCTCGAGGGCCGCCAGCTGCTGGCCGGGGCGCTCGCCCTGGCCGACGGCCAGCCGCCGACCCCGCAGCTGGCCAGGGCGCTGCAGGCGGCCGCGATGCTCGAGGTGTCGCTCACCCCGTCGGCGGCGACCGCCGAGGCCGCCCGGCGCAGCCAGGAGCTGTTCGAGCGGTTCGAGGACCGGTCGGGGGCCGCGTTCTCCAAGCTGCTGCTGGCCTTCACCGAGCTGCAGCGGGTCGGGCCCGGCGAGGACGGCGCCCGCCTGGTCGAGGAGGCCGAGGCGACCTTCGTCGACCTCGGCGACCCCTGGGGCGAGGCCTTCGCCGGGCGGGCCCGGTTCTCCTTCGAGTCCTACCAGCGAGGGCTGTCGGCAGCGGCCGAGCAGGCGGGGCAGCGGGCCCTGGCCCAGTTCGGGGCCCTCGGCGACCAGTGGGGTCTGGCCCAGACCCACTTCAGCCTGGCCGAGATCGCCAAGGGCCGCGGGGACCTGGACGGGGCGGTGGGCAGCTACGAGGGCGCCCTGGCGGCCGCCCGCGACGGCGGGCCGCTGTATGTGGTGCTGGCCTCGCTGGTCGGGCTCGGCAGCCTGCTCGCCCTGCGGGGCGACGACGTCCGGGCGGCCGCCCTCCATGCCGAGGCGGCCGCCCTGTTCCGCCGCACCGGGCAGCGGCGCGGGTTCGCCCACCTGTACAACGAGCTGGGCGGCCTCGCCCGCATCCGCGGCGACCTCGAACGGGCCCGCCAGCTGCACCGGGAGGCCCTGCCCATCGTCCGGGAGCTGGTCGGCTGGAGCGTCCCCCACACCCTCGCCCAGCTGGCCTGCGCCGAGGCCCGCCTGGGCGACCTCGACGCCGCCGAGGCCCACCTGGCCGAGGCGGCCGGCCTGCTCCAGGCCGTCCCCCAGCCGGGGACCGCGGCCTCCGTGCTGCTCGGCGCGGCCCTGGTGGCGATCGGTCGCGACCGGCCCGAGGAGGCGGCACGCCTGCTGGCCGCCACCGACGCGGTCCGCGAGCGCAGCGGCTTCGCCGCGGTGGGCGCCGAACGGCAGGAGGCCGACCTGGCCGCCGACGCCGTCCGGGCCCGGCTCGACCCGGACGCCCTGGCCGCCGCCCAGGCCGACGGGCGGGCCCAGGCCGCCGAGGACGTCCTGCGGGACCTGGTTGCCAGCGCCGCAACCAGGGCAGACCATTAGGACGATGGCCAAGACCAGAGCAACCGGCGCAGCCCCTGACGACGGCGTGGCCGTCGGCCGGCAGACGCCGTTCGAGCCCGAGCCGGCCGAGGGGCCGAGCGCGTTCCCGCCCATCGCCGAGTACGCGTTCCTGTCCGACTGCGAGAGCAACGCCCTGGTGGCGCCCAGCGGCAACGTCGAGTGGCTGTGCTCGCCCCGGCCCGACGGGCGCAGCGTGTTCGCCTCGATGCTGGACCGGGCCGCGGGCAGCTTCCGGCTCGGGCCGACCGGGGTCCTGGTGCCGGCCGGGCGGCGCTACCTGCCGGGCACGCTGGTGCTGGAGACGACCTGGCGGGCCCGCGGCGGCTGGGTCGTGGTCCGCGACGCGATGTGCGTCGGCCCCTGGTACCACCAGCAGCGCCGCTCCGGGACCCACCGCCGGCCCCCGACCGACTACGAGGCCGAGCACATCCTGCTGCGCACGGTGAAGTGCATCATCGGCCATGTCGAGCTGAGCCTGGACTGCGAGCCGGTGTTCGACTACGGCCGCACCGAGGCCACCTGGGAGTACTCGGGCCAGGGCTACGGCGAGGCGATCGCCCACGGCGGCGACGGCGACGTCCAGCTGCGGCTGGTCACCGACCTCAGGATCGGCTTCGAAGGCCGCGGCGCCCACGCCCGGACCACCATGCACGAGGGCGACCGGGCCTTCGCCGCCCTGTGCTGGCCGCGCTCGCAGTGGTCGGCCTCCGAGGAGTACTGGGCCGAGCGGGCGCCGCCGGCCAACGCCGACGAGGCGTTCGAGCGCATGGAGCGGACGGCCGAGTTCTGGCGGGGCTGGATCAACCAGGGCGTGTTCCCCGAGCACCGCTGGCAGAGCCACCTCCAGCGCAGCGCCCTCACCCTCAAGGGCCTGACCTATGCCCCCACCGGGGCGCTGCTGGCCGCCGCCACCACCTCGCTGCCCGAGACCCCCGGCGGCGAGCGCAACTACGACTACCGCTACACCTGGATCCGCGACGCCACCTTCATGCTCTGGGGCCTGTACACCCTCGGCTTCGAGCGCGAGGCCAACGACTTCTTCTACTTCGTGGCCGACCTCTGCGACGAGGACGGCGAGCTCCAGATCATGTACGGGGTCGCGGGCGAGAAGGAGCTGCCCGAGCAGGAGCTGGAGCACCTGTCCGGCTACGAGGACGCCCGGCCGGTCCGGGTCGGCAACGCCGCCGCCACCCAGCGCCAGCACGACGTCTGGGGGGCGGTGCTCGACTCGGTCTACCTGCACACCAAGTCCCGGGACTACCTGCCCGAGCGGGTCTGGCCGATGCTCAAGCGGGCCGTCGAATGCGCCATCGACAACTGGGCCAAGCCCGACCAGGGGATCTGGGAGGTCCGGGGGCCGCCGCGCCACTTCACCTCCTCCAAGCTGATGTGCTGGGTGGCCTGCGACCGGGGCGCCCGCCTGGCCAAGCTGCACGGCGACCGGGACCTGGCCGCCAGCTGGCGCAAGGCCGCCGACGAGATCCACGCCGACATCTGCGAGCACGGCATCGACGAGCGGGGCGTGTTCGTCCAGCACTACGAGACCACCGCCCTGGACGCCTCGGTCCTGCTCATGCCGCTGGTGCGGTTCCTGCCCCCCGAGGACCCGCGGATCCGGGACACCGTGCTGGCCATCGCCGACGAGCTGACCGTCGACGAGCTGGTCCTGCGCTACCGGGTCGAGGAGACCGAGGACGGCTTCGCGGGCGAGGAGGGCACCTTCGCCATCTGCTCGTTCTGGCTGGTGTCGGCCCTGGTGGAGATCGGCGAGGTGGCCCGGGCCCGGCAGCTGTGCGAGAAGCTGCTGTCGTACTCCAGCCCGCTGCAGCTGTACGCCGAGGAGATCGACCCGCGCAGCGGCCGCCACCTGGGCAACTTCCCCCAGGCGTTCACCCACCTGGCCCTCATCAACGCGGTCATGCACGTGATCAGGGCCGAGGCCGGCGGCGACGCCACCCGCTTCCGGCCCCAGGGCGTGTCCCTGTTTTGACCTCCCGGAGTCGCCGGTGCGGGTACGGCACCTGACGGTGGTGCTCCTGGTCTGCGCGGTCCTCACCGCCTGCGCCGGCCGGCCACCGCCCGCCCCGGCCACCCCGGGCGGGCCCGCCACCCCGGGCGCGCCGCAACCGCACCCGCCGACGTCGGGTCCCCCGGCCACGCAACCGCCGGGCGCCTGGCGGGTCGGGGCCCGGCCGCTGCCGTTGCGCCCGAACGGCTTCGGCCAGGTGCTGCCGACCCCGGCGGCGCTCCGGACCCGGCGGCTCCCCACCGTCGACCGGCTGCCTCCGCCGCCCGGGGGCCGGTTCCGCTCGGCCATCCGGCCGATCGGCCCGGCCGTCCGGGCCCGCATGGGGGCGACCTGGAAGCCCGGCTGCCCGGTCGGCCTGGCCGACCTGCGCGATGTCACCGTCAGCTTCCGCGGCTTCGACGGCCGCCCCCACACCGGCGAGCTGGTCGTCCATCGGCGGGTCGCCGCCGAGGTCGTCTCGGTGTTCGCCCGCCTCTACCGGGCCCGCTTCCCGATCGAGGAGATGCGGCTGGTCACCACCGCCGACCTGGAGGCCCACCCCACCGGCGACGGCAACAACACGGCCGCCTTCGTGTGCCGCGCCGCCCGCAAGCAGGCCCGCTGGTCGGCCCATGCCTACGGCCTGGCCGTGGACGTCGACCCCTTCCAGAACCCCTACCGGCGCGGCGACCTCGTCCTGCCCGAGCTGGCCAGCAGCTACCTCGACCGGGCCAGGGCCCGCCCCGGCATGATCCGCCAGGGCGACGTCGTGACCGCCGCCTTCGCCGCCATCGGCTGGACCTGGGGCGGCACCTGGCAGTCGCCGAAGGACCTGATGCACTTCTCCGCAACCGGCGGCTAGGTCGTCCCCAGACGGGGCGTACCCTGTCCGGCGATGGCGGACTGGGTGACGATCTCCTCGCTGGCCACCGCAGGGGGCACCCTGGTGCTGGCCGCGGCCACCTTCGCCTCGGTGCGGTCGGCCAACCGGTCCGCCCGCGTCGCCGAGCAGGCCCTCCAGGTCGGGCTGCGGCCGCTGCTGATGCCCTCGCGGCTGGAGGACCCGCTGATCAAGGTCCTGTGGGTGGACGGCCACTACTCGCGCCTGGAGGGCGGCCGGGCCGCCGTCGAGGTCAAGGACGGGGTCGTCTACCTGGCCGTGTCGCTGCGGAACGTGGGCAGCGGCATGGCCGTGCTGCACGGCTGGCACCCGTCGCCCGAGCGGCTCCGCGGCGACGAGCCGCACGCCGACCCCGACCGGTTCCGCCGCCACACCCGCGACCTGTACGTTCCCGCGGGCGACGTCGGCTTCTGGCAGGGGGCGTTCCGGGACCCGAACGAGCCCGGCTACGACGCGATCTGCCAGGCCGTCCAGACCAGCCGCCAGCTCACCGTCGAGCTGCTGTACGGCGACCACGAGGGCGGCCAGCGGATGGTCAGCCGCTTCGCCCTCACCTCCGGCGACGGCACCACCTGGCTGGCCTCGGTCGGCCGCCACTGGAACCTGGACCGGCCCGACCCGCGCTAGCGGAACCGAAGCCGGTGTCGGGCGGGGTCGACCGCCGCGGCGCGATATTGTCGGAGCATGCAGCCGCCGTCCGAACGCCTGGAGCAGCCCGACGCCTGGGGGACCAGCCGGGTGTCGCGGCTGTTCCCCGGGTGGTGGCTGGCCCATGCCGACCTCCACAACCACACCTGGCTGTCGGACGGGGCCGGCGACCCGCGGCTGGCCTTCGGCGCCATGCGGGCGGCCGGGCTGGACGTGGCCGCCCTGACCGACCACAGCCGCTGGGCGTCGGTGTTCCTGGACCTGCGCAAGGCGCCCGGCTGGACCGGGATCGACGGCCGGGCCTGGCGCCAGACCATCGCCCTGGCCGAGGCGGCCAACGCCGACGGCGAGTTCGTGGCCCTGCACGGGTTCGAGTGGTCGCATGCCGCCTTCGGCCACATGAACGTCTGGGACAGCGAGCGCTTCACCGACCCGCTGCGCTCGGCCCCCACCATGGGCCGGTTCTGGCGCTGGCTGGAGCGCACCGGCAGCGACGGCCTGGCCGGGTTCAACCACCCGGGCACCGGCCGGCTGCGCTTCGCCAACTTCGGCTACCGGCCGGCCATGGCCCAGCGCCTGGTCAGCCTGGAGCTGTTCAACAAGCTCGAGGACTACCTGCTCAAGGACTCCGACCGCGGCGGGCAGTCGCCGCTCAACCAGTGCCTCAACGCCGGCTGGCGGGTCGGGCTGCTGGGGGTGACCGACGAGCACGGCCCCGACTGGGGCCAGCCCGAGGGCAAGGGCCGGGCCGGGCTGTGGGTGCGCGAGCTGACCCGGGCCGGGGTGCTGGAGGCCCTGGCGGCGCGGCGGTTCTTCGCCAGCCGGGTCAAGGGCCTGCGCCTGGACGCCGCCCTGACCTCGCTGGCCGGCGGCGGGTCGGGGGAGCGGGCCCGCATGGGCACCGCCCTCGTCCACCCCGGCGGCCCGGCCCGCCTCGAGGTCGACCTGGACCGCGGCGAGGCCTGGCGGGGCCGGCGGCTGCTGCTCCAGGTGCTGCGGCCCGGGGACCGGCTGCCGACCCTGGCCGCGACCCTGGAGGTCGACCTGGCCGGCCCGGGCGGGCCGGTGGCCGCCCTGGAGCTCGACCTGGACCCGGCCGACGGCAACTGGGTGGTGGTGCGGGTCACCGACCCGGCCGAGCCGGCCGATCCCCGGGCCACCGGCGACTGGGCCCGCCAGGGCCGGGCGATCGCCTACACCAGCCCCTTCTGGCTCGAGCCGCGTCCCTGATCGGGGACCTCGTCGACCAGGTCGGCCACCGATGCTGGCTGTTCCTCGCCGCCGTCTATGCCCCGGGATGCTGGATCGGGCGGGCCAGCCGCTTGATGTTGAGCAGGTTGGTGTAGGTCACGTTGTCGGTGGTGGAGTTGCCGCCGAAGGTGCCGCAGCCCAGCGTCAGCGACGGGACCAGGCCGTTGCCGACGCCGATGCAGCCCTGGGTGGCCGGGCCGTTGACCAGGATGCGGCTGGCCGGGACCTCATCGGCGAACCGCTCCTGGAGGGCCTCGTCGTCGGTGTGGATCACCGCGGTGTGGCCGGCGCCCTGGTTGGCCAGCAGCCGCTTGCAGACCTCGAAGCCCTGCTCGGTCCCGGCCACGCTGACCAGCGACAGCAGCGGGGCCAGCTTCTCCCGGCCGAGGGGCCCGTCGACCTGGTCCAGCCCGACGGGCAGGACCAGCACCCGGATGGGCCGGTCGCGCCGGACCCCGGCCGCCTCGGCGATCGCCTGGGCCGACTGGCCGAGGACCTCGCGGCGCAGGTGCCCGTCGCCCTGGTCGAAGGCGTGGGCGGCGACCCTGGCCGCCTCCTCGGGCGAGCACACGGCCGCCCCGGCCGCCTCCAGCGCGGCCCGGAACGGCCCCCCGATCGCCGCGTCGACGACCAGGTTGTCCTCGGAGCCGCAGATGATGCCGTGGTCGAAGGCCTTGCTCTCGACCACGGCGGCGGCGGCCGCCGCCGGGTCGACGTCGGCGCAGACCAGGGCGGGCACGTTGCCCGAGCCGACGCCGATGGCCGGGGTGCCCGAGCTGTAGGCGGCCCGGACCATGGCCGTGCCCCCGGTGGCCAGGATCAGCGACACCTCCGGGTGGCGCATGAACATCGCCGTCCTGGTGCGGCTGGCCCGCTCGACCGACTGGAGCAGCGCCGCCGGCGCCCCGTGCTCGGCCAGGACGCCCGAGATCAGGGCCACGGTGCGCTCCCCGACGGCGACGGCGGCCGGATGGTGGCTGACGATCAGGGCGTTGCGGGCCTTGAGGCAGATCAGGGTCTTGAACACCAGGGTGGCCACCGGGTTGGTCATGGGGATCAGCCCCAGCACCACCCCGACAGGGCTGGCGATCTCGGTGACCCCGCGGTCGTCGGGCGTGCGGGGGCCGATCCCCGGCCGGCCCTGGAGGGTCCGGTTCACCTCCAGGCTGGCGAAGCGGTTCTTGAAGGTCTTGTCGGCGACGTTGCCGATCCCGGTCTCGGCCACGGTGGCCGCGGCCAGCTCCTCGGCGTGGTCGGCCACGGCCTGGGCGATCGCGTCCAGCAGCGCCTCCACCCGGGCCTCGGGCCATCCGGCCAGCTCGGCCTGGGCGGCCGCGGCCCTGGCCACCACCTCGTCGACCGCCGGGTCGATCTCGGCCGCGAAGACGTACTCCTCCAGGTGGCGGCGGGTCTCTCTGGCCTTGGCGGCGGCGTCTCCGCCCAGCGACCGCAGCACGGCCAGCCCGGTCGGGGGGTCGTCGCGGCACAGCCGGGCCAGGCCGTCCTCGGACAGGGCGAGGGCGGTCACCTCGGTGTGGGCGTAGGCGCTGGCCGAGCGGGGCCGGCCGTCCAGCAGGCTGAACTCGCCGCACAGCATGCCCGGTCCCAGGTAGGCGATGACCCCGTCGGAGTCGAAGTCGGGCCGCTCCACCTCCAGGCGGACCTCGCCGTCGGTGATCAGGTAGCACTCGGTGCCGCCGGTCCCCTGGGCCAGGATGCGCTCGCCCCGGGCGTAGCGGCGGCGCTCCAGGTACGGGTCGAGCAGCGTGGGGTCGGTGACGCCGAGCGCGGCGAGCGATGGCCGGACCTGCATGCCCACCTCCTTGCCGGAACAGGTCGAGCTTGTGCCGACGACCCGGGAGAGGCAAGCCCCAGGAGTCATGGCGACGCAGCGGGCAGTGCCGAACGTCACAGGCGACCGGTGACGGGCGGCATCGCCCCGACGGGCCCGGCCCCCGCATCCTGAGCTCGCATCTCAGGGCAGCGTCCCGACCGAGGAGATCACCATGCGCCACGCCCTCGTCACCACCCACCTCCTGACCCAGGCCCGCGCCGCCGCCATCGCCGAGGCCGACGAGCTGCAGGAGCATCAGGCTCGGGCTCGTTCCAGGTCCCGCCGCCAGCGCGCCCGCCGCGTTCGGGTCGCCACCCTGACCCGCCGCACCCGGGTCGCCACCCCGGCCCACCGCGCCCGCGCCTGAACCCGGGCCCACGCCTGAACCCTCGGCGTCCGGGCCGAGTCCCCGGTGGGAGAGCGTAGCCCAACGGCTTGAGCGGGGCTCCGGTTCGTCCACTTCGCGGGACGGCTCGAACCGGCTCCAGCTCGTCGAGCCTGCCGCCACCGGTCGGTATTGAGGCTGCGCGGCTGGGTTCGGCCGTGCCAGGCTGGGTCATGCTCGCTGCTCGGGATCTCACCGTGGTCCGCGGCGCCCAGGTCGTGCTCGATGGCGTCGACCTGGTCGTCGACGGGACCAGCCGTATCGGCGTGCTCGGCCGCAACGGGGCCGGCAAGTCGACCCTGCTGCGGGCCCTGGCCGGGCTGGAGGCGCCCACCGCCGGCACGGTGGAGCGGTCGCCGCCGGGCCTCAACGCCGGGTATCTGGCCCAGGAGCCCGATCCCCTTGCGGGCGAGACGACCGCCGTCTACCTGCGCCGGCGCACCGGCCTGGCGGTGGCCGAGGAGGCCATGCAGGCCGCCCTGCGGGCCGTCGGCGACCAACCGGGCCGGCGCGAGCTGGAGGCCTACGACGACGCCCTGGCCCGCTTCCTGGCCCTCGGCGGCGACGACCATGACGCCCGCGCCCCCCGGGTCCTGGCCGACGTCGGCCTGGACCCCGGGGTCCTCGAGGTCCCCCTGGCCCGGCTGTCGGGCGGCCAGCGGGTCAAGGCCGGCCTGGCCGCCATCCTGCTCGCCCGCTTCGACGTGCTGCTGCTGGACGAGCCGACCAACAACCTCGACTTCGACGGCCTGGCCCGCCTGGAGCGGTTCCTGGCCACCGAGGAGCGGCCGGTGGTGCTGGTCAGCCACGACCGGGCGTTCCTGTCGGCCACCACCACCCGCATCGCCGAGCTCGACCTGCACAGCCGCCGGCTCAGCGAGTACGGCGGCGGCTACGACGCCTATGTCGAGGAGCGTCGCCGCCGGCGCGAGCAGGCCTACGCCGACTTCGAGGAGTCCCGGGCCGAGCGGGCCCGGCTGGAGGAGGCGGCCCGCCAGAAGCGCGAGTGGGCGGTCAGCCGCCGGGGCGAGCGGCGCACCGACAACGACAAGGCGCTGGCCGGCCGGCGCAAGGAGCGGGCCACCGCCGGGGCGACCAAGGCCAAGGCGATCGAGCGCCGCCTGGAGCGCCTCGGCGGCCCCGAGAAGCCGTGGGAGGGCTGGGACCTGCGCCTGTCGCTGCAGGCCGGCCGGCGCAGCGGCCAGGTCGTGGCCAGCCTGGCCGGGGCGGAGGTCGACCGCGGCCGCTTCCGGCTCGGCCCGGTCGACCTGGAGCTGCGCTGGCGCGACCGCCTGGCCCTGACCGGGCCCAACGGGGCCGGCAAGTCGACCCTGCTCGGCCTGCTGACCGGCGAGCTGCGCCCGACCGCGGGCACGGTCCGGCTCGGGGCGGGGGTGGTCGTCGGCCACCTCGGCCAGGACCGCACCCCGGGGACGGGCACCCTGCTGGAGGCGGTCAGGGAGCGCACCGAGCTCTCGGTCGAGGAGGCCCGCTCGCTGCTGGCCAAGTTCGACCTGGGCGCCGAGCACCTGGCCAGGGCCGAGGCCGACCTGTCGCCGGGCGAGCGGTCCCGGGCCGGCCTGGCCGTGCTGGTCGCCAGGGGCACCAACCTCCTGCTGCTCGACGAGCCCACCAACCACCTGGACCTGGACGCCATCGAGGAGCTGGAACGGGCCCTGGCCGGCTACGACGGCACCCTGGTGGTGGTCAGCCACGACCGGCGCCTGCTGGCCAACCTGCGCCTCGGGCGGCGCCTGGAGGTGGTCGCCGGCCGGGTCGCCGAGGCGCCCCTGCCCGTCGCCACACCCCGATAGACTGAGCGGAATGAACCTCTACCGTGAGCAGGGCGTGGTGCTGCGCACCTGGAAGCTCGGCGAGGCCGACCGCATCGTCGTGCTCCTCACCCAGGGCGAGGGCAAGGTCCGGGCGGTGGCCAAGGGGGTGCGCAAGACCAAGTCCCGCTTCGGCGGCCGCCTGGAGCCGTTCAGCCACGTCGACCTGTCGCTGTACCGGGGCCGCGAGCTCGACATCGTCACCCAGGCCGAGGTCATCAACCCGTTCCGGGCCCTGCGCGAGGACTACGACCGGGTGCTCGCCGGCGCGGCCATGCTCGAGGCGGTCGACCAGGTCGCCCAGGAGCGCGAGGCCGCCATCCGCCTCTACCTGCTGCTGGTCCGGGCCCTGCGGGCCCTGGACGGCGGCCCCCGCGACCCCTCGGTGGTGCTCGACGCCTTCCTGCTCAAGCTCATGGCCCTGGAGGGCTACCGGCCGGCGGTGACCGAGTGCGCCGGCTGCGGGGCCACCGGGCCGCCGCGCTGCTTCTCGATCGCCCGCGGCGGCGGCCTGTGCGAGCGCTGCCGCACCGGCCAGGAGTCGACCCTGGACGACGCCACCATGCCCCTGCTGGCCGCCCTGCTCGGCGACGACCTGGACACCACCGCCGCCGCCGACGACCCGGCCCCGGTCTCCCGCCGCGAGGCCGGTGCCCTGGTCAAGGGCTACGTCGAGTACCACCTGGACCGCCGCCTGCGCGCCTACCCCCTGGTGGCCCGCTGATGCCGAGCCGCAACCCGCGGGCCCTGCCGCCCGACCTCGACCCCAAGGCCGTGCCCGACCACGTGGCCATCGTCATGGACGGCAACGGCCGCTGGGCCGGGGCCAAGGGGCTGCCCCGCAACAAGGGCCACGAGGCGGGGGAGGCGGCCCTGTTCGACACCGTCGAGGGGGCCCTGGACGCCGGGCTGTCCTGGCTGACCGTGTACGCCTTCTCCACCGAGAACTGGCGCCGGCCGGCCTCCGAGGTCCGCTTCCTGATGAACTTCAACGAGCGGCTGCTGGTGCGGCGCTCCCACGAGCTGCACGAGCGCGGGGTGCGCATCCGCTTCATCGGCCGCCGCGACCGCATCCCCCCGCACGTCCGCCGGCGCATCCAGGAGGCCGAGGCCCTGACCGCCGCCGACGCCCGGATGACCCTGGCCGTGGCCCTCGACTACGGCGGCCGCGACGAGCTGACCAGGGCGGTGCGGGCCCTGACGGCCGAGGTCCGCGAGGGCCGCGGCCCCCGCCGCATCGACGAGCGGGCCATCGCCAGGCACCTCTACGCGGCCGACATGCCCGACGTCGACCTGCTCATCCGCACCTCCAACGAGTTCCGGATCTCCAACTTCCTGCTCTGGCAGATCGCCTACGCCGAGCTCCACTTCACCCCGGTGCTGTGGCCCGACTTCAACCGCCAGGAGCTGTTCGACGCCCTGCGCGTCTACCAGGGCCGCCACCGCCGCTTCGGCGCCGTCGCCGACCCGGTACCCGAGCCCGTCCGCGCCGCGCCGCGACCCGCCGGCGCCGGGTCCCCCGGTGGGGGAGCGTAGCCCATTGCCGGGGAAGGGTGGCCGGGTCGTCCACAGCCCCCGGCGGCCCGCGATCCGGCCGGCGCGACCCGGCGACCTGGCCCGGCTCGGGCCGGTGTACGAGCGGTCGGGGTTCGGGGCCCGGCTGGCCGGGGTGGTCGGGTTCGCCAGGGCCCGGCTGGACGGCGAGGTGGTGGTGGCCGAGGCCGGCGGCGACCTGGTCGGGGTGGCCGCCGGGGCGGTGTTCGGGGCCACCGGCTGGGTCGGGGGCGTGGCCGTGGTCCCCGGGCACCGGCGGGCCGGGCTCGGCGGCGCCCTCACCGAGGCGATCCTCCAGTTCCTGGAGGGCCGGGGCGTGGCCACCGCCCTGCTGCACGCCACCGCCCTCGGCCGCCCGGTGTACGAGCGCCTCGGCTTCGTCCCCGAGACCGCCTACCTGACCCTCGCCGGCCCCACCCGGCCCCGGCCGCCCGGGACCCCGCCGGTGCGGCCGGGCCGCCAGGCCGACCTGGAGGCGGTGCTGGCCCTCGACCTGGCCGCCACCGGCGAGGACCGGCGGCGCCTGCTCACCGCCCTGTGGCCCACCGGCGGCCTGGTCGCCGGCGACGGCCGGGCCCTCGGCTACCACCTGGCCTCGCCCTGGCGCTCGGGCGGGGCTGTCGTCGCCGCCGACCCCCGGGCCGGGCTGGCCCTGCTGGACGCGGTCCGCGCCGCCCCCGGCGACGAGGTCGCCGTCTCGGTGCCCGCGGCCAACGCCCCGGCCGTGCGCTCCCTCCAGTCGGCCGGCTTCTCCGAGCGCTCCCGCACCGTCAGGATGCACCGCGGGCCCCGCGTCCCCTGGAACCCGGCCGCCCTGTTCGGCGCCCATAACCTGTTCTGGGGCTGACCCGGACGGGCCGGGGCCGGACCTGGCCCGCGTCTCGCCTAGTGGTGGAGTCGACGCCGACGGTGATCAGCACGACATGAGCCGTCAGACCGGCCCTAGAAGTCGAGCTTCATCGGGATCCGGAAGCTGACCGAGCGCTCGGCCAGGCGGCGCAGCACGGCCAGGCCGCCGCCGGCGGCGGCCGAGAGCGACTGGCCGTCGGCCGACGGCTCCGGTGGCTGGCCGTCCAGGTGGTAGCGGGCCGACAGCAGCTCGAGCTGGTCGAGCAGGGCGACGCTGGAGCCGAGCTCGACCTCCGCGCCGGTGATGTCCTGGGTGTGGACGGTGAACTCGAAGCGGCAGGGGAGCCACAGCTCCGGGGTCAGCAGCTGGCGGTAGCGGGACCCGGCTCCCGGGGCCGAGGCGGCCTGGTAGGCGGGGTCGTCGGGCCAGTCGGCGGAGACGACCTCGGGCGGCGGCAGCTCCGGGTGCTCGTCGTGGGCGGCCAGCAGCAGGGTGCCGCCGTAACCGTCCCAGCCCGGCTTGTCGGTGAAGCAGGGCGCCGGGCCGGACTCGTCCCAGTTCAGCGGCCCGGCCAGCCGGTCGCCGAGCCAGCGGCTCAGCCCCTGGCGCCAGTGCACCACCGCGGCCCTGATGACCTCCTCGGCCTCCAGGCCGTCGCCGACCGGCTGCTCCTGGTGGCGGGCGATCCGCTCCACGACGTCGGCCGGCCCCTCGACGTAGTACCGGGTCAGGGGACCAACATAGACGTCAAGGCCCAAGCCGCCTCCCTTGTCAGCGGACGTCGACCGCGACCCTGGTCGGGCCGCGGAGCTCGGAGACCCGGAAGCCGTCCCGCCCGGCCAGGCCGAGCCCGAAGGTGACCTGGCCCTCGAAGTCCCCGCCGAAGCGCACCTGGCGCAGGACCGGGGAGCCCAGGGTCAGGGTGGCGGTCGAGACGGTCGGCTCGCCGCCCGGGTCGTGGGCCCGGGCCGGGTCGAAGGTGACGGCCAGGAACGCCTTCCCGCGCAGCGGCAGCGGCCGGCCTCCCTGGTCGGCGACCTCGGGCACGTAGCGGACCTGGTAGCCGGGCATGGCGCCCTGGAAGGTGAACAGCACCCGGTCGTACCCCTCCCGTTCCACGGCCTGGACCGAGACCAGCTCGGGCGCCGGCCGGGTCAGCCGGCTGCGCTCGACCGGCTCGGTCCGGAACGGCGCCGGCGAGCCCGGCCGGCGCTCCTGCCCGTGCCTCGTGTCCCAGACCCCGGCGAAGAAGGCCACGACCAGCACCAGGACGCCCACCCTGGCCATGGTCCGCATCCCCGGGTCTCCTCCTCAACGAGCCAGTCTCCGCCCCGTAGGTCACGAGATGGTGACATGGTGGTCTCGGCCCGTCTCGTCATTCTCGCGCCTGTGGACAGCTTCGACAGCTTCTCCGGCGGCGGGCCCGCCCGACCCGGCCGCTACAATGAGGCGACCATGGCCACCACGCCCGTTCGGCTCCCCGAGGCCGGCAGCGGCTTCCTCCAGCAGGTCGCCCTGGGCCCGCTGCTCAGCCGCTTCGCCGTCGACCAGGTGGGCGCCGAGGAGCGGGCCGCCGCCCTGGCCAAGCGCAGCATCAAGAAGGACTCCAAGGTGGCCGCCCTGCGCCTGGCCGTGGCCGTGATGGACCTGACCACCCTGGAGGGGGCGGACACGGTCGGCAAGGTCGAGGCCCTCTGCTCCAAGGCCCGCCGCCCCGACCCGGGCGACCCCGAGGTCCCGCCGGTGGCCGCCGTCTGCGTCTACCCCTCGCTGGTCGCCACGGCCAGGCGGGCCCTGGCCGGGTCCGGGGTCAAGGTGGCCTCGGTGGCCACCGCCTTCCCCAGCGGCCAGGCGTCGCTGGCCGTGCGCCTGGGCGACGTCGCCGAGGCCGTGGAGGCCGGCGCCGACGAGATCGACATGGTGATCAACCGCGGCGCCTTCCTGGCCGGCCGCCACCAGGAGGTGTTCGAGGAGATCGTGGTCGTCAAGGAGGCCTGCGGCACGGCCCGGCTGAAGGTGATCCTGGAGACGGGCGAGCTCGGCACCCTCGACAACGTCCGCCGGGCCAGCGTCCTGGCCATGGCCGCCGGGGCCGACTTCATCAAGACCTCCACCGGCAAGATCCAGCCGGCCGCCACCCTCCCGGTGGCCCTGGTCATGCTGGAGGCGATCCGCGACTTCTGTGACCGCACCGGCCGCATGGTCGGCATGAAGCCGGCCGGCGGCGTCCGCACGGCCAAGCAGGCCATCCAGCACCTGGTCGTGGTCAACGAGACCCTGGGCCCCGACTGGCTCACCCCCGAGTGGTTCCGCCTGGGCGCCTCCAGCCTCCTCAACGACTGCCTGATGCAGCTGGCCAAGGAGCGCACCGGCCGCTACCAGTCGGGCGACTACTTCACCAAGGACTAGGACGGGACGGCCATGGCAGAGCAGCTGGAGCGGCGGACCGAGCGGGCCCCGGCGCGGTTCGGGGGGCTCGACTACGCGCCCGCGCCCGAGGCGACCGACCACGTGCAGCTGCGGGCCGACCACGGGCTGCTGATCGGGGGGCGCTGGGTCGAGCCGGCCTCCGAGCGGCGCTTCAAGACCATCAGCCCGGCCACCGAGGAGGTCCTGGCCGAGGTGGCCGAGGCCGGCGAGGAGGACGTGGACGCGGCCGTCAAGGCCGCCCGGGCCGCCTACACCAAGGTGTGGTCGCGGATGTCGGGGGCCGAGCGGGCCAAGTACCTGTACCGGATCGCCCGCATCCTGCAGGAACGGGCTCGGGAGTTCGCGGTCCTGGAGACGATGAACGGCGGCAAGCCGATCAAGGAGTCCCGCGACGTCGACGTGCCCCTGGCCGCGGCCCACTTCTTCTACCACGCCGGCTGGGCCGACAAACTCGACTACGCCTTCCCCGGGCGCCGCCCCGCCCCCCTGGGGGTGGCCGCCCAGGTGATCCCCTGGAACTTCCCGCTGCTGATGGCCGCCTGGAAGCTGGCCCCGGCCCTGGCCGCCGGCAACACCGTGGTCCTCAAGCCGGCCGAGACGACCCCGCTCACCGCCCTGCGCCTGGGCGAGGTCATCCAGGAGGCCGAGCTGCCCGAGGGCGTGGTCAACATCCTCACCGGCGCCGGCGCCACCGGGGCGGCCCTGGTCGGCCACCCGGGGGTGGACAAGGTCGCCTTCACCGGCTCCACCGAGGTCGGCAAGGCGATCCAGCGCACCCTGGCCGGGTCGGGCAGGAAGCTCACCCTGGAGCTGGGCGGCAAGGCGGCCAACATCGTGTTCGAGGACGCCCCCCTGGACCAGGCGGTCGAGGGGATCGTCAACGGCATCTACTTCAACCAGGGCCACGTCTGCTGCGCCGGGTCGCGGCTGCTGGTCCAGGAGTCGATCGCCGAGCCGCTGGTCGACAAGCTCAAGCGGCGCATGGCGACCCTGCGGGTCGGCGACCCGCTGGACAAGAACACCGACGTGGGGGCGATCAACTCCCGGGCCCAGCTGGACAAGATCACCGAGCTGGTCGCCTCCGGCGAGGCCGACGGCGCCCAGGCCTGGCAGGCGCCCTGCGAGCTGCCCGCCCGGGGCTTCTGGTTCCGGCCCACGGTGTTCACCCACGTCGCCCAGTCCTACCGGATCGCCCAGGAGGAGATCTTCGGGCCGGTCCTGTCGGTGCTGACCTTCCGCACCCCCGACGAGGCGGTGGAGAAGGCCAACAACACCCCCTACGGGCTGTCGGCCGGGGTCTGGACCGACAAGGGCAGCCGCATCCTCGACCTGGCCAGCCGCATGCAGGCCGGGGTGGTGTGGGCCAACACCTTCAACCGCTTCGACCCCACCTCGCCCTTCGGCGGCTACAAGGAGTCCGGCTTCGGCCGTGAGGGCGGCCGCCACGGCCTGGCCGCCTACCTCGACCTCTCCTAGCGCTCCAGCCGTCGCGGTAGGTCCAGCGGTCGAATCGCAGGACCCGGAAGCGCGCCGCCGGCGCCCCGGGGAGCAGCCTCCGGACCAGCGGGCGGAGCAGCCGCCGGGCCTGCCGGCTCATCCGCCGGGGGCCTGGCGGGTCGCCCGGTGCAGCGGCACCGGGTCGGCCACGCCCTTGAGCGGCACCGGGCCGATCGGCTCGAAGGCGACCGGGCCGTCGCCGCACTCGGCCACCACCTGGTCGGAGACCAGCACCTGGCCGGGGCCGGCGTGGCCGGCGATCCGGGCGGCCAGGTTGACGGTGCGGCCGAAGTAGTCGCCGTCCTGGAACACCACCGGCCCGGCGTGCAGGCCGACGTGGGCCGGCGGCAGCCCGGCCTGGGCCGTGCGCTCCACCATCTCCAGCGCCGCCACCACCGCCTGGCCGGGACGCTTGAAGTGGAACATGACCCCGTCGCCGAGCCACTTGACCGGCTGGCCGCCGTGGGGCAGCGACACCTGCTCGACCAGGTCGGCCAGGCTGGTGGCCAGGGCGGCGGCCGCCCGGTCGCCGCGCTCCTCGGTGAGCCGGGTGTAGCCGGCCAGGTCGAGGAAGCACATGGCCGGCGGCCGCTGCGGGCGCCGCTCGGTGACCACGGCCTCGATGTGCTGGACCAGGTGGTCGATGGTGTAGCGCTCCTGGTGGCGGGCGTAGAGGGCCAGCAGCAACCGCTGCACCACCTCGGCCAGCGAGTCGCTCAGCTGGGAGGCGGCCTCCCGCATCTGCCGCTCGTCCATGCCCGAGGCCAGCAGCGGCCCCTCGACGTGGTCGTGGTAGAACTCCGGCTCCGCCTGGGCGATGCGGCGCACGTTCTCCCCGTACACCCGGGCGATCCGGATCAGGACGCCGTCGTCCAGCCCCAGCATCCGGCCCAGCTGGGCCGCGCCCAGCAGGTCCCGGTCCAGCGGGTGGATCGGATCGTCGGGCTGCGGCCGCCCCAGGCCCGAGGCCTCGTGGACCCGCCGCACCAGCTCCATGGGCAGCCCCTGCTCGCCGCAGAGCTGGGTGTAGGTCGTGTCGGTCAGCGGCCGCCCGGCGATCCCCACCAGGTCGAGGAAGGCCAGCGACAGCCGCCCCTCGGCGATGGCCGCCCCGACGCCCTCCAGCGGCAGCCCGGCCTGGGCGCAGGCGTCGACCAGCCGCACCCGGCGCACGTCGCCCAGCCCGTAGGGCGCCGCCCCGTCCCCGGGCCGCAGGATCCCCAGCTCGACCAGCCGTCCCACCAGCTCCGGGGCCACCCGCGCCCGCGCCGCCAGCTCCGCCCCGGTGAAGGAGCGCTCCTCCATCGCCATCCCCTCGAGCCGCCACCGTCCCGGAGAGTCTAGGCCGGCCAGGATTGGCGGGGCCGCTCGCGGCTACGATGGGAGCATGGCCGGCAGGGAACGCTACGGCGCCGGAAGGATCGTGGTCGCAGACCACGACCCGGCCTGGGTGGCCATGTTCGAGCGCGAGCGGGCCCGGGTCCTGGACGCCCTGGGCCCGATCGTGGTCACCGTCGAGCACGTGGGCAGCACCGCCGTGCCCGGCCTGGCCGCCAAGCCGATCATCGACCTGCTGGTCGGGGTGCGGAGCCTGCCCGAGGCGCGGACCTGCTGCGTCGAGCCCCTGGAGGCGCTGCGCTACCGGTACATGGCCGAGTACGAGGCCTGGCTGCCGAACGAGATGCTGTTCCGCAAGGGCCCACCCGGGCCCTGGACCCACCACGTCCACCTGATGGAGCCGACCTGCCCCCGCTGGGAGGAGTTCACCCTGGTCCGCGACTACCTGCGCCGCCACCGCGAGGTGGCGAGCGCGTACGCTGACCTCAAGCGGGCGCTGGCACTGGTGTTCGAGGACGACATCGCCGGCTACCGCACCGCCAAGGCGCCCTTCATCGAGGCCGTGATCAAACGGGCGCGGGCGGAGCGATGACCAGACGGTCGGGATGAGCGAGCCGGTGGAGGCTGCAGTGGGCGAGGGCGAGCGGCTGGACGTGCGCAAGACCTACAAGCTGTACATCGGGGGGAAGTTCCCGCGCACCGAGTCGGGGCGCTCCTACCTGGTCAGCGACCACAAGGGCAGGCCCTGGGCCAACGCCTGCCGGGGGTCGCGCAAGGACGTGCGCGACGCCGTCCAGGCGGCCCGCAAGGCGGTCCCGGGCTGGAGCGGGGCCACCGCCTACAACCGCGGCCAGGTCCTGTACCGGGTGGCCGAGATGCTGGAGGGGCGGCGCGAGCAGTTCGTCGACCAGGTGGCCCGGGCCGAGGGGGTGACCAGGCGGGCCGCCACCGAGGCGGTCGACAAGGCGGTCGACCGCTGGGTGTGGTACGCCGGCTGGGCCGACAAGCTGGCCCAGGTGTTCGGGTCGGCCAACCCCGTCGCCGGGCCCTACTTCAACTTCTCGGTGCCCGAGCCGACCGGGGTGGTCGGGGTGGTCGCGCCGGCCGGGTCGTCGCTGCTCGGGCTGGTATCGCGGCTGGCCCCGGTGATCGTGTCCGGCAACGCCGCCGTGGTCGTCGCCTCCGAGGCCCGGCCCCTGCCCGCCATCACCCTGAGCGAGGTCCTGGCCACCAGCGACCTCCCGGGCGGGGTGGTGAACCTGCTCACCGGGTTCGCGGCCGAGCTGGTCGGCCCCCTGGCCTCGCACATGGACGTCGACGCCCTCGACCTGGCCGGCCTCGACCTGGCCCTGTACCGCGAGGCCGAGCTGGCCGCGGCCGAGAACGTCAAGCGGGTCGTCCCCCCGGTCAAGCTGTCGGTCCGCGACTGGCTGTCGGACGCCAAGGGCCAGGACCCCTACTGGATCGCCGCCTTCCTGGAGACCAAGACGGTCTGGCACCCGGTCGGGGTGTGAGGAATCGGGGCGATCGTCTGCATCGCCTCGGGTAGCATTGCCCGATACCGGCACCCAACGGACCGCCGGCGAAGCCATCGCCGGCGGCAGACAGGGAGGCTCACGCAGTGCCCAGCGACCCGATGGACGCGATCGTCAACCTGGCCAAACGCCGCGGCTTCGCCTTCCAGTCGAGCGAGATCTACGGCGGGATCCGTTCGAGCTACGACTACGGTCCGCTCGGGGTCGAGCTGAAGAACAACATCAAGCGGGCCTGGTGGCGCTCGATCGTGCAGCTGCGCGACGACGTGGTCGGCCAGGACGCGGCCATCATCATGGCCCCGCGGGTCTGGGAGGCCTCGGGCCATCTCGAGTCGTTCTCGGACCCGCTGGTCGAGTGCACCAACTGCCACCAGCGCTTCCGTGAGGACCACCTGGTCGAGGCGTTCGAGGCCAAGCACGGCCGCGCGCCCGCCGCCGGCGAGCTGCGCTGCCCCAACTGCGGCGGCGGGCCGTTCACCGACCCGCGCAACTTCAACTTGATGTTCAAGACCTTCATGGGGCCGGTCGAGGACGCCTCGGCCGTGGTCTGGCTGCGCCCGGAGACGGCCCAGGGGATCTTCGTCGACTTCCCGATCATCCAGCAGGTCAGCCGCAAGAAGATCCCGTTCGGGATCGCCCAGATCGGCAAGGCGTTCCGCAACGAGATCACCCCGGGGAACTTCATCTTCCGGACCCGCGAGTTCGAGCAGATGGAGCTGGAGTTCTTCGTCGAGCCGGGCCAGGACCAGGAGTGGCACCAGCGCTGGATCGATATGCGCCGCGACTGGTACCTGGACCTGGGGCTGCGCGAGGAGAACGTGCGCCTGCGCGAGCACGGCCCCGAGGAGCTGGCCCACTACGCCAAGCGGGCGGTCGACATCGAGTACAAGTTCCCGTTCGGCTGGTCGGAGCTGGAGGGGATCGCCAACCGGGCCGACTTCGACCTGTCA
>Ga0307296_10000044_pt1 | contig 45787 bp, 42 predicted proteins | sample ER_DNA_153_FD_194467 | JGI IMG/M metagenome (GOLD analysis project Ga0307296, IMG submission 194467) | Bulk soil microbial communities from the East River watershed near Crested Butte, Colorado, United States - ER_DNA_153 | ecosystem: Environmental > Terrestrial > Soil > Floodplain | place... | reverse complement strand
TCCTCTCTCTGCGGGCGCCTCGGACGGGATCTCCCCCGGACGGGCGGCGGGATCGGACCTTCGGTCCGATCCCAGCCCACCCGGGCGACCCTCAGGCCGACGGCGACGCCGACGACTCCGTCGTCTGCCAGGTGCTCCTCGACGTCTGAAGCTCCTCCGTCGGCAGGGCGATGTACTGGACCTGGGTCACGGCGGAGATCCCCTCGGCGCCCAGGTAGTAGTCGACGAACGGCTTCAGCGCGGGGTTGGAGGCCAGCTTGTCCGTGTTGACGTAGATGTACAGCGTGCGGCCGAGCGGATAGGTTCCGTCGTTGACGGTGGCCGCGCTCGGGGCCACGCAGCCGTCCCCGCCGTCGACCTGGAACTCCTTCACCTGGCCGCCCGCGTTCTGCGCGTACGCGAAACCGACGAATCCCAGCGCACCCTCCGTCCCTTCCGCGTTGTTGATGATCACGTTGTCGTCCGCCGAGGACTGGTAGTCCGGGCGAAGGGTGTCGTTCGGCTTGTTCCGATCGTCGGCGATGCCCTTGATCGCGAGATCGATGAATGACCCGTAGGTCCCGGACTCGGTACCGGGAGCCACGATCGTGAGCGGCTCATCGGGGAAGTTCCCCTTGCCGCCGAGCGACTTATCCAGCGCGTTGGCGTCGGACCAGCTCGTGAACCCCTTCGCCTCACTGCTGAAGAGTGAGTAGAGGTCGGCCAAGGAAAGGCAGCTCAGCGGGTTCGACGGATTGCCGACGACGGTCAAGGCGTCACGCCCGATAGCCAGCTCGACGTAGTGGACCCCACCGTCGGCGCACGCCTTCTTCTCGTCGTCCGAGATCTGCCGGGATGCGTCGCTGACATCGGTCTGTCCCTTGCAGAACAGGACGAACCCGTCGGTCGTCCCCGGGCCGTCGACGGAGATATCCACACCCGAGTTGGCGCCCTGGAAGTTCTCGGCGACCAACGAGGTGATCGGCTCGACGGTCGACGAGCCGGAGATGTTGAGCGAGCCGGAAACGTCCCCCTCACTCGAGGCACCGCTGCTGCTGCTGGAGCTGCTGCAGGCCGCCGCGACCAGTGCGATCGCGAGCACGAGCGCCCCTGATCCCGCGAGCCCCCGGATCTTGTTCATCTGCCGCTTCCCTCCTCGATATCGGACGACCTCTGACCTCCGCGACCGAGGCTAGGAACCCCACATGGCAGTGCGGGGGCCGTTCCATGAACGGCGGGTGAACGGCCCTACGCCGCAGCTCGAGACGCTCGTACACTCCCGCCAGATGGCGGATGCGCTGCTGGTCGCCGGAGTCGCCGCCGGGGCGGCCGCGGTGGGCGCTGCCGGCGCGGCAGCGACTTCCCGACGGCGCCTCGCTCGGATACGCAGGCAAACCCTCACGGCACGAACGTCCCTCGAGGCGATCCAGCGAACATCGACGGAAGACCGGCGGGTCCGCGACACGATCCTCTCGTCGATGCGTGAGGGCGTCTTGTTGGTCGACCCGGATGGCCGTTGCGTCTTCGCCAACGACGCGCTCGTCACGCACCTGGGTGGGTCACCCGATTCCTTGGACGAGCTCTTCCCGACGGAGATCCGACACGCCGCCAGGCGTGCCGGGTATACGGGCGCGCCGAACACCGTCGAGGTGGAGACCGGGGTGCCATCGCGGTGGCTCCAGGCCAGCTCCCAGCCGATCGACGACGGAGGATCTGTCCTGGTGGTCGTTCGGGACGTGACGGAGGCACGGAGGCTCGACGCGGTTCGGCGAGACTTCGTTGCGAACGCATCGCACGAGCTCAAGACGCCTGCAGCGTCGATCCGCGCGGCCGCGGAGACCCTCCTCAACGGCGCACTCGAGGACCCGCCTGCCGCGCACCGGTTCACCGAGCAGCTGCAGCGCGACGCGATGCGCCTGTCGCGCATCGTGTCCGACTTGCTCGACCTGTCCCGCCTCGAAGGCGGGAGCGACCTCGCCGAACGCGTCCGGATGGACGTGATCGCGGGCGACGAGGTCGAACGACTCCGCGATCGAGCGAAGGAAGCCGGAGTTGTGATCGAGCTGCATACCGACGGTGTGCCCTCGGTCCCGGGCTCGGGTCGGGATCTGGCGCTTCTCGTCCGCAACTTGATCGACAACGCGGTTCGCTACACGCCGTCCGGCGGTCGGGTGGATGTATCGGTCTCGGCGGAGGGTGGACAGGTCGTCCTCCAGGTCGCCGACACCGGGATGGGCATCCCGCAGCGCGATCTGTCTCGCGTCTTCGAGCGCTTCTACCGTGTGGATCGCGCCCGCTCGCGCGAGACGGGTGGCACCGGACTCGGACTGGCCATCGTGCGGCACGTCGCGGAGAACCACGGCGGGGAGGTGACGGTGCGGAGCGAGCTGTCGGCCGGATCGACCTTCGTCGTTCGACTGCCGGTCGGCGGCGCCGCGCGAGCCGACGCCCCGTAGGCTGACGCCTGCTGATGGCCACCACCCTCTTCCTGATCCGGCACGCCCTCACGGCCCAGACAGGCCGCGTCCTCTACGGACAGACCCCGGGCATCGACCTCGACGACCGCGGGCGGGCCCAAGCCGCGAAGCTCGCCGAGCGGTTCGCATCGGTGCGACTCACCGCGATCTATTCGAGCCCCCTCGGCCGATGCACCCAGACCGTGGAGCCGCTGGCGGCCGCGAAACGGCTGCGCGTCTCCCCCGCCCCCGACCTGATCGAGATGGACACGGGATCGTGGACCGGCCGGACGCTTCCCCAGGTTCGCCGGACCAAGCTCTGGCGGATCGTGCAGACGGCGCCCTCCCGGTTCCGGTTCCCCGACGGCGAGGGCTTCGTCGAGGCCCAGACGCGCGCCGTCGCCGCGGTCGACCGGATCGCGCGGAAACATCCCCGCGGCCGTGTCGCCGTCGCCTCCCACGGGGACATCGTTCGTATCGTGCTCGCCCATCTGCTGGGGACGCCGCTGGATGACTTCCAGCGGATCGTGGTGGACACGGCCTCGGTCTCCGTGATCGTGATCCACCGCGGCCAACGGCGGGTCGTGCTCGCGAACGACACGGGTGGGCTCGAGCGGTTCGGCGAGCCGGCCGTCGCTCCCTGGGAGGCGGCGGCCGACGGCGGGCGCCGCCGCTCGGGGAAGCTGCGAGGATAACCGTCGTGGAGCTCGGACCCGTTGATCGGATCACCGCGGATGCGCTCGGCGAGCCGGGGATGCGGACCTTCTACCTGCAGGCCCGTGCCGGCGACGAGCTGGTCACCGTGGTCGTCGAGAAGGAACAGGTCGTGCTCCTCTCGCAATCCGTCCTCGAGCTCCTCGCCGAGGTGCCGCTCGAGACCGGGCCGCTCGACGAGACGGAGCTCGCGCTCGAGGAACCCGTCGATCCCCTGTTCCACGCGGGGCGCCTGTCGATCGGCTACGACCCGGACGGCGACCGGTTCCTGCTGGAGGTCACCGAGTTCGAACCCGACGACGAGGACGAAGCCGATGACGAGGGTGGTCCCGGGCTCCTCGACGACGACCCCCTCGCGATCGGTCCCGAGGGCGAACCGGAGACGATCCGCTTGTGGGCCAGTCGTGAGCAGATGCTCGCCCTGTCGCGTCACGGCGCCGAGGTCGCCGAGCGCGGCCGTCCGACCTGCCGGTTCTGCGGCAACCCGATCGACCCCGAGGGCCACGTGTGTCCGGCAACGAACGGGCACCGCGCGGCTCGCGCGTGATCCCACGGCCGCTCGCCGAAGGAGCGATCGAGGTCCTCGGCCTGATGCCGGACTCGTCCAACGACGCCTTGCTCGTTCGCTGTCACCTCGGAGGCGAGGAGTGCTTCGCGATCTACAAGCCCGAGCGCGGCGAGACCCCCCTGTGGGACTTCCCCGAAGGCACCCTGCACCGCCGCGAGGTGGCCGCCTACGTCGTGGCCGACGCTCTCGGGTGGCCGAACGTTCCCCCGACCGTGCTCCGTGACGGTCCGGAGGGGCCGGGATCGCTCCAGCTGTTCGTTCGATTCGACGCGACACAGCACTACTTCACCTTGGGGCGGGAACGAGCGGACGACTTCCGTCGGGTCGCCCTGTTCGACGTGGTCATCAACAATGCCGACCGCAAGGCCGGGCACTGTCTGCTCGGCGATGACGGGAAGATCTGGTTGATCGACCACGGCGTGAGCTTCTCGGACGAACCGAAGCTGCGAACGGTGATCTGGGAGTTCGTCGGCGAGCCGATCCCGGACCAGCTCTGCGCCGACCTGACCCAGCTGGCGACCGCGCTCGAGCCGGGCGGCAGCACCCGGGCCGAGCTCCGGAAGCTCCTGGCCGATCCCGAGGTGGAAGCGACGGCAGAGCGGCTGGGGCGGCTCCTCGCGCTCGGACGGTTCCCGGAGCCCGAACCCGGGGTTCGCCCGTTCCCATGGCCTCCGATCTGAGCCTCGGCTTTACGTCGGTCGCCACGCCGCTGGGCGAGCTCACGATCGTCGCCACGGACGAGGGGATCGTCGCATCTGGGTTCCCGGCGGACCGAGGATCGTTCCTGGCTCAGGTCGAGGAGCGGCTGGGGGCGCGGGCCGCGCGCGCGGAGCGCGCGCTGACCGCGGCCCGGGAGGACGTCCGCGCGTACTTCGCGCGGACCGCCAGGGTCTTCGGCGTGCCGGCGGACCTCCGGTCCGCCGGCACCCCGTTCACGCGGGCGGTCTACGAGGCGACGATCGCCGTCCCATACGGCGGGCTCCGCACGTACGGCGACGTCGCCGCTGCCGCCGGCCGGCCGCGCGAATGGCGCGCGGCCGGCCACGCCCTGCGCGTCTGTCCCACCGAGTTGTGGATCCCTTGCCACCGAGTGGTTCCGGCAGGACCCGGCTTCGGCACCTACGGAGGGCATCCGGAGCGGCGCGAGTTCCTCCTGCGCTTGGAGGGAGCGATCTGACGAACCCGGACGTTCTTGGTCGCGTACGAGAACATGTGGCCATGTCTCGGCTTACCGTCGCGCTGCTCGCGTGCGCGATCACCCTCGCGGCCTGCAGCTCGGGTGGCACCACCTCGGCGGCTGGCGGCGGCAATTACTCCGCCGAGGTCGGTAGCACGGATCTGTACGCGAAGGCGCCCCAACGGTTCCAGATCGGCGTGTTCCGATCGTCCGACCAGGGCGTCCAGCTGCTGACCTCGGGCTCGATCGACATCCAGCTCAGCCCGTTCCAGGGTGGCCCGGGCACGCCGCTGCAGGGGACGGCGCGGTACGTCGGGGCTCCCGGAACCGGAGCCGACACCGGTACCCCGCACCTCACCGACCCCAGCACGGCCCGCGGCGTCTACGAGTTCGACGGGACGTTCGATGCCGCCGGGGTCTGGCAGGCCGACGTCGGTTTCGACGTCGACGGAGCGCACCAGTCCCTCTCCACGCAATTCTCGGTCTCCTCGGAGCCGACGCTCCCGGCGCCCGGCGAGCGAGCTCTTCCCACGAAGAACCTCACGATGAGCTCGCACGTCGATCCCGCGGCGATCGACTCCCGGGCCCAGGGGGGCGCACCCGTTCCCGATCTCGAGCTCCACCGGGCCACGATCGCCGGCGCGATCGCCGCGCACCGCGCAGCGCTCGTCCTGTTCGCGACGCCGGTCTACTGCATGAGCCAGTTCTGCGGTCCATCCACGGACGCGCTCGAACAGATCGCGAAGACGGGCCCGAAGGACGCCGACTACATCCATGTGGAGATCTACGCGAACTACGACAAGCACCAGATCAACCGGGCCGCGGCCGCGTGGCTCCTGCGCAAGGGCAACCTCACGGAGCCGTGGCTGTACCTGATCGCTCCGAACGGCATGATCGCCGATCGCTGGGGGCCGCTGTTCGATCCGAGCCAGGTGATGACCGAGCTCCGTCGCGTCGCCGGCTGAAGTCCGCTCTTCGACTCCCCACTCAACATCGGCTGCTACGGTGCTCGCGCGATGTCCGTCCAGGACCATGAGCACTTCGGGCCGGCAGACGCGGCGTTGCTGGCGACCCGGGCCGGGACGCGCGCCACCTGGATCTCGCTGGGCGGGCTCGCGCTCACGGCCGCGATCCAGCTCGTCGTGGCGATGCTGTCGGGATCCGTGGCGCTGCTCGCAGACACGATCCACAACCTCACGGATGCGCTGACGGCGATCCCCTTGTTGATCGCGTTCCGGCTCGCGCGCAAGCCGCCGAGCCGCCGCTATCCCTACGGCTACCATCGAGCGGAAGACGTCGCCGGACTCGTGATCGTGGCGTTGATCTTCGGGTCAGCCGTCGTGGCCGCCGTCGAGGCAGTGCAGCGGCTGATCCATCCGCAGACCGTCACCTCGACCGGGTTGGTGCTGGTCGCCGGGTTCGTGGGCTTCATCGGCAACGAAGCCGTGGCTGCCTATCGCATCCGGGTCGGACGCCGGATCGGCTCGGCGGCCCTCGTGGCGGACGGTCTGCACGCGCGGACCGATGGGCTCGCGTCGCTCGGGGTGGTCGTCGCCACGATCGGGGTGATGCTCGGGTTCGAGCGCGCCGACGCGCTCGTGGGGCTCGCGATCACGATCGCGATCCTCATCACGCTCTGGCGGGCAGCCCGCGCCGTCCTGCACCGCGCGCTGGACGGGACCGACGAGACGACCCTGGCTCTGATCGAGGCGGTCGCGGGCGCCGTGGGCGGCGTCGAGCACGTCACGGAGGCGCGGGCTCGCTGGAGCGGTCACCGGTTGCTCGCCGAGCTCAACGTGGCGGTCCGGCCGACGCTCACGGTGCAGGAGGGCCACGCGATCGCGGACGACGTCCATCACGCCTTGCTCCATGAGGTCCCACGCCTCGCCGACGTCATGGTCCACGTCGACCCGCACGACCACGATCCTCACGGCTGATCCACAGGGCGCATCCACGGTCCGCCCGTACGATTGCGGTCGTGGATCCGACGCCCGTGCCACCGCCGCCCCCCGTGATCGAGCATTGCTACCGGCATCCCGACGTCGAGACCGGCGTGCATTGCACGCGATGCGGGAGGCCGATCTGCCCGGACTGCATGTATCCCGCGCCGGTGGGACATCAGTGTCCCGAATGCGTGAAGGAGCAGAAGCAGGAGTTCCACCGGCCGGCCGAGCGGGTCGGGACGACCGGTCGCGGCCTCACGCTCACGAACCTGATCCTCCTGTCGCTCGTCGGCATGTACGTCGTGGAGGTGGCCGTGGGCGGTCCCGGCTCCCTGGTCGGTGGGCCCACGACCCCCGTCCTGGTCCGCCTGGGCGCCAACGTCGGCTTGTTCCAGTCCCGAGGCGAGATCGTCGGCGTCGCGACGGGCGAATGGTGGCGCCTGTTCTCGGCGATGTTCCTGCACGCGGGGCTGATCCACCTGGCGCTCAACGGGTACGCGCTGTACATCGTGGGCAACGTGGTCGAACAGGAGCTCGGTCGGGCTCGATACTTCTTCTTGTACTTGGCAACTGGGATCCTCGCCTCCGCGGGCAGTTACGCGTTCGGTGCGTTGTCGATACCGTCGGTTGGCGCCTCGGGGGCGATCTTTGGGCTGTTCGGCGTCTTCTTCGCCTACAACTATTCCCGCCGCCATCTCGCCTTCTACGCCGCACGCATGAGAACGATGGGAGTGTTGATCCTTCTCAACCTGGTTCTCTCTTTCGGTCTGAGGGGGATCATCGATTGGAGAGGGCATGTGGGCGGGCTGGTGGCCGGACTCGCCGGTGGATTCGCCGTCGACGGGTTCGGCCAACGATCAGCGCGGAAGGCCATATTCGCGGCCGCGATCGGGGCGATAGTCATCGTCGCTGTGGGATTGACCGTCTGGCGGACGTCGGTGATCCGGTCGCAGTTCCCCCAGGTGTTCGGCTGATCTACGCGGCCGGCTGGGGGACGGCCGTGCCATGGTCGGCGATCCCGTAGAGGAACCCTTCCCTGGTCCCGACATAGAGCCAGCCCTGCCACACCGCGGGGGTCGACTCGATGCAGTCGCCCAGGTCCAGGTTCCACCGGAGCAGGGGCGGGACCGTCGGGTCGCTGACGTCCCAGGCGTAGAGGTGCCCCGAGCAATCCCCTTGGAGCAACGTCCCGTCCACGACGACCGGGGACGCGATCGCGGGCGCCCCGATCTGGAGCTGCCAGACGATCCGGCCGGTCGTTCGTTCCACCTCCATCACGCGGCCGGCCGCCGTCGTGAAGTAGACGTACTCACCGTAGAGCGCCGGGGTGGACCAACTCCCCCCTGCGCCCTCGAACCCGATCTCGGTTGCCGGGATGCTCCACACGAGGGGATCGGTGGGGTTCCGTGGATCCAGCTTCATCAGCTGACCAACCTGCTTGGACCGGTCGTCGAACCGTTGATACTCGCTTGCGACGTAGAGGAAGCCCTGGTCATCGATCACGACCGAGGCATCCGTGTCGTCGCCGGTCCAGAACCGGAACACCTTCGTGGCGACCGTGCCGCCGTGCAGGATGTCGGAGATGTCCCACCCTTGGACCAGGCCGGCCGAGTTCGCGAAGTACACGACGCCGTCGCGGAACGCGACCGAGTTCTCGATCGAGACATCCCACTGCGTGTCGACCGGGCCGCTCGAAGGGGGGCCGTCGGGCGTCCCGAGGTCCGCGAGGAGCTGGTCGTCCCAGCCTTGGATCGTCGTGACGATCGTGGGATCGACGCGCACGAGCCCATCGGATCCCGTCCCACGATGCAGGCGGATCACGTACAGGTAGCTGTTCTCCCCGCCCTCGATCAGGTAGTCCCCCAGCTGGAGCGGAGCGCCGTCCCAATCGTCGTTCCACATCGGGTGCGGGACCGAGATGGTCGAGTCGACCGACCAGAGCTCGGTGGGGACCGGCCGATCCGTCGCGATCACCCGCAACTTGTTGTCACGCGAGCCCGCGTAATAGAGCGGGTAGCCGTTGGAATCGGTCGTGGCCGAGCCCTTCGCCAGGTCGCCGGTCTGGAAGACCGGCAATTGCGGGGTCCCGGTCCCGGCGTCGAGGAAGTGATACCCATCGTCGAACGCGCCCTCGCGCACCTGCATCCCTCCCTGCCAGGGGACGACATTGGGTTGTCCTGTCCACCCCGTCCCGCACCACTCCTTCTGCGGCCCGGTCTGCGTCTCGGCGGACATCGCGCACATCTTCGAACCGTCGGGGGGATAGACCCACCGCACCACGGGCGCGGAGGGCACCGGCCCTTGCCCGTAGTAGCTGCGGCTCGCGTTCCCGCGGAAGGTCGTCAGCCCGGGGAACGTCGTGTTGATCGGTCCGGGAACGTGGACGGGTCCGTTCGATCGTGGGAACGGCGGTTCGTTCGTCGCGGCGACGCCGCGGGCCGCGTGGATCACCGAGAGGACGCCGACGATCGTGACGAGCACCGCCAGCCACACCGGGATGGGACCTGAGGACCTGCGACGCCCGGTGGTCGTCATCCGCGCGTCAGATCGGGTCGCCCGCCGACCGGTAGGTCCCGAGCACCCGGAGCATCGACGTGTGATCCTCGACCTCCTTGAGAGCGGCCTCGAGCTCGGGCGATCCTCCTGGCGCCATCACGTCGACGTACATCAGGTACTCGAACGCCCTGCCACGCCGCGGACGGGACTCCAGCTTGTGGAGGTTGATCCCTCGCTCGGCGAAGGGCTGCAACGCCCCGAGCAACGAGCCGGGCCGGTCGAGCACCGCCATCACCAGCGACGTGGTGTCCGGTTCCCCCAGCCCCGGATCCTCGGTGCCGAGCACCGCGAACTTCGTGAAGTTCTCCTTCTCCGTCTGGATCCGCTCGGCGAGGACGGCCAGCCCGAAGATGGACGCGGCGTCGACGCTCGCGATCGCGGCGTCCTCGATCGATCCCGACTCCGCGATCATGCGAGCCGCACCCGCTGTGTCGTGCACCGGGACGGGCTCGATCCGAAGCGACGAGAGGAACTCCTCGCACTGCGCGAGCGCCTGCCAGTGCGACCGTGCGCGCCGGACGTCCTCGAGCCGGGCGCCGGGGACGCCGAGCAACGCGTGATCAACCCGAACGAGCACCTCGCCGACCACCCGGAGCAGGGACGTGTGCTGGAGCAGGTCGTAGGTCTCGTTCACCGACCCCGCTTGGGAGTTCTCGAGTGGGACCACACCGAAGGGCGCCTCGCGGCTGGTCACGCGGGAGAAGACCAGACGGACGGTGTCGCACGGGAGCGGGTCGGCATCCGGGAACGCGCTGCGAACCGCTCGCTCGCTGTACGCGCCCGGTTCCCCCTGGTACGCCACCTTCATATGGGCGCAGAGCGTAGCAACGGGCCCGCTCCCAGCGAATCGAGGTCCGCGCGGGAACCTAACTCCGAAGGTTGATGAAGCTGTTGAAGATCTGGATCGCGCCCGGGCCGACGATCACGACGAACAGGGCGGGAAGGACACACAGCACCAGTGGGAACACGATCTTGACGGGCGTCTGCTGCGCCTTCGCTTCGATCGCCTGACGACGCTTGATCCGCAGCTGGGCCGCCTGGGTCCGCAAGACGCTCGCGATCGAGACCCCGAAGATGTCGGCCTGGATCATCGCCAGCGCGAAGGCGTTGAGCTCGTCGACGTCGGTCCGCTCGGCCAGGTGCCGGAACGCCTCCGACCGCGGCACGCCCAGCTGGATCTCCTGGAGCATCCGCGCGAACTCCGATGAGAGCACGCCCGGCACGTTCCGCACCACCTGAGCGATCGCTGCGTTCAGGGAGAGTCCCGCTTCGACGCTGATCGTCAACAGGTCGAGTGTGTCGGAGAGGGTCCGCAGGACCTCCTTCTTCCGGTCCTCGACACGGCTGTTCAGGATGGAATCGGGAACGATGAATCCCACGAACGTGAGCAACGCGATGATCACGATCCCCAAGAACTGGGAGAAAGACACGATCTGCAGCAGCAGCAGCGACCCGACGAACCCGGCGACGGCGCCGATGATCTTGAACGCGAGCACCCGCTCCGCGTCCCACCCGGCGGGACTCCCCGCCACCAGAAGCTTCTTCGTGATCCGGTCGCGAGCATCGAGCGGTGTCACGCGTCGAGCGATCCGCCCCGCCCGGGTGACGATCGGCACGAACACGCGCGACCCGAAGTTCTCCTTCAGCTCTTCTTCGCGCAGATCGACCCTGGGCGCGGCTTGTCCGCCGGCGCCGGTGACCTGCGACTCCAGCAACCGGACGGCACGGTGCCGCTCCGCGATCGTCTGGTCGATGAACACGCCGACCAGCACGATCGCCAGGAAGAGCGACCCGATCGCGAGGAACAGCCAGACCTCAGACATCGATGTTCACGATCTTTCTCATCCAGAGGATCCCCAGAACCATCAAGGCTATCGCCGTGCCGGTCATCACGAGACCGACCGTGGTGGTGACGAGCAACCCGATGTAGCTCGGGTTGACCGCGGCCATGTAGAGCCCGATCGCGATGGGCAGCAGAGCCAAGACCCAAGCAGATAGACGACCCTCTGCGGTGAGCACCTTGATCTGCCGGCGGAGCATCGCGCGCTCCCGGAGCGTGTCGGCGACCGTATCCAGGATCTCCGCGAGATTACCGCCCACCTCGCGCTGGATGTTGACCGCGAGCACCGCCCACATGAAATCGGGACTCCCGACGCGTTGAGCAAGAGCCTCGAGCGCATCCTCTGCCGGCCTGCCTAGACGGATCTCGGCAACGACCCGCTGGAACTCCGAGGCGGCCGGCTGCGCGATCTCCTTCGCGACCGTGTCAAGCGATTGAAGGAAGCTGTGCCCGGCCCGGAGCGACGAAGCCATGATCGTGAGTACGTCGGGCAGCTGCTCACGCAGGTGATCCGCACGCTTGCCGAGTGCGCTCCGCAGCAGGAACGTCGGGAACGCGCCTCCGACTCCCGCGACGATCAGCGCGAGGATCGCGTTGCGTAGTAGTGCAGCACCAAGAACGCCGAACACGAGTGCTGCGACGACCGACGCGACAACGAACTCGCCGGAGCGAAGGGAAACTCCCGCGGCCTCGAGCTCAGCGTCCAGCCGGTCGCTGAACCCGCGCGACTCCGCGAACCGCTGGCCGAACTTGGTTACGTTCTCGGGGATCCATCCCGTCCCGGGGACGACCGGGACACCCCCCGGCGCGACGGGTTGCTGCGTTGGCGCGATCACAGCGCGCATGCGCGCCTCGACATCGCGATCCTTCTTCGCCCTGGCCGCGCTCCCCAGCAGGAACCACGCCAGGAGGAACGCGACCAGACCGACCACCACCGCGATGAGGATCTGCGCGGTGGAGGACGTCCAGAAGGTGTCCGCCAGAACCATCAGACCTCCCTCGACTCCAGTGCGAAGAGCTCGGGCTCGACATACACGCCGCGCTCGGCCAGCTTGTCCAAGAACTTGGGTCGCAGACCCGTGGACTTCAGGCGCCCCTTGAACCGACCTTCCTCGTCGATCCCGGCGGAGAAGTCGAACAGGAAGATGTCCTGCAGCGTGATGACCTCTCCCTCCATGCCGGCGACCTCGGTCACGTGCGTGAAGCGACGTGTCCCGTCCTTCAGACGCTGCTGATACACGATCAGCTGGATCGCCGAGGCGATCTGCTCACGGATCGCCCGGTTGGACAGCTCCATCCCGGCCATCATCGTGATGGTCTCCAGGCGGCTCAGCGCGTCGCGCGGACTGTTGCAGTGGATCGTGCTGACCGACCCGTCGTGACCGGTGTTCATGGCCTGGAGCATGTCCAGGGCCTCGGCGCCACGAACCTCCCCGACCACGATGCGGTCGGGACGCATGCGGAGGGAGTTACGGACCAGATCGCGGATCGTGATCTGGCCTTTCCCCTCGATGTTCGGCGGGCGCGACTCGAGTCGGATCACGTGCGGCTGCTGCAGCTTGAGCTCCGCGGCGTCCTCGATCGTCAGGATGCGCTCGTCGTCCGGGATGAACGACGAGATGACGTTGAGCGTCGTGGTCTTCCCGGCGCCCGTTCCTCCCGCGACCAGGACGTTGATCCGGCCACGGACGCACGCCTCGAGGAACTGCGCGACCGGGGAGGTCATGGTCCCGAACTCGATCAGGTCGTCCGCCTGGTAGGGATCGGCGGCGAACTTCCGGATCGTGAGCGCCGGCCCGTCGATCGAGAGCGGCGGGATCACGGCGTTCACACGGGAGCCATCGGGCAGACGTGCGTCGACGTACGGCGACGCCTCGTCCACGCGGCGCCCGACCTTCCCGACGATCTTGTCGATCGTCCGCCGGAGCTGCTGGTCGTCGTGGAACTTCGTTCCCGTCCAGTAGAGCTTGCCGGCGCGCTCGACGTAGATCGTGTCCCAGTTGTTGACCATGATCTCCGTGACTTCCGGGTCACGGACGAACGGCTCCAACGGGCCGAGACCAAGGACGCTGTCACCGATCTGGCGGACGATGAGCAGCTTCTCTTGGGCAGAGAGCGGGCCTTCCTCGTCGTCCAGGAGCTCGCGGAGCCGCTGGTGGACCAGACCCTCGAGCTCGGTGTCCGACAAGGTTGCGTCGTACAGGCGCGGACCCAGCGACTCGACCAGGCGCTCCTGCACCCGCGCCCGAACCTCCGAGATCCGGTCTCGCTGTTGTGCCTTCGCGAGGCGATCTGCAAGCGACATGGGGGGATGCCCTCCTTAGCTCTTCCCGGAACGGGCGAACAGGCCCTTCTTCTTCTGCAGTCTCTTGTCGTCGGCGATCTCGGTGCCTCCGAGCTCACCGACCTGCGTCGCGCTCCCGGCGAACCGCGAGGCCAGGCTGTTGATCGCCTGCGCGACCTCGGAGCCGGGCTCCTCGAGCACGACCGGACGGCCCTTGTTGAGGGACGTCGGAACCAGCCGGCTCGACGGGATCATCGCGTCGACGCGGATCTTCATGACGCGCTCCACATCCGATGCGTCCAGCCCGACCTTCGAGTCCGCGCGGTTGAGTACCACCCGGAACCGTTCGCGCGGGAGCCCGATCGTCAACAGCGTGTCCAGCGCCTTCGACAGGTGCTTCACGCCGACGACGTCCAAGCTGGTGACCAGGCAGATCATGTCCGAGAGGTCGAAGCACACGAGCGCCGAATCCGAGTAGTCGACCGACGCGTCGACGATCACGAACGCGAACTCGTTGCGGATCGTGCGGAGGAACTTCCCGATCGCCTCGCCCGCGGGCGCCTCGGCCGCGGGGTCCGGCGGTGCGCCGAAGGCCCACGTGTGCGGCGCGACCTCGACCCCGACCTCGCGCACCCGAGCGCGCTCGGCGCCCTCGCCGAGCTCCATCAGATCGGTGACGCTTGCGGTGGGCTCCCGTCCGAAGTACGTGAAGACGTCGCCCATGTCGACGTCCAGGTCCACGAGCGCCGTGTCCTCCCCCGTCACCTGCGCGATCGCCGTGGCGAGGTTGGTCGTGAGGAACGTCTTCCCCGATCCACCCTTGGACGAGAAGATCGAGATGATGTGCCCGCGCTGCGTGCGAACACCCTCGCTCTTGGCGCCACTTGCGTTGGCGGACCGCAGGTTCGACGCCCACGAGATGGCCCGCTCCACGGCCTCACGCAGCTCGTCGGTCCCCTGGGTCATATCGACGACGTCGCGGATGCCCGCCCGCATCGCAGCGGGCAGGAGTCCGTTCCACGTGTGATCGCGGACCAGCACGATCGCCGTCCCCGGCGAGGTGCGACCCACGAACTCGGCCAGGCCGAGCGCGTCGGCCTCTTTGACCTCAGGTGACAGCACGAGCACGTCCACCGTGTGGTACGGGCCGATCAGGAGCTCTTCGGCCGCGGTGGCGGACTGAACCCAGCCCACCTCCTCAGCCTCGAGCTCCAGGGATCGAGCCAGCTGTTGACGGAACGATTGCGGCGTCCCGACGGCGACGACGCTCGCGTCTGTCAAGGGGTGCCCACCCCGGTGACCTTGGCGAACGGCACTCCGAAGACCGCCGGGCTGTTGTAACCCAGGGAGGGTGAGGCATCGTTGTTCGGAGGCAGCAGACCCAGCCAGATCTGCGTCCCGTCCGTACTTGCGAACACCAGACTCTGCGCGTCGTCGGGGAGCAGGTCGAGGACGAGGGAGGAAGCGCCGCTGACGGACTTGCCAGTCGAAGTGTCGACCGCTGGATTCTGGATGGACAACACTTTGACGGACTTGACGAGGCTCATCGTGAAGTCGAACGGCATCGTGATCACCGGCGTGTGCGAGAGCGTGGCGGTGTTACCGGACTGCACCGCGGTGAGGAACCTTTGCAGCTGGGCGGGAGCGAGCAGTTGCCGCAATCCTAGTTTCGTGATCGTGGTGCCTTTCGGGAACGTCACGTAGATCACCACATGATCGTTGTTCTGGATGTTGCCGTTCACGGCTTGCGGACCCTGGATCTGGATGCCCAGCCCGACATGGCCGTCGGAGATGCCCAAAGCGTTGCCCGTTCCTGTCGCAAGACGTGACGTCGGGATCTGCTCGTTCGCGAAGATCTGTGAGGCCGTGGTCTGGTCGCGAAGCTCGCTTTCGTCGACGACCGCGCCCTCCACGAGGGTGTCGTTCGGAACGTTCAGTGTCTCGAACACACCTTGATCGATCAACGGGTTCAGGGACGTATTCGGGGCGATGTCTTGGCTCGCCACGATGACCGCCGTGGTGCCCCCCGTCGTGTTGTTCTTCACGCTGTTCGTGTAGACGATCACGCCCACGGCTGCCAGAACTGCGAGCACGACGGCGATCGCCACCACCAGACCTCGAGACCTCATCCCACTACTCCTTCCAGAGCTTGTCTGAGTCTTCGTCTCTCTTGCAAGATTCCTTTACGGCTTCTGGTCCGGACATGTAGCCAGGGTGCGATCGCAGAGGAGATAACCGAGCGTCCCGAAGTTCGGACCGACCCCCACGGTGCCCCCGACCGTCGTGAAGCCCTGGTACTCAGTCTGAAGGCACAGAGCGTTTGGATCGGACGTATGGGGGTGACAGATCCCGGGGGTAGGCGCGATCCCGTTGACCGTCCAGGTGAAATGAACGTCGTAGGTCTTCGCCGTTGATCCGCCAAAACCGCCAGTCGCCAGGTTGTACCAATCGATCCGGTATGGAGACGCGGGGTTGAAGAGGTAATCGCAGTTCGCCGGGACGCCTGCCGACGTGCACGGCACATAGGTGACCTTCTTAGAGCCGTTCCCGCTCGTCACGGAAACCGCTGTGATCGAATCCGGGGGCTTCGATGCGCCACAGGTTCCGGTGGCGAGCGTGCCGAGAGACCATCCGCCGGCCCCGAATGCGCCCGTATCCGCAGGATTACCGAGGGTCGTGTTGCACGGTTGCGTCGTGGGATTGGTTCCCCCGCAGTCGATAGCGCAAGGGGTGCCGTCGGTCGTCGAGTTGTCATTCCCCTTGAGAACGTTTATCAACTTCAGCCGAACGAATCCGATGATGTCGTATTTGTCAGGAGTCGCGGGGCAAGGAGAGACATTGCCTGATTTGTCGAGTTGACCGCTGCAATCGTTCACCGGGAAGAGCAGGATCGGGTTCGCGTTCATGCGGTCAACGAGGTCACTCCAGTCTCTTGCCGAATGGCCGGTGTCGACGCACACGTACGTCGGCGCGCTTCCGGCCGGGTCACCATTCAGAGTGAGGGGGTTCGGGTAGTCGTTGTTGATCCAGTCCGCGCGATCGCTCGATCCGGCGTTGGAGCAATTCGCGTTCCCAGAAACGTTCCACTGATCCAGGTTCATGAATCCCCAGTCGGCGTTGCCGAGGTCGTTGTTGTTGTACCAAAGCGGGCACGTGCGAGGAGGATCTACGTTCGGGTCATACGTTTGATCTGGGATCTGGCACGGTCCCTGCAAGGTCCCTTCCTCGATGACGATCGGCACTGCCTGGCCCCCAGCGAGAGGGCCCCACGCCGCCGTCGCAGCGCTTGTGACGTTCCCGTTGCTGCCGAACCCGAGCACGGGTGCGAAGAAGAGCTTCTGGCCCGATGTGTACTGAACGGTGACGTACCCACTACTTCCAGAGTCACAGCCGGGGTCGGTCTGGATGCCCCCACTACCCGCATTGAGGCTCCCTACGTTGGACATCGCGAATGCATCCGCCTGTGTCTCGGGATTGGAGGTATCCGCCTGACTCGCACACGTCTTGGCCGCAGCTAGCGCAGCGGCATCGGCCCCATTGACCATCTCGCGGCGCTTGAAGAGCAGTCCACCGACATCTACGACCAACACGAGCATCCCGAAGAGCGCGACGAGACACAGCACGACGATGACGAGGGTTACGCCCTTCTCGTCGCGGTGGAGGCGGCAGGTCAAGGACCGCACCTCAGATCCCCTCGCAACGGAACTCGCCAGACACCGCAGTCGAACGCAGCGATATCGGCGGTAACAATGGGATGTTGACGGTGAAGATGTTCTGCAGCCCGCTCGGCAAGCTGGGGGAGCTAAGGTCGATCCGGACACGCGTCGCCGACTGGATCGTCTGGGCCTGCGGCGTTGGACAAGCAGCGGTTGTGGCTGTGACCCACGTGGAACCGTTCGTCGTGCTTTCGACGATCACGGCTGCCGAGTTCGCCGGCAGAGTTCCACCTGAGTCGTCGGCGACCCGCTGTTTCACTTGTGTCACTGTTCCGCCGACCGCCCCAACGCGAGCCCCTTCCCGAGCAGCCGCTCGGAGGTTCTGGAGCTGGAAGAACGCCAGACCGAATTGAAGCATGCCAAAGAGCAACATCGCGAGCACACCCACGATGAGGGCGAACTCGACGGCTGCTGCCCCATCTTCTCGACGAAGCTTGTCGCGGATCCGCATCCCTTCACCTTCTTCGTCGCCGGTCCCCCAGTGTCTCGGCGATCCGACCCGAGATACTGAGCGGCCGGCGGGCCGACCACTCCACGCGACCTTTCTCAGCAGGCCGTGGTGGCGTTCAGACACGTACCAACGCTGTGGAATTGGTTACTCGCCCCTCTGCCGACGAACGCCACCGCGGCGATGATCACGACCGCGATCAGCGCGACCATCAGAGCGTACTCAACCGCGGTCGCACCACCCTCCTCAACGGCGCGTCTCTTGAACTCCGCTGACCATGCGCTTACGGCCGTGTAGGCGCGCATGAACATATTTTCTCCCCTTTCATTCCGAGCCCCGAGATACTTCATCTCCCGCGAATCGTCACCCGCTCGCCGGGTTCGCCGGCCCCTCGACCCTCCGGCGCCTCCCGCCGATGGATCGAGCGGCCGGCGTACCGGTCGCTCTTGCATCTTTGATCAACAGCCAGCCGGTGTGTTCACACACGTACCGACGCTGTGGAACTGCGTGCTCGCCGACTTGCCGACGAACGCCACCGCGGCGATGATCACGACCGCGATCAGCGCCACCATCAGAGCGTACTCAACTGCCGTCGCGCCCTTCTCCTCCTCGGCGCGGATCTTGAGGTCGCTCCACCAGGTTGTCACACCCGTGTAGACACGAAGGAACATCTGTCACCCCCTTCCTCCAAGCCCGTAACGACCGGATCCTTCGACCCGAACCCGGCGGCGGATGCTACCCCGCCAGAAGGAAGAGTAGAAGGCCGTGCGAGTGTCGGGAATTCCAACTTTCCCTTACATCACCTACGTATTTGTACGTATCTCAGGGCCGCAACCGCACGAGCGAGCACGCACCACGAAGTGCCCTAACATCCGCGGAGTGACGGTGGCGGAAGCTCCATCAACATCAACCGATCCCATCAATCGGCGACCGATCGATCTCGCTTGGGCCAGCTTGGCAGCTTTCGTGCCCGCGATCGTCGTGCTGCTTTCGCGGATGGACACGATCGACCTCGCTTACCACCTGCGAGCGGGGAACATGATCCTCGGGAGCCATTCGATCCCCCGGGTCGACACCTTCACGTTCACAGCCGCCGGCGCTCCGTGGATCGATCAACAGTGGGGCGCTCAGGTGATCTTGGCATCATCGATGAAAGCGGGTGGCTGGCCAACCCTCGCTGCGCTGCAAGCCATCCTCGTTGCAGTGACGTTCCTTTTCGTCTATCTGGCCTGTCGGACTTCGGGTGCGAGCGTCCGCCTCTGTTCAGTCCTCGCCCTTGGAGGGTTCTTCATCGCGTCCCCCGCTCTGGCGATGCGACCCCAACTTCTTGCCATCGCGCTGTTCGCGATGGCACTTTGGGCGGTTGCATCACGCGATCGGCATCAGAGCCGACTGTGGATCGTCCCCATCGCTGCTGCCGCCTGCGCAAACATCCATGGGAGCTTTCCGCTGTTCCCTCTCCTCCCGGGGATGGCATGGCTTGAGGATCTGCATCGCAAGGATCCCAGGGCCGGGAAGGCGCTGGCAGTCACTGTCGCAACCATCGCGGCAACGTTCCTCAATCCTTTCGGCCCGAGAGTGTGGAGCTACGTTGCATCTCTCTCAACCGATCCTGTGATCCGACGAACCATCACGGAATGGGCGCCAACCACGCTCGCGCATGTCTCAGGTTGGTTGATGTTGGGATCGGGTCTTGGAGTCGCCTGGTACTTCGCGCGGCGCACGATCGTCGTCCCCTGGCCTGCCTTGCTCTGGCTCGCGATCTTTTTCGTGCTCGCGATGGCCGCGCAGCGCGCGATCGTCTGGTGGGCGCTCGTGGCCCCCGTGATCCTGTCCCAGATAGCCGTCCCATCCCCCCGATCAGCGATACGACACGACCCAGCTCTTGCCGAGAGAACGGAGGCCAGATCACCAGCTGTCGCTCTGTTGGTCGTCATGGTTCTTTGTCTCGTGGTGTTGGCCCCCTGGTGGAGAGGTTCTGACGTCGATCGGTACGTCATCTCCCCAACACCAGGTCTGACGTCGGCCATCCGAGGGCTTCCGGGCGGTACACGATTGCTGGCGGATCAGCCCTGGGCGTCCTGGTTCGAGTACGCCACCCCGGAAGCGAAGGTGTTCGTCGATTCTCGGATCGAAGTCTTCTCTGCGGATGTATGGCACGACTACGGTCAGGTCGCCTACGCGGGGGCAGGATGGTCTGACGTGCTGAAGCATTGGGACGTGCAAGCGATCGCAGCGTCGAAAGCGGGCGACACGACGTGGCAATTGATCCCGACGCTTCTGGAAGATCCAGATTGGCGGATCGCGTACGAGGATCCCGAGGGGATCCTCTTCGTCCGGTCGTGACTACTCGGCTGAGCCGACGCTGACCATCCCGGAACGGGCGGCCATCCGGATCGCGGAGAGCCGGTTGCCCACCCCGAGCTTTCCGTAGATCCGTCCGAGGTGCGTGGTCACCGTCCGTTCGCGGACCCCCAACCGCATGGCGATCTGTCGGGCGGTCAGCCCCTCGGCGGCAACCGCCAGGACCTCGCGTTCGCGACCCGTGAGGCGGACGTCGAGATCGCGGCGAAGGTCGATGCTGTCGGCGATCTGGCCGACCGCGGTCGCGACCGGCCCCTGCAGGACCATCTCACGGTCGGCAACCTTGATGATCGCGCCGAGGAAGTCGCCCGGGTCGACGTTCTTGTCGACGTACCCATCGGCACCCACGAAGAGCGCACGGCTGACCATCGTCGGGTCGGCGTTCGCTCCCATCGCGAGGATCGCGTGAGACGGGAAGCGCTCGCGCACGGTGCGGATCAACCACGAGGCATCGTGCTCGCCCTCGAGCCCCAGACCTACCAGCACCACGACGCGCGAGCGGCGGACGCGAGCGAGCGCATCCACCCCGTCGAGGCCGTCGCCGGCTTCAGCCAGGATCTCCATATCGGGCCGTTCGTCGACCAGGAGAGAGAGTCCTGCGCGAACGACGGGGAGCGGGTCGATGAGGACGACGCCGAGCTTCCGACGGACTGCCGGGGGTGAGGCTGCCTCGGGGGATGGTCGCCTGCTCATTCGATGTCGTACTGCCATCAGGGTACTCCAGAACGCCGATGGGGGGACCGCCGATGGCGGTGTCCCCAAAGACGTATCGGCAGGTCAGCGAGGCCGCCTGAGCCGGCTATCGCAGCTCGATGAGCCCGAGGGACGCTGCCCGTGAGACCGCCTGGACCCGGCTTCGAACGGCGAGCTTCCGGTAGAGGTTCGCCACGTGTGTCTCGACGGTGCGGGGCGAGATGTCGAGCCGCCGGCCGATCTGCTGCATCGTGAGGCCTTCGGCGAGGAGCTCCAGGATCTCCCGCTCTCGGGACGTCAACGACGCATCGATCTCCGAGCTCTCCCGCGCCTGCCGAGCGAACCGTCCGAGCTCGAGGACGGCGGCTTGCTCCAGCGTCGGATCGATCACTCGCTCGCCGTCGAGGACGCGACGGATCGCGTCCCCGATCCGTCGAAGCCCGTCGGGCTTGATCAGATAGGCATCGACGCCGAGTCGCATCGCGCCCAGCACCGTGGCACCGTCGGCTCGCTCCGACACGACGACGACAAGACCGCGGAAGCCCTGGTCTCGCAACGATCGCAGGACATCGACGCCGTCCGTCCCTGGAAGATCGAGGTCGATCACGGCAAGCTCCGGCATGAGCGACGTGGCCGCGGCGACGGCGGCCGGGCCATCGCCCGCCTCGGCCACGATCTGGACGTTCGGAAGCGCGTCGCACGCGAGCCGAACGACGCCCAGGATGACCGGATGACCGCCCACGACGAGGACGCGTGCGGGGCTGATCGACATGTTCGGAGGCTACTCGGCGTTCGCGAAGCCCGCGATGCCTCAGGCGCTCGCGGGCATCGCGATCGCCCCGAAGCGCCAGGCCAGCCGGACGGCCTCCACCTTCGAGTGCACGCCGAGCTTCGCCAGGACGTTCTTGACGTGGCTCTGAACGGTCATCGGGCTGATGCCGAGAAGCGCGGCGATCTCGAAGGTGCTCCGCCCATCGGACAGCAGTCGGAGCACCTCGAGCTCGCGAACCGTCAACGAATCGAGGTTGGTGGCCCCGTTGAGATCGGCACGGACGGAACGCAGCCGGTCGACCAATGAGGACAGGTGGTCGTCGGGAAGCACCAGCTCGCCAGCGATCGCTCGCCGGATCGCATCCTCCATCTCCCCAGGTGCGCCCCACGAAGGCAGGAGGCCACTGGCTCCTGCGGTCACGATCGCCGACCCGAGCTCGGGGTCCTGTTCGGTCGTGGCGGCGATGACACGGACGTCGTGCACCGCCTCGCACACTTCCACCAGGGCCGCGAGACCGTGCCCGTCGTCCCGCTCCAGATCGACCACGATCACATCCGGCTCAGCGCGGAGGGCCGCGACGCCTGGGGCGAACGGCCCGAGCACCCGGAACCCGGTGCCGTGCCCCCACGCCAGCCGGAGGCTCTCGACGAGCCGGTTGTGGTCATCGACCACCGAGACGCGGAGGCGACCGTCCATCCTGTATCACCATCGGCTGCCACGGCCGGGTTCTGAACGCCGATGTGGGAGCTCGCATGGCCGTGCAGACTGGTGGTGATGACCGAACGCCAGGCGAACCGGCTCGCGGGAGCGTCCAGCCCGTACCTCTTGCAGCACGCCCACAACCCCGTGGACTGGTTCCCATGGGGAGAAGAAGCCTTCGCCAAAGCCCGGAGTGAGGACCGCCCCGTGTTCCTGTCGGTCGGCTACGCCGCCTGTCACTGGTGCCACGTGATGGAGCGGGAATCCTTCGAGGATGAGACGATCGCGAAGCTCCTGAACGAGCGGTTCGTCGCGATCAAGGTGGACCGAGAGGAGCGGCCCGACGTGGACGGGATCTACATGGACGCCGTCCAGGCGATGTCCGGGAGCGGCGGATGGCCGATGTCGGTCTTCCTCACGCCCGAAGGCAAGCCGTTCTACGCCGGCACGTATTTCCCGGATGAGCCACGCCACGGGCTGCCGTCGTTCCGACAGGTCCTCGAGGGGATCGCCGACGCGTGGACGACGAGGCGCGACGAGGTGGAGGTTCAGAGCGGCCGGGTGATCGAGTCGATCCGTCGCGCCGGCGCCTTGGAAGCCAATGACGAGCCGCTCACGGGCGCCGTCGCGGACGAGGCCTTCCAGACCCTCCGCCACGCGTTCGACCCAGCCTGGGGAGGCTTCGGCGGCGCACCGAAGTTCCCGCAACCGATGACGCTCGAGTTCGTGCTCCGGCAGGCGATCCGTGACGTTCCCGACGCCCTGGAGATGGTGGTGCTCACGCTCGATCGCATGGCGCGCGGCGGCATGTTCGATCAGCTCGGCGGTGGGTTCGCCCGGTATTCGACGGACGTCGCGTGGATGGTGCCGCACTTCGAGAAGATGCTGTACGACAACGCGCAGCTCGCGGTGCTCTACGCACGCGCGTGGCTCGTCACCCGGAACGATCACGACCGCGAGATCGCTTCGCGAACGCTCGACTACCTGCTGCGCGAGATGCGTCATCCCGAGGGCGGCTTCTTCTCGTCGCAGGATGCCGACAGCGAAGGGGCCGAAGGGAAGTTCTTCGTCTGGTCGTGGCAGGAGCTCGTGTCGCTCGTCGGGGAGGAAGCCGCGGATGCCTTCGGCGCCACGCCCGGGGGCAACTGGGACGGGACGAACGTGTTGCGTGCCCCGGCCGGGAACGGCAGATGGGACGAGGCCAGGAGCCGCTTATTCGAGGCGCGCGAGGCGCGGGTGCGTCCCGCCGTCGACGACAAGATCCTGACCGCCTGGAACGCCCTCGCGATACGCGCCTTCGCGGAGGCGGGACGCATCTTCGACGACCGGACCTACGTGGAAGCCGCCGTCAGCTGCGCAGCGTTCGTCTGGGACCACCTGCGGCATGGGGACGGACGGCTGCTCCGCTCGTGGCGCGAGGGGGTCGCCGGAGTTCGGGGCTTCGCCGACGACCATGCGCTCCTGGCGGGCGCGTTCCTCACGCTCTACGAGACGACCTCCGACGCCCGATGGTTCGTCGCGGCGCGGGAGCTGTGCGACACGCTGCTCGACCGGTTCGCCGATCGGGAACGCGGCGGCTTCTTCCAGACGGGTTCCGACGCCGACGAGCTCGTGATCCGACCCAAAGATCTCTACGACAACGCGGTCCCCAGCGGGAACTCGGCGGCTGCCGAGGCGCTCTTTCGGCTCGCCCTGTTCAGCGGCGAGGCGCGGTACGAAGAAGCCGCCGTGTCGGCCTTGCGGCTGGTTCGCGACGCCCTCCCGTCCGCTCCGAGCGGGTTCGGACAGGCGCTCTGCGCACTCGACCTCTACCTCGGCCCGTCCTACGAGGTCGCGATCGTGGGGGATCGCCAGGCCCCGGACACGAGGGCCCTCGTCAACGAGGTACTCAGGGCACGCTGGCGGCCGAACCTCGTGCTGGCGGTCGCGTCACCCAAAGACGTCGACGCCGCTGAGACCGTCGCCTTGCTCTCGGATCGACCACGGATCGGCGACCACGCGACCGCGTACGTCTGTCAGCGGTTCGTTTGCAGGATGCCCACGACAGACCTAAAGGGACTTGCGAAGGCACTCGATGTCCTCGATAGCTCGTAGGTTCCTCGGACTCCGTTGTTCGTTCCGGGTCTGTTCCCAGAGCATGATGTGGGCGTGAAGAGCGAGGCTCCCAGTTGCCGTTGACCGACACCACCGACAGAGACGTTGGATCGGATGCAGCTGGTCACGTCCATCCTGCTCGAGAGCTCGTCCCCCTTCGGGACGGCATCTTCTTCTGCCTGATCGTGTTCGTATCTCTCCGACTCGTCTTCTCGTTGGCAGGAGTTCTTGGCGTCCGATACACGGAGCCGGATCCGTCAGCGTTGTTGCCCGGCGCGCCGCCGGCTTCGTACGTGATCCCTGCGACACCTGGATTGCATAACGCGTGGGACGGCATGCAACGTTGGGATGCCCCGTGGTTCCTGTGGATCTCGCACACCGGATGGGGTGCGGGCGCCACCATCGCGTACTCGCCAGGCTACCCCGTTGCCATCAGCATCCTCGACCCGGCTCTCTTCGGCCACGAGCTTCCAGCCGCGCTCACGATCTCGAACCTCTCCTATCTGGGTGCGCTCATCGTCCTGTTCTCGTTGACGACGATGGAGTGGGGCAGGGACCGAGCCCCCTGGGCCGTACTTCTCCTTGCTGTGTATCCGGGTTCTCTGTTCTTCCTCGCTCCCTACAGCGACGCCCCGTTCCTCTTCGTAAGCCTTCTCTCATTGAGGTGGGCCAGATCGGGACGCTGGGAACTCGCGGCGATCGCTGGGATCACGGCTTGCCTCTTCCGCAACATCGGCGTAGCTCTCGTGCCGGCGTTACTCATCGAAGCGAGGACTCAGTCCGGACCGCGTTCCCGGAGGGCTCAAACCGCCTATGCAGCTTCTGTCGCGATAGGGCCGCTCGTTCCGCTCGTCGCTTCCGCGGTTCTCGGCCACGGATTCTTCGAGCCGATGAACGCCCAGCGATATTGGGGACGCGTTGCCACCTTCCCGCTTGTCTCGATCGGCAAGGGACTCGCGTTCGCCCTCGATGCTGTCGTGGGTCGGGGCGGGATCTTCTACCTCGTGGACGCCGTCCAGGTTGCCATCGTGCTGCTTCTGGCGATACTTGGCGCGCGGAAGCTCCCTCGAACGTACTCAGTCTATGTCTGGGTGTCCCTCGCGATCCCTCTTTCGTTCCCGCAACCGGGACACCCCTTCATCTCGGTGACCCGTTACGCGGCGGTCCTCTTCCCGCTGGCATGGGTTGCGCTCGACGCATTGAAAGGACGAGGTCGCTTGATCCTCGCGACATCGATCTCGCTGGCCTGCGAAGTCGCGCTCGCCGTTTGGTTCATGAACTGGGGTCCGGTCGTCTAGGAGCGTGCCGGCCACGTGGGCGATCGGGGCACGCCTCGTCGAGAGCTCCTTCATCCAGCAGTTGCGCAGTGTCCTGATGAAACTGTGCCGGCCTGGTCGATGCCTGCTTGGACGACTGGCGCCAGCACCGCTGATGGGATCGCGTACGACACCGTTGCGTCGAGCACGGATGAGTAGGCAACCATCCCGGCCGCATCGCCGTCGGGTAAGACGAACGGGCCTCCGCTATCACCGGGCAGCACGGACACCTGCAACTCATACAGCGACCGATGGACCACGCCACCGTCATAGATGTCGCGGCTGAGGACACTGATCAGTCCTCGAACGACGGCAGCTCGTGCGGTCGGGTGATAGCCCGCGGGAAACCCCACGACCGCTCCCCCGGAGCCACGCGGCGCCTCGTGCGTTCGCAACGTCAGAGCTGGCGCTGAAAATGTGGGCGAACGGAGGACGGCAACATCGATGTTCGGGTCAAGTGCGACGAGAACTGCAGGGTATCGACGCTCCCCGTCGTAGAGGAATTGATGGCGCGTGCCGGCCACGACGTGAGCGCTCGTGACGACGTAGCCTGCGGACGCGACGAATCCGGATCCCTCGTTGAACTTGCCTGAGAGGCACCCCGATCCGAGGACTTCGATGCTGCTCCGGAGGCCGGTGATGGCGGCGGGGTCCGTCTCCGTGGCGGGGGCGGGCGGAAGACTGGGAAGCGGAACTGGCGGGATCCCGACGAATGTATCGGGAAAGCCGAGGTGCCCAACGACGGACTGCAAGGCCGGGATCAAGCGCGGGGGTGGTGGCAACGCCGTCGCCAGGGAGCGGACAACCATGGATCCGCTCAGCGCATCCGATACCGAAGCGAAGGGACCCGCGGTCAGGTTCACCGCCAAGAACCAGGTGACGATGATCAGAGCTGTCACCGAGAAAGCGGATCCAGCGAGGGCATCGAAACGAGCCGCCCGTGGGGTCCCTGCCCGATCGAGGATGCGCTGCGAGGCCCGTCGTGCAGCGAAATAGGCGCTGCTCAAAGCCGCGATGCCGATCAACGAACACATCAGAACGACCACGACGCGACCGAAACCGGACGCGAGCGAAGCAAGCGCCCACGCGACGATGGATCCAAGGATGATGGTCGAGAGTCCGGCCACCTGTGCTATCGCGCCGCTTCGGTAGCCTGCGACCGCAGACAGGATCAGGAGGAGGACGAAGACCGCATCGAAGACCTGCATCGCGCGATCCTCCCTTCACGCTCCCAAGGCGCAGCTATGAGCGAATGCTTGCTCGCTCGAACACCGAGCCATCGACCGCGTCGAAGATGAGTCGCCATCGAGGGTCCGTCTCTACGGCGGCGCGCAACGCCTCGGACTCCCCAGGATGCAGGATGAGGACATCCACGCCCCACCTATCCAGCACGGCAGACCAGCCATCGCCTGCGTTGGTGACGCGAAGATAGTCATCCCATACAGACACGGGAAAGATCTCGATGCGTGGATCGATGGCAACCGGCAGGTCAGGAGCGGAGAACTCGGTCCACGACGAATACACCTCCGAGACGAACGCTCGTGAACCCGGCGGGCTCGCTTCTTTCGCAGCCGCAACGATGTTCTCGGGAGCGAAGGTCAAGGAAGCAGGCCCCGCCGTGATCGGGTCCGTCCCCGTCCTGAGGGGGACGGTGGCGAGCACGACGAGCCCCGTCGCCACGACGACCATCGTGTTCATGAGCGACCGGTCGGATCCCACCGGGCCCTCGGTCGGACCCATCACGCCAGCGATGATCACCGGAGCCGCCAGGCCCCACCATCCCACGCCTCGGCCAGCGAGCAAGGCGAACGTCGCGAACGTCCCGAGCTCGATCAACGGGATCCAACCGACCTTGCCTTCCCGACGAGCGAGGAAGGCGCCGACCGCGAACGCGCTCGCGAGGAAGAGCCGTCCGGTCCAGGAGCGAACGGTTGGCGGGCTCCATTCCCCGATCAATCGACGAACGACTGGGTGCTGGATCACATCGACCACGTAGGTCCAGATCCGTACACCGGATGGGTTGACCGCGGAGACAGCAAAGGAAACCAGTGCGGCCACCAGACACCGACGGGCAAGTTCGGGCCGGTCCGAACGATCTTCCAGCCATCCGAAGATGAGCAGGAGAGAAGCGAGGACGAAACTCCCGTGAAGGTTCGCCCAGATCACCGTTATCGCTGGGACAAGCCAGACCCAGGCCGGATGTCGATGACGGCTCGCGATAAGCCAAAGCGAGAGAGCGAAGAGCACGAACGCGAATTCCTGAGGTCGCAACTGCGACAGCAACTGGATGCCGACGAGATAGCCCGCAACGGCAAGGAGCGCTGCCGTTCTCGGAGAGACGCCCCGCGCACGGCACGCGAGGAACACGGCACCCACCATCATGCCAGCGAGGAGCGCTCTCACAGCTGCAAGACCGAACCACCCGCCGATGCGGTACACGACGGCGAAGAGGATCTGAGCTCCCCATTGTTGGTCGAGCCACGGACGACCGGCAACGGTGAACGTGAAGGTATCTGTCGTGAGGATGTGATGCGTATCGAGCATGATCTGACCCGCGCGCACTTGGTAGGCGAGGTCGATGGCCAGCGTCGTCCCGGCAAGAGCGATGGCGACGGGGATCATGATCGCGATGGCCAGCCAGGCAGACGCGTTCGTAAGTCCTGAGGGTGCTCGTTCCATCGCTCGATCCGTTCCCACGTCACGGGAGGGTAGACGCATAGATCCAGCGACCATCAAGGGACACGAGTGAAGACGGCACCGTCCACGTCCCGATAGACGAGCTTCCAACCGTTCTCGTGCTCCAAAGCATCGATCAACGCGGCGTCATGATCATCGGCGGCTACGACGATGTCGACGTTCCAGTCGTCCAAGACGGTCTGCCATCCGGCTTGAGCCTCGGAGACCTGAAAGTAGTCATGCCAGACGGCATCGGGAAACAGCTCCGCCCGCGAATCAACGAACATCGGTAACGACGGAGTCGCGAATTCGAACCAGCTTCCCCATCGACCATCGAAGACGCGAACTCCCGGATGGGCAGCTCCGCGGACCGCTTCCGTGATGCCCGAGGGAGCCTCCGAGAGCAGCAACTCCGGGGGGCGCGTCGTGAGTACACGCCCAACACTCAACAGGAGCACGGCGCCGAGCGTGAGACTGAGGATGACGTCCACACGACCGGCCGGGCGCTCGCCAGGATGCCAGGAAGCGAGCAGAGCACCTCCGACAGGGGGCACAGCTACGACCCACCAAACGAGGTTTCGGCCGCTCCAGATCGGCAGCGCGGTGAAGATGACAAGAGTCATCACTTCCTCCACCGACAGCGGACGTGACCGATGCCGTACCGCGGCGACCAGGACTGTCACGTTGAAGACAAGGAACAGCACCCACGCGGGAAATTGGGAAGCGAGTGGCTTCCACTCGTCGATGACGTCGCGGACGATGGACGAAGTCGCGATCGTCCACAGGTATGAGTACACACCGCTACCCCAAGGACTTGCGAGCGGTGTGAGGACCGTGACCACGACGAGGCATCCAGTCCATCTCCAGGTAGGTCGTCGAGACACAACATCATCGACGAACGCGATCAACAGGAGCAGGGGAAGGAGTACGAAGCTCCCGTGGATGTTCGCCCAGAGGACGCCGATCGGAAGGAGCCACGCCAATCCAGCCGGATGCGTCTCCCGATCCCCGATCAATGAAACGGACCCCGCGAACAGTGGAACGGCCAGCAGCTGCGGACGGAGACTGAACGTACCGGGCAGCGTGATCGCAACCAGGAACGCGCCGATGGAGAGGCATCCGGACACGAGGGGATCACCGTTCATGCGGAACGTTCGACGGTAGGTGAAGGCGATGGCGAACGAGGTAAGGCATGCCCTGAGGACGACCAGTCCACGCCAGCCGCCGAGCCGAAAGAGGGCCGCGAGGATCGACGCCGCTCCCCACTGCTGGTCGGTCCAAGGCTGACCATTCATCGTGAATGTGAAGAGGTCCGCCCGAAGAACGTGACCGGTGTTCAGCGTGAAATCGCCCGCTCGCAGCAAGTAAGCGAGGTCGTTCACGGGGAGGCGTGAGAGCAGAACGGCGAGTGCCGGGAGAACGACCGCCACCACCAACCACGGATCAAGCTGTTGCAGTGGGGAGGTGCGCGCTTCGCCCGCACGTCGGGACGCGGCCGTGCGCCAGGACCGGGCGATCAGCGTTTCGTCAGGAATGGGCGGCGCCGCTCCCTTGAACCAAGGCTGTTTCCCCCCTCGCGGTGATGGCGTCGACGGACTCCGCGGTGTGCCCCACGCGCGGCATGAAGGCGTACGCGGCCCCGTAGAGGAGCGCGACAACGATCAGGAGGGCGCGGTAGCCCGTGATGAGGGAAACGTATTCGATGGCTCCGCCCACCATCGCACCGAGAAGATTCGCGCCGAACGCCGCTGTCGGCTCAGCCGTATCTCGGAACCGCCCCGCGAAGATCAGATTCGCCATGAAGATAGGGAAGAAGGCGAGGATGGTTGCCAGCGCGAAGCGGGGCACCGCGGCGAACTGCAGCAGGTCATCGGTGGGTACGAGCCAGGCTCCCAGGAGCCCCGCGTAGAGGAGGAGGAAGAGAAGTCCACGGTGCCCGACCCGGTATCTCTGTTCGATCTCGATCGCGAGGAGAACGGACAAAAGGACTCCAGCGAAGACCAGAGCATTCACGAGCCATGTCGTGCCGAAGAGCAACGCGAACTGCACCACACTCTTGGTCTCCAGCAGGAGGAATGCCGCCCCCATGAAGAAGAGGTCGGCATACGCGACCATCGGGCGGAAGGGCGACCCGGTTGCGCGTACGACGACTATCGAAGCGAGGATGATCAGCGAAAGGGTCAGCACGTATCGGAACGGTATCGAGGGCGACCGGAGATAGAGGAATGGCCGGTCGTCAACGGCAGGTGCCACAACCTCACGACCCCCGGGACTCCACGTCGAGTCGCATCTGAGCGCGGAGGCATCTGGGCTATCAACGAAGATACTGAACTGACCGACACCGCTATCGGCGCCGCGACGCCCGAGATCGAGACACGGCCGATTCCCGAAGACAGTTGTCATCGTGCCGGCAAGACGATCCGCCAACCATTGCTCCCGGTAGTAGTTGTACATCGCGAAAGCACCCCCGGGCGCAAGGTGATCCCGTGCCGCTTCGAACGCTTGCTCGGTGAACAGGTAGCTCTCGAGCCTGATAGCCGACTGGCCGGTCACCAAGGTGAGCGAGTCCGGCAGTGCGAATACGATGAGGTCGTACGTCGTACCCGTTCGTTCCAGGAAAGCCCGCCCGTCGTCGATGAAGCGATGCACACGCGGGTCCTGGTACGGATGCTCGGGATGGTATCTGATCCCGAGTCTTTGGATCTCCGGATCGATCTCAACGGCGTCGATGGACGACGCTCCTTGTCGCAGAGCCACCGAAACGTCATTGCCATTCCCTGCACCTATCACCAACACGTTACGAGGTGGACGGGCGAGCCGCTCGTACGGCATCTCATAATCGGTCCCCTGAGTTGCCTCACCCGTCTGATGGGGCACACCGTTCGCGGCGATGCCGATCGTCGATCCGTCGGTCTCAAAGGTAAGCCGGTAGTAGGGAGACCAGATGGTGTCGCCTTTGAACGTTCCGATGGCGAAGATCGCGATCAACGCGACGGCCGCTACGGATTGGAGGGTGGTCGGTGGTCGCAGCAATGCGATGAACAAGCCAACAACCACGACACCCCACGCGACTGGACCGAAACCGGCAAATGCCAGGCCAGAAAAGGTGACGACACCTGCGATGGAACCGAGGATATCGAACCGGTAGGCGTCAAGGGCCGGAAGTCGCGAGAATCGAACGGCGACGCCGTGTCCGATGGCTGCCATCGTCGCGGCGGTTGCAAGGAAGATGAAGGGCAGCATCACCCAGGCAGGCAGCCCGTGTTGCTGGACACCGAAGTACACCAGCTGGCCCCCGGTCCGATCGATCGTTACCGGGAAGGCCACGACAAGTCCAGCGAACGCAGCCAGGATGATGGGAGCCCATCTGAAGAGATCCGGCGCCTTCTTGGCGCGAAGGAATCCGACCCCGATGCCCAAGAAGCTGCCGAGAAGGATGAAATTGGCGAAGTACGAAAGGTAGATGACGTACGCGCCCGCCCAACGGATCAGAACGAGTTCCGTGAAAAGCATCAGGAAGCTCGCGAGGAACAGCTCTACCCGGGCCCGAGCCATAACCGCGACAGGCTAAGGCCTTGACGCATGGAGCGCCACGACCCGATGGCGGAGGGCCACTCGCCCCACTCCGCAGGCGTGATCGAATCGCGCGACCAGCGACCGAGCGTCTCGGATAGGCTGGTTCATCCACCGACAAGGGAGCAGCAAGGTGCCTCGCGCGATCTTCGTAACGACGATGGGTTCCTTCACGGTTGAATTGCGGCCAGATCGTGCGCCGAAGGCGGTTGAGAACTTCGTTGGACTCGCAACAGGCTCCAAGGAATGGCGCGATCCTCGTGACGGAACCACCAAAGGGGAGCCCTTATACACGGGGACCACCTTTCACCGAGTGATCGACGGATTCATGATCCAGGGCGGTGACCCGACGGGGACCGGCACGGGAGGGCCGGGATTCCAGTTCGAGGATGAATTCCCCCCTGACGCACCGACGTTCGACGAAGCTGGCCGTCTGGCGATGGCAAATGCGGGTCCGAACACGAATGGTTGCCAGTTCTTCTTGACGGTGGCGCCCACTCCCTGGCTCAACGGGCGGCACTCGATCTTCGGTCAAGTGGTCGACGGATACGAGGTCGTTGACGCCATCTCCAAGGTTGAAACGAAAGCTCAGGATCGGCCGGTGGACGACATCGTGATCGAACGGATCGAGATCACGGACTGACCTCCGGCTATCAGCCCCAGCTCGGAGGCTCGACGCCGAGCTGTTCGAACGTGCACGACCGTGGATCGCGGTCGGACCGCCAGCGTTCGAACCGCGCCGCGTGCCGGAACCGCCCGTACTGGACCCGATCGAACGAGACCTCGCACACAAGAGCCGGCTCCAGGTCGACCCACTCCGTGTCCCGGCCGGCCGACCACCGGCTGGGACCGCCCGGACCGCGTCCTCGCCCGAAGCTCTCGCCGCCCTCGAGAGGCGCCAGGAGCTCTCGAAGCTCGCGACGCTCCGCCGCTTTGAACGACGAGGTGTGCCCGACGTAGTGCAGCACGCCGTCGCCGTCGTAGAGACCGAGCAGCAGGCTCCCGACCCCTCTCCCGTCCTTCGCGAGCCGGTAGCCGCCGACGACGCAGTCCGCCGTGGTGCGGTGCTTCACCTTCACCCACCCGCGTTCGCCCGAGAGGTACGCCTGGTCCTCACGCTTCGCGACGATCCCGTCCTGGCCGACCCCCGCCGCGTCGGCGAACCAGGCTTCGGCGAGCGTCACGTCCGCGGTCCACGGCGCCACGAGCAGCTCCGGTCCCGGCGGGACCGCGTTCAGGTCATCAGGCATCACGCCGGCGCCGGCCGACGTAGCCAGCTTCGCGAGGCGGTCGCGCCGCGTCTGCAACGGCAGCGAGCTGAGATCCTCTTCGCCTTCCCGCAGCAGATCGAACAGGATCAGCGTCGCGGGGATCTCCCCCGACAGCTTCCGGACCCGCGACTCCGCCGGATGCAGCCGGAGCTGCAGCTGGTCGAACTCCATCCCGGTCTCTCGGATCACGAGCAGCTCGCCGTCCGCGACGAAAGCTCCCGGCGGCCGCTCGGCCACGAGCTCCACGATCTCGGGGAAGTAGCGGCCGAGCGGCCGCCCGTCGCGGCTCACCAGCCGGACGTCGCCGTCCTCGCCCACCGCGACGATCGTGCGGAACCCGTCCCACTTCGGTTCGTAGGTCCATCCCTCGCCCCGAGGGATCTCGGACTCTGAGGTGGCGAGCATCGGCGCGGGAAGGTCACCCGCGATCGTTCGGCGAGGCATGCCGCAGATGGTAGGCCGCCACCGTCCCCGGGCGCTTGCACCCGTCCGCGGTGTGCACGACCATCGGCGCATGGATGAAGAGGGGCAGCAGCCCGAGCCCTCGCAGCAGCTTCCGCAGCCGCCCCCGCAGGATCCCGGGCAACAGCCTCCTCCCGGCCTGGGGGGAGCGCAGTCCGCCCGGCCCGTACCGCCCCGGGAGGGCAACGCCAACGCCGGGTGGCTGGTGCTCGCCGGAGGGATCCTCGTGATCGTCGGCGTCTTCCTCCCGTGGATCACGGCGAGCGGGCCGAAAGGGACGTTCTCGGCGAGCGGGAAGGACGCGAACGAGTGGGCGTTCCTGATCCTCGGCGGCTTCGCGACGGTCCGCGGCCTTTCGATGGCGAAGCCCGGGCTCTTCCGGTTCCAGCTGGGAACACCCTTGATCGGCGGCGTGATCCTCGCGGTCCTCGTCGCGCTGCGATGGAACGACCTTCAGAAGGTGCTCGACGAGGTGCGTTCGGTCCCCGGGGTCACGGCTTCGCTCGGGATCGGGTTCTGGGCGGTGATCGCCGGGACCGTCCTCGTGCTGCTCGGCGGCGTTCTGGCGATGCAACGCCGGCGGATGTGATACCCGTCAGCCCGGCGAGCGGGCTCGCCTCCCCGCCCGGACCCGCTCCTGCTGCGAGAGCAGCACCTTCCGGAGCCGGACGTTGTTCGGAGTGACCTCGACGCACTCGTCCTCGCGGATGAACTCGAGCGCCTGCTCGAGTGACAGCTGCGTCTTCGGGATGAGCCGCACGAGCTCCTCCGCCGTCGACTGCCGGACGTTGGAGAGCTTCTTCTCCCTGGTCGGGTTGACGTCCATGTCGTCGGCGCGGACGTTCTCGCCAACGATCATGCCCTCGTAGACCTCCTCGCCGGGACCGACGAACAGGAGCCCGCGCTCCTGGAGGTTCAGCAGTGCGAACTGCGTGGTCTGGCCGCGACGATCGGCGACGAGCGAGCCGGTCGGGCGGGTACGCAGCTCGCCGTGCCAGGGCTCGTAGCCCTCGAACACGTGATGGAGCTGACCGGTGCCCCGCGTCTCCGTCATGAACTCCGTGCGGAACCCGATCAGCCCTCGCGCTGGAACGACGTATTCCATCCGGACCCACCCCGTTCCGTGGTTGACCATCTGCTCCATCCGACCCTTCCGGAGCGCGAGCAGCTGTGAGACCACCCCGAGGTACTCCTCCGGAGCGTCGATCGCCACCCGCTCCATAGGTTCGTGGGTCTTCCCATCGACCGTTCGGATGACGACCTGCGGCTTGCCGACCGTGAGCTCGAACCCCTCGCGCCGCATCACCTCGACCAGGATCGCGAGCTGGAGCTCGCCCCGACCCTGGACCTCCCACATCTCGGGCCGTTCGGTGTCCAGCACCCTGATCGAGACGTTGCCGATGACCTCCTGATCCAGGCGCGACTTCAACAGCCGGGCCGTGACCTTGGTGCCGTCCTGGCCGGAGACCGGTGCCGTGTTGATGCCGACGGTGACGCTGAGCGATGGCTCATCCACGCGCGTGACCGGGAGCGGGCGCGGGTCGTCGAGGTCGGCGAGCGTCTCACCGATCGTGATCTCCGGGATGCCCGCGACCGCGCAGATCTCGCCCGGACCGGCGACGTCGGCCTCGACCCGATCCAACGCCTCCGTCACGTAGAGCTCGGCGATCTTGGCGCGTTCGATCGAACCGTCGGACCGGCACCACGCCACGGGGTCGCCGCGGCGAAGCTCGCCGTTGCGAACGCGGCAGAGGGCGAGCCGGCCGACGTAGGGGGATGCGTCGAGGTTGGTCACGAGAGCCTGCAGCGGCGCGCCCTCGTCGTACCAGGGGGCGGGCACGTGCTCCAGCAGCGTCTCGAAGAGCGGGGCGAGCGTCGGCTCGAGCGCGTCCGGCTCTCGCCCGCACTCCCCCGTCCTCGCGTTCGCGTACAGGATGGGGAACCCGACCTGGTGCTCGTCCGCGTCCAGATCCAGAAAGAGCTCCTCGACCTCGTGGACGACCTCGGCCGGCCGCGCGTCGCCGCGGTCGACCTTGTTCACGACAAGGACCACCGGCAGACGCGCTTCGAGCGCCTTCCGCAGCACGAACCGTGTCTGGGGCAACGGGCCTTCCGAGGCATCCACCAGCAGCAGCACGCCGTCGACCATCGTGAGCGCCCGCTCGACCTCGCCGCCGAAGTCCGCGTGCCCGGGCGTGTCGACGATGTTGACCTTCACACCCTGCCACCGCACTGCGGTGTTCTTCGCGAGGATCGTGATGCCCTTCTCGCGCTCGAGGTCCATCGAGTCCATCACGCGCTCCGCGACCTCCTGGTTCGCGCGGAACGCGCCGGACTGCCAGAGCATCGCGTCGACGAGCGTCGTCTTCCCGTGGTCGACGTGGGCCACGATGGCCACGTTGCGGATGTCGTCGCGCGTCGGCATGCCGAGAAGGCTACAGACCGGCGATCTGATCACTCATGGAGCCACGAGGAAGCGGCCCTGGAAGTAGGTCACGGTGTAGAAGAAGACCAGGGTGACCATGGCAGCGCTCGATATCGCGAGAACGATGTTGAAGACGTGCCCCTTCACCGCGAACGCGAGCGCCATGACCAATGGGAACGCCGTGAAGATGAAGCGCGGGCGGGGAGCGAGCGCTCCGGAGAGCAGCGCCAGCGCTTCGTACGAAAGTGCGTACGCAACGATCGGGGCGGGTAGGCACGCTCGCAGCAACAGGATCACCAGCACGATGAGCAGGGCGAACCCCGCCATGAGCCCGAGGAACAGCAACGGCCGGCTCGTCTCCGTAACCCCGCTCCGAGCGCCTCCCACGATCACGCGGAACTCGGGCCACCATCCGATCCGGTCGTGCCAATAGACGTGGTTCGCCTTGAACCAGTAGCCGGCCTCGCCCGTTCGCCACCAGAGGGAGCCGAGGAAGGCGAGGAACCCCAACGGAGCCACGATCGGCGCGATGAGCGACGACCGATCGTCGTCCTGACGGATCGCGATCCCCGCCGCGACCGCGCACGCCACCATCAAGGCGAGCCCGTTCGGCCGAGCCGTGGACGCCAACGCCGCGGTGATGCCGGCCACGAGCCACGCGTGGCGCAGGAGCGCGAGGAGGCACAGGCACGCCAGGAGGATCACGAGGCCCTCCGGGTAGGCGAACGACAAGATGAACGCGCCGGGGAAGAAGCAGAAAAGCAGCACCGCTCGACGAGCTTCGTCCTCCGGCCGCAGCACCCCGCAGAGCTGGGCGAAGGCAACGGTCGCGGCGCCCCCGATCACGAGCGCGACGACGACCGCTACCGCGTCCAGAGGACCCGGAACGATGACGCCGACGGCGGCGACGACCATCGGATACGCAGGAAGGAACGCGACGGCTCCGTCGACGCTCGTGTCCGCATCGGGCGGGGCCCCCGGCCGAACGACATCAGAGCCGGGCAGATAGCCGTGCTCCGCGATGCTCAGGTACCACTGCCCGTCCCAGGACGTGAACACGGATGCCAAGCCGCCCCGATGTGCCGGGACGAGCACCAGAACGAAGACCGCGGCCGTGGCCACGACGAAACGCGAGATCACGTAGGGAAGCAGGGCGGTGGAAACAGCCGGATAGGAGTGCAGACGCATCACTCGCGGACAGTCCTTATCAGGCGATATCAGGCGCCGCCTCATCATGCAACTCCACGACCGAGCCTGCTTCGCCCGCTCGATTTGCCTAAACCTTTTGCTCCTGAACCTACATCAAAGGATGTAGCCGTTCGGACGTAGCGCGTCGAGCCGTTGGCGCGCAAGGATAGCGACCCACATCGGACATCGGGGGGCACTTGTCCCCCAACAGGGTGACCTTCCCCGGCCTACCGCGTGGGGGACAGGGCTCCCAACGCGCACGGAGAGGAACGTGATTTTGCGCGTCAGCAAGGACGAACCCGAGGCGGTGCAACCTGCCGTGTCGGCCGGAACCGGAGACCCCGAAGGGGTCCGTTGGGCCGTTCCCAGCCCGCCGCCCCCGGTGGGTCCGAGCGTTGCCGGGATCCCGATGCTCGGCGAGCTCCTGATCGAGAGCCAGCTGATCGCCTCGAGCCAGCTCGACGAAGCGCTCCTGCAGCAGTCCGCCTCCGGTAAGCGCCTCGGCGAGCTGCTCGTCGAACTGGGGGCGATCGACGACTTCGACCTCGCGCGTGTTCTGGCGACCCGGCTCAACCTGCCGCTCGCCGACCTGCGACAGAGCACGCCTGAGGACGACGCGATCGCCTTGGTTCCCGAAGCGATGGCGCGCGCCAACGTCGCGATCCCGGTGCGACGGACCGACGAGGGTCTGCAGATCGCGATGGCGTTCCCACAGGACGCCGCGGCCGTCGAACAGATGCGCGGATCGGCGGGGGTGGCCGTCGTGCCGATGATCGCCCCACCGTCGGACATCCGCCGAGCGATCGATAAGTCGTACCGAGCGCTCGCCGGCGTGAGCCGTCACGTCGACGCGTTCCTGGCGGCCGAGGCGATCACGGCGCGGACTGTGACGGAGTCCGACGCCGGCATCGACGCCCCCGTGGTTCAAGTCGTGAACCTCATCATCACGCAGGGCGTGCGCGACCGCGCCTCCGACATCCACATCGAGCCTCAGGACGCCCGTGTCCGCGTCCGGTACCGCATCGACGGCGCCCTGCACGACGTATTGGCGCTCCCGGCCAACATGGGCGCTTCCGTCATCAGCCGCATCAAGGTGCTGGCCGGGATGGACATCGTCGAGCGGCGCAAGCCGCAGGACGGGCAGATCGCGATGGAGGTCGACGGTCGCCCGCTGGACATCCGCGTCTCCACGACCGCGACGATCTGGGGCGAGAAGAGCGTGATGCGGCTCCTCGACAAGAACCGCTCGCTCTTCCGTCTGGGCGACCTCGGGATGCCCGAGGAGACCCACGACCGGTTCTCACGATTGATCCGCGCCCCGTTCGGGATGGTGATCTGCGCCGGGCCGACGGGAAGCGGCAAGACCACGACCCTGTATGCCGCGCTCACGGAGATCAACAACAGCGAGAGCAACATCATGACTGTCGAGGACCCGGTCGAATACGTCCTGCCGTCCATCAACCAGATCCAGATCCACGACCAGTCGGGCGTCACGTTCGCCGGCGGACTGAAAGGGATCCTCCGCCAGGACCCGGACATCATCCTCGTCGGAGAGATGCGCGACGCCGAGACGGCGCGCATCGGGATCCAGTCGGCGCTCACGGGACACCTTGTCCTCACGTCCCTGCACGGGACCGACGCGGCGGGCGCGCTCGAGCGGTTCCTCGACCTCGGCATCGAGCCCTTCCTGGTCGCTTCGTCGGTGATCGGCGTCGTCGGTCAGCGGCTCGTGCGAAGGATCTGCCGGTACTGCAGCGTCACGTTCGAACCTCCCGCCGAAGAGATCGAGTTCTACCGGCGCATGGGCGGCCCCGAGAAGCAGGAGTTCTGGCACGGCGAGGGGTGCAACTTCTGCCTCCGAACGGGTTACGAGGATCGGATCGGCGTGTACGAGCTGCTCGTTGTCTCCGAGGGGATGCGGGCGCTGATCAGCCAGAAAGCACGCCACGAGGAGATCCAGGAGCTGGCCGTGGAGCAAGGCATGCGAACGCTCCGCGACAGCGGCATCCAGTTGGTCGCCGACGACATGACGACCATCTCCGAGGTCCTCCGGAACATCTACGTGATCTGAGGCGCGATGGCCAAGTTCAAGTATCTGGCGACGACCGAGACGGGGACCAAGGCCCGTGGGGTCGCTACAGCCACTTCCCTGAAGACGGCCATGGCAGGGCTCGTCGAGCAAGGCTTCACCGTCAGCCAGCTCAAGCCGAAGCGGAGCGTCCTCAAGTTCGAGATCACGAAAGAGAAGCTCCCCCAAGGCGAGCTGATGCACTTCTCACGGCAGCTCTCGGCTTTCGTCCGAGCCGGCATCCCGTTGATCGAGGCGCTCGAGGTGATCGAGGAGGAGGCCGACGACAAGACCCTTCGGATGGTGCTCCAAGGCGTTCGGGAATCGCTGATCACCGGAGACACCTTCTCCGAGGCTCTCCGACCCTACGAGACCTTGTTCCCGAAGTTCTACGTGGACATGGTCCGGGCCGCGGAGCTAACGGGCAGCCTCGACGACGTCCTGCACGAGCTATCTGGCTACATCAAGCGCGACCTCGAGGCGAGGAACAAGATCAAGAGCGCGCTCGTCTATCCGCTCGTCATCCTGGTGATGGCGATCGGGACAGTCGTCGTCCTCTCGACTTTCGTGCTGCCACGGTTCAAGACCTTCTTTGAGTCGTTCCACGCAACGCTCCCGCTGCCGACGCGGATGCTCATCACGTTCACCCAGTTCGTGTCGAACTACTGGCTGTATATCGCCGCCGCTCTCGTCCTTCTCATCGCGATCCCCATGGCACTCGTGCGGACCTATCGCGGTCGACGAACGAAGGACCGGTTGCTGCTGCGTATCCCTGTCCTCGGTCAGGTCATGTTGTACGCCATCGTCGAACGCTTCTGCCGACTGCTGGCCACCATGATGCAGGCCGGCGTGCCACTCCCGGAGGCGATGGGCGTACTCGGCGACGCGACCAAGAACGTTGTCTTCCAGGAGGGTCTAGCGGACGTCCACGGGGCCATGATGCGTGGCGAAGGTCTGGCCCGCCCGATGAGCGAAACGAAGCTCTTCCCCGGAGCCGTGATCCAGATGATCAAAGTGGGTGAGAACACGGGCACCCTTAACGAGCAGCTCGGGGTGGGCTCCGACTATTACGGCCAAGAGCTCGAATACAAGATCCAGCGGCTGACATCACTCTTCGAGCCTGCGGTGATCATCTTCATGGGCGTCGCGGTCGGGTTCGTCGCGGTAGCTCTGATCTCCGCGATGTACGGGATCTACAGGCAGGTGCAGTTCGCATGAGTGCTCGGACGCGAACGGCACTGAGGGTGACGGAGGGAGGGATGTGCCACGCCCAAAACTAACGGATGTAGACGCACGTAGCTGAGCGGGTTCCATGGAGAGGAGGAGTCATGCACAGAGCGATCCAAAGGGAGCGATCGGAAGAAGGCTTCACGCTGATCGAGCTCATGATCGTGATCGTGATCCTCGGCGTCCTCGCCGGGATCGTGATCTTCGCGGTGGGCGGCATCACCGACAACGGAAACGTCGCGGCATGCAAGAGTGACGTCAAGACGCTTTCGGTGGCGGTCGAGGCCTATAAGGCCAAGAACGGGACCTATCCCACCCACCTCGAGCCGGATCTGACCGACCCAACGCTGGGGAACGTGTTCCTGCGTCCGCAGCCGGGTCTGTCGGGCGACACACTCGTCAACACCCCTGCGGGGTACACCGTCACGTACACGCCGGCTGACGGGTCTCTGGCCGTTTCTGGCAGTACAACCTGCTAGGAGCGGTTGTGAACCAGGGCCGGGCGCCGCAATGGCGCTCGGCCCTCGTTCTGCATTCCGTCAGACCTGCGTAGGCGTCGCAGTCGGTTTGGGAAGTTCCTTCGGGTACAAGCTCCGACCCACAGCGTCGTCGTATGTCACGAGCCCTCGCGACACCAGATCCGACAATGCGCTCTCTAGAGTCTGCATGCCGTCACTCTGGCCGGTAAGCAGCACGTTGCGGAGCTGATTGCTCTTCCCGTCCCGGATCAGGCTTCGTGTTGCATGGGTCGCGACCAGGACCTCGAACGCTGCTACCTGGCCCCCGCCGACCTTCGGCAGCAGCTGCTGGTAGACGATGCCCGTCAGTGAGTTCGCCAGCTGCACCCTGATCTGAGCTTGACGTCCCGTCGGGAAGACATCGACAAGCCGGTCGACCGCCTGACTGGTGTCGTTCGTGTGGAGCGTGCCCAGCACAAGGTGGCCAGTCTCGGCCATGGTCAATGTCGTTTGGATCGTGTCGAGATCACGCATCTCTCCAACAAGCAAGACGTCTGGATCTGCTCGGAGTGCGGAGCGGATCCCTCGCACGAAGGAGCTAGTGTCGATGCCGACCTCGCGCTGCTCCACCGCAGCCTTGTTGTGCTGATGGACGTATTCGATCGGGTCTTCGATCGTGATGATGTGGCAGTGCCGCTGTTGGTTGATCTTGTCCACGATCGAAGCGAGCGTCGTCGACTTCCCCGCTCCGGTCGGCCCTGTCGCGATCACGAGCCCTCGAGGCACTCGAACCCATCGCTCGATGACCTCGGGCAGTCCCAGCTCGTCGAACGACGGGATCCGAAAGGGGATAAGCCGCAACGACAAGCCCATCACACCACGCTGAACGAAAGCATTGGCCCGGAACCGCGCTCTGTCCTCCCAGCCGAAAGAGAAGTCGGCGTCTTTCTCCCGTAGGAACTCCTCCGCCACCTCGGGGGGAAGGAGGGACGTGACGATGCGTTCGGTGTCCTCCGGCTCGAGGACCGGGGCACCTTCGGCCGGTCGCATCATGCCGTCGACGCGCAGCATCGGCGGGATCCCGACCGTGAAGAGCAGGTCGGTTCCCTTCGCCTCCCAGAGCTGCCACAGGAAGGGCTCAATCTCAGCTGGAGTCATCTCCGCCATCGAGCGGAGTATGCCAGCCTAGGCACAGGGGAGCTATGACCGAAGGTCTCGGGGCCTCAACACGACGTGCTGTGCCCACAGTAGGTCCAGGAGAGCACGTTGACCGTAACCGGGCTCTGGGTGTCGTGGAACAGCACGGTCGCCTGGACCACCGGCGACGAACCACCCCCGGCGAACGTCGTGAACGTCACCGTCCGTTCTGGTTGGAACTGATGCTGCGACCATGTGCAGATGACGTTCGCGACGGTCGCATCGGTCGTGGTGGCGGTCGATGTCAGCAGGATCTGGCCCGTCGCCGCCGTCGGGATGGCCGCCTGGCAACGGGGGTCCGCGTACCCGCCGACGGTCGTGTTCTTCAGCGCGAGCTGGATCGCCGCGTCCGTGGCGCCGTCCGCCGTGTAGTCCGTCGATCGCTGCTCGCGGAGCCGTTCGGTCGAAAGTACGCTCGCTCCGGCGAACGCGAGCATCGCTCCGATCACGAGACCGAAGAAGATCAGGAAGGCCAGGGCCAGCATCAGTGCCTGCCCGTCCTCGTCGCGGACGTTCATGAGACCTTCCTCTTCATGATCTGGACGGTCTCGGCGGCTTGGCCGTCCGAGGACGTCGCTACGATCGTGATCCGCTGTAAGCCGCTGTCGCCGCTCCCCGGACACGTTGACTGGATGTGCGAGGCGAGCGTGTACGTTCCAGTGGCGGCCGGGGCGGCACCGTCCCAGTACTCAACGCTCGTGATCGTGGCCGAGTAGCCGGGCTGTGGAGTGAGCCCAGCCAGCGAGTACGCCCCGGCCCCTGCGCAGTTCACGTACGGGTTCTTGATGCTGTCCTTCACCAACTCGGCCGCCGACCTGGCGACGGCATCGGCGGTCGCCTCGGCGCGTTGCAGATCCGAGACCCGGATGGACGTCATCAAGCCCCCGAGGATCGCCGTGAACGTGATCCCAACGATCACGATCGTGACGAGGATCTCCGGGAGGCTGAACCCTTCGTCGCGGTGGATCGCGCCTCTTCGCATCGCTGGCTCAGCCGATCGTGACTGCCGAGGACACCTTGATGTTCTGCGCCACGATCGCTCTCGCTGTGAGCGAAGCACTCCCCGTGGCGAGGGTGACCTGCACCGAGTTGGGGACGTAGACGACGCCGCCGAGGACGTTCGTGCCGCTCCCCGAGTTCCCCGCGACCTTCACCTCATTCGTGTCTGACCGCGCTTGGAACATCAAGATGTTCTTGTAGGTGCCTGAGTTGGAAGCCGGGAGGTTGACATTCGACGAGCCTGCGAACGTGACCGATCCTGCCGCGATGTAGAGGAGCACGCCCTGACCGCCGGTACAGGTTGGGCACGTCAGCGACGCGGTTCCCGTGATCGACATGCCGTTCTGCAGGTAGTAGATGCCCGGTTGCAGCGACGTGTTCGCGGTCCGCGAGAGCGTCGACGCGTACACACCCGGCGAACAGACGCCACTCCCGTTGCAGCCGCCCGTGCCGAGCGTCGCCGGATCGGGTGCGGGGAGCGACCGGAGCGGATCCGGGATACTGGTCGTGTAGCTCGTCCATGGCTGGGTCCCGCTTGCCCACGTACACCCCGTGCACGCCACCGTGGTGTGGTTGCAGCCGGAGCATGCTCCGGGGCTCAAGATCTTGAAGTCTCCCCCGTTGATGATCGAGAGCTTCAGCGCGCCCTTCGTCCCGGTGAGCCTGACCGCGGTCGAGATCGGGGCGTTAACGAGGAGAGGCCCCTTGATCGTCAGCAGGCCGGGGCCCCCCGTGTTCAACGCCGCTCCATACACATTGACGACCTTGTTGTTGGTCATCTCGATCCCCAGAGCCAGATGCTGATAGGCGGCGTCAGGGATCAGGGCTCTTTCGGCGGGGCTCAGGGTCCAGTCTGGAGAGTTGTCGATACTGCTATTCACGTTGATCTGACCGGATGCAAGGAGTTCGTTGCCGGTCGTGCTGTCGTAGATGTGGACCTTGAGCTTCGCTGCTCCTCCAACACTCGCGGCGCGGATCTCCACGGTGGGGTTCAAGCCGCCGGGCGGGTTGATCGCCGAGAGATTCATCTTCGCGATCTTGTTCTGGGTGCTCGTCGAGATCCACGTGGCGTCCGAGTGGTCGTTCAGCTTGTCGAAGAGTGAGGACGGCGATGCGGGCGACGGCGTCCAACCGGTCGTCGTCACGTCGGCCGTCGCCAATGCGATGGTCTGAGGGTCGGAGAAGCAATCCGTCGTCGGATCGGTGCCACCGTTCGGGCAGCTTCCCTGGACCCATAGTGGACTCGACGTTCCGGTCGACAACAGCACGACGTCGCCGATGGGTGAGCTGCCGGCTCCGGCCGCCGCTCGGTTGAAGCTCCGACGAGCGCCGAAAAGCGTGTAGCTGCAATCAAGCGTGCAGTCGCTCCCCTTCGTGAAGGTCATCTTGACCGACACCGGGACAGTGGGCTGCGACGGGTCGTAAGCCACGGTGATGCCTGGCCTTGTTGCTCCAGCGAAGTGCGCCACGACGACCGCGGCCCCGTTGAACGTGCGGGTGACCTGCGTTTCCCCCCCCAAGGTCCCACACTTGTACACCGCGGGCGGCCCATTCGGCGTGGGTGGATCCCCTGGTGCCCAATACGTGAACGTCACGAGCGTGGTGAACGCGCCGGAACAGTTGCCCCCTGAACCGACCGTGACGCCCGCCGCGCTCTGGACGTCGTTCGCCACGTAGGACGACGTGATCTGAACGTCGTGGTTCTGGGACATCCGTTGGTTGGTCGCGTTCGTTGTGTTCAAGCTCACCACGAGCGCGCTGCCGATCGCTCCGATCAGCACGGTGATGATCACCATGCCGATCATGAGCTCGACGAGCGTGAAGCCGCCCTCGTTTCCCCGGAAACGTGCAGGCCAGCGCATAGTTGGAACATCGTGGTTGCGCGGAAATGGGCTGTCAAGGTGCAACAACACACTTCGACGTAGGCCAGATGGCCTATATCGGCCAGATCAGGCTACAGCGTGCCAGGCAGCCAGGATCCCGCCCTCTCGTTCAGGGGCCAACCCGGCCTTCATCGGCCACTCCTGCGGGCGCTCAAGGTCCCACGCGAGCGTGTCGGCGACCGTGCTCTCGAGCGGCCGGGTCTGCAAGCCTGCCGCCACCGCGCGCGTGGCGTTGAACCGGTTGAGGCCCGGCAGATCAGGTATCCAGAGCGGCAGATCCGACCAAGGTTCCACCTCGTGCTCGTCCAGGATGGCCTTCGGGACCCAGGCGAAGGCCGCATCCGAACCGCTCGCGTCCCGACACGTGTTCATGAGCTCCTCGATCGAGACCGGCGGGCCGACGACCGAGTACGTGCCCCCGATCGCCCGTTCGCAGAGCGCAAGCAGGAAGGCAGCTAGGTCCCGCGCATCGATCCACTGGACCGGATAGTCGGGAGGAGCCGGCGTCAGCACCTCCCCACCCACCGCCACTCGTCGGACCCAGTACGTGAACCGATCCGTGGGATCGTGCGGACCCACGATGAGACCGGGGCGGACGACCAGCGCGCGATCGGCGAACGCGTGGCGCACGGCGACCTCCGAGGCGACCTTCAGCGGCCCGTACGTGTCCTCGCGGATCTCCTCGGTATCGGGGAACGGCGGTCCGTAGACATCGTCGTCCTCGGTCGCGTTCGGCCGGGC
>Ga0307296_10000041_pt1 | contig 46359 bp, 43 predicted proteins | sample ER_DNA_153_FD_194467 | JGI IMG/M metagenome (GOLD analysis project Ga0307296, IMG submission 194467) | Bulk soil microbial communities from the East River watershed near Crested Butte, Colorado, United States - ER_DNA_153 | ecosystem: Environmental > Terrestrial > Soil > Floodplain | place... | reverse complement strand
AAGAGCTGTGGCGGAGTCACTGCCGAGGACGACAACGCAGCCAGACGCCGATCCGAGCGCCGCGCAGCAGAGCGTGGGATTGCGGGACACGCCCTTGTGGACCACTAGCCGCCTATCGCAGACATCGGCCGCGCCGGTTGCAGGAAATCCGGTTGGTCGATGCCATGCCCAGGAAGCTTCGCTGCCATCGCCGCCTGCCACCGTTGCGCAATTGCCTCGTCCGACCCGCCCCCACGCAGCAGTGCTCGCAGGTCGGTCTCGGTGCGGGCGAACAGGCAGTTGCGGATCTGGCCGTCGGCAGTCAGCCGAGTGCGATCGCAGGCGCCGCAGAACGGTCGAGTCACCGAACCGATAACCCCGACCGTGCACGGGCCGCCGTCGACAAGCCACCGCTCGGCTGGGGCTGACCCGCGCTCACCGGTGTCGGGTTGCAGGCGGAACTCCGCGGCTAGCCGGCTAAGGATCTCGTCGGCCGTCACCATGCGCGTCCGGTCCCAGGCATGCCCAGCGTCCAACGGCATCTGCTCGATGAACCGGAGGTGGTAGCCGTGGTCCAAGCAGAATCGCAGGAGCGGTACGGCCTCGTCATCGTTCACATCGCGCAGCAAGACGGCATTCACCTTGACCGGCGTGAGGCCGGCTCGAGCCGCGGCAGCCAATCCGGCGAGCACATCGGCATGTCGGTCCCGCAGGGTGATCCGCTTGAACCGCTCGGGGTCGAGAGTGTCCAGGGACACGTTTATGCGGTCGAGTCCGGCTGATGCCAGTCCGGCCGTGCGGCGAGCCAGGCCGATCGCATTCGTGGTCAGTGAGATGTTCGGGCGCGGCCGGAGCGCCGCGGTGGCCGCGACGATGCCGACAAGCCCGGGGCGCAGAAGCGGCTCGCCACCGGTGAACCGCACCTCCCGGATGCCGAGCTGTTCCACCCCGATGGCGATGAGCCGCACGATTTCGTCGTCCCGGAGAACCTCGTCCTTCGGCAACCAGTCCAAACCTTCGGGCGGCATGCAGTAGGCGCAGCGAAGATTGCACCGGTCGGTCAGCGAGACCCGCAGATCGGTGGCCACTCGGCCGTACGCATCGGCGAGAGCGCGCGAAGCGAGCGGCAGGGCAGTCACCGGTTCAGCCTAGGCGCTGTCAGACACCGGCGCTCGTCGCGAGTCGAGCCGGCTCGGTGCGGCATGCTGGACGGGTGACCGCAGCGTCCGGGGGCCATCCGGCCGACCCTGGTGAACTGGCGGCCGCGCTCGAGGCGGCGGGCTACCTGCCCGACGAGGGCCTGGCGACCGCGGCCTATCTCGCTTTACGCATGCACCGTCCGCTCTTTCTGGAGGGGGACGCAGGCGTCGGCAAGACCAGCCTCGCCCTAGCCCTGGCGGACGTACTCCGCGCCGAGCTTGTTCGGCTGCAGTGTTACGAGGGAATCGACGCCGCGCAGGCCCTCTACGACTGGGACTTCCCGCGGCAAGTGCTGCACCTGCGCGCGGCCGAAGCGGCGAGCGACGGCAGGCTCGACCAGGCCGAGCTGGAGCGCTCGCTCTACGACCGCAGATACCTCGTCGCGCGCCCGATCCTCCGCTCGATCGAACACTCGCCGTCCGTGCTGCTCGTGGATGAAATCGACCGGGCAGACGACGAGTTCGAGGCCTTTTTGCTCGAGGTCCTGGCCGACAATGCCGTGACGATCCCGGAGCTGGGCACGATTCGGGCTGAGGTGCCCCCGCTGGTGGTCCTGACGTCCAACCGCACGCGGGAAGTGCACGACGCGCTCAAGCGTCGCTGCCTCTACCACTGGGTGCCACATCCGGGCTTCGATCGGGAGGTGGCCATTCTTCGTCGCCGGCTGCCCGATATCACCGAACGGCTCGCCCGGGATGTCGCCGCTGCGACCAAGCGGCTGCGGGACGCCGATCTCCTCAAGCCGCCAGGGGTCGCCGAGTCGATCGACTGGGCCCAGGCCTTGCACCTGTTGGGAGCTCGCTCGCTCGATCCGGAACGGGCTGCGGCCACGCTGGGCGCCGTGCTGAAGTACCAGGAGGACGCGGTGCGCGCACGCAACACCGTGCTGGCCGAATTGCTCAGATGACCGACCGGCAGCGGGATGTAGCCGAAATCGTTCTCGGCTTTGCCCGCACGCTCCGACACGCCGGCGTGCCCGCGTCGCCAGACCGCGTTCAGGCCATGGTGTCGGCACTGGGACACCTCGATGTGCTCGACCCGGAGCAGGTGTTCTGGGCCGGGCGCCTCACGCTCTGCGCCGACCCGGCCGACCTCGACCGCTACGACGCCGCCTTCGCCGCATACTTCGGCGGCCAGCTGCCCCGGTCCGTTCCGCGCGCAGCCGCGTTGCAGCAGGTCCTGGTGGCGTCGCTCGACCCGCACTCCCCCGACGGGGCGGACGGCGCGGATGACAGCGAGGACGGGCAACCATACGCCGTGCAGACCAGCCGCCAGGAGGTGCTGCGCCACCGTGACGTGGCCGAACTGACGCACGCCGAACGGGAGGAGCTTGCTCGGCTGTTCGCCCTGCTGACCCCCCGGGTCGCGCAGCGGACCACCCGGCGATATGTCGCCGCGAGCGCCGGGGTGATCGATCTGCAGCGCACCGTGCGCCGCATGCTGGCGCAGGGAGGGGAGCCGAGCCGGCTCGCCCGGCGCGATCGGCGGACCAAGCCACGGCGACTGGTCCTGCTCATCGACGTCAGCGGCTCCATGGCGCCCTACGCCGACACGCTGCTGCGCTTCGCCCACGCGGCCGTGCGGGTGGCTCCGTTCAACACCGAGGTCTACACGCTCGGGACCCGGCTGACCCGGGTCACTAGGGAATTGCGTCGCCGCGACCCCGACCGCGCGCTGGCCGGCGCCGGCCGGGCGATCCCGGACTGGAGTGGCGGGACCCGGCTAGGAGACGGGCTACAGGCGTTTCTTGACCGCTGGGGCCAGCGTGGTGTCGCCCGCGGGGCCGTCGTCGTGCTGTGCTCTGACGGCTGGGAGCGGGGCGACCCCTCCCTCCTGGGCGAACAACTCGGGCGGTTGGCACGGCTGTCGCATACCGTGGTCTGGGTGAACCCGCATATGGGCAAAGACGGCTTCACCCCGGCTACTGGCGGAATGCGCGCCGCGCTGCCACACATCTCCCGCCTCGTCGCCGGACACAGCTTCGCCGCCCTGCAGCAGCTGGCCGACGTGATCGCGCATGCGTGATGTGATCGATGAGCTCGCGCCCTGGTGGGCGGCGGGGAGCATCGTCGGCATGGGCACGGTCGTGGAGACGTGGAAGTCCGCGCCCCGCCAGCCGGGAGCCGCGATGCTCGTCGGCCCCGACGGTACTGCCGTCGGCAGCGTGTCCGGCGGCTGCGTCGAGGGCGCCGTCTTCGAGCTCGCCGCTGGAGTGCGTGATGGTGCGCAACCGGTCCTGAAGCGCTACGGCGTCAGCGACGACGACGCGTTCGCCGTCGGTCTTACCTGTGGCGGCATCATCGACGTATTCGTCGAGCCGATCAGCCAGGCCACGTTCCCGGATCTCGACGAGGTCGCTGACGACATTCGCGGTGGCCGGCCCGTGGCGGTCGCGACGGTCGTCGCCGGCGTGGACCGCCTCGGCGACCACCTCGTAATCCGGCCGGATTCCGTGTCGAGCAGCCTGGGCTCGTCGCGGCTCGACGCCGCGGTCCGGGACGACGCCCGGGGATTGCTCGAGCAGGGTCGGACCGGGGTATTGCACTACGGCGCCCACGGAGAACGTCGGCTCGACGACATCAGTGTGTTCGTTTCCTCCTATGCACCTCGCCCGCGAATGATCGTCTTCGGCGCGATCGACTTCGCGGCGGCGGTCGCTCGGGTGGGGTCGTTCCTCGGCTACCGGGTCACGGTGTGCGATGCGCGGCCGACGTTCGCGACGGCGCGACGGTTTCCGGACGCCGATGAGGTGGTCGTCGAATGGCCGCACCGGTATCTGGCCGACACCGAGGTCGACGGGCGCACAGTCCTCGCCGTGCTCACCCACGACCCCAAGTTCGATGTGCCGCTTCTCGAGGTAGCGCTGCGGCTGCCCGTTGCCTACGTCGGCGCGATGGGCTCCCGCCGCACGAACGAGGACCGGCTGGACAAGTTGCGGGAGCGAGGACTCACCGCGACCGAGCTGGCCCGGCTGCACGCCCCGATCGGGCTCGATCTGGGCGCGCGCACCCCCGAGGAGACCGCGGTCTCGATTGCGGCTGAGCTCATCGGGCAGCGTTGGGGCGGCAGCGGTCGAGCCCTCCGCAACGTCGCGGGCCCGATCCACCGTGATCGTCTCGCCGATTCCGCAGCGCCCGATGCGCGGCCCGTAGCGGCTCCCGCGCGCGACGGGCACTCCGCCGGGGTACCGGCGCAGTAATAAATCCCCGCAGCGGGCGAGCTTCGCGTTCGAGCTGGTCTGCCCGGCTGGCGCTGCGCAACGGCGCGGGGCCATGCTGCGATCATGACCGAACTGGACATCGACGCCGCCGTTGCCGCACTTACGCTCGAGGAGAAGGCCTCCCTCTGTTCGGGATCGGACTTCTGGCACACCGAAGGCATCGAACGAGCAGGCGTCAGCCCGTTGTTGCTATCCGACGGACCACACGGCTTACGTAAGCAGGCGGCTGCGGCCGATCACGTCGGACTGGGCGAGAGCGTGCCGGCCACCTGCTTCCCGCCGGCCGTCGGCCTTGGCTCGTCGTGGAACCGGCAGTTGGTGGAACGAGTCGGCCAGGCCCTCGGCGCCGAGGCGCGCGCCGAGGGAATCGCCGTTCTTCTCGGTCCCGGCATCAACATCAAGCGTTCGCCCCTGTGCGGGCGCAACTTCGAGTACTTCTCCGAAGACCCGCTCGTCAGCGGCGAACTCGGCGCGGCTCTGGTGCGCGGAATCCAGCGCCAGGGCGTCGGCACGTCGGTCAAGCACTACGCAGCGAACAACCAAGAGACCGACCGCATGCGGGTGAGTGCCGAGGTCGACGAGCGCACCCTGCGAGAGATCTACCTTGCTGGGTTCGAACGCGTCGTGAACACGGCCCAACCCTGGACGGTGATGTGCTCCTACAACAAGGTAAACGGGACGTACGCCTCCGAACACCCGTGGCTGCTGACCCGCGTGCTGCGCGACGAATGGGGCTTCAATGGTTTGGTCATGTCGGACTGGGGCGCGGTCAACGACCGAGTGGCCGGTCTGGCGGCCGGTCTGGATCTCGAGATGCCCTCGTCCGAGGGCGTCCTGGACCGGGACATCGTCGCCGCGGTCCGCGCCGGCCGGCTCGACGAACGGGTGCTCGATAAGGCGGTGCGGCGGCTGCTGCAGTTGCACGAGCGGACCCGGAGCGCCCGGACCGCAGGGGGTTCTTATGATCGCGACGCGCACCACGAGCTGGCCCGCCAGGTAGCGCGGGAGTGCGCCGTTCTGCTGAAGAACGACCCGGTTGACGGCACGCCGCTGCTGCCGCTCGACCCCGCAGCTGACGCGACGGTCGCCGTGATCGGCGAGTTCGCCCGGACGCCGCGATACCAGGGCGCGGGCAGCTCGCAGGTCAACCCGACCCGGGTCAGCAATGCCCTCGACGAGCTCCGCGCGCTGGCCGGGTCGGCCGTCCGCATCGACTTCGCACCGGGCTACCTGGTCTATGCCACACCCAGCGACGCGACGGCTGGCGAACAACTCGTGTCGGATGCCACGGCCCTGGCGGCGCATGCTGACGTCGTGCTGCTCTTCCTCGGGTTGCCGCCGAGCTACGAGTCCGAAGGGTGGGACCGGGAGGACATGGACCTGCCGGCCGAGCAGCTTGACTTGCTCGAAGCAGTCGTCGACGCCAATCCACGAGTCGTGGTCGTGCTGTCCAACGGCGCTGCGGTCACCGTCGCCGGCTGGGCCGAGCGGGTGCCGGCGATTCTCGAGGGATGGTTGCTCGGCCAGGGTGGCGGCGGTGCGCTCGCCGACGTGCTGTTCGGCGTTGCCAACCCGGCTGGCCGGCTGACCGAGACGCTCCCGTGGCGGCTGGCCGACAACCCGTCGTTCGGCAACTTCCCGGGCGAGTTCGGCGTCGTGCGCTACGGGGAAGGCACCCTGGTCGGGTATCGCTCCTACGATGCGCGAGACGTCGCCGTGGCGTACCCGTTCGGGCATGGTCTCTCGTACACCACCTTCGAGTACGGGCCGGTCACCGCAACCGTTTCCGGGTCGGGCGCTGGATCTCAGGTTTCGGTCTCGTTGACCGTCACCAATACCGGGGGGCGCCCCGGCCAGGAGGTCGTCCAGCTGTACGTCGGTGACGTCGAATGCTCCGTCATGCGCCCGGTGCGGGAACTTCGCGGGTTCGCCAAGGTAGCCGTCGATGCGGGAGCGACGGTCCCGGTCTCATTCACGTTGGGCGCTCGGGATCTTGCCTTCTGGCACCCGGTGTTGCGGCGCTGGATCATCGAGGGTGGCGAGTTCGAGATCGGGGTCGGCGCGTCGTCGCGAGACATCCGACGGCGCGCCGTCGTCACGGTCGTCGGAGAAGCTGCGGACCTGCCGCTCACCGCCGAGTCGACGCTGGCTGAATGGCTGGCCAATCCGGCCGGGCGGGAAGCGCTGGAAACGGTCGGGCCGTCGGAGACCGGTGTGTTCGGGATGAATGCCGAGATGGTCAAGCTCATCGGCTCGATACCCATGATTCGACTCGCCCGGTTCCCCCTCGTGCCGATCGGTCCAGAGGACCTCGATCCGCTGATCGGCAAGCTCAACCCATCAGGCTGAGCGAATCGGTTCCTCTTGCGCTCGTTCGACGCAGAGGCTTGTCTGTAGTGCAGGACACAACTACATCAGGAGGCTCGATGACACAGCTGCGCGTCACCGTCGACGAGGTCGCCTATCAGGACGACGTTGAGCCTCGGCTGCTGCTGGTTCATTACCTGCGCGACCGATTGGGCAAGGTGGGCACCGTCGTGGGTTGCGACACCAGCAACTGCGGCGCATGCACGGTCCTGCTGAACGGTCGCAGCGTGAAGAGCTGCTCGATTCTCGCCATCCAGGCGCAGGGACGAGTCGTTACGACCATCGAGGGGCTCGCCACCGAGAGCGGAGGGCTGCATCCGGTCCAGCAGGCGTTCCACGAGGAGCACGCGCTGCAGTGCGGATTCTGCACCCCGGGCATGATCATGGCGGCCTGCGATCTGCTCGGCGAAAACCCCGACCCATCTGAGACAGAGATTCGCGAGGGAATCGAAGGGAACCTCTGTCGGTGTACCGGGTATCAGAACATCGTCCGAGCGGTGCAATCCGCCGCCAGGACCATGGCTGACTCACAGCGCGCCGCGGCGGTGGTTCGATGACCACCGTCGAGGAACGTCCCGCGCCCGTCGAGTTCGGCCAACCGCGCCGCCGCAAGGAGGATGCGCACCTCATCACCGGCCGCACCGTCTGGACGGACAACATCACCCTGCCCGGCCTGCAGCATCTCGCGATCCTGCGTAGTCCGATGGCGCACGCGAGAATCACCTCGATCAACACAACGGCCGCAACCGGCCGGCCTGGCGTTGTCGCGGTGTTCACCGGACGGGATTTCGCCGAAACGCAAGGCAACATCCCGTGCGCGTGGCCGGTCACGGCCGACATCGTGAATCCCGGCCACCCGAGCATCGCCGTCGACCAGGTGAACCACGTGGGCGAGGCCGTGGCCATCGTCGTCGCCCGCGACAAGTCCGCGGCGCAGGACGCGCTCGAAGCGATCGACGTCGACTACGAGCCATTGCCGGTTGTCCTCGAGATGGAGGCCGCGCTGGCCGACGGCGCACCGTTAGTTCATCCAAACACCGAGTCAAATCGCTGCTTCACGTGGGCGTTCGAGTCGGGAGCGGCCGGTACCGGTCAGCCGATCGAAGACGTACTGAAAGCCGCCGAGGTCACGGTCAAACGCCGGTTTATCCAGCAGCGACTCATCCCGGCGTTCCTGGAGCCGCGCTCGACCGTCGCCCAGCCGGACGGCGACGGTGTGACGCTGTGGTCTTCGACGCAGATCCCACACGTCCTGCGGACGATGCTCGCCCTGTCCCTGGGTATCCCCGAGCAGAAGGTGCGGGTCATCGCACCCGACGTCGGCGGCGGGTTCGGCGGCAAGCTGCAGGTAACCCCTGAGGAGTTCATCTGCACCCTGGTCGCCCGCAGGCTGGGCAAGCCGGTGAAGTACACCGAGTCGCGGTCCGAGTCGCTCATGAGCGGCCACCACGGTCGTGATCAGATCCAGGACGTCACGCTGACCGCCCGCCGAGACGGGACATTCACCGGCCTGGACGTCCACATCCTGTCCAACATGGGTGCGTACCTGCGGCTGATCACGCCGGGCATCCCGCTCCTCGGCGCCTTCATGTTCAACGGGAGCTACAAGTTCGACGCGTACCGGTTCGTATGCGATGGCGTGTTCACGACGAAGACACCGACCGACGCCTACCGCGGAGCGGGCCGGCCCGAGGCGACCTTCGCCATCGAGCGCATCGTCGACGAGATGGCGGTCGAGCTGGGCATGGACCCCATGGAGCTACGCCGCAAGAACTGGATCAACCACGACGACTTCCCGTTTACGACGATCACCGGCATCACCTACGACAGCGGCAACTACGAGGAAGCGACTGACAAAGCGCTCGAGCTCATGGGGTGGGACGAGCTGCGCCGCGAGCAGGCTGATCGGATCGAACGCGGGGATCCGGTCCGGCTCGGCCTGGGCATCTCGACCTATACCGAGTTGTGCGGCTGGGCGCCGTCCCGGCTGCTCGGCGCCCTCCGCTACGTCGGTGGCGGGTGGGACCACGCCTCGGTCCGGGTGCTCGCGACCGGCAAGGTCGAGGTCGTCACCGGCACGAGCCCACACGGTCAGGGGCACGACACCGCATGGAGCCAGATCGTTGCGGACCGGCTCGGCGTGCCGTTCGAGGACGTCGAGATCCTGCACGGCGACACGCAGTCCTCGCCCCGGGGCTGGGATACCTACGGCTCGCGTTCGGCGGCCGTCGGGGCGATCGCGGTGTCGAATGCCGCCCTCCGGGTGGTCGACAAGGCCAAGCGGATCGCCGCGCACATGCTGGAAGCCAGCGAGGACGACGTCGAGTTCGCGAACGGCGCGTTCAGCGTGAAGGGCGCCCCAGGCACCGGTAAGACCATCCAAGACCTCGCTTTCGCGGCGTTCGCCGGGCACGACATGCCTGATGGCGTCGAGCCCAACCTGGATGCCGACGCGACGTTCGATCCGGTGGCGCTGTCGTTTCCGCACGGCACGCACCTGTGCGCAATCGACGTCGATACCGAGACCGGCCGGGCGACGATTCGCAGGTACGTGTGCGTTGACGACGTCGGCGAGGTGATCAATCCACTCATCGTCGATGGCCAGGTTCATGGCGGAGTGGTGCAGGGCGTCTCGCAAGCCCTCTTCGAAGAGGCGGTGTACGACGCCGACGGTAACCTGACGACCGGCTCCTTCGTCGACTATCTCCTGCCATCGGCGGCGGACGTCCCATCGTTCATCACGGACCGCACAGTGAGCCCGTCCACGACGAATCCGCTCGGCGTGAAAGGCGTCGGCGAGACCGGCACGATCGCCGCAACCCCGGCCGTCGTCAACGCGATCCTCGACGCGGTGCGGCCATTCGGCGTCACCGACATTCAGATGCCGTGCACGCCGGAACGGATCTGGCGCGCTGTCCATCAAGCGTCCGACGCGAGCGAAGGAGAGCGGCTGTGATCCCGGCGCCGTTCGACTACGTGCGCCCGTCCTCTGTGGACGGGGCGGTGCAGGCCCTCGAGAGCGCCGGCGAGGACGGCAAGGTGCTCGCCGGCGGGCAGTCGCTGATCCCGATCCTGCGACTGCGCCTGGCGGCGCCGGAGATCTTGGTCGACCTCGGGGGCATCACGGACCTCCGCGGCGTGCGGGATGACGGCGACGCAATCGTCGTCGGCGCCATGACCACGCACGACGAGGTGATGCACAACCCCCTGGTCCTGGCGCACGCGCCGTTGCTCGCCCAGGCGACAGCCACCGTCGGTGACCGCCAGGTACGGCATCTCGGAACGTTCGGCGGCTCGGTGGCGCACGCCGACCCAGCCGGCGACTTGCCGGCGGTGGCGCTGGCCCTCGACGCCGAGATGGTCGTTCACGGCCAGTCGGGCGTACGGCGGATACCGGCCGCCGAGTTCTTCCGGGATTACCTGACGACGGCACTGGAACCCAGCGAAATCCTGACCGCGATTCGGGTCCCGAAACTCGGCAACGGCTGGGCGGTGCACTACGAGAAGTTCAGTCGCGTGGCCCAGGCCTGGTCCGTGGTCGGGGTCGCAGCGGCAGTCAAGCGTTCCGACGGGACCATCACCGAGGCGCGGGTCGGGCTGGCGAACATGGGCAGCACTCCGCTGCGGGCGACCGGAGTAGAGCAGGCTCTGGCCGGTGGCGACGCCACGGCCGACCAGGTACGAACCGCGAGTGAGCGGGCCGCGGACGGCACGAGTCCGCCGAGTGATTTGTCCGGGCAGGCTGACTACCGGATGCACCTCGCGCGCGTGCTGACCCGACGAGCTGTTTCCGCGGCAGCCGGAATCTGAGGGTGGCGTGGAGCTCCAGCACTCATTCTCCGTCCCAGTTGACGTCGACCAGGCATGGGCCGTCCTCGTCGACATCGAGCAGGTTGCGCCGTGCATGCCCGGCGCGGCGCTGGACACAGTCGACGGTGACGAGTTCAGCGGCTCGGTCAAAGTGCGATTGGGCCCCATCGGGCTGACCTACAAGGGCAAGGCCCGCTTCGTCGAGAAGGACGAGATAGCGCACCGGGCGGTCATCGACGCCCAGGGCAAGGACGCTCGTGGCAACGGCACTGCCTCGGCCACCGTGACCGCAACACTGCATCCGCAGGACGACGGCACGCGGGTCGAGGTGAACACCGATCTCGCGATCACCGGTAAGCCGGCGCAGTTCGGCCGTGGCGTCATGGCGGACGTCGGCAACAAGCTGATCGGGCAGTTCGCCGATTGCCTCGCTGGGAAGTTAGCCAAGGTCGGGAAACCGGCTGCCGGGCCAGCCGAGCAGCCGGCGGCCCCGGATTCAGCCCCGCAGCCGGCCGCTGGCCAGGCGGTCAGCGGTCCAACCTCGCCCGAGGCGCCGGCCGAGGACGTCGCGCCTATCGACCTCATGGCCTCGGCCGGACCGGCTGTGCTCAAGCGTCTGGCACCGGTAGCGCTGCTGCTCGCCGGGCTTGTTCTGGTGATCATTCTCCGGCGGCGGCGCGGGTAGCCGCCGCGGACGCTCACGGCAACCGGAACGGCGGCGGGACGTCGTCATACACCCGCGCGCACTCGCACAGTTCGGTCTGACCGGGCGGCAGCTGCTCGATTGTCGCCACGAGCAAGGTCCGCAGGCGAGGCACGTTGGCGGCGAACTGCTCGAACACCTGGGCCTGGGTGACCCCGGAACCGATCTCGATGCCGGCATCCAGGTCGGTCACCAGGGTCAGCGTCGTGTAGCACAAGGCGAGCTCCCGGGCGAGCCCGGCCTCCGGCATGCCGGTCATGCCGATGATCGCGGCTCCGGCCCGCTGGAAGTCTTCCGATTCGGCCCGCGTCGAGAACCGTGGGCCGTTCACGACGACCATCGTCGCTTCCGCCGTGACGGGCAGCCCGGTCACGCCGCCCGCGGCCAGCCCGCAGGCTCGGCCGACCGGACAGTACGGATCGGCGAACGCGACGTGGAATACCTCGTTGTCGGCGTCCAGGTAGGTGCGCGCGCGGCCGGACGTTCGGTCCAGGATCTGATCCGGGATGACCAGCGACCCGGGTGGCAGATCGGTCCGCAATGAGCCGACTGCCGACAGGGCCAGGATCTGGCGGACGCCGGCCGACCGTAGTGCCCAGAGATTGGCGCGGTACGGAACGCGGTGGGGCGCGAAGCGATGACCAACGCCGTGCCGCGGCACGAACGCGACCCGACGGCCGCCGAGCATCCCGACGGTGACGTCGCCGCTCGGTGGTCCGAAGGGCGTGTCGAGGTCCACCGGGCTCGCGTCGTCAAGCAAGGAGTAGAAGCCGGACCCACCGATGACGCCGATATCGGCTAGCGGCGTGACTTGGCGCACTCGGATGACGTTAGCGTCCGCTCGCGAACCGCTTTGCGGCATGGTAGTTGCCGGTCGGCCCGGAATGCGTTCATGATGGAAGGCGGACCGGAGCGCGGGACCCCCCGACCCTCGCTCCGGTTCTCTGGTGTCCTGACCAAACCTTGACGTTGTGCGCTCCGCGCGCTGACATCTCGGGCGGACTGTGGGCGATGCCAACTACGACCGGCAAAGGAGTAGTCGAGTCCCATGTGGAACAAGATCGCAATCGCCGCGGGCGCCGGTGCCGTCCTCATCGGCGGTGGGGCGGCGGCCGTCGCTGCTGCTGCCAGCGCCGACACGTCCGGGAGCGGAACAGCCACTAGCCCGACCGCCAGCCCGAGTGGCGGAGTTAGCGCGCCGGCCAAGCCGGGACACCCCGGCCGCGGACTGCGCCTCGGTGGTGCGCTAGGTCGTTTCGAGCATGCCGAGTGGGTCAGCAAGGACGGCACCGCGAACGTGACCCACGACGCGATACACGGCACGGTCAGTTCGGTCAGCGCGACGTCTGTCTCGGTCAGGGCCTCGGACGGCTACCGCCTGACCTTCACCGTCGATGCGGACACCAAGGTGCGCGTGCGCGACACCTCGAGCACTGGCAAGCGAGCCGGCAAGGCCGGCACGATCAGCGACGTCAAGACCGGCGACAACGTCCTGGTCAGTGGCATCAAGAGCGGCTCGACGGTCACCGCCAAGCACGTCCTCGACGGTCGCTAGCGCCGGCCGCCCACGCTCTACCGTCCGCCAGCCTGGAGAAGGAACCAGTGGCTGGCAAGATGGGGTGATCTGTGGGGGTGGGAGAGGCGCATGCACCGCAAACACTACGAACCCGACCACATCGCGTTCGCCGAGGCCGTCCGGGCATTCATCGACAAGGAGATGGTGCCCAACTTCCTGGAGTGGGAGCAGATCGGGTCTGCCCCGCGGGAGCTGTTCCAGGTAGCTGGCCAAAACGGCTTCCTCGGCATGGCGGTGCCTGAGGAATACGGGGGGGGCGGCGTCGCCGACTTCCGCTTCAACCAGGCGATGAACGAGCAGATGGCCTTTGCCGGGGTAACCGGCGCGGGTCTCGGACTGACGCTGCACAACGACACGTGTCTGCCATATTTCCTCACCTACGCCACTGACCACCAACGCCGGCGCTGGTTGCCCGGCATTGTGTCCGGCGAGCTGATAACAGCGGTCGCAATGACCGAGCCGGGCGCGGGTTCGGACCTATCGGGAATTCGGACCAGCGCGGTGCGTGACGGTGGCGAGTACATCGTGAACGGGTCGAAGACGTTCATCACGAACGGTATCAACGCCGACCTCGTGATCACCGCGGTGCGCACTGGCCCGGATCGGCATCGAGGGTTGTCCTTGCTGATTCTGGAACGCGGCATGCCTGGCTTCGAGCGTGGTCGCAACCTGCAAAAGGTCGGTATGCACTCACAAGACACTGCCGAGCTGTCGTTCACTGACGTGCGCGTTCCGCTCGCTAACCTGCTCGGCGAGGAGAACCAGGGCTTCTTCCAGCTGGTCGCCAAACTCCCGCAGGAGCGAATGTCGATTGCCGTCGCCGGGGTGGCCGAAACTCGCGCGGCGTTCGAGAACACGCTTCGCTATGTCCAGGAACGTCGCGCGTTCGGGCAGCCCATCGGATCGTTCCAGCACTCTCGGTTCGTCCTCGCCGAGATCGCTACTGAGATCGACGTGGCCCAGACCTTCGTCGACCGATGCGTCGACGATCTCAACACGGGCGAGCTCGCGGCTGATGATGCGGCCAAGGCCAAGTGGTGGACGACCGAGCTGCAGGGCCGGGTCGTCGACCGATGCGTGCAACTGCATGGCGGCTACGGCTACATGCTCGAGTACCCCGTCGCCCGGGCGTTCACCGACGCTCGCGTGAGCCGCATCTACGGCGGGACCACGGAGATCATGAAGGACGTCATCGGCAAGTCCTTGGGCCTGTGAACCGGGATCTGGGGGACTCCCGACCTATCCGCTTCATCCTCGCGTCGGCCTCACCGGCCCGACTGGCGACGCTGCGCGCGGCCGGGGTGGAACCCGAGGTGATGGTCAGCACGATCGACGAGTCCGCATTCCACGAGCGCCAGGTGAGCGCCCAGGTCCGCTGCCTCGCCCAGGCCAAGGCGCAGGACGTCGCCGACGGTGTCGCAGGCGACGCGCTGGTCCTCGGCTGCGACTCCTTACTGGAGATCGACGGCGTCGGATACGGCAAGCCACTTACCGTCGATCGAGCCGTTGCCCGATGGCGGCAAGTCCGCGGCAAGCTCGGCAAACTGCACACCGGGCATGTGCTGGTGCACATCTGCGCCGGTCGGGTGGTCGGCCGGGCGACCGATGTCGGCGTGACGACAGTCGAGTTTGCCGACCTGACCGACAAGGAAATCGCCGACTATGTGGCGACCGGAGAGCCGCTGAACGTGGCGGGTGGATTCACGATCGACGGCCGGGGCGGCTGGTACGTCAAGACGGTCGAAGGCGACCATCACAATGTCGTCGGGCTCTCGCTCCCCCTGGTTCGTCAGCTGCTGGTCGAGTTAGGTTTCACCGTCGCCGACTTGCCGCAGCAGGAAGGGAGCGCGGTGACGTAGCGTCCCAGGAGTGACCGAGGTGCGGCGGGACAGCGTGCTGCAGTCCGGTCACAGGCTGTGGTATCTCGACGCGGGACCCGTCGGCGGCGAGCCGATCGTGCTCCTGCACGGGCTGATGTCCGACAGCTCGACATGGGACCCAGCAATCGGACCGCTGGCCGAGCACGGGCTTCGGGTCATCGCGCCCGACCTGCTCGGTCACGGCAAATCGGACAAGCCGCGCGCTCGATACGGGCTCGACTTCTTTGCCACCAGCCTCAGCGAGCTGCTCACCGCGCTTGGGATCCCGCGCGCGACGGTGGCCGGTCATTCCCTCGGCGGCGCGATCGCGGTGTACTTCGGTCGCTTCCACCCCGCCCAGCTGCACCGGCTGGTCCTCGTCTCGAGCGGAGGCCTCGGCCGCGAGGTACACGTGATCCTGCGCGCCGCCACGGTCCCCGGTGCAAGCCACATCCTCCGCGCGATGGTCAACGAGCGAACTGCTCCGATGTACCGGGCGCCTCGCCTGCACCGCTCGCTGCGACTTCGGCCCGAAGCCGTCGTCAACTTGAGCCGGATGGGTCGGGCGCTGGTCTCCCCCGATGGCCGGTCGGCGTTCTTCACCGCGGCCCGGTCGGTCATGTATCCGTTGGGGCAACGCGGCTCGATGCTGGATATGGGATTCCTCGCCCCGGACGTTCCGACACTCATCGTGTGGTCTGAGAAGGACGCGATCATCCCGGTCAGCCATGCGTACGCTGCGCATCGCCGGTTGCCCGGAAGCACGCTGGCCCTGCTCCCCGGATCCAGCCATGAGCCACACCGTCGGCACGCGCAACGATTTTCCGATCTCGTGGCCGGGTTCATCCGCGACACCGCATCGGGCGGGATGACGGCTGGTTGAGCGCGGCCAGCCGGGTGGTGCGCCAGTGCTCGTACCGGTCACGGGAGGTCTGCGAGCCCACGTGTCGGAGCGAGGCGAGAACGGCCGCCACCTCCTCCTCGGTGGCATGACCGCGGACTATGACCAGTTCGTCGGCTGTCTCCGGCGACGTCACGTCGGCGGAACGCCATGCCGCTTCGCGACGCCGTCCCGGACCTTGCCAACGAGCACGCGATATCGCTGAATGATCTCGGCGCGCAGCTCGCCCGGCGGGATCACCGCGTCGATGACGAGATCGGCCGCCAATCGCATGAGGTCGACATCTTGTTCGTACTCCGCGCGCCGGTCGACGACGAACGCGTCGCGTTCGTTCGGATCGGCGATCTCCGCGATCTTCCCGGCATACACGGCGTTGACCGCTGCCTGCGGACCCATGACGGCGATCTTGGCAGTGGGCAGCACGATGCACACGTCGGGCATGAAGCCCGGACCGGCCATCGCATAAAGCCCGGCGCCATAGGCCTTGCGGAGGATGACCGAGAGCTGCGGCACGGTCGCCTCGGCTACCGCGGTGATCATCTTGGCGCCATGGCGGATGATGCCTTGCCGCTCAACCGCACTGCCGATCATGAATCCGGGCACGTCAGCCAGGTACAGCAGCGGCACGTTGAAGGCGTCGCACAGCCAGATGAACCGGGCAGCCTTGTCGGCGGAATCCACGAACAGCACCCCACCGCGGACCGCGCTGTTGTTCGCGAGGATCCCGACCGGCCGGCCGTCGATCCGCGCGAATCCGGTGACGAGCTCAGCAGCGAACAGCGGCTTGACCTCGAAGAACGAGTCTGCATCAACCAGCCCGTCGATCACCGCATGGACGTCGAAGGGCACCGATTCGTCGGGCGGGACAAGGTCGTCGCCAAGCTCGACGGCTGCTTCCTCCGCCGGACTGTCAGGCGGCAGCTCCCGCCAGCACGTGGGGAGGTAGGAGAAAAAGAGCTTCGCTTGCTCGATCGCGTCCTCGTCGTCGACGGCCAGGTTGTCGCCGCAGCCGGACACTGTGGCGTGCATTCGGGCGCCGCCCATCTCCTCGAGGCTCACGGTTTCCCCCACGACCATCTCGGCCATCCGGGGCGAGCCGAGATACATCGACGCGTTGCCCTCGACCATGATCACGACGTCGCAAAAGCTCGGGATGTAGGCGCCCCCAGCAGCCGACGGGCCGAACAGGCAGCAGATCTGCGGCACCTTGCCGGACAACATGACCTGGTTGTGAAAAATGCGGCCCGCGCCACGCCGGCCGGGGAACAAGGCAACCTGATCGGTGATCCGCGCGCCCGCCGAGTCGATCAGCCAGAACACCGGAAGTTCCTCGACCAGGGCCCGCTCGGTGATCCGGATGATCTTCTCGACGGTCCGAGCCCCCCACGAGCCGGCCTTGACCGTGGGGTCGTTGGCGACCACGAGCGCCGGCCGGCCGTCAACTAGGCCCTGCCCGGTGACCACACCATCCGCGGGCAACCCGGGAACCTGGGCATTGGCGAGCTGACCGTCCTCCACGAATGTCCCGTCGTCGAGGAGCAACGCAATGCGGTCGCGGACGTAGCGCTTCCCTTGGCCAGCAAGCTTTTCCGCCGCTCGCGGCGACGGGGCGAGCGTCGCCTCGCGAGCGGCCGCGATCCGGGACGCCAATGCGCCGCCGGTGCGTACTTGCGCCCCGGATTCGGGAGGCAAGGCGCTCACGAGACCGGCAGTCCCAGGCCGCGGGCGATCAGCATGCGTTGCACCTCGGAGGTGCCTTCGCCGATCTCCAAGACCTTGGCATCCCGGTAGAAGCGGGCGACGGGATATTCCTCCATGAAGCCGTAACCGCCGAAGACTTGGGTGGCGGTGCGGGTCGCGGCAATCGCAGCCTCCGACGAGAACAGTTTCGCCTTTGCGGCCGCGTGCTTCACTTCGTCGGCCGGCCGGCGGGCGTCCTTCAGCCAGGCGGCTTTGTAGGTCAACAGCCGCGCGGCATCGAGCGCGACCGCAAGGTCGCTGATCGCGAACGCCACGGCTTGGCGGGAGCCGATCGGCGCGCCGAAGGTGCTCCGGGACTTGGCGTAGCGAAGCGACTCGTCCAGGCAGGCCTGGGCCAAGCCCACGGCGAGCGCGGAGATGGCGATCCGCCCATCGTCCAGGATGGCGAGAAATTGCCGGAACCCGCGACCGCGCGACCCCAGCAGGTTGGCCTCGGGCACCCGGCAGTCGTCGAAGGTCAGGCCATGCGTGTCGGAGCTGCGCCAGCCGAGCTTGTCGTAGGCCGGGGAAACGGTGAACCCGGGCGTGCCGGAAGGCACCAGCAGCGTGGAGATCTCGTCCGGCCCGGTGCGCGCCGTGACGGTGACGACGGATGTCAGGGCCGTTCCCGAGTTGGTTATGAACGCCTTCGCGCCGTGGATGACCCATTCGCCGTCGACCAGCTCGGCACGCGTACGCGTGGCACCGGCGTCCGAGCCCGCCTCGGGTTCGGTGAGCCCGAAGGCGGCGAGAGCCCGGCCGGCGACGAGGTCGGGCAGGAAGCGGTCCTTCTGCGCATCGGACCCGAACGTGAGAATCGGATTGATGCCCAGGCCAACGCCCGCTTCGAGGGTGATGCCGATCGACTGGTCGACGCGGCCCAGCTCCTCGATCGCGACGCACAGCGACGTGAAGTCGCCACCAGAGCCGCCGTATTGTTCGGGCGCGATCAGGCCGAATAGCCCAAGGTCGCCCATCTTGCCGATCAGCTCGACCGGAAAGCGGTGGTCGCGGTCCCACTCCGCGATATGGGGCGCCACTTCGGCCTCCGCGAACTCCCGGACCACCTTGCGGAACAGCTCGTGATCCTCGGACAGCTCGAACATGACTCGTCCTCCCGACGCCCCGGCGCCAACGCTGGCTTGCTTGACGTTTACGTTAACGTTAAGCAAGATTAGCACCGTGGTCACGCCAGCGGAAGCAAAAACAGACCGCACCTGGACCGTCGGTGAGCTCGCCGACGACCTCGGCGTTACGACCCGGACCCTGCGGTTCTACGAGGCCGAGGGTCTGATCAGCCCGCGACGCGTCGGCACCAGCCGGATCTACAGTCCACGGGAGCGGGCCCGGCTGCGGCTGATCCTGCGCGGCAAACGGTTCGGCATGTCGCTGGCCGAGATTCGCGAGATCGTCGACATGTACGACGGTGCCGCATCCTCCGAGCGACGACAGCTGGCAATGCTGCTCGCCCGCTTGGATGACATTGCCGTCGACCTGCGGGCCCGCCAGTCCGCCTTGCAGCGCACGCTCGACGAGGTCAACGAGGTGGCCGCACGATGCCGAACGCGTCTCGCGGAGCTCGACGGCTGACCCACACCACACGCGGTAACCTCCAGGCGGGCTGCGAGGATGCCGCCGCGACAGGAGGCCAATCGTGCAGAAGGTGCTCATCGCCAACCGGGGCGAGATCGCAGTCCGCGTCATCCGGGCCTGCCGCGACGCCGGCTACGGCTCGGTCGCGGTCTACGCCGAGCCGGACCGCGACGCCCGTCACGTCCGGATGGCCGATGAAGCATATGCGCTCGGTGGAAACACGCCGGCCGACTCCTACCTCGACATCGCGAAGGTTGTTGCAGCCGCCGAGCGTTCCGGAGCCGACGCCGTGCACCCCGGATACGGCTTCCTGTCGGAAAACGCGCATTTCGCCGAGGCGGTCATCGCCGCCGGCCTCACCTGGATCGGACCCAGTCCACAGGCGATCCGCGACCTCGGCGACAAAGTGACCGCCCGGCACATCGCGATGCGCGCCGGCGCGCCGCTGGTGCCTGGCACACCCGATCCGGTCAGCGGGCCGGACGACGTGCTGGCGTTTGCGGCCGAGCACGGTTTGCCGGTGGCCATCAAAGCCGCGTTCGGCGGCGGCGGGCGGGGGTTGAAGGTTGCCCGCACGATGGAGGAGATCCCGGAGCTATTCGCGAGTGCGGTGCGGGAGGCGCAGGCCGCATTCGGCCGCGGCGAGTGCTTCGTCGAGCGATATCTGGACAAGCCGCGCCATGTCGAGGCCCAGGTGCTGGCCGATCAGCACGGCAACGTCATCGTCGTCGGAACTCGGGACTGCTCCCTACAACGCCGGCATCAGAAGCTGGTCGAGGAGGCGCCCGCGCCGTTCCTCAGTGATGCGCAGCGCGAGCAGATCCACAGCGGTGCGAAGGCCATCTGCCGCGAGGCCGACTACTGGGGCGCAGGGACGGTCGAGTACCTGGTCGGCCTGGACGGGACCGTCTCGTTCCTCGAGGTAAACACCCGGTTGCAGGTCGAGCACCCGGTGAGCGAGGAGACGACCGGTGTCGATCTCGTCCGCGAACAGTTCCGCGTCGCCGAGGGTGAGGTGCTACGGCTCACCGAGGATCCCGCGCCGACAGGCCATGCGTTCGAGTTCCGGATCAACGGCGAGGACCCCGGCCGGGGGTTCCTCCCCGCCCCGGGCACCGTGACAACCTACATCGAGCCGGGTGGTCCCGGGGTTCGAGTCGACTCCGGGGTCGAGCCGAACTCGGTTGTCAGCGGCGCGTTCGACTCGCTGCTCGCCAAGCTGATCGTCTGGGGGGAGTCCCGCGACGAAGCGCTGGCCCGCAGCCGCCGCGCCCTGGACGAGATGGTCGTGGACGGCATGGCCACCGCCCTGCCCTTCCACCGGGCCGTGGTCCGCGATCCGGCCTTCACCGCACACCCGTTCACCGTGCACACGCGCTGGATCGAGACCGAGTTCGACAACCAGATCCCACCATTCGCCGGCGCGGCGGAGGCGGCCGAGGAAACCGCACCGCGGGAGATCGTCGTGGTCGAGGTCGGTGGCAAGCGCCTCGAAGTCTCGTTGCCCGCCGGATTCGGCAGCGGCGGTGGGTCCGGGCCCAGGAAGGCGGCGCCCAAACGATCGGCCGGCAAGAAGGCAGGCTCCGGCGCATCGGGTGACTCGCTGATCGCTCCCATGCAAGGCACGATCGTCAAGGTCGCCGTGAGTGACGGCGACGTGGTGTCTGCGGGCGACCTCGTCGTCGTCCTCGAGGCCATGAAAATGGAACAGCCGCTGAATGCGCACAAAAGCGGCACCATCACTGGGCTGGCGGCACAGGTCGGCGCGGTCGTGACGTCCGGCGCGACTATCTGCGACATCAAGGACTGACGATCCCGGCCTGGTTCGGTGGGGCTTGTTTTCGGCCGAGGCACCCTGGCGCGGCCTTGAACCGTCCCGGTACTCGCGGATAGGCGCACGATAGGAGGGTGGCGCAGCGTCCGCCGTTAGGCCGATGGCTGATGTACGCGTTCGGATTCCGGCTGCCCGACCGTTACGACGAGTGGGTCTTCCATGATCTGAACTCCCGGGGCTGGGCGATCCGCGAGGTGGCCCGGGTCATGCTCGTGGCGGTGCCGCCGATCATCGGCATCATGTTCCTGCCAGCCGGTATCGGCTTGCGCCTGATGACGGCGTCCTTTCTCGTGTTCGGACCGCTGTTCGTGGGCGCCGCCTATGCCGACGAGCTGCGGGCTTACCGGCTGCGCCAGCACGGCCTGCTGCCCCCGTCGGGACCAGACCCCGAATACCCGCACCGGCCGAACTAAGAGGGCAAGCGCCAAGGCTGGCGGTCACACCCCCTCTCGCCGGGCATTGATCCGCTCGATGGCGGCGATCCGTTGGGCCGCGATGCCCGCCATCTCGGCCGTGCGCCGCCGCACTGAGGCCGCGTCGGCTCCGGGCGAGAAAACCATGGCCCAGCCCGGGCCTTCGAGCGCCGCGACGCGCTCGATCAAATCATTGGTCTCGACCCGGTGCAGCCCGGCAAACTCGTGCTGGGCGTCGACGACCGCGACGAGCACCTCGCCGTCGGATACCTCGACGACCGCGGCCTCGATCTCGTCGGCGTGCTCGTCGAACACCCCCGCGACCATGATCGTGCGCCGGGCCCGTTCCTGGGCCTCGGGTGACAGGTCGGGCATCATTCGGTCCTCTCAGTCCAGTCAGTCCAGGTCATCGTGGTGCATCAGCCCGCGGGCGGCCTCGGCGACAGATCCTGACAACGACGGGTACACCCCGATTGTCGCCGCGACATCCGCTACGGTCAGACCGCGTTGGATCGCCATCGTCAGCGGGAAGATGAGTTCCGACGCGTTGGGTGCGACCACGACCGCACCGACGATGATGCCAGTCATCTTGCGGGCGTACAGCTTGACGAACCCGGTATCGGTGCCCTGCATCTTCGCCCGGGCGTTGGTGCGAAGCGGAAGCGTCACGGTTCGGGCCGCGAGTTCGCCGGATGCGACTGCGGCGTAGCCGAGACCCACGGTGGCGATCTCGGGATGCGTGAATACATTGGCCGCGACGGTCTTCAACCGCAGCGGGCTCACGGCCTCGCCGAGGGCGTGCCACATCGCGATCCGGCCCTGCATCCCAGCGACCGAGGCAAGCAGCAGCAGGCCGGTGCAGTCACCCGCGGCGTAGATCGAGGGGATAGTCGTTCGCGAAACCCGGTCGACCGGGATGTAGCCCCGCTCGTCGAGATCGATGCCGACGTGCTCCAGACCGAGACCGGCAGTGTTCGGCACCGAGCCAACGCACATGAGTGCGTGCGAACCCGTCACAGTCCGCCCGTCCTCGAGCTCTACGACGACCCCATCATCGGCCCGCCGAACCGCGCTGGCCCGCGCCCGCCTCATCAGGGTGCCGCCTCGCGAGGTGAAGACCTGTTCCAACACCTCGGCCGCGTCCGGATCTTCACTGGGCAACACCCGATCGCGGCTGGACACCAACGTCACCGGCACCCCGAGCTCGGAGTAGCCGCTCGCGAATTCCGCCCCGGTGACACCGGATCCGACGACCACCAATCGCTCGGGCAGGGCGGTGAGGTCATAGACGTCGCGCCAGGACAGAATCCGCTCACCATCGGGTTGCGCCGCGGGCAGTATCCGCGGCGTGGCCCCGGTGCCGAGCAGCACGACGTCAGCTTCGAGGACCTCAGCCGATCGAGCTTCCGACCCGACCACCTCGAGCCGGTGAGCGCGGCTCGGTTGGTACGAGCTGAAGCGCGCCGATCCCGCAATGAGGGTGACGCCTTCTCGAAGCAGCCGGGCCCGGATGTCGTCGGATTGCTGGTACGCAAGCTTCTTGATCCGGTCGTTCACGGCAATGACGTCGACCACCACATCGCCGTCCCCCGTATAGAGGCCAAGCCGCGGCGCATCCCGGAAGGCGGTGACGCTCGCGCTGGTCGCGATCAGCGTCTTGCTGGGAACACAGTCGGTGAGCACACAGGCGCCGCCCACTCCGTCCCGCTCCACGAGCGTGACCTCGGCGCCCAGCTCCACCGCGACCAGGGCAGATTCGTACCCGGCGGGGCCACCGCCCACGATGACGACGCGTGTCATCACGCCATTGTCCCGTCTCGCGGCGGGCACGGCGAACGAAGTGGGTACGCTGCGCGGTCGTGGCACCCTCTAGCACGCTGTATGCCGCGTACGGATCCAACATGGACCCGGAGCAGATGCTCGAGCGCTGCCCGCACTCCCCGTTCGCCGGCACCGGATGGCTGACTGGTTGGCGATTGACATTCGGCGGCGAGGATCTGGGGTGGGAAGGTGCACTTGCCACAATCGTCCCCACCGACGCTCCGGCGAGCGCCGTATTCGTTGGCTTGTACGACTTGTCGCCCTACGACCACGAACGACTCGATCACTGGGAGTCAGCGGATACTGGCGTCTACAACCAGATTCACGTGCGCGTGTCCACCCTGGACGGCGATGTGCTGGCGATGGTCTACGTGCTCGACGCCTACGAGGGTGGCCTGCCGTCGGCCCGATACTTGGGGCTCATCGCCGAGGCCGCCGAGAAGGCCGGCGCGCCGGACGAGTACATCGCGGAGCTGCGAGCTCGTCCGTGCCGCTCGCTGGGGGACACGCCCTGAGCTGTCCCGCTCTCGATCAGCGCCGCGGGTGCTGCAGGGCGGTGACGGCGAGATGGGTCATGAATCGCACGCCGATCGCCAGGGCGCGCTCGTCGATGTCGAACGCTGACTGGTGCAAGTCGACCCGCTGCGCACCTGGTGTGTGCACGCCGAGCCGAGCGAGGGAGCCCGGGGCATGGTCGAGATACCAAGCGAAGTCCTCGCCGCCCATGCTTTGCTCGGTCCCGGTGACCGCATGGGAGCCGAGGGCAGCGACGAGCGCAACGCGTTGTAGCTCTACGCTGGCGGCGTCATTGACGACGGGCGGGACGCCGCGCTGGTAACTGACCTCAGCGTGCGCACCGGTCGGCACGACGAGCTGCTGCACGAGAGTCCGGACGATGCCCTCCGCGCTGTCCCACGCGTCGCGATCCAGCACCCGGATGGTGCCTCGCGCCACTCCGGATGACGGTATGGCGTTGCCGGCCTGCCCCGCCTGCACAGAGGCCCAGACCATGGACAACCGGCTCCGCGGATCGACTCGGCGGCTGAGCAGACCGGGCAGGTCGATGATGACCCGACCCAGCGCGTAGACGAGCTCCACGGTCAGCTGAGGCCGTCCGGTGTGTCCTCCGGGACCGGACAGCCGGACCTCGACGCTATCGGCCGCGGCCGTGATCGGGCCCGCCCGCAGCCCGATCTGACCGACCTCGATTCGCGGATCGCAGTGCAGCGCATAGACCTGTTCGACATCGCGCATCCCGAAATTGGCGATGACGTCGAGCGCCCCGCCGGGCAGTTGCTCCTCCGCCGGCTGGAAGAGCAGCCGGACCGTCCCCGGCAAACCTGCGTCCGCGGCGAGTTCGGCCAGCACCTCCGCCGTACCGAGCAAGATCGCCGTGTGGGCGTCGTGGCCGCACGCATGGCACACGCCCGGGACCTCCGAACGGTACGGGACCTCCTTCAGATCGGGTAGCGGGAGCGCGTCGATGTCCGACCGCAACGCGACGACACGCCCCCCGGAGCCGATGTTGCAGATCACCCCGGTACCGCCGGAGAGCACCACACCGGAGAGACCGATCTCCTTGAGCCGCCGCACGATCAGATCGGTGGTGCGGTGCTCCTCGTACCCGACCTCCGGATGCCGGTGCAAGTTGTGTCGGGTGTCGATCAGATCGGACTCGTGTTCGGCGAGCCATTTGTCGAGAACATCAGGTAGCCCGGGGCTCGTCGTTTCGGAAGATCCAACGCTCATAGAGTCAGGCCGTCGCGCATCTCAGCGAGCAGCAGATCGACGACCGCAGTGAGGTCGCCGTTGTTCGCCGCCGCAGCCGCCCGCTGCCGGTGGTAGCTCGCACCCCGCGCCATGAGCCGTGGGATGTCCTCTAGCTCCTCGGAACAATCGAGGCGTCGGGCGATCGGGAGCAGGTCTTCGACGAGGTCCGTGATGGCGGTGGTGAGCGGCTGCACCCGACCCGTGTTGTCGACGACGATCTCCGCGTCCAACCCGTATCGAGCGGCTCGCCACTTGTTCTCTCGGACCAGCCACGGTCGCGGCTCGGGCAGGGTATAGCCATAGTCGAGCTGGCGGTCGAACCGTTCCACCAGGCATTGCGATAGGGCAGCGACGCAGGCGATCTCGTCCAACGTCGGCAGCCCGTCACAGATCCGCAGTTCGACCGTTCCGAAGCCGGGGTGCGGCCGGATATCCCACCACACCTCGCGGATGGACTGAATCGCCTGTGAGGAGATCAGCGCCTCCATGTACTTCTCGAACGCGTCCCATCCCGACAGCTGGAACGGCAGGCCGGCGGTGGGCAGCGCCTCGAATACCTTGCTGCGATAAGACGCCAGCCCGGTATCCGAGCCGATCCAATACGGGCTGGAGGCGGAAAGGGCCAAGAAGTGCGGGACGTAAGCCAGTAGACCGTTAAGGATCGGGATCGCCTTGTCAGGCGACCGGATCCCGCAATGCACATGGATGCCGAAGATCTGCAACTGGCGGGCCATCCACTGATTGCGCTCCACGAGCGTGGCGTAGCGCTCGTCAGCGGTGATGCGTTGGGTCGCCCAGTCGGTCATCGGATGCGTGCCAGAGCACATCACCCCTAGGTTGCGGGGCTCGGCCGCCTTGGCGACCTGGGCCACCGTCTCGGCGAGGTCGGCGCGCGCCTCGGCGACCGTCTGGCAGATCCCGGTAATGACCTCCACGCAGGACTGCAACAGCTCGTGCTTCGCCTTGGGATGCACGCCGTCCCCGTTAGGCGAAATCGCTATGAGGATCTCATCGGACCCGGCGGTGAGTTGCCTCGTATCGAGATCGACCAGTTCGAGCTCCCACTCCACGCCCAGGCTCGTTCGCTGTGAGGAGGAGAAATCGATGTGCACGCCGCGAAGCCTAGTGGCTCGGCCGATGGAGTCAGAAGGTGTCAGGCGGCCGATACGTTCCCCAGACGCCGCGCAACGCGTCGCAGACCTCACCAACGGTCGCGCGGGCCCGCAGGGCGTCCTTCATCGGATAGAGCACATTTCCTGCACCGGCGGCGGCCACGACGAGCCCATCGAGGGCCTTGTCGACCGCTGTTGCATCCCGGTCGGCGCGCAGCTTGGCCAGCCGATCGTGCTGGGCGACCTCGATAGCCGGATCGACCCGCAGCGGCTCGTAGGGCTCCTCGGTGTCGAGAACGTATCGGTTCAGCCCGACGACCACCCGTTCCCCGGAGTCGATCTGCTGGGCTACGCCGTACGCCGACCGCTCGATCTCGCGTTTCTGAAAGCCCTGCTCGATGGCGGCCACCGCTCCCCCCAGCGCGTCGACCTGGTTCATCAGCTCATCGATGGCGCCCTCGATCGCGTCCGTCATCGATTCGACGAGGTACGACCCGGCAAGTGGATCGACGGATGCGGTGACGTCCGTCTCGTTGGCGAGTACCTGCTGGGTGCGCAATGCCAGCCGGGCTGCCTTCTCGGTCGGCAACGCGATCGCCTCGTCGAACGAGTTCGTATGCAGCGACTGGGTCCCACCCAACACGGCGGCGAGGGCCTGCACCGACACCCGCACCAAGTTGACCTCGGGCTGCTGTGCGGTGAGCTGGACGCCAGCCGTTTGGGTGTGAAAGCGCAGCATCTGCGATCTCGGGTTCGTCGCGCCGAATCGGTCCCGCATGACCCGAGCCCAGGTCCGGCGGGCCGCGCGGAATTTCGCGACCTCCTCCAGCAGCGTGGTACGGGCGACGAAGAAGAACGACAACCGGGGGCCGAAGTCGTCCACTCCCAGACCGGCTTGTAGCGCTGCCTCGACGTAGGCAATGCCGTCCGCGAGGGTGAAAGCGACCTCCTGCGCCGGGGTCGCTCCCGCCTCGGCCATGTGGTAGCCAGAAATCGAGATCGTGTTCCACCGCGGGAGCTCGTCCCGGCAGTAAGCGAAGGTATCCGCGATCAGTCGCAGTGACGGCAGCGGCGGGTAGATGTAGGTGCCGCGAGCGATGTACTCCTTCAGCACGTCGTTCTGGATCGTGCCGGTCAGTGCCGCGCCGGGTATACCTTGCTCTTCGGCGACGAGCTGGTAGAGCAGCAGCAACACCGCGGCGGGCGCGTTGATCGTCATCGACGTGGATACCTTGTCCAGCGGGATGCCGTCGAAAAGGATCCGCATGTCCTCGATGGAGTCGATGGCGACTCCGACCTTGCCGACCTCGCCGTTTGCCAGCGGGGCATCGGAGTCCATGCCCATCTGGGTCGGCAGATCGAATGCGACCGACAGCCCCGAGGTTCCTGCTCGGAGTAGCTGGTGATAGCGCGCATTGGACTCGGCGGCCGTACCGAAACCCGCGTACTGGCGCATGGTCCACGGCCGCTCGGTGTACATCGTCGGATAGATGCCACGCGTGAACGGGTAAGCACCGGGCTTGCCCAGCCGCTCGTCCAGTCCGGGCGCGACATCCCCCGCGGCGTACAGCGGTTCGATCTCGAATCCGGATTCCGACTCGCGAGTCACCCGCTAAGCGTGCCATTGCCCACGGTTGCCAGGCACTGGATGTGAGCGAGTCGGCCACTAGGCTCCTCGACGTGACGGATCCCACGGCGTCGGCCCAGGAGGCCGCGCGATCTCTTGCGGAACGCTTGGGTAGCAGCGAGCACGACGTGGCCATCGTCCTCGGCTCCGGCTGGATACCGGCCGTCGACGCCCTCGGACCGGCGACATCCGACATCGCGACGACCGAGTTGCCCGGTTTCCGGCCGCCCGCGGTCGAGGGGCATGCCGGCCGGCTGCGCGCCGTCACGGTATCCGGCCGGCGGGTATTGGCCTTTCTCGGCCGCACGCATCTGTACGAGGGCGCCGGTGTAGACGCGGTCGTGCATGGGGTACGGACGGCCGCCGCCGCCGGCTGCCGAACCGTCATCCTGACGAACGCCTGCGGTGCCCTGCGGCCCGACCTGCAGGTCGGCGATCCGGTGCTGATCCGAGACCACCTCAACCTGACCTGGCAGACGCCGCTCATTGGTCCGCGGTTCGTAGACCTGACCGACGTGTACTCGGCGCGACTGCGGGCCGTGGTGCGCGAGATCGATCCGTCGATCCCCGAAGGCGTCTACGCCATGTTCCACGGACCGCAGTACGAGACCCCGGCGGAAGTGCGCATGGCCGGCATCCTCGGCGCGGACCTGGTCGGGATGTCCACGGTGTTGGAGGCGATTGCCGCCCGCGCCGACGGCTGCGAGGTACTCGGCCTGTCGCTCGTGTCCAACCTGGCCGCCGGTCTCGCGGACCACCTCGACCACGAGGAGGTGCTCGCGGCCGGAAAGGCCGCAGCATCGCGAATGGGCGCGCTGCTAGCTGACGTCATCGGCCGGCTGTGACCTGGCGCCACGCATGGCTAGCCAGCTGACCGAACTAGCAGCCGACGTCTCTGCGTGGATCGCCGACGACGTCCACCCCGGCGACGCGTCCGAGCTGCAGGCATTGGTCGACGGAGAAGCGTGGGAAGAGCTCGCCGATCGGTTCCGCGCTCCGCTGACGTTCGGGACCGCGGGGCTGCGCGGCCCACTGCGCGCGGGACCGAACGGGATGAATGCCACCGTCGTACGCCGGGCCGCGGCGGGGATTGCGACCTGGCTGGCGAGAGCTGGCTACGGCGGCGGCGTGGTCGTGATCGGGTACGACGGCCGGTTCCGCTCGGCCGAGTTCGCGACTGACTCCGCGGCGGTCTTCGCGGCGGCCGGCTTCGACACTCGCGTGCTGCCCCGACTACTGCCGACCCCGGTGCTGGCGTTCGCCGTGCAGCACTTCGGCGCCGTTGCCGGCATCATGGTCACCGCCTCGCACAATCCACCACAGGACAACGGCTACAAGGTCTACCTGGGCGACGGTGCCCAGCTCGCCCCGCCAACGGACACGTACATCGAAGCAGCGATCCGCGAGGTGGGTTCCACCCGAGCCGTACCGACCTCAACCGGCTATACGGTTCTGGACGACGCGATCGTCGACGCGTACGTGGCCGCTGTCACCGGTCTGGTCGGTCCGCCGCGTACTGCATTGCGGATGGTGCACACGGCCATGCACGGCGTAGGCACCGAGATCGTCCTGCGGGCCTTCGCCGACGCCGGATTCGAGCCACCGATCTCGGTAGGCCGTCAAGCAGCGCCTGACCCCCGCTTTCCGACGGTCGCGTTCCCGAATCCCGAGGAGCCAGGCGCGCTCGATCTCGCGTTGGCGCTCGCCCGGGACCAGGACGCCGATCTCGTCATCGCCAACGACCCGGACGCCGACCGCTGCGCCGTCGCGGTGCCGGACGGCGGCGATTGGCGAATCCTCCGGGGCGATGAGGTGGGCGTGCTACTGGCCGACGCCTTACTCAGCCGTGGGGTCCGGGGTACGTACGCGACGACGATCGTCTCGTCCACCATGCTGCGCGCGCTGGCCGAGCGACACAGGGTCGGATACGCGGAGACGCTGACCGGTTTCAAGTGGATCATGCGCGCCGCGCCCGACATGGTGTTCGGCTACGAGGAAGCGCTCGGCTATGCGGTCGCGCCGAACATCGTGCGGGACAAGGACGGGATCAGTGCTGCGCTGCTCGTCGCCGAGCGAGCGGCTGCGCTCAAGTCGGCCGGTTCGTCGCTCGTGGATCGGCTGGATGACCTCGCCGCCGAATACGGGCGGTACCAAACCGATCAGATCTCCGTGCGGGTCGACGAGCTCGCCGTGATCGACCAGATCATGGCCCGGTTGCGGGCAGACCCGCCCGACCAGTTGCTCGGTCACCCGGTTGAGGTCGCGGATCTGCTTCCCGACACTGATGCCCTGCGCTGGACGTTCCCCGGTGGCCGGGTCGTGCTACGCCCGTCCGGCACCGAACCGAAGCTGAAGGCCTATCTTGAGATAGTCGTCCCGGACGGCTCGCGAGCCGTTGCCGTGGCGCGGCTGGCGGAGTTGCGGTCCGAGGTTTCGGACCTGCTGGGTCAGCCGGACGAGTGACGCGCCCTAGGGCCGGCACGTACCCCCACTCGTGATCTTGGACTTGATGTCGTTAGGTGGCATCAAGTCCAAGATCTGTGGAGGGGGCGGCGGCCGGGATGGTCAGGCGTGCACGCCCATGATCGCGAACCGCTCGACGGTCTGCAGGTGCCCACCCGTCGTGGCGACGATCGTGAGCACTGTTCCCGCTGGTGCGGAGAACGGAACCGACATGGCCCAGGCGGTGCCGTTGCCTCCGGCGGGCTGGCAGCACGACCCGCCAACCGGCGATGAGCTGCCGAGGCTGCGCACCGCGACCCGAATGTTCTCGTCGACGCCGGTGATGTGGCCGCCGACGAGCATCGGCGACTGCACCTGGGACCCGTAGGCGGGCTGTTCGAGGGAGAAGGTCGTGTCGTCGCTTCCGACGACCTCCCACGGCGAATCGGCGTCCGGACCGAATCGCACCAGGAAGAGCACGGCCGAGGTGTGCGCAGCCCCGTTCGGGTCGCGGTAGCCGACGCCGACGTAGGCGCCCTCCGACGTCACGCGAGTTGAGGTCACGAGGTTGATCTCGGTCAGGCCGAGATATCCCTGGGTGAACGACAGCGCGGTCTGGCTGGGATCGGCGTGCCAGGGCTGGACCCCGGTACTGCGATGCGCTGCCTGCCAGGCCCGTGCGGATGCGAGGTTGGCAAACGGCCACAGCGGCTGATAGCCGAACTCGTACGCCGGAGCGGGTGCCGGCGGCGCTGGCAGCGTCGCAGACGTCGTTGCCGAGGCGGTCGGCGCGGGAGAGGTCGGCGCGGGGGACGTCGGCGCGCCGGTGGTCGGCGACTGATGCGGCACGCTCGGCGACGGAACCGGCGACGGGAGCGTCGGCGCGATTGTGCTCGGCGTGACGGCTGGTGGGGAGTGATGGTGATCGGAACGGACTGTCAGCGCGATCGACGTGCCGATCGCGAGCGCTGCCACCGCAGCCGCCGCGAGCGCCGGCGTAATCCAGCGGCGGCGCGCGGTGGAGATGTCGATCACGTCGCCAATGGGCTGGATCTCGTCGCTCGGCGGCTCAGCCACCCGAAGTGAGGATTCGGTGACGGTATCGGCTCGGGCCGCGTATGCCGCGCGCAGCCGATCCTCGATGTCGCGGCTCATCGCTCGCTACCCTTCATGATCGTTTCTAGTTTGTCGATCGCGCGGCTGGCCTGGGATTTGACTGCGCCACGCGATATGCCAAGGGTCTGCGCAATCTCGGCTTCGGTCAGGTTGGACCAGTACCGCAGCGCGAGAATCTCCTGCTGGCGCTGGGGCAAGCTACGGACGGCGCGGAGCACCGTATGGTGTTCCTCGGCCAGCAGCACGGCCGCGTCGGCCTCCTCGGCGTGTTCCGGAGTCGTCCGGCGCTGCAGAAAGCGCCGCTGCGTGCCCCGTCGTCGGAGGGCTGACCGCGCTCCGTTGACGACCGCGGTTCGGAGATAACCCGCCGCGGCCTCCGGATCCCGGATCTGGCTCCGGTGCCGGTGCAAGCCGACGAAGGCATCCTGCACGACATCTTCGGCGCTCGCCTGGTCGTCCACGAGCAGTACCGCGAGCCGGACCAGAGCGAGCCGATGCGTCGCGTACAGCATCGACACCGCGTTCTCGTCGAGCCCAGCGGTCCCGCGCATTACCCCGGTTCCCCCACCCAAGCCAAGCCGAGAGCGGCTTGCGGCCGTTATTGCGCTCATGTTCCAAGGACGCGTGAGCCGCCGCTAGGTTGCGTGTCGCCGACGACGAACTCAGCGTGGGCCGAATTGCCGATCGCCGGCGTCTCCGAGACCCGGCACGATGAAGGCGTTGGCGTCGAGGCCCTCGTCCACACTGGCCGTGAACAATCGTGCGGCAAGACCGCTGTCGGCGATCCGGGCTACGCCCTCGGGCGCGGCCAACGCGCACACCACGGTGATGTCGACCGCGCCACGCGCCGCGAGCAGCTGCAGGCTGTGCAGCAGCGAGCCTCCGGTCGCGAGCATCGGATCGAGGACGAGCACGGATCGGCCGGTCAGCGAGTCGGGCAGCGACGCCATGTAGGGGGTCGGCTCGTGGGTCGTCTCGTCTCGGGCCAGCCCGACGAATCCCATCTGCGACTCCGGCAGCAGGTTGAACGCCGCCTCGGCCATGCCCAAGCCGGCCCGCAGCACCGGCACCAGCAGCGGGGGGTTGGCGAGCGTGCTTCCCGTCGCCGGCCCGATCGGGGTGATCACCCGGACATCCGTCGACGCCAGGTTGCGGGTTGCCTCATAGACGAGCAGGGTGGCCAGCTCCCGGAGCGCGCCGCGGAACTCGGCGTTGCTGCTGCGCTCGTCGCGCATGACCGTGAGCCGCGACCGCACGATGGGATGATCGACGACGACGGTCTCCACGAGGCCAACCCTATCGGCGTCGGACGTTCTAGTCTGAAGCGATGAGCTCCACTCTCAGCGGGCTCGATCTGCGGGACGTCACCCGCGACGACGCTGCGCTACGGCGGTTCCTGTCCGGTTTGCCCGGCGTCGATCAGGTGGGCGCGGAAGCGCGCGCGGCCGGACTGGCGACCCGCAGCATCAAGACCACGGCCAAGGCCTGGGCGATCGACACAGCGATCTCCATGGTCGACCTCACCACCCTCGAGGGCGCCGACACGCCGGGGAAGGTGCGGTCGATGTGCGCGAAAGCCGTGCATCCCGATCCCAGCGATCTCACGACGCCGGCCGTTGCTGCCGTCTGCGTCTACCCTGACCTCGTCGAAACCGCGGTCAACGCCCTACGGGGCACGACCGTGCAGGTAGCCAGCGTGGCCACGGCGTTTCCGTCCGGCCGAGCCCCGCTCCCGACGAAGCTCGCGGACGTGCGCGATGCCGTCGCCGCCGGAGCGACCGAGATCGACATGGTCATCGACCGGGGCGCGTTCCTGGCCGGCCGCTACCTGCAGGTCTACGAAGAGATCGTCGCGACCCGAGAGGCCTGCGGCTCCGCGCACCTGAAGGTCATCCTGGAAACCGGCGAACTCGCCACGCTGGACAACGTGCGCCGTGCGTCATGGTTGGCGTTGCTCGCGGGCGGCGAGTTCATCAAGACCTCGACCGGCAAGATCACACCGGCCGCGACCCCTCCCGTTGCCTTGGTGATGCTCGAAGCCGTGCGGGACTTCGCGCAGACCACCTACGAATTGCGGGGCGTCAAGCTCGCAGGCGGAATTCGCACCAGCAAGGAGGCGATCCGCTATCTGGTGATGGTCAACGAAATCGCTGGCGAGCAGTGGCTCGACCCTTCGCTATTTAGATTCGGTGCATCGAGCCTGTTGAACGATTTGTTGCTCCAACGGCACAAACTCCGCACCGGTGCCTACGACGGCGCCGACTACGTAACCCTGGACTGATCAACATGCCAGCTTTCGAGTACGCCCCCGCACCGGAATCCCGCGATGTCGCGAGACTTCGAGCCTCCTATGGCATCTTTGTTGACGGCCGGTTCCGGGCCGGAGCCGGCGAGGCCATCAAGACCGTCAACCCGGCGAACGAGGAGCCGCTCGCCGAGGTCGCTGAAGCCGGCCCCGCCGACGTGGATGACGCCGTCCGGGCGGCGCGCACCGCCTTCGATGGCGCATGGGGCCGGATGCCGGGCCGGGAACGAGCCAAATACCTGTTCCGGATCGCTCGCGCTATCCAGGAGCGCGCTCGCGAGCTAGCCGTGCTGGAATCGCTGGACAACGGCAAACCTATCCGCGAGTCGCGCGACGTCGACGTCCCGTTGGCGGCCGCCCATTTCTTCTACTACGCCGGATGGGCCGACAAGCTGGAGCACGCCGGCTTCGGGCCTCGACCGCGACCGATCGGCGTTGCCGGGCAGGTCATCCCCTGGAACTTCCCCCTGCTCATGGCCGCCTGGAAGATCGCGCCCGCCCTCGCGACGGGGAACACGGTCGTGCTGAAGCCGGCCGAGACCACGCCGCTCTCGGCGTTGACGCTCGCCGAGATCATCGCCGAGGCCGACCTGCCTGCCGGCACCGTCAACATCCTGGCCGGTGGTCCCTCGATCGGGCAGGCCATCGTCGACCACGACGGCATCGACAAGATCGCATTCACGGGCTCAACGGAGGTCGGTAAGGCCATCCAACGGGCCGTGGCCGGCACCGGCAAGCGACTCTCCCTGGAGCTGGGCGGCAAGGCGGCGAACATCGTGTTCGACGACGCTGCGCTCGACCAGGCTGTCGAGGGCATAGTCAACGGGATCTTCTTCAACCAGGGCCACGTGTGCTGCGCGGGATCGCGCCTGCTGGTCCAGGAATCGGTGATCGACGATGTGATCGCGGCATTGCACCGCCGGCTGACCACGCTGCGACTGGGGGACCCGCTGGACAAGAACACCGATATCGGCGCGATCAACTCGGCCGCCCAGCTCGCGCGCATCCGCGAGCTGACCGACGCCGGCGAGGAGGAGGGAGCAACGCGTTGGTCGCCGCCTTGCGAGTTGCCCGATCGGGGGTTCTGGTTCGCTCCGACCGTCTTCACCAACGTCAGCCCGGCCCATCGCATCGCCCGGGAAGAGATCTTCGGACCAGTGCTGTCCGTGCTGACATTCCGGACTCCGGCCGAAGCCGTCGAGAAGGCCAACAACACGCCGTACGGGCTCTCGGCCGGTATCTGGACCGAGAAGGGATCGCGCATCCTGTCCATCGCGGGGAAACTCCGCGCCGGTGTCGTATGGGCAAATACGTTCAACCGCTTCGACCCGGGATCGCCTTTCGGCGGTTACCAGGAGTCGGGCTTCGGCCGCGAAGGTGGCCGGCACGGTCTGGGCCCCTACCTTGCCTAGCCGGACCACTAGCGACCGGCTCCGGGTACGCAAGACATACAAGCTGTACGTCGACGGGGCCTTCCCGCGCTCGGAGTCGGGTCGGTCCTACCCAGTGACCAATCCCGCCGGCGAGCTGCTCGCCCACGCGGCTCAGGCCTCGCGCAAGGACGTCCGGGACGCAGTCGTCGCCGCACGCAAAGCGTTCCCGGGCTGGTCCGCGGCGACGGCGTACAACCGCGGCCAAGTGTTGTACCGGATCGCGGAAATGCTGGACGGGCGGCGAGAGCAGTTTGCCGCGGAGGTGCGGAACGCCGAAGGTGGCAGTGCCGCAGCCGCTCTCGCAACCGTGGCGCAGGCCATCGACCGATGGGTGTGGTACGCGGGCTGGGCCGACAAGTACGCCCAGGTCACCGGGAGCGCTAACCCGGTCGCAGGGCCGTATTTCAACTTTTCGCTGCCCGAGCCCACCGGTGTGGTCGGCGCTCTCGCGCCGCAAGAGTCCAGCCTCCTCGGTCTGGTGTCCGTGCTCGCCCCGATCATCACAACCGGGAATACGACAGTCGTCGTAGCCTCACGTGAGCGGCCGCTCCCGGCCGTGTCGCTCACCGAGGTCCTGGCCACGTCTGACCTCCCGGGCGGGGTCGTCAACGTGCTGACCGGCTACCCCGGAGAACTCGCACCGTGGCTCGCCAGCCACCGCGACGTCAACGCGGTCGACCTCACCGGCGTCGACCCGGCCGATCGCCCAGCGCTGCAGCAGGCGGCCGCGGATAACGTCAAGCGTGTCTACACGCCCGCGGACGAGGACTGGCGGTCCGATCCGAGCACCGCCCGGCTGGCCGCGTTCGTCGAGACCAAAACGGTGTGGCATCCGGTCGAAGTCTGACCTGCCCGGTGACAACCGCGCCAACGACAGCACGTTAGGTTTCCGAGTATGGCCAGCCCCCTCGACGCGTCCATCGTCCCGATCACCCTCACCGTGAACGGGCGGATCGGGCTCACCCTGTACGCGCCGCCGTGGGAGGACGAGGACGGAGAGCAGTGGCAGGGCTTCCTTGGCGATGGCGCCAAGATCGTGCTCTTTCCGAATACGACAGAGCTCGCGAAGTTCATCGCCTCCGGCGAGGAGAACGACCTCTCCGACCATCCGGCTTGGGGTCGGGTGCAGCGGCTGACGCCGGATCAGCTTCGCCCCGGACCGGATGACGCGTACGACCTCGACGCGGTGTACGAGTGGGCGGGCGGCGAGCCCGACCCGGTGCACGTATCGGCGCTTGCCAACTCGGTCGACATGGTGACGAGGATCGCCGACTGCTGCGACGACGGAGCGCTGCGGCGGCTGGTTGGCAACACACCGGAGTACGAGCTCCTGGTCAGCGACGACGTCAGCTACCACGGCAAGGAAGGTCGACGAGAATGGAACGCGCTCGGAGACGTGATCGCCGAGACGTGGGAGCGGGCGATGACTCGCGTGCAGCGTTGGCTCGCCTGGCGTGGTGACTTCTCGGCCACGGATCTCGAGGCCGAGACGTTGTGGGATCGGATCGGCGCCGAGCCGATCCAGCTCGTGTTGCCCGCAGGCACATTTCTCACGGTGCGTGCGGAAGCGGAGACCGACAGTGACGATCGGGACGAGCCGGAGGTGCTGTTCCTCGGCTCCGACGGCACGATCGCGGTGTTCGCCGACGTCGCCGGTCTGGCTCGGTACTGCCGCACGGCCGAGGAGCACGAACTGACGCGCCTGCAGTGGTGGTCGGAACTCGCAGACGAGCCGGACGACGAGATCTTCACGCCGGCCCTCGACGCGAGCTACGACCTGCGAACGGTGACCGCCCGCGCAGCGCAACTGCTCCGCGAACTGGTCGACTTCTGCGAACTCGACGCCGAGGAGTCCGACCTGGAGGATCCGATCGATCCGGCCGATTGGGATCGGATTGTGTTAGAGCTCGAGACCTGCCTGGAGCGCCAGGACTGACGACCGGCGCCTTCATAGTCTGGCGATCCGACCTCTCAGGTCCGCTTGCGATAGTTGCGCGGTGCCGATGCGGAGTGTGCGCCAGGGTGCAGCGGGCATCCTGCTCGCCATGATCGTCACGGCGTGCTCGGTCGTCGACAACGGCTCCGGCCAGTCGTCATTCGGGTCGCCCAGCTCGCCGAGGGGGCAGCCATCGAGTTCGCCCAGCGGCACCGCCCGAGTCGGCCGGCAGCCGAGCGATCCGCCGAACTCCTCGCCGAAAACCACGCGGGCCTCCTCGCCGGGCCGCGCGCCGACGCCAGATGTCGCCCACCGGACCCTCGCCCAGATGTCACTTGCCGAGCGGGTCGGACAGCTGTTCATGGTCAACGCAACCGCCTCGGCGCTCGACACCAGCGCGGTGACTGCGGTGACCCGGTACCACATCGGGTCGCTGTACTTGGCCGGTCAGACGAGCCTGTCCGTGCACCAGACGGCGGCAATCACGGCGGCGCTGCAGCAGCAGGTGGGCTCCGGGCCATCACTGTTCATCTCAGCCGACCAGGAAGGCGGCGAGGTCCAGCGCTTCACCGGTCCCGGTTTCTCGGCCATGCCCACCGCCCTAGTCCAGGGCACCATGGCGCCTGCGACGCTTCGGGCGCAGGCCACCGAGTGGGGCAACCAGCTCGCTGCCGCCGGAGTCAACCTCGACCTGGCTCCGGTGCTCGACACCGTGCCGAGCGCCGCAGCCGCCGGGCGGAACCCGCCGATCGGTGGGTTCGAGCGCGAATTCGGCTACGACCCAGCAACGGTTACCGCGCACGGCGTCGCCGTCGTACAAGGGCTGGCTGCCGCCGGAGTGGCGACCAGCGTGAAGCACTTCCCAGGTTTAGGTCGAGTGGCGGCCAACACCGACACGTCGAGCGGAGTCGTCGACTCGGTCACTACCCGGCATGATCCCTACCTTGCCCCGTTTGCCGCGGCCAGCAACGCCGGGACGCCGTTCGTGATGATGTCGACGGCGGTCTACGGGCGGATCGACCCGGACAATCCGGCCGCCTTCTCGCCGACCATCGTGCAGGGCATGCTCCGCGGTGATCTCGGCTTCCACGGCGTCATCGTCAGCGACGATCTCGGGAACGCCCGACAGGTCGCGTCCGTCTCGGTGCCCGACCGCGCGCTACGGTTCCTCGGCGCGGGCGGCGACCTGGTGCTCACCCTCGACAACGGCCAGACCGCGGCAATGGTCGGCGCCGTTCTGGCCCGAGCGCAGGCTGACCCGCGCTTCCGCGCGCAGGTCGATGCCTCGGCGCTGCGGGTGCTGCTCGCCAAGCAACATCTCGGGCTGCTCCGCTGAGCGGTGTCGGGGTAGGGCTTCACCCGGCAATTGCCACAGAACGGGCGGCTGCCGGCGCGGACCGGACACGACATGCTGCCGACTTGTCGCAGAACGTTAGCCGGAGCGTCTGCGGTGAAAATCCAGCGCGCTGGCATTGGCGTACGAACACTCGCCCGGCGGCATCGCTTTCGGCGATACCCTCGTGGGGGCAACATCCCCGTCGGCGATCGAATGCGGCAGGTCGCGATGCAGGTACCGACGCACGTGCGCACCGCGTGGGACGCGGCGACATACATCGCGCGCTCTGCGATCCGGCACCGGCTCAATGGGCATGCGGCCGAGATTTCCTTCTTTGCGCTGCTCGGCTTGATCCCGGTGACGGTGACCATCGGAGCGGCACTGAAGCTGGTATCCAAGACCATGGGCCCGGACATCGCCGATCAGGGTCGCGAGGGGGCGATCGACACGATCCGCCTGCTCATCGGCCCGACCCTCGCCGACTCGGTCGTCGGGCCGTTCGTTCGGGCCCAGCTGACCCAGCAGGACTCGGGCGTCGCGGTCGGCGGCCTGATCGTCGCCTGGTGGCTGTTCGGGCGGCTGTTCACCGCCACCCAGCACGGCCTGGACAAGGCGTACGGCGTATCGGACCGGCGGTCCAGCGTCCACAACCGAATGATCGCGCTGGCCTCCTCGGCCGCCGGACTGCTAGCGATCGTCATCACGCTCACCCTCATGGTGGTGGGGTGGCGAGGTGACAAGCACGGCATCGACAAGTGGCTCGCCAGCGTCCCGATAGCGGCCGACATCTGGAACATCGTGCGATGGCCGATTCTCGTGCTGATCCTCGTCGCGTTGCTCGTCGGCCTCTATCGCTACAGCCCGAATGTCCGGCATCGCTGGCGCGACTGCCTCCCCGGCGCGGCTCTCGGGGTGCTGCTCTGGGCGGGGGCGGCGGCAGTCTTCCGGGCCTATCTGAGGCTGGGCTCCGGGGCTCCGACGGGCGTGCGGAGCAACGACGCCCAGGTTGTGCTGATCGGACGGGCGGTCGGCGCATCGATCGGGACCGCGGTGTTCATCTACTTCTCGAGCATCGCTATCCTGCTCGGGGCCGAGGTCAACGCCCTCATCATCCGGCACCGAAGGCTGGCGGCTGCGGCTGCGACGCCTCTCACGGCGTCCGTGCCGCTGCCAGCTGCCGGTCCACCCCTGAGTTCGGCACCGAAGGCGCCGGCCGAGACGGGCACGAAGGCCGCACCGCTGCTGCCGGCTGCCGGGCCGGTATGGCCACCCCCACCCCCGGCCACGCCGATGCCGCCACCGCCCGAGGCACCGGCCGCGTCAGCAGCACCGCCCGCGCCATCCGGGGTGCCGGCCCAACCGGACCCGGAACGTCCGTTGCTTCCCGACTCGCCGGCCCCGCCGCATCCGCCGATCCCCAATCAACCGTCCGCGGCGCCGACGAGCCGGACCCGGGCCTAGCGCAAAGAGCGATCGCGCTGCTCGACGCCCATCTCGCCGTAGGGGTAGTCGTCGATCTCGGGCGCACTCACCACGTCGAGGCGCGCCCGCTCCTCCCCTGACAGCTGCACGCGGACGGCACCCAGGTTGTCGTCGAGCTGCTCGACGCTTCGGGCGCCCAAGATCACCGACGTCACTGCGGGCCGGTCGACGAGCCAGGCGAGGGCAACCTGCGCCATCGACACTCCGCGGTCCTTGGCCACCTCACGCACCGCGTCGACGATGTTCCAGATCCGCTCGTCGCGGCTGCGCCGACCGTAGGCCTCCATGCCTCGGTCCGGATTCTCGCCGAGTCGGGTGGCGCCCGTCGGCAGCGCCTCGCGCTCGTACTTCCCGGTCAACCAACCGCCGCCCAGGGGCGACCAGGGCAGCAGCCCCAATCCGGCTGCCTGGCAGGCCGGCACGATCTCCCACTCGATGCCGCGGACGAGCATGTTGTACTGCGGCTGCAACGTGACCGGAACGGTGAGCCCTCGAAACTCCGCGACGTCGACGACGCGCTGCAACTGCCAGCCGGTGAAGTTGGACAGCCCGACGTAGTGGATCTTGCCCGCTCGCACGGCATCATCGAGGAAGCGCAGCGTCTCCATGGGCGGGGTGAGCGGATCCGCTGCGTGCAGCTGGTACAGGTCGATGACATCGACACCGAGCCGGCGGAGCGAGGCATCGAGCGCGGACCGGAGGTGGCGCCGGGACAGACCGACGTCATTGGCTCCCTTCCCGGTGGGGAATCGGCCCTTGGTGGCGAGCACGACCTGGTCTCTCACACCGGACCGGCCGGCGAGCCACGATCCGATGATCTGCTCACTGGTTCCGCCCGAGTACACATCGGCGGTGTCGATCAACGTGCCGCCGGCGTCGAGAAATCGATCCAGCTGGGCGTGGGAGCCGGCTTCATCCGTTTCGGTACCGAACGTCATCGTGCCGAGCGCGAACGTGGATACGGCCGCACCGCTGCGGCCGAGCAGTCGATAGTCCATGGTGCCTACTCTGGCACGCGGCGATCCGCCGGATCGCCCGAGGGCGCGACGTCAGCCGCTCATCAGCTCGGCGTAACGCGGCTTGATGACGTCGTTGATCAAGGTGAGTCTCTGGTCAAAGGGGATGAACGCGCTCTTCATCGCGTTCAAGGTAAACCACTGCAGATCGGCCCAGCCGTAGCCGAAGGCTTCGGCCAGCAGGGCGAACTCGCGACTCATCGTCGTATCGCTCATCAACCGGTTGTCGGTATTGACCGTGACGCGGAAGTACAGCCGCCGAAGCAACCCGATCGGATGGTCCCGAATCGACGCCACTGCTCCGGTCTGGACATTGGACGAGGGGCACATCTCCAGCGGAATGCGCCGGTCGCGCACGTATTGCGCCAGCCGACCGAGGGCGGCACCGTTGCCTGTCGCCTGGATGTCGTCGACGATCCGAACGCCATGGCCGAGCCGATCCGTGCCGCACCACTGGATCGCCTCCCAGATCGACGGCAACCCGAACGCCTCGCCGGCATGAATCGTGAAATGGAAGTTCTCCCGTCTCAGGTACTCGAAGGCGTCGAGATGCCGAGTCGGTGGGAATCCCGCCTCGGCCCCCGCGATGTCGAAGCCGACAACGCCACGGTCGCGGTATTCGACGGCAAGCTCGGCGATCTCCCGGGACCGGGCGGCGTGTCGCATCGCCGTGGCCAGCGCGCCGATACGGATGCGGTGGCCTCGCTCGGCGGCTGCGTCCGCACCGCGGCGGAAACCCAGCAGGGCAGCGTCGACGACCTCCTCGAGCGAGAGCCCGCGGTCCGTGTGCTGCTCCGGCGCCCAGCGCACTTCGGCGTACACGACGCCGTCAGCGGCGAGATCCTCGGCGCACTCTTGGGCCACTCGGGCGATTCCCTCGGCGGTTTGCATGACGGCGACGGTGTGCACGAACGTCTCCAGATAGCGCTCGAGCGAACCCGAGCCGGACGCCTCCCGGAACCACCGGGCCAGCTCCTCCGGGTCCGTCGACGGTAAGTGTCGATAACCGACCCGGTCGGCGAGCTCGACGACGGTGGCGGGCCGGACTCCGCCGTCGAGATGGTCGTGTAGCAGCACTTTGGGCGCGCGACGAAGCGAATCGGGTGACAGCGCAACGGGCATGGCAAGACCGTATCGGGATGCGGAGCCCAGTCGATTCGGCATCCACCAAGATTCGTGACGAGGCCCGGTCAGGGAGCGGCTATCCGTTCGATGATCAAGGGCTGCGCCGTGAAGTCGACACCGATCGTGTACGCACTCTCGACCGCGGCCAACGCCCGCTCGAATCGACCAGCGTCGTCGGCACGCAGCTCGAGCAGCGGATCTCCGGCGTGGACGATGTCGCCGGGCTTCGCATGCATGATCACGCCGGCACTCGCCGAGACCGGGTCCTCCTTCCGTGCCCGTCCCGCGCCTAGCCGCCATGCCGCTACGCCGACGGCGAGGGCATCCAGCTGTACGAGCACGCCGTCGGCCGGCGCCGACACCACGTGCCGCTCCTGCGCTGTCGGCAGCGGCGCGTCCGGATCGCCGCCCTGAGCCGTGATCATGCGCCGCCAGACGTCCATCGCGCTGCCGTTCCGCAGTGCGTCGGCCGGATCCACCTTCACGAGCCCGGCGCCGGCGAGCATCTCTCGGGCAAGCGCCAGGGTGAGCTCGACGACGTCGGGTGGGCCGCCGTCGGCAAGGACCTCAACTGCCTCGACTACTTCCAGCGCGTTGCCCGCCGTCCGGCCCAGGGGCGTCGACATGTCGGTCAGGAGCGCAACGGTCCGCGTGCCGTGCGCAGCGCCGAGCTCGACCATCGTGCGGGCGAGCTCGCGAGCGTCGTCGATCGTCTTCATGAACGCGCCCGAGCCAACCTTGACGTCCAGTACCAATGCCGCCGATCCCTCAGCGATCTTCTTGCTCATGATCGAACTCGCGATGAGCGGGATCGACTCGACGGTCGCGGTCACATCCCGGAGGGCGTAGAGCTTGCGGTCGGCCGGCGCCAGTTCGTCCCCGGCGGCGCACACGACGGCGCCGACGTCCTCGAGCTGGGCCAGGAACTCGGCGTTAGACAGCTGGGCCCGCCAGCCGGGGATCGATTCCAGCTTGTCCAGAGTTCCGCCGGTGTGGCCCAATCCTCGTCCTGACAGCTGCGGAACGGCGCCGCCACACGCGGCGACCAGCGGGGCCAGCGGCAGTGTGATCTTGTCTCCGACCCCGCCGGTGGAATGCTTGTCCGTCGTCGGACGCGACACGCTGGACAGATCGAGCCGCTCGCCCGACGCGATCATTGCCGCCGTCCAGCGGGCCAGCTCGTCGGGCGCCATGCCATTGAGCAGGATAGCCATGGCCAGGGCCGCCATCTGCTCGTCAGCGACCACCCCGCGCGTGTAGGCGTCGATCACCCAGTCCAGCTGCTCGTCCGGAATCCGGCCGCGGTCACGCTTCGTGGCGATCACATCAACCGCAGCGAATGGCTCGCTCATGACCGCCCTCTTCGCGGATGCTCACTCAGCCGAGGTGTTCGCGGCCGAAGGCCAGCGGGAGTACCTCGATCATCGGCCGGGCGCCCTCAACGGTGTCCACGACGAGATCTGGCCCGCCGTGTTCCCACAGCAACTGCCGGCAGCGGCCGCACGGCATGAGGACCTCGCCGTGGAAATCGACGCACGCGAGCGCCACCAAGCGCCCACCGCCAGACGCGTGCAACGCCGACACCAAACCGCATTCCGCGCACAGCCCGAGTCCGTAGGAGGCGTTCTCGACGTTGCACCCGACAACGACCCGACCGTCGTCGACGAGGGCGGCCGCACCCACTGGAAATTGCGAGTACGGCGCATAGGCGTTGCCCATCGCCTCGAGGGCCGCGCGGCGCAAGGCGGCCCAGTCGATGTCGTCCTCTTTCATGACGCTCCGTAACGCTAGATCGTGCTCGGAAATCCCGACGGTGGTCGGAAATGCTAGTGGCCCGCGCCAGAGACTAGATGGTCACCGGCAAGGACGTGACCCCACGAATGACGAACTCTGGCCGGCGGACCGGCGGACGGTGCAGCGCAAGATTGGGGAACCTGGCCAGCAGGGTGCGCACGGACGACTGCAACTCGACTCGGGCAAGCGGTGCGCCCACACAGAAGTGAATGCCGGCACCGAAGCCGAGATGCGGATTGTCCATCCGGTCGACGCGGAACGAGTCAGGCTCGGCGAAGACGGCCGGATCCCGATTTGCCGCCCCAAGCAACGCCGCGATCTTTTGGCCTGGCTCGACGGCGACCTCGCCGATGGCCGTGTCGGCGACCGCGGTGCGCTCGAACAGCTGCAGTGGCGAGTCGTACCGGATCAGCTCCTCGACCGCCGGGCCGAGCAAGTCCGCGCTGCTGCGCAACAGCTCGAGTTGCTCGGGGTGTGTGAGCAGAGCGGTGACGCCATTGCCGACGACGTTTACGGTCGCTTCGTGACCGGCGTTGAGCAGCAGCGTGCAGGTCGTGACAAGCTCGTCCTCGGTGAGGCGGGCGCCGTCACTGTCGACCTCGGCGATCAGCGAGCTGATCAGATCCTGCTCCGGAGCGCGTCGCCGCACCGCGACGAGATCGCGCAAGTACCCGACGAACTCCCGCGCCGCCTGCTCAGCGGCCGCTTTCTGCGCCGCAGAGACGTCATATTCGTACATCTTGACGATGGCGTTGGACCACGGTCGTAGCAGGTGCCAGTCGGAGGCAGGCACCCCCAACAGCTCGGCGATGACCTGAACGGGTAACGGCCCTGCGTAACTGCTGATCAGGTCGACGACGGATCCAGCTGACCCTTCGTCGGCGACCTGATCGGCCAGCCGGTTTGCCAGCTGGGCAATCTGCGGCCGCAGCCGCTCGACGTGACCGCGTGCGAACGCACCGGCTACCAGGCGCCGCAGCCGGGTATGTTGCGGCGGCTCGCTCTCGAGCAGCGAATGCACATGAATCAGAGCGAAGGCCGGCATCGGCTCGTCCGGCCATCGCGGGGTCCAGATCCGGCCCAACGTGCGGGCCCGCAAAACGGAGTTCGCGGCGGCGTGAGTGAAGGTCAGCCACATGCCAAGGCCTTCGTGCCACTGGACCGGCGCCTGCATACGGGCCTGCGCGAACAGCGGATACGGATCGGTGACGACCTCCGTCGACGTGAGCGAGAGCGACGTCACGACTGGCATGCTTGCGGTATCCCCTAGGTTCCCTGCCCTCGTCTCCACGGGATGCCGTCGGCCGCAGGCGGTCGAAGGCGTTGAGATGCCAGTGCGAGGACAAGCAGCGTGATGACCTGCGGCGTGTAGGTGACCAGCTCCGCCGGGATGCTGTCCGTCGTCTGGTACCACACGAAGATCAACGCCGCGGCCACGATGGACAGGACACCGCCGAGCCGACGGCCCAACCAGAACGTGTAGATGCCGACGAGGCCCAGCAGAATGACAATGAACAGCAGCAGCGCGTGGACCGAGGTGGCGCCCTGGCGCGACTGCACCGCGTCCGTGTAGCCGAACAACGTCGCGCCGGCCAGCATCCCTCCGGGACGCCAGTTGCCGAAGATCATCGCTGCCAGCCCGATGTAGCCGCGGCCGCCCGTCTGGCCCTCGCGGTAGATACCGGTGAAGTTGACCAGGAACGCCCCGGCGAGTCCCGCCAGCATTCCGGAGGTGAGCACCGCGGCGTACTTCATCCGGTAGACGCCGACCCCCAGGGTCTCGGCCGCGGCGGGATTCTCGCCGCACGACCGCAGCCGCAGTCCGAATGCAGTGCGCCACAAGATGAACCAGGTCAGCGGAACCAGCAACAACGCGAGGATGGTGAAGACGGTCAGCCCGGTAGCGATGCCTCGCAGCAGGCCGCCGACGTCGGAGACGAAGAACCAGTGATGTTGCTCCAGCTTGCCAAGCGTGGTATCTGCCCAACCCCAACGCAGCGGCTTGAAGGTCGGAACTTGCGGCGACTGGGTCGGGCCGCCTCCTGACGTCCCGCTGAAGAACACGCCGGACAGGTAACGGCCCATCCCGAGAGCCAGAATGTTGATTGCCACGCCGGAGACGATCTGATCGACCCCGAACGTGACGGTTGCGACGGCGTGTATAGCGCCGCCAATGAGCCCACCAAGCAGCCCACCGACCACGCCCAGCCACGCGTTGCCGCTTACGTACGCTAGGTCGGCCCCGAACCAGGTGCCCAGAATCATCATGCCCTCCAGGCCGATGTTCACCACACCTGAACGCTCCGACCACAAACCACCCAGTCCGCACAAAGCGATCGGCATCGCCAGCGTCAAGGTGGCGGCCAGCGTGCCTGCTGAGGTGATGTCCTGCGCGCCGGTGACGACCCGGACCAACGACATGGCGAGAAGTGCGAGGAGCAACACGGCGAGCGGCCCGGCGAAACGGGTGTTGCGCAACGGCACTCGCCGGGTTACCTGCGGCGTGTACGGGGACGGGAGGAATGGATCCTGAACTGTCGACATCACCCAACACCCCCTGCCACTGGCGTCCTCGCCTGGCTAATCGCTTCGCGCAGGCGCACCGACGTCCCACTCACACCGGTACCCCCTCTTTCGCGGGGGCCTCGCTTGATGGAGGCGGAGGCGCGGCCAGCGCTCGCCCGACGAGGCGTTGCTGGCGGCGCAGCGCCACGCGGCGCACAACCTCGTAGGCGACCACAACGCTCAGCACCACCACACCTTGGGTGATCTGCACGATCTCCTTTGGGATGTCGTTGATATCGAGGATCAACGAGGACTGATCGAGAAACGCCCAGAGCAGCGCGGCG